>Ga0210409_10000391_pt1 | contig 77583 bp, 70 predicted proteins | sample IncBWH17MmetaG_FD_161649 | JGI IMG/M metagenome (GOLD analysis project Ga0210409, IMG submission 161649) | Forest soil microbial communities from Barre Woods Harvard Forest LTER site, Petersham, Massachusetts, United States - Inc-BW-H-17-M | ecosystem: Environmental > Terrestrial > Soil >... | reverse complement strand
GCTAGTGTAGTGCTTCGTAAGTAATGGAACTTCAGAAATGGTGGATTTTCGTGTCAGGCTAGGCGCAAACCGGAGCGATAGCTAGACTATCGCGAGGATTTGCAACGACGCATGGCGCGAAAAGACGCCGTTTATGAAGGTTCATTATTTGCGAAGCACTGCACCCGACCCTTACTACGCCATCACTGCGCCGCAGCCGGCGCATTCCACCAGCCGCCGCCCAAGGCTTGCAACAAGGCGGCGGTGTCTGAGTAACGCGCCGCTTGCGCCACGGTGCGATCCAGATCGGTCTGCATGCGCTGGCGCTGGGCGTCCAGCAAGTTAAGATGGCTGACGCCGCCAGCCTGATACTGGCGCAAGGTGATCGCCAGGCTGTTCTCGGCATTCTCGGCCGCCTGGGTTCTTGCCTGCAAGGCTTGGGCGTCATTCTCCAGTGCGCGCAGGGTGTCCGCCACCTGTTGCAAGGCTTGCAATACAGTCTGTTGATAAGCCGCAGCGGCCGCATCATAGGCGGCTACCGCCGAACGCTTTTTAGCCTGCAGCTGGCCGCCGTGGAACAAGGGCTGCATCAATTTGAGGCCGATACTCCAGACGTTGAGACTGTTGGCCAGGTCGGCCAGCCGCCCCTGCTCGGTGCCGAGGCTGCCGGACAAGGTCAACTGAGGATAGAGATTGGCGCTGGCCACCCCAACCTGGGCGCTGGCTTGATGCAGTGTCGCTTCCGCCGCCCGGATATCGGGACGCTGGCGCGCCAGCGCCGATGGCAGGCTGAGCGGCACTCTGTCAGGCAAGGTCAGGCTATTCAAATCCAGCGGCTGCATTTCGCCTTGGGCCGGCGCCCTGCCCATATACACAGCAAGTTGATGAGTTACCTGCGCCTGTTGTTGCCGCAGGGACGGCAAGGCTGCCGTGCTTTGCGCCACCAGCGTGCGCTGGTTCTTGAGATCGCGTTCGGCGATGCCGCCTGCGGCCAGGCGTTGCTCCATGATGAGCAGCTGCTGGCGCTGCAGTTGCAGCATCTGCTCGGTGCTGGCGATCTGCGCCTGCAGTGCGGCTTGCCGGATCGCCGCAGTCACGACATTGGCGGCGAGCGTCAGCCGCGCCGCCTGCAACTCGGCGGCTTGCATATCTACCTGAGCCTGCAAACCTTCCAGCATGCGGCTGTTGGCGCCAAACGCATCGACGCTGTAGGAAACATTCAGACCGGCGTTGTATAGGGTAAATGGCCCCGTGTGCGGTACATTGGGAATGCCGAGCGCAGCGGGATCAATCTGCTGGCGTACGCCGCCTAATTGCAAATCGACCTGCGGATAACGGCTGGCGCCGGTTTGAGCGTTCAAGTTTTCGCTGGCTTGGCGCAAGGTGGCTTTGGCCTGCGCCAGCAACGGGCTGTTGGCAAGCGCTTCGCGCACCAGGGCGTCCAGCTGTGGCGAATGGAATAGCGTCCACCATTGCGCTGGAATATCCATCGCGACGTCGAAATACTGGGCGCCGCCGCCCGTCCCCGCGCTGGATACGGTTGCCGACGGTTGTACGCCAGCCGTGTACTGCGGCACGGCTGGCGCTGGCGGCGTCTGAAAATCCGGCCCAGCCGCACAGCCGCCCACCAAGCTGGCTATGCTCAGGTACAAGGCAGATCTGCTATGCGAATAACGCAAGATTGGCTTCATCACAGACGCCCTCAATCCAGCGTGCGGCGATAAAAACGCAATGCAATCCCCATCACGATCAGGGTGAACAGCATCAGCGGCCAGACATTGGGCCAGAGGTCGATCCAGCCGTTGCCCTTGAGCAGAATGCCGCGTATCAGACGGTTGAAATAGGTCAGCGGCAGCAGGTTGCCGATGAATTGCGCCCACTTGGGCATGCCTTGAAACGGGAACATGAAGCCTGACAGCAGGATGTTAGGCAGGAAATAGAACATGGTCAGTTGCATTGCCTGCAGCTGGTTCTGGGCGATCGACGACAAGGTGATGCCGACGGTCAGGCTGGCGGCGATGAACAACAGCGCGGCCAGATAGATCGCCATCACGCTGCCGGCAAACGGCACATGAAACATGAAGCGCGCGCCGAGCAGGATGATGCTGGCCTGGATCAGGCCGATGGCGATATAGGGCATGATCTTGCCGGTCATGACTTCGATCGGCGAGACCGGTGTCGCCAGCAGGTTTTCCATGGTGCCGCGCTCGCGTTCGCGGGTCATCGACAAGCCGGTCATCATCACCATCGTCATCGACAGGATGACACCCATCAAGCCGGGCACGACGTTGTACTGAGTCACGCCTTCGGGGTTGTACAAGCGCTGCACCTGCACCTCGAAAGCGGGCTTGCCGCCGCTGAATCTGGCCAGCGCACCGCGCAGATCCTTGTTTGCCACCGATTGCACCAGCTGCGGCAAGGCCGCCAGCGCCATGCCGGTGGCGGTGGGATCGGTGGCGTCAGCCTCGACCAGCAGCGCCGGCCGCTCGCCGCGCAGCAGGTTGCGAGTGAAGTCGGCTGGAATATTCAATACAAACAATACCTTGCCCTGCGCCAGCGCGGTGCGTCCTACCGCTTCGTTCGGCAGTTCGGCGACGATGTCGAAATAATCGGAAGCTTTCATGGCGGCGATGAAGGTGCGCGTGAATTCGCTGTGATCGGCGCTGATGATGGCGGTAGGCATGTGTTTTGGATCGCTGTTGATGGCGAAGCCGAACAGCAGCATCTGCATGATGGGAATCACCGTGATCATGCGTACCGTGACGCGGTCGCGCATCAGTTGCAGGAATTCCTTGAGGACGATGCTCCACCAGCGCGAGAATGATAATCCGGAGAGGCGATTCATGGCGGCTCCCCGAAATTGTCAGTTGAGCGATTCATCATGTAGATGAAGACGTCCTCCAGGCTGGTGTCTATCAACTCCATGCGCAAGTTCTGTCCCTGCGTCATCCGGCGCAGGGTTTGCTCCAGCAGCGCGGCGTCTTTGCCGCACACATGCAGTGAGGTGCCGAACACCACCAGCTGGTCTACCCCGGGCTGCTGGTGCAATTGCTGGGACAGGCCCACCAGCTGGTTTTCCTGGATATCGCCGTTGCGGTTGCTGTAGATCGCCCAAGTCGTGAGCCCCTGCCCGGCCGCCACTTCGGCCGCCGTGCCCTGCACCAGCAACTGGCCGTAGGACAGATAGGCCAGCTTGTGGCAACGTTCGGCCTCATCCATGTAATGGGTGCTGACCAGGACACTGATGCCCTCCGCTGCCAGCCGATGCAACTCTTCCCAGAAATCGCGGCGCGCCGCCGGATCGACGCCGGCGGTCGGTTCGTCCAACAGCAACAGTTCCGGCTGGTGCAGCATGCTGGCGGCCAGCGCCAGCCTTTGTTTCCAACCACCGGAGAGAGCACCGGCGAGTTGCTTGGCGCGGCTGCTCAAGCCGAGTTTTTCCAGGCTCTGCTCAACCACTTCCTTGCGGTTTTTCATTTCGTAGATGCGGGCGACGAAATCCAGGTTCTCGCGGATGCTGAGGTCATCCCAGTAAGAGAATTTCTGCGTCATGTAGCCGACCCGGCGCTTGATCTCGCCGCTTTGCTTGATGATGTCAAAACCCAGGCAGGTGCCGTGGCCGGAATCGGGTGTCAGCAAACCGCACATCATGCGGATCGAGGTGGTCTTGCCGCTGCCGTTGGGCCCCAGGAAGCCGAAGATCTCGCCGCGCCGCACCTGCAGCGACAAGTCTCTCACCACATGCTTGCTGCCGAAGTGTTTGTTGATGCGGTCGACATCGACTACCAGATCACCGTTGGTGTTGCCGGTGCTGTCGGCGTTGCGGGTATTGTTGTCGCTTGCGGTCGTCATGGCATGCTCACTTCGACCGGTTGCCCTGGGTGCAGTTTGAGCGCATCGGCCGGCGCCGGACGCGCTTCTATCATGTAGACCAGTTTGGCGCGCGATTGATTGCTGTAGATGATGGGCGGGTTATATTCGGATTCGGTCGAGATGTAGGAAATGTGCGCCGCTTGATTCGCCTGGCAGCCGTCGCAACTGAGCGTCACGGCCTGGTTCAGCTGGAGCCGACCGAGAATGGTTTCCGGCACGAAAAAGCGGATTTTGACGTTCTCCGGCGGCAGCATGCGCAATACCGGATTGCCGGCCGCCACCCATTCGCCTTCGCGGTACATGGTGTCGAACACCAAGCCGCTGCGGGTCGCGCTCACGGTCTTTTGGGCCAATTTCCAGTCGGCTTGCTCCAGCACCGCCTGCGCCGCCGCAACCTGCGCCTGTTGCGCCCGGATCTGCGCCTCGCGGCTGGGCAGGCGATCCACCGTCAATTGGCTTTGCCATTGCTTGACCTGGGCAGCAGCGGTCTGGGCTGCAGCACGCGAATCGTCGAGTTGCTGTTTAGCGATACCGCCGGCCTGGAACTGGATCTGATCGCGGCTGAGTTGAAGTGCCGCCTTGCTGGCGGCGGCCTGGGCTTGCACCAATTGTGCCCGCGTAACCTCTTGCTCTTGCGGCCGCCGGCCGCTCTGGATATCGGCCAGTTGCGCCTGGGCGGCGCTCAACTGGCGTTGCGCCTGGCGCTGAGCCGCGATTTCATCGCCCGATTCCAGCATGAACAAGGGCGCGCCGATCGCCACCTGCTGCCCACGCTGAACTGAAAGGTGATCAAGACGGCCCGCTTGCGACGAAGCTACATAGACATACTCGCCTTCCACATAGCCTTGCCAATCGTTGTCGTTGTTTGGCGCGCATCCTGTCAACGCCAGATAGCATAGGGACGCGCTTACCAGAGCTGACGATCGATGCGGGCGTTTGGCAAGGCGATGTGACATGGGATTTCCCTTTTTTATTCGTCGGTACGCGTGGTGGCCGGCAGCGCCAGCCCGTGTTGCAATAGCGCCTTGATGTGGCGCTGCAGCAGCGCCTTGTCCAGCAGCGCCGCCTGGTTCAAGGTTGGCAATAGGGGTTTGTTCTTCAAAGTGCGCGCCATCGCCAGCGGCAACATGGTCAAGCCGAGCACCGAGACAAAGATCAGGCTCGGTTCCAGCCCGGGATTAATGGTTCCGGCTTGCTGGCTGCGCCTGACGCTCTCCGCAAACAGAGCCAGCTTGGCCAAGGGCACGCGCCGGACCATGCGCTCGCGCAGCTGGCCGCCGTCGCTCAAGACTTCACGCACCCACAGGGCCGGCATCCACGGCATGTTTTCGGTAGTGGCGATCATGCGCTCGACGATGCCCATGATCATCTGCTCCGGAGACTCGGTGGCGCTGATCGGATCCCAGATACGGTTGACGAACAGGCAGACCCGCTCATCGACCACAGCCTCTATCAGCTGGTCGCGGTTCTTGAAGTAATAATGCACCATGGCCGAGGTGACCCCGGCCTGGCGCGCAACCGCCGCCACGGTGGTCGCCGCGATGCCTTGCGACGAGAACAGCAAGGTGGCGGTATCGAGTAGTTTTTCGCGTGAGTCCTGGTCTGATGCTAGCGGACGTCCGCGGGTTGGCGTTGGGGGGGTCATGCAATTTACATTAATCAATGGATTAATTAATTACAAGGCTGGACGCAAAAGAGAGTGTCTGTTGATGCTGAACAAATGCCTTAAGAAGCATCTGTAACAGATTGATTTAATAGAAAGTCATTCCGACTTGATCGGACAATAAGGCCTTGCCAAGTGGCGAGGGTTACCCGGTTTGATAGAGGCAACATTTCCGTGTATCATTGTTTTTTTTGCAAAACAAATTACGGCTCCAATCAAAAGATCCAGAATTCAATTGATGCAGCTCGCATCAATCTCAACAAATAAAACTCTTTCTCTTTAGCTTCCCATGAAAAAAACTCTACCGCTGCTTTTCGTCCTTTGTGCAATTGCGGGATGTGCGCACACCTCATCAGAAGATGCTGAATCAGACGACAGTGCCGTCGTCAACGTGGTCGCTGAGAACTCTGCAAAAATACGGGTGTTTAATGCCGATATCGTCCACTTGCATCCAGGCAAAAGCTGTTGGGCCTGGAACAATGAGGGCCGTATTACGGCTTCCCTGACCGTATTTTCGCGCTGGGCGCCTAATATAAAAGTCGGTATGCCCAAGCCAGCCGATATTCCAAAAATGTATGGAGAATATGTCGTTCCTGCCGGTCAGCCGCTCACCGTAGAAATAACTTACCGGAATGACGCTTCAGGCATGATAAGCACCTGCGGGCCGGTTGCTGTAACCTTTAAGCCAGAGATTAACAAGTATTACGACACATCGATGTTACATGCAGCATCCCGCTGTACCGTCAGAGTGCGGGAATTAATTGAAACGACGCCTGGCAAAGCCGACCCGATCCCGGTCGAAACTACTCCGGCGGACGCATGTAGTGCATCGGCAAATTTTTGGGGTAGACCATGAGCACTGCGTCAACGCACGCAGGATTCCATGGCGGCTAGTGATTGCAAAGTTGGCTGCTCGATTTCCTGCCAGGTACTCAAACGACTTCCAGGTAGTTGTTTGAATGGACGAGCATTCATGCCCGTCAATAACTCACTAATCGCTTGATTTATTTCTTCCAATGAGAAGAATTTTTTATTTCGCAGACGAAATAAAATCCATCTGGTGACAATTAGCACCGCAAACGCGGCATGTGCTTTATCTTTAGGTCGATACGCACGAGCAGCGAAAGGATGGGTGGCGGCACGTGTAATATGTCAATTTTTTGTTCGCATCTGGAGCCTTTTTAATGCATACAGTCCGCTTTAAAGGAAGAGTTCTCCCAGAAATAATGAAGGTGACCACCACATACAATGAAAGTATCAAGTGGGAATGCCTTGAAGCCGAGACATCGATGGAATTCAACTGCGGCATTGCCAATTCATTGATCGACGTGGAATGCAAGATTCCTGAGTTTCGAGTTGATATTTATCCGGAAATCTATAGACGCGCACTTGATCTTTCTAGAGCGCAGGTAGATTTAGTTGCGTTCAAGATGGGTTGGGGGTTGACCGTCGTTTTGGAAACATTTGTCGACCCGAAAGGCGTGTCGCATCCGATCTGTCATATAAATAAAAAACTCTCTTCGCTATGCACGTCATTTGGCCTAGATGCTGGTTTCGGCGAAATTTGTACTTTGGTGACTCAAAGTCCACAACTTTTTATGGCGCTTCGAGAGTTAATCTCATCCATCTCTTTGCCGCACGTATCTTCGGTAGATGCCGCTCGGGCCATAGAGCGTCTGAAACACCTTATTGCTACACCTGGAGCTAACGATAAGCAAGCGTGGAAAGAATTTCGAGAGGCTTTGCAAATTGATCAGAAATATCTGAAATACATTACTAATCACTCTGCAAAGCCCCGACATGGGAATCCAGATTTCGTATCGGGCGAGGTCACTACAGAGTTAACTTATAGGAGCTGGGCCATCATGAACAGATATTTTGAATACCTGAAACGTGGCGGAGTTCCACTTAGCTCCTCGGAATTTCCGTTGCTCGTAGCCCCGTGATTTAGCGCTCATGTCACTACACGAAACAAGCATCTTTAATTCACATGCAATTTGCCTGCAAATTTGGGAAAGAAAATTCTTGCGATCCCGACCTGCCAGAACAACGCAAGCAAACATACCGGAGCAGTGACGCGTGACAGATTCAGCCCCTCTCTCGAACAACCAAGGCCGCGCTGCGGCGATGCCTTTCATCATGCTGACCGTATTGATCGACATGATCTCGATCGGCCTGATCATTCCGGTGCTGCCGGTGCTGGTTGGGAAATTCACAGGCTCGCAAGCCGACCAGGCGTTCTGGTATGGCGCGGTAGCCTTCGCTTTCGGCATCGCCAATTTTTTCGGCTCGCCGATTCTCGGCGCACTGTCGGACCGCTACGGCCGGCGGCCGGTGCTGCTACTGGGTTTCTGCGGTCTGGCGCTGAATTTTTTCGCGACCGCTTTTTCGACTGCGCTGTGGATGCTGATCGTGGTGCGCCTGATCGGCGGCGCGATGCAGGCCAACGCCGCGGTTTGCAATGCTTATGTGGCCGACATCACCCCACCGGAGCAGCGCGCCAAACGCTTCGGCATGATAGGCGCCATGTTCGGCGTCGGTTTCATCGTCGGGCCGGTGATGGGCGGTTTGCTGGGCGCTGTGAATTTGCGCCTGCCGTTCATTGTTGCCGGCAGCCTGGCCTTGATTAATCTGATGTACGGTTATTTCGTGCTGCCCGAATCGTTGCCGCTTGAGCGCCGTCGCGCATTCGGCTGGGGCGCAGCCAACCCGTTGACCTCCTTGCGCGCCCTGGCGCGCTTGAAAGCGGTGCGGCCGCTGGTGGCGGTGATTGCCTGTAACGGCCTGGCGCAATTCATGTTGTTTACCACTTGGGTGCTGTACACCACGTTCAAGTTTGGCTGGGGGCCGCTGGAAAACGGCCAGTCGCTGGCGGCGGTCGGTATCATGTCGGTGATTGTGCAAGGGGTGCTGCTCGGACCGCTGTTGAAGCGCTTCAGTCCGCAGCGGCTGGCGGTTATCGGCCTGGTTTCCTCCACCGCCGCCTACCTGTTGTGGGGCGCAGCCAGTCAGTCATGGATGATGTATGCGGTGATTTTCGCCAATGTGTTCGGCGCCACTGTCAATGCATCGATCCAGAGCATTATTTCCGGTGCAGTCGATTCGCACAGCCAGGGCCAGACGCTGGGAGCAGTCAGCTCGCTGAACAGCCTGATGGCGGTGATCGCGCCTATCATCGGCGCACCACTGTTGGGTGTGGTGTCGCATTTACCGAAGGGCGACTGGCGGATTGGCGCGCCGTTTTATTTTTGTGCGGCGCTGCAACTGGCGGCGCTGGTGCTGGCTTTCCTGCACTTCCGGCGCCAACGCCGGCAGCGTGTGGAAGTTACACCCGCCAACGCCTCGCTGGAGACGGAAGATGTACTGTAAGCTCGGTCTCGGCGTAGCGCTTACCCTATCGTAGTAGTTACCCTACCCTAGTGATGACCCTACGCGGCAGCCGCAACCGGCAATCCAAAACCCTTGCCAGTGGCACGGGCTGCAAGACGACTCAGCGGAATCTCTACCCAGCGATAGAAAATCGCGCCGGCGGCAAGGCTGGCGGCCCAGGCCAGCAGCATGCCGGCCGCCTGCAGCAGCGGCCGCGCCGGAACAAACTTGGCGAAAGCGGCGTTGACGATCAGGCAGACCGGGAAATGCACCAGGAAGATGGAATAAGAGATCCGTCCGAAGGCGCGGATCCAGGCAAATCGCTGGCGCGACAACAGCATGCCGCGCCGGCTCACCAGCACCAGGGCACAGGCCACCAGCAAGGCGACCACGATGCGACTGCGGAAATCGATCGTCAAGGCGTACAAGGTCGGCAACAGGATTGCCGCCACCAGCAGCGCCACCACGGCCGGCCGCCGGTTCAGGTCGCGCGCCCACCAGGCGATGGCGCCGAGGCCGTAACTGCCAAAGAAATATGGCGCCCAGGCGTCCCAGGCGGCGTCGCGGTTGAAATACAGCAGCGAGGCGCTGACGCCGGCCACTACCAGCACCGGAGCCAGCCATGGCATGGCGCGCCGCTTGGCCAGACCGCCGGTCAGCCACAGCAGCAGGGTCAGCAAGGCGTATAACTGGAAATCGATGGCGACATACCAGGCGCCGGCCGAGATCGATTCATAACCGAGGATGGAATGCAGCAACAAGGCGTGCGCGGCCAGTTGCAACGCGCTCGGCATGGCGGAGATGGAATAGTGCGTCATCCACTGTGCGGCCCAGGCCGAAGCGCCGATCGCCAGCACGGTCGCCACCAGGAACGGCGGCACCAGCTTCATGTAACGGCGCCACAAGACGCGCAGAGGATCGGAGACAGCGGAAACGCCTTGCGGCGACAGCGATTTGGCGGCCAGGAAACCGCCGATCACCAGGAACACCTGGACCGCGATGCGGGCGTAAGAATCCAGCCAGTCGATCAACGTCGGCGCGATGGGACGGACATGATCTGCCATCGGCCCGTAGAACGCCAGATGGTGCAAGACGATCAGCTGTGCCGCGATGACCTTCAGCAGGTCGATAAAGCCGAATTGGAAATTGGAACTACGGTCTGGTGCGTTGGATGAATTTGGCAGTAGCGACGAAACGCTCATTGTTGCATCCATGTTGAAAAAAGATGCCAATGATAAAGATTCAGGCGCGCTTGTCCAGTGGAATATCGTTTTGTAACACTTTCTAAATGCAATAGTATTTTATTGTCATTGCAATCGCCGAATACCTCAGCGCAGCCTATGCCTTACCGACCGCCAGTTGGTACTTTTTTATCTTGTCATACAGGGTTTTCTTGGGCAGGCCTAGCCGATCTGCGGTGATGGCAACATTGCCGTTACTGGCGTTCAGCATTTCCGTGATCAGCATGCGTTCATAGATATCCATTTGCTGCGGCAGCGGCAGGCCGTTGCCGGCATCGTCGCTGTCCTGGCTGGCAAGATCGGCCACGCCCTCCGCCACACCCAGCACCAGCCGATCGGCGAAATTGCGCAGCTCGCGCACATTGCCCGGCCAGTCGCGGGTTTGCCATTGCGCCATTTGCGCCAGCGTCCATTGCGGCAACGGCCGCTGATAACGGATCGCTGCACCCTGGATAAAATGGGCCAGCAACAAGGGAATATCCTCGCGCCGCTCATTCAGGCGCGGCAGGTCGATGCTGACGACGCCGATGCGGTAATACAAATCCTCGCGAAAACTGCCTTGTGCGCTCATTTGCAGCAGATTGGCCTTGCTGGCGGCAATGATGCGGCAATCGATGCTTATCGGTTCATTGCCGCCGAGCCGCTCCAGCTTGCGTTCTTGCAGCACACGCAGCAATTTCACTTGCAAAGCCAGCGGCATGCTTTCGATTTCATCGAGAAATACCGTGCCGCCCTTGGCATATTCCAGCTTGCCGATGCGTCGTTTCTGGGCGCTGGTAAACGCCCCCGCCTCATGCCCGAAAATTTCACTTTCAAATACCGTCTCCGGCAGGGCGCCGCAATTGATGGCGACAAACGGGCCTTTGCGGCCGCTGGCAACGTGCAGCTGACGCGCCACCACTTCCTTGCCGCTGCCGGTCTGGCCATTGATCAGGATATCGACCATGGTTGGACCGACGCTGCGGATCATGGTCCTGACACGTTCGATCGCGGCCGACTGGCCGATCAGGCTTGGCATGTCCGGATGCGCCACCCAGGCCGCTTTGAGACGCCGGTTTTCCAGAATCAGGCTGCGTTTTTCCTGCGCCCGGTGGGCGGTTTCCATCAAGCGTTCAGCGGCGAACGGCTTTTCAATAAAATCGTAAGCGCCGGCACGCATCGCCTCCACCGCCATGCTGACATCACCGTGGCCGGTCACCACGATGACCGGCAAGTCGGGGTCCAGCGTCACTACCTGGCTCAGCAATTCCAGGCCGGAACGGCCGGGCAAACGCACATCGGTGACGATCACGCCGGCAAATCCGGCGCCGAGCCAGGGCTGCGCCTGCTCCACGCTGTCGCAAGCATGGACCGTGAACCCGCCCAGTTCCAGCGTCTGCGTAATCGCGTCCCGCACCGCTTGTTCGTCTTCGATCAATACTGCTTCCAGCGTCGCCACATTTGTCTCCATCAAGATTCAACCATATCCGGCAAAGGAATGCGCAACACGAATTCGGCGCCGCCATCGCCATGATTATTCGCCGTCAGACGGCCGTTCATCGCCTGCACAATCGACGATGAAATGGCCAGGCCCAAGCCTAGTCCCTTGCCGGATGGCTTGGTGGTGAAAAACGGCTCGAACAGATGCTGCGCGACCTGGGCCGGAATGCCGGAGCCGGAGTCGCGGATCCGGATCACCGCCTCGCCCGCCTCGCATTCCAGCACCAGCGAGACGATCTTTTGCTCGGCATTATCCACCGCGTCCAAGGCATTCCGCAACAGATTGATCAGCACTTGCTCGGTGCGTACCGAATCGCCCACCACCTGTGCCGCCTGGCGGATTTCGATCTGCAGCGCGGCGCCATGGGTCTGGAACTCGTTGTGCAGCAACAGTGCTGCTGCCTCTATCGATTTGGGCAAGTCGATGACGGCCACCGCTTCGTGGCTTTTCCTGGAAAAACCGTTGAGCTGGCCGACGATCTTGCCCATGCGGGCGCTGGCGTTGCTGATATGGCTCAGATTTTCAGTGGCTTTGTCGGCTTGCCCGCGCGACAGGAAAGTCATGGCGTTATCGGCAAACGCCCGGATCGCCGCCAGCGGCTGGTTCAGCTCGTGCGCAATGCCTGCCGCCATCTGCCCCAGCATGGCCAGCTTGCCGGCCTGGATCAGCGTGTTTTGGGTCGAACGCAGCAGGTGTTCGGTTTCTTTTAATTTGGCGTATTTCGTTTCCAAGGTGTGATTCGCCACCATCAACTCCTGCGTCCTTTGAGCGATGGTGCGATCCAGATATTCAGCTGACACCAAGCGTTCTTCCAGGCGTCGCCGGCGTTGGTACAAAGCCCACAGGGAAATGCCCGCAATCGCCAGCAACAGCGCCGCCGCCAAAGACCACAGCAAGGCAATGCGGGCAATCCGCGCCTGCGAAGGAAACAGCATCAGCTGCCAGCCGAGGCGGCCGATGCTGCGCGTAACGTGCTGGCCGAACTCTACTCTTTGCGTTTTCGGCAGTGAGGTCACCGGGGTGATCGCCTGGTCGGCGTATTGATGGGTGCCAGTCAGGTTTTGCTGTACCGCGCCGGGCAGCGGATACAGGCTGTGATATTTCCAGGCCGGGCGGTTGCTTAAGAACACCACGCCACTGCTATCGACCAGCGTAATCGGCTCTTCGCTGCTGCGCCAGGTATGCTCGAATTCGGTCAGGTCTATCTTGACCGCCATCACGCCTATCGCAGCATTGGCGCCGTGGGCGGCGGCACTGGCGTAGATCGGCTGGGCGATGAAGTAGCCCGGCACATTGGTGGCGTTGCCGATGCCGTAAAAGCGGCCGGCGTTGCCCTTGATCGCTTCGCGGAAATAAGGACGGAAGCCGAAATCCCGGCCGACAAAAGTGGTCGGTGTATCCCAGTTGCTGGAGGCTAGCGTCATGCCCTTGCGATCCAGCACGTAGATTGCCACCACCTTCGACTGCCGTTGTATCAATTGCAGCGTCAGGTTCAGGCGCTGGATGTTGAGCTGATCGTCCGGCTGCGCCAGTGCTTGCAACACATCGGACTGGAAACCGAGGGCAAACGGCAGTGTCTCGAATTTTTGCAATACCGATTCGAGGTCGAGTGCGATGATTTGCAGTTGCCGTTCGCTGGCTTCGCCGATATCGTCACGGGCTTTCCTGGTCGCCATGACGTAGGTGGTCGCCACCACGGCAATGGCGCAGACAAGCGCCAATACCGTCAGCACCCTCGGCTTTCTTAAGCGCATAAAATAGGCCAATAAGGTGGGCCAATAAGTTAGCAATAAGGTCACCAGCTTGCCAGGCAGTTTTTAACGCGACGCGGCGGACGCGGTACCGGCCGTATATTTTGCGGGTTCAAGCGGGACGTCTTTGAGATAACCTTCCTTGCTCGGATCACGCATCCGGTAGCTGACGACGAGCGCTATCGCGCACATGGCCGAGACATACCAGTAGAAACTCGATTCGATGCCGAACTCTTTCAGCTTGAGTGCGACAAACTCCGCAGAGCCGCCAAAAATCGCGTTACCCACCGCATACGACAGGCCTACACCCAATGCCCGCACTTCCGGCGGAAACATTTCTGCCTTGATCAAACCACTGATCGACGTATAAAAGCTGACGATCGCCAATGCCAGGATGACCAGGCCGAATGCCGCGTAAGGATTACTGACATCTTTCAACGCATGCAGAATCGGCACGGTCGCCACGGTTGCCAGGGCGCCAAACCAGAGCATCGATGTACGGCGGCCGATCTTGTCGGAGAGCGCGCCAAACAGCGGTTGCATCAACATATAAACAAACAGCGCAGCGGTCATTACCGTGCTGGCCGTCTTCGCATTCATGCCGGCGGTATTCACCAGGTATTTCTGCATGTAAGTGGTGAAAGTGTAGAAAATCAAAGAGCCGCCGGCGGTGAAACCCACCACCGTCAGAAATGCTCTTTTATGCTTCATCAAGCCTGCCAGTGTGCCTGCATCCTTGTTTTTGCGGGTTTCCGCGGTCGATGTTTCGCTCAGCGATTTACGCAGATACAGAGCAACCAGTGCTGAAATCGCGCCCAGCACGAAGGGAATGCGCCAACCCCATGCATGCAACTGTTCGGAAGTCAGCAACTGTTGCAAGATGACCAGCACCAGCACCGCCAGCAATTGGCCGCCGATCAGGGTCACGTACTGGAACGAGGCAAAAAATCCGCGCCGGCCTTGCAAGGCGACTTCACTCATATAGGTGGCGCTGGTGCCGTATTCGCCGCCCACCGATAAGCCTTGGAACAGGCGCGCAACCAGCAGCAACGCCGGTGCGGCGATACCGATGCTGGCATAGGTCGGCAAGCAGGCGATCATCAGCGAACCGCCGCACATCATCAGCACCGAGATCATCATTGCGGTGCGCCGGCCATGCTTGTCGGCGATGCGTCCGAACAACCAGCCGCCGATCGGCCGCATCAGGAAACCCACCGCAAAGATGGCGGCGGTATTGACTAGTTGGGTAGTCGGGTTGCCGCTAGGGAAAAACATTGGCGCAAAATAAATCGCGCAAAACGAATAAATGTAAAAATCGAACCACTCAACCAGGTTGCCGGACGAGGCGCCGACGATGGCAAAGATGCGTTTTCGGGTATCCGCTGCGGCGGCATGATCGGATGGGTGAAGTGTGGACATAGTTCTCTCCTGGTTTTAATATTTTTTGTGCAATCACGATGATCTTGCCTCTGCATCACGGTATATCGGCAGCATGCATGCAAGCTGCATCATGCCATCTGAAGGGCACAACTAGCAAAGGGGGGAAATCGTCGGTGGAATTACTGCCGGGCGGAATTCAAGAATTCAGATCGCAGGCAGCGAGGCGGGGTTATCTTGTCTGGCATTTTGTCTCCTATTAATAGTATTTTTTGCATTAAGCACAGCAGACTTCATGCCAGCTCAAGCGCAAAACCTAAGTATTTGATTTATTGGAAAAAATTACGCAGGGATAAACGCAGGGATAATTATTATCGGTGGTTTTTGTGCGGAAATCCGGAATTATCTTTTTATCCGTTCCGGATTTCCGCCCGATCGCGCAGATGCCGAAACCGCATATTCAGTGCTTCAGGATCAGGCTATTGCGTTACCATCTGCCCTTCAAAAAAAGGAACCCGACGATGAATCAAGAAGACCGCATGGTCGATATCGAAATCAAGCTCACCCGCCAGGACGATATGCTGGATGAATTGAACAAGCTGGTGTATCGGCAGCAATTGAAGATAGACCAGCTTGAGGCGCTTTGCGGTGCGCTGGCGCAAAGGATTAAGCATGCCGCGGACAGCAACAATGCGGGCCAGACCGTCAACGAACGGCCGCCGCATTATTGACTATTGCCGATTGCTTATTAATTTCACAACGCCTGGGTCCGGCTTTCGAGCCACTGCTTTGCAGCGCCGGTTACGTGCGGCAACAGACGCGCCCTCACCTCGGCATGATAGGCATTGAGCCAGTCGATCTCGTCGCTGCGCAGTAAACTCAGATCCAGGCAGCGCGTATCGATAGGACACAGCGTCAACGTCTCGAAACGCAGATATTCGCCGAACTCGGTAGTCTGCGCCGGCTGGTTCAGCACCAGGTTTTCTATCCGCACACCCCAATGGCCGGGACGGTAAATACCCGGCTCGATCGAGGTAATCATGCCCGGCTCCATCGCCGTGTGCGCTTCCGGCGCGGCACTGCCGGCAATGACTTGCGGGCCTTCGTGCACATTCAGGAAATAACCGACGCCGTGGCCGGTGCCGTGGCCGTAATCGATGCCGGCGGCCCAGATCGGCGCCCGCGCAATCGCGTCCAGCAAGGGTGATTTGACGGCGCGCGGGAACTGCGCCGAAGACAGCGCGATGACCCCTTTCAACACTAGCGTGCAATCGCGTTTTTGCGCGGCCGACGGCTGGCCGATCGGCACCATCCGTGTGATGTCCGTGGTGCCGCCCACATATTGCGCGCCGGAGTCGATCAGCAGCAAACCGTCACCGCTGATGGTGGCGTGCGATTCGGCGCTGGCCTTGTAATGCGGCATGGCGCCATTGGCGTTGAAACCGGCAATGGTTGCAAAACTCGGGCTGACAAAACCCGGGCGGCGCGCCCGGGCGGCGGTGATGTGGGTATCGACCATCAGTTCGGTCACGGTTTCCTGACCCAGAGCTTGCTCCAGCCAAGCGAAGAATTCGCATAAGGCTGCGCCATCTTGCTCCATCGCGGCCCGCACATGCGCTATTTCTTCGATGCTTTTGCGCGACTTGGCAAAGGTGGTCGGATTGATCGCTTCCATCACTTTGACCGTAGCCGGCACCGCTTGCCGCAATCCCAGTGTTACGCGGCGTGGATCGAGCAGCAGCGTGGCGTCGGCAGGCAAGGCAGCCAGCGCTTCGGCGGCTTGTTCATAGGACGCCAGCGTGACGCCATCTTGCGCGAGCAGATCGCGCAAGGCTGACGGCACTTTGCCATCGGCGACGAACAGCGTGGCTTGTTTCGGTCCGATCAGCGCGTGGGCGACAAAAACCGGATTGTAATTAACGTCGGCGCCGCGCAAATTGAACAGATAGGCGATATCGTCCAGGGTGGAAATGAAGTGCCATTGCGCAGCGTGCTGCTGCATGGCCTGACGCAACTGATCCAGCTTGGCGGCACGCGACAACGGCGCATGCGACGCTTCATGCTGATACACCTCAGTCGTAGGCAAGCCCGGGCGCTCGCTCCAGATCTCGCCCAGCACATCGAGATCGGTGCGCAATTTGCTGCCGCCTTTGGCCAGCGCTTGCTCCAGCGCACGAGCGGTGGCCAGGCCCAGCACTGCACCGTCGACCGCCAGCGTCTGGCCGGCCGGCAGATTGGCCGCTAGCCAGTCGAGGTGCAGCAAGCTGCTGCCGGTTGGCGTTTTCATCAACACGATTTCGGTGCCGGCCAGCTCCGCTTCCGCCTGCGACCAATAGCGGCTATCGGCCCACAAGCCGGCGAAATTGGCGGTAACGATCAGATTGGCGACGGAGCCGGTAAATCCCGACAACCATTCGCGCCCTTTCCAGCGTCCCGGCAGGTACTCGGACAAATGCGGATCTGCAGACGGAATCAGGCAGGCGTCGATATTGTGGCGTTGCATGGCGGCGCGCAGCAGTTGGATGCGCGGTGCGGCGGTGTTTTGGGAAAAGGTTCTGGAGTTCATAGAGGGCGCGATGAAATAGACGATTAAGATGGTTGCCAGGGGCTTGCCTGGATGGGCTGAATCACTTACCGTTAAGTCGGCAAGCATACCACCGGGCGGCAAAAAACGCTGCCTCGCATCTGCTGCAACTGACAATCGAAAAAACGGGTAAGCTCACACGTCAAAGGCATTACAAAAACGATTGCAAAAAAAATCTGATCATCATAATTTCTCACAGAGGAAATCGTCATGACTCGCAAAACTCCCATCGAGCGCTATCGCAATATAGGCATCAGCGCCCACATCGACGCCGGCAAGACCACCACCACCGAGCGCATCCTGTTTTATTCCGGTGTCAGCCACAAGATTGGCGAAGTGCACGACGGCACCGCCACCATGGACTGGATGGAACAGGAGCAGGAGCGCGGCATCACGATCACCTCGGCGGCGACCACCTGTTTCTGGCAAGGCATGGCCGGCAACTATCCGATCCACCGGATCAACATCATCGATACCCCAGGCCACGTCGACTTTACGATTGAAGTCGAACGTTCGATGCGGGTGCTGGACGGCGCCTGCATGGTCTATGACGCCGTCGGCGGCGTCCAGCCGCAATCTGAAACCGTCTGGCGCCAGGCCAACAAGTACGGCGTTCCCAGGCTGGCGTTCGTCAACAAGATGGATAGGGTCGGCGCCGATTTCTTCCGTGTGCACCAGCAGATCCGCGACCGGCTCAAGGGTAATCCGGTGCCGGTGCAGATCCCGGTTGGGGCTGAAGACAACTTCCACGGCGTGGTCGATCTGATCAAGATGAAAGCGATCATGTGGGACGACGCCAGCCAGGGCGTCAAATTCGAATACATTGAAATCCCGGCCGCACTGCAAGCCAGCGCCCAGGAGTGGCGTGGCCGCATGATAGAAGCGGCGGCCGACGCCAGCGATAGCATGATGAATAAGTACCTGGAAGGCGCCGATATCAGCGAAGAAGAAATCAAGGCGGCGCTGCGCCAGCGCACCATCGCCGGCCAGATCGTGCCGATGTTATGCGGCAGCGCGTTCAAGAACCGTGGCGTGCAGGCCTTGCTGGACGCTGTCATCGATTTCTTGCCGGCGCCCACCGATATCCCGCCGGTCAAAGGCCACGATGAGGATGATCTGATTGTCGAACGGCGCGCCGCCGACGACGAAAAATTCTCCGCCCTCACCTTTAAGATCATGACCGATCCGTTTGTCGGCCACCTGAGTTATTTCCGGGTCTATTCCGGCGTCCTGATTTCCGGCGACACGGTGTTCAATCCGAATAAAGGTAAAAAGGAAAGAATCGGCCGCGTGCTGCAGATGCACGCCAACCATCGCACCGAAATCAGCGAGGTATATGCCGGCGACATCGCCGCCGCGGTCGGCCTCAAAGAAGCCAGCACCGGCGACACCCTGTGCGATCCGGGCAGCATCATCACCCTGGAAAAAATGATATTCCCGGATACCGTGATCTCGCAGGCGGTGGAGCCGAAGACCAAGGCCGACCAGGAAAAAATGGGGGTTGCCCTCAGCCGCCTGGCCGAGGAAGATCCCTCATTCAACGTCAAAACCGACGAAGAATCAGGCCAGACCATCATCTCCGGCATGGGCGAATTGCATCTGGAAGTGCTGGTGGAACGCATGCGGCGCGAATTCGGCGTCGACGCCTCGGTCGGCAAACCGCAGGTAGCTTTCCGTGAAACCATACGCAAGATCTGCGAATCGAGCGAGGGCAAGTTCATCAAACAATCGGGCGGCCGCGGCCAGTACGGCCATGTGGTGCTGAAAATAGAACCGCAAGCGCCGGGCAAGGGCTTCGAATTCATCGATGCCATCAAGGGCGGCACGGTACCGCGCGAATATATTCCTGCAGTCGAAAAAGGTGTGCGTGAAACCCTGGCAAGCGGGGTCCTGGCGGGCTATCCGGTGGTCGATGTCAAGGTCACGCTGTTCTTCGGCTCCTCGCATGACGTCGATTCCAACGAAAATGCCTATCGCATGGCGGCCTCGATGGCCTTCAAGGATGGCTGCCGCAAAGCCAGCCCGGCCTTGCTGGAACCGATGATGGCGGTGGAAATCGAGACGCCGGAAGAGAAAATGGGCGATGTCATCGGTGATCTGTCATCGCGGCGCGGCATGATCCAGAGCATGGATGATATCCCGGGCGGGGTCGGCAAGATCGTCCGCGGCGAAGTGCCGTTGGCCGAGATGTTCGGGTACTCCACCACGCTGCGCTCACTGACCCAAGGGCGCGCCACTTATACGATGGAGTTCAAGCATTACGCTGAAGCGCCGGCCAACGTGACCGATGCGGTGGTCAACTCCAAGCATGTGGGAAGCGCCAGACGTTGATGTTTGGCGTGGGCCGGGGCAGCAGCAGCGCCGGCCCGCCTTTCACAACTCGTTTTCGTCCAGATCGTGTTCCAGACCGTCAACCGGCAGCAGGTGGCCCAGTTTCACAGCCTTGGTGTCCAGGTAACGAGTGTTGAACGGATTGCGGTTAAGAATCAGCGGGATCCGCTCGACCACGGTAATGCCGATTTTCTGCAAGGCAGCCACCTTGCGCGGGTTGTTGGTCATCAGGCGCAAGGCGGTGATGTCCAGGTGTTCCAGCATGGTTTCGCACAGGCTGTAATCGCGCAAATCGGCGGCAAATCCCAATTGCTGGTTGGCCTCTACCGTATCCGCGCCGCCGTCCTGAATCTGGTAGGCGCGAATCTTGTTGATCAAGCCGATGCCGCGCCCTTCCTGGCGCAGATACAATATGGCGCCGCGCCCCTCGGCGGCGATTTTTTGCAAAGCCCCTTCCAGTTGCGCGCCGCAATCGCAGCGTTGACTGAACAAGGCGTCACCGGTCAGGCATTCGGAATGGACGCGCGCCAACACCGGCTCGCCGTCGTTGACTGCGCCCAAGGTCAGGGCCAGATGCTCTTTGCCAGTGGCGTGGTCGATAAATGCATGCAACTGAAAGGTTGCCCACGGCGTCGGCAGTGCGCAAGAAGCCACATACTCCAGTTTGTGATCGGCTACGACGGCAGGTAAACTGCTTTTGTTATTAGTGGTGCTCATCTGATAAATTTGTGGTGAATAAAAGGCACGGGATTGCATATATAGCGCGCCTGCAACATGCGTTTCGGTTTTAACATTACATAACCTAGCATTGGGTAGGCATCATTTTACGAGTATTCGAAAAAACACGTATAACGCTTATGCAACTGCGTCATGTAACTGTGCTTTACCCTGGTATTTACTCTGGTATTTGCTCTGATATATGGGTAGGGTCAGCGCGATTTCAACTATCTGCCAGCCATGCGGCGGATTATTGTTAGAATCTCATCTTCTCGATTTTTTAAATGCACATGCGCGAAGTCTCCGACCTGATTGCCTGCGAAGGATGCGACGCCCTGTATCGCAAGGTGCAGCTGCGCCGAGGGGAGATCGCCCACTGCCCGCGTTGCGGCACCGAGCTGGAGCGCAACGCCGGCCGCCAGCGTGAGCGGATCCTGCCGCTGACTGTTGCCAGCCTGATCATGTTCATGATTGCCAACAGCTTTCCCATCGTCGAGATCGAACTGCAGGGCTTGAGCAGCCGCACCACCCTGTTCGGCGCCGTATTGTCACTGACCACCGAAGGCATGTCGCTGGTGGCTTTGCTGGTGCTGGCCACCACCATTCTGTTTCCACTGCTGCAATTGCTGTTTCTGTTTTACCTGCTGGTGTCGCTGGCAAAACAGCGCCGGCCGGCCGGTTTCAGCTGGCTGGTGCGGGCCATGCAAAGCATGCGCCCGTGGGGCATGATCGAAGTGTTCCTGCTGGGGGTGCTGGTGGCGGTAGTCAAATTATCGAATATGGCGACCGTGATTCCGGGCGTAGCCCTGTGGGCGTTCGGGGTGCTGACCGTATTGCTGACTGCGGTAGTTTCTTTCGATCCCCGGCATTTCTGGCAAATGGCGTATGCGGAAGCAAACAAGGAAGGTTCCGCATGAGCATCGACGCCAACGCCGGTACCGGCAGCGCGCCCATCGCCGCTGCCGCTGCCGATGAAAACGAGGACCTGGCGGTGCAAACCGCGGCCGGCCTCGGCATGCTGTCCTGCCATCATTGCGGCACCGTCTGGCGCGATGTGCAGGAGCACGAAGACTGCCAGCGTTGCGGCACTACGCTGCACCAGCGCAAGCCGGATAGTATCAAGCGCAGCTGGGCTTTCCTGATCGCTGCCTGCATCATGTACATCCCCGCCAACCTGATGCCGGTGATGATCACAAAAACCCTGCTTGGCGTGCAAGAAGATACGATCATGAGCGGCGTGATCTATTTCTGGGTGTCCGGCGCCTGGGAGTTGGCGGCGATCATCTTCATTGCCAGTTTTCTGGTGCCCTTGTTTAAACTGGCGTCGCTGATCCTGCTGACCTGGACTGCACAAAAACGCAGCCGCTGGCGCAGCCTGCAACGCGCCAAACTGTATCGCCTGGTGGAAATCATCGGCCGCTGGTCGATGCTGGACGTGTTCGTGGTGTCGCTGCTGGCTGGCCTGGTGCAGATTGAAGGATTCGCCAGGATCACCGCCGGCTTCGGCGTGCTGGCGTTTGCCTCGGTGGTGGTATTGACCATGCTGGCCGCGCTCAGCTTCGATCCGCGCCTGAGCTGGGACGGCGGCGAACCAGCATTCGATAAGAATCAAAGCAAGCAAGTGAACAAAAGTGAAAGCGCACAATGAGTGATGAAAACGCCCTGCCCCCAGCTTCACCCCCCGCATTGCCGCCATTACCGGAACCCAAGCTCAGCCGCAAACGCGACTGGCTGCCATCGCTGATATGGCTGATTCCGATTGTCGCCGCGGTGGTCGGCTTGACGCTGGTGGTCAAGATCCTGGCCGAACGCGGGCCATCCATCACCATCTCGTTCCGCACCGCTGAAGGCCTGGAAGCAGGAAAAACCAAGGTCAAATACAAGGATGTCGACATCGGCCTGGTGCATACCATCCGCCTGAGCAAAGACCGTTCGCACATCCTGGCCGATGTGCAACTGTCGAAAGAAGCCGAAAGCTTCACCGCCGCCGATACCCGCTTCTGGGTGGTGCGGCCACGGGTGGCGGCCTCCGGCATATCGGGTTTGGGAACCTTGCTGTCGGGCGCGTATATCGGCGCCGACGCCGGCGCCGCCAAGGATACCAAGGACACGTTTACCGGGCTGGAAGTACAGCCGATTGTCAGCCTGGGCGCCTCTGGCAAGCAATACCTGCTGCATTCCACCGACATCGGCTCGCTGGATATCGGCTCGCCAATCTATTTCCGCCGCATCAAGGTCGGCCAGCTGGCCGCTTTCGATCTGGACCCCGATGGCAAAGGCGTCACGCTGCGGATTTTCATCGATACGCCTTACGACAAATTCATCGGCGTCAACACCCGCTTCTGGCATGCCAGCGGCTTCGATATGCAAATCAACGCCAGCGGCTTCAAGCTGCGCACGCAATCGCTGGCGACCGTGGTTTTGGGCGGTATCGCCTTCCAGTCGCCGGATGACGAGCTGGGCATCACCGCCAAGGAAAACACCACCTTCAACCTGGCGGCAGATGAAGAAGCCGCCTTGAAGGAACCGGACGGCCCGTCGGAAACCGTGGTGCTGTATTTCAACCAGTCGCTGCGCGGCTTGACGCCGGGCACCACCATCGATTTCCGTGGCGTGGTGCTGGGTGAAGTCAAATCGATAGGCATCGAATACGACGCCAAACGCCGCGAATTCAACATGCCGGTCGCGGTGCAGATTTATCCGGAACGGCTGGGGCGCAAGTATGCCGAAGATGAAAAACATTCCAGCTACACCGCCAAGCAGCGCCTGCAATACATGGTCAGCCGCGGCTTGCGGGCGCAACTGCGCACCGGCAACCTGCTGACCGGCCAGTTGTATATCGCGCTCGACTTCTTCCCGAAAGCGCCGCCGGTCACTATCGATACCTCGGCTACCATCATCGAGCTGCCGACCATCCCTAACAGCCTGGATGAAATCCAGTCGCAGATCGCTGAAATCGCCAAGAAGCTGAGCAAGGTGCCGTTCGACCAGATTGCCGCCGATTTGCAAAAGACGCTGGGCACCTTGAACCGCACGCTGCTCAATGCCGAGCAACTGACCAAGAGCCTGAATAACGATGTTGCGCCGGAAATCAAGGCGGCCATGAAAGACGTGCGCACCACCCTGGACAACGCCAACCGCACCCTGTCCGACAATGCGCCGTTGCAACAAGACATCCGCGCAACGCTGCAGGAACTGACGCGCTCGGCAGCTTCGGTGCGGGTCTTGACCGATTACCTGGAACGCCATCCGGAAGCACTGATCCGTGGCAAGCAAGAGGAAAACAAATAATGCATGCGACCACATCGTCAAAATCAACGCGTTTCTGCGGCATCGCCGCTGCACTACTGTTGGCCGGTTGCGCTTCCGCGCCGACACACTTTTATACGCTGTCGGCGCCACTGCCAACGACTAGCGCGCCGGCTGCCCAGGATGCACGGATATTTATTGAAGTAGTGCCGATAGCCATGCCGGAACGCCTGGTGCGGCCGCAACTGGTGGTGAGGAGCGCCGGCAGCGCCTCCAGCGCTCGGGTGGATATTCTGGAACAGGAACGCTGGTCATCGTCGTTCAACAATGAATTACGGGATGCATTGGCCAATGGCATCGCCAATCGCCTGGGCGCTACCGACGTCAGCCGCAATGGCCGGCCGACTGATCAGCCGGTGTATCGGATTGCCATCGAGTTGCGCCAATTTGACGCAGTGCCGGGCCAACAGGTGCAAGCCACCTACGGTTGGACCATCAGCCGCTCCGGCAGCAGCCGCAGCAGTGCTTGCCAGTTAAGCGTCACAGAAGCGGTGGCCCCGGGTATCGATGCGCTGGTGCTCGGCGTGCAACGCACGGTGGCGGATGCGGTCAACGGTATTGCCGCCAATCTCATGGCATTCAAGGCGAATCCTGCGACAGCCGCGGCCTGTCAAGGCTGACAGACGCCCGGGCGCCAACACGGGAACTCGCTCAGAACCGTTCGTAACCCAGCAGATAACGCCATTCGCCGACCGCCAGGCCAGCCATCGGCAGGCGGCCGATACGAATCCGCTTGTTGGCCACCACTTGCAACCCGACTTGATCGCACATATGCACGATCAAGCCGCGCGACGGCGCCTTGAGGGCGAAACGCAGGCGGGTTTCGTTTTGCCAGCTGACCTTGATCGGCGGCAGCGGCTTGCGGTTGAAACTCAAACCGTGATTCAGCAGCTTAAGGCCGTCAGGAATGATGTCGCCAGCGACTTCGACAATAAATTCATGTTCAATCTTGGCAGCGTCGTCAACCAGCTTGCGGGTTACCCGCCAGTCCTGGGTAAACACCAATAAGCCGCTGGCTTGCGTTTCCAACGGTTCGATCAAATTCAGATTGAGCAGATGACGCTTCAGAAAACGCAATTGGGCCCGGTCATCGGCAGCGCGTTTGTCTGGCATGATCAGATGCGAGGCCAGTTCGCTCAACTCCGGGCCAGCGAACAGATCGAGGCCAGCCGGTTTATGGAACAGGATAGTCACCGGATCTTGCGGCTCCAGCGTGGCGCCAGCCATCAATTCGACCTGTTGCTGCGCGCTGATGCGCAAACCCGGTTCCTCCACCACCTCGCCATCGACCTTGACCCAGCCGCCCTCTATATATTGTTCGGCTTCACTGCGGGAGCAGGAAACCAGGTTGGCGAGATGTTTCGCAAGGCGGATTGATTCGGTCATGTATGAAATTCGTAGACGATAAAACTGCGATAAAACCTGCGGGCGGCCATTGTAACCGCCTTAAGCCTGACTTGTTTTGCCTCACTTACTTGCGATACAGTTCAGGGCGCGACTTGTTGCGCTGTTCGTAAATCGTCTTGGCGTCTTCGCGCGCGCGCTCTAACGTACGCATGACAGGATCGTCGTCATGCAAGGTAAAAAAATCCGCAGCTTGCGCGCGCATCACGTATTTGATCGCGGCCTCATCTTTCAGATCGTATAACTCCACCATCAAGGTGGTGACTTCGTCCAGGTATTCTTCGTAGGTCATGATTTCACTCCGGTGATTCTTGCCGCGCTCGCCTTCATCCACGATGTTACAGGAAGAGCGCGGCGAGCGTATTTTGCACCAAATAGGCCTGAGGACCAAACTATCGGGATGAATGTAGCGGCGCAGGCGGCTTTAGTGCGACGAATTTTTGCCAAAGGCGGCTGATTTTAGGTTTGTTGTGTTTTCGGCCAGAATCCAATAGCTTGACAGCCAGGCGGCAAGATTCTGCCAGCTCGGGATGCTGGTCGGCGATCTGCTGCAGCAGCTGAGCGGCCACATTACGATCGTTGGCGACGCCTAAGCCATCTTGCAGATGGCTTAGCGCCGTCACATAAGCATTACTGGAGGCAAGCGGAAAATAGGCAGAAAAAAATTCGCTGGCGTAACGCAGCTTCTTGGCGGCGATTCTTACCTTATGCCGTCTGGCGGCATTCTGCTGTTTGATCCGGTTGCCGCGCTTCAATAGATTTTTCTGCAAACCGTCAAGTTTCTTGACTGCGAATTTCTTCAAGGGCGCGGACAATGCCGCTATCTGCTCTGCATTTAGCTCTTCACGCCAGCGACGTCCCTCGATCCAGCTTCCAAGCAACAATAACAAACGGGTGTAAGCGCGCGAGTTCACCGCAGTCGCGGCGGCATGGCGACGCCTGCCGGCTTCGCTGAGACTAAGCTGGCGCAAGCTATCCAGTTGCCGCTCATCCGGGCAGCGCCGTACGACATCGGCCAGCGTCGCCACCGCCAGTACTTCCCAATCGCGGGCAGGCCCCAGAGTAGCTGCCAGCCAGGCTAGCCGCTCCGATATTTCCGGCGGCGTCGAAATCGTTTTTTTAAACAGGCTCAGCGTGGCGTACAAGCGCCGCAGACCGACTCGCATCTGATGCACGTGTTCCGGATCGGCGCCATGCAGCAGCCCGTCTTCATTGCCTTGTATCTGCGCCAGGCAGTTGCCGAGCAATGCCTGGAATCCTTGCTCCAGCGACAGCTGCGGTGATAACTTGACTGGCTGTGCCTTGGCTACCAGCGGCGCTTGCGGCGCGTACATGGCGTAACCGCGTTCGGCCTTGCTGATGTTGGCGGCGCGTAACGGCAGAGTCTGTTGCAACGCTAGCGCCAGCTCGAACAAACTCGCCGCCGCACCGGATTTAAGCTCCAGCTCGATCTCGCTGATCGGAACGCTCTTGTCGCCGTAACGGATTTCGCCCTGATCCAGGGCCAGCTCTACTTCGTCGCCAGTCTGCGAGCGAAGTAACCAGATGGTGCGGCGGAATTGTGTAGTGAATATCGGCCGCAAACGCTGGGCCAGGCCTGGCGCCGAGAACATGCCGGCCACTCGCGAGCCAGGCTCCAGCAGTTTCCGCAAGGCCGGCAAATCAGGCGCCGCTGCGCTGATATCCGACTCCCACTCTGGCCGCTGATGCAAACCGGCCGCCGCCTGGCCGCCGCTTTTGCAAGTCTGGACCCAGCGCAGCCCTACTTTGCGCACCCGCAAAGCAGTGTGGTTTTGCTGCAGATACAGATCGGACGTATCAAAGTAAATGCTGGTCAACTGCCGCGATTGCGGCTTGCTGATCGCATAGTGTTTTAACAAGGGATGGCGCCGGAAGCTGGCCACGTCGGCTGGATCCAGCAACAGTTTTAATTCGATTTCCATAGCTTCAGCATACTTCTAAACGACGTGTCCGATAAATAATTGTTTTAGTCGATTTTATTGGAAATAAACAATTTTTACGATTTTTTAATCTACGCAATCAGATGCGGCAGCGTAATATCGTATGCTCGTATGGCCGAAAGAAATGCAATAGATGCCTATCCCCTATTTGAGAAAATTGACTGGCAAAGAGCGCAGCCAGCAGGCAAACCGCCATCTGGCCTTTTTCCTGTCTTTCATCGCAGGCGCGATCAATGCCGGCGGCTTTCTGGCGGTTGGGCAATACACTTCTCACATGTCCGGCATCGTTTCGTCGATGGCAGACAATCTTGCGCTCGGATCGCTAGGGCTGATGCTGGCCGGCCTGGCTTGCCTGCTGTCGTTCCTGGCCGGCGCGATGACTTCGGCGCTGCTGATCAACTGGGGACGGCGGCAAAATCTGCACGCGGAATTTGCCTTGCCATTGATGCTGGAGGCGGCTCTGCTGCTGGTGTTTGGTCTGCTGGGCGGCAATCTGGAAGGTCACAAATGGCTGTTCGTGCCGATGACCGTGATACTGCTGTGCTACATCATGGGCTTGCAAAACGCCATCATCACCAAGATCTCCAAAGCTGAAATCCGCACCACCCATATTACCGGCATGGTCACCGACATCGGCATTGAACTCGGCAAGCTGGTCTATTGGAATCGGCTGGAAGCACAGCACCGGCAGCCAGACGTGATCGCCGACCGCGACAAATTACGGCTGCTGAGCACTCTGGTTACGCTGTTTTTCAGCGGCGGCCTGATCGGCGCGATGGGCTTCAAACATATAGGCTTCATCGCCACTGCTTTTCTTGCAGCCACCTTGATGTGCCTGGCGATCGTGCCTATCGTCGATGATTTCCTGAAATTCCGACGTAAAACTTGAAGCGCTTCAGTTACAGGTCCGGCAAACGGAAACAATCGCTATTCAAGGACGAACAGCAACCAGAATACTGGCTTTCACCCGCTCGATCAGCAACGCATCCATGGAACCCCGCCACCAGCGCATGGCAAATGTCTTGCGGCGTGAATGGCCGACGATAATCAGGTCGATCCCCAATACATCCGCCAGCACACCGATGACGTCGACCGGCTCGCCCATTTGCAGATGAGGCACCACGTTCAGTCCAGCCGCCGCCATCAGCGCCCGCCCCCGCGCCAGTTCCTGCTCCATGACTTGGCGCTTGCAGGCGAACTCAATCTCAGGCGCGTAGCCGCCCGCCATGCCATGCGGAGAAAGCTGAATCACCGCCAGCAGATGGATCTCCGTCGAAGCAGGCGGGTTAAGCTGAATACATTCGTGCAGAGCGGATTCACTCTCCGGCGTACCGTCGTAGGCGACCATGATTTTCTTGTACACGATAAACTCCTGCCAGGATTCACCACCTATTGCCATCGTATTCGATGAGATCGAGCGATACAGGTATTGTGCGCTCTTTTCGATGCAAGGGATTACCGTTGCCCGGCCTAAAGTGCGGCTTTAGAAGCGAATGCTTCCCTGGCAGTCGATTGTGCCGCAGCCATCGATTCACCACCGACGCCCGCTATCAGCGAACGGCAAAACTTCATACCGTCTTGATGAACAGGGCAATCAGTTTGCGCGTCAAACCGGTATAGGGTGGGAAGAACATTTTGGCCAGCATGATGCGATTGCGCACCACCGCCCTCTCATGCGAAAACGCCAGGAAGCCGTGATGGCCGTGAGCGCTGCCGATGCCGGAATTGTTAACCCCTCCGAACGGCAGATTGCCGTGCAAAAACTGCACCACGCAATGATTGATGCAAGCGCCGCCCGAGCTGGTCTGCTGCATCACCTTGGCGATATTTTCCTGCTTGCGGCTCCATACATACAGAGCTAGCGGCTTAGGCTCGGCATTGATGCGCGCAATCACCGTATCCAGCTGCTCATAGCTGATAATCGGCAGCAGCGGCCCGAAAATTTCTTCGTGCATGATGCTGGCGTCGTCCGGAATGCTGTCCAACAGGGTTGGCGCGATGTAACGCTGGGCCTCATCGACCACACCGCCGGTGACGATTCGCGCACCGCGCGCCGTGGCGTCATCCAGCAGGGTTTTGACGCGCGCGGTATGGCGCTGATTGACGATACGCGCCAGGCTGCTGCTATCGATTTGCTGCGGCCCCTTGCCATAGGCGCTCTCCAGCGCCGCCACACAGTGCCCCAGAAAAGCCTCTTTGACGCTGGCGTGGACATAGATGTGATCCGGGGCAATGCAGGTCTGGCCATTGTTGGTGAACTTGGCCCACAGGATATTTTGCGCCGCAGCTTGCAGATCCGCCGTCTCGTCGACAATGGTTGGCGATTTGCCGCCCAGCTCCAGCGTGACGCTGGTCAGATGCCTGGCCGCCGCAGCCATGACGATTTTGCCGACAGCCGGCGAACCGGTGAAGAAGATGTGATCGAAAGGCAGGTCAAGCAGCGCCTGCGCGACCGGCGCATCGCCCTCGAACATCGCCACTTCATCTTCGCCAAATGCCGAACGGATGATTTTGCCGATCACGGCTGAAGCATGCGGCGTCATTTCCGACGGCTTGATGATCACCGTATTGCCCGCCGCCAGTGCCGACACCAGCGGCCCCAGGCTCAGGTTCACCGGATAATTCCACGGCGCCACGATCAGCACGCGACCCTTCGGCTCGTACTGGGTATAAGCCGAAGTGCCGATCATCATGCGCGAAGGCCAGACTTTTTTCGGTTTCATCCAGCCGCCCAGCTTGCGGATGGCGTCGTTGGCTTCGGCGATCACCGGCAGAATTTCGGTCAGTTCAACTTCGGCGGCAGGTTTGCCGAAATCGGCGAAACCGGCGGCAATCACCTCATCCCTATGGGCCAGCAGCGCAATCTTCAATTTCCTGATTTTCAGCAGACGCTCGGCTTTGCTTGATTGCCGCAAGCGCAGAGCCGTGGCTCTCTGAGCATCGAATACGCGCTGGATTTCCTGGCGTGTCTGATTGAATTCGGTGTCGGCTGGAGTCGTCAACGTGTTCATGGCTGGCCTTTGGCAATTGCATTTATGTTCGGCAATTAAAGCACATCGCGCATGGTGCAGGACCGGGTTTTAGTCGAGGGCTTCTTCAATTTCGCCGTGATCATTCTCTTGCCCGAGCTCAAGCCCTGGTTTGCTGCAAGCGCTGCCGCAATTGCCTGTGGCAAGCATTGACGAGACCTTGTTCTTCATCGATCAACAACGCCTGATGGGCCGAGGCATAGGTTATATCGATACGCATCTGCTCGCCAGCTCAGCCATCCATGTTGTTCGTTTGTGGACCCGAGACAAACGGCTCAGGAGCATTGCCGACCACATGGGGCTGAGCTATCACCCCGTCTAGCAAGTTTCAAGGCAAACGAATTTCACTCACCTCATGCACTTCCGGCCAGCGACCTATGCCAAATTCAAGGTATTGGTCAAATCCCCTAGCGGCGTTTGCCGATTTTCGCGGAACGCCTGATCACGTGCGATCAAGGCATCCAGCTTGCGCAAGCCGTGCAGGCGGGTAATGAAACGCATGATGGAAGTGGTGTCGTACACCGTGTGATCGACAAAGCCCTTCTTTGCATATGGCGAAATGACAGTTGCCGGAATCCGTGAACCCGGCCCCCAGCGATCGCCTTTTGGCGGCGCCACATGGTCCCACCAGCCGCCGTTTTCATCGTGAGTGATGATCACCATCATGTGCTGCCATTGCGGTCCGCGCTGCAGATGCGCGATGACGTTGGCGATGTGACGATCGCCGGATTCAACGTCGGCATAACCGGCGTGCAGGTTCAGATTGCCTTGCGGTTTGTAGAAGCTGACCTGCGGCAAACGCCCGGCGTCGATTTCCGTCAGGAATTTGTTGGTGGCAGGATCGTCACCCAGCCCGGCATCTTTTAAATGCGTTTCGCGCAACGCCGTGCCGGGCGCAAAACTTTTGAAGTAATTGAAAGGCTGGTGATGATATTGAAAATTCGGCACCGCATCATCATTGGCCTTGCCATCCAGTGCCGCTTGCCAGGCGCCGGAATACCAGGCCCAGCTGACGCCTTTTTCCGACAAACGATCGCCGATGGTTGCGTAGGTTTGCGGCGGCAACACCATTGGATCGTCGGCATTGGCGTAAGCCGCATCGCCGCCTTTCACCGGTTTGACGAAACTGGGTTGGTACGGCGGCGCCATGGTATTGACGGCATAGCCGTCCGGCGTCAGGGCGCGATCGCGCAGGAATTTGGGCGGGCCGTCGATGGCCGAGGCTGGATTCTTGTCATCCAGTTTCAGGCGCGTGCCCTTGGGGTCATCGCCCTCCACGGTCGACACATTGTGCCGCGCCGGGCTGTTGTGGACGTCGGGATAGTACGGCGTCTGCCCGGAAATCAGGAAGATATGGTTGAGATAGGAGCCGCCGAAAGCCGACATGAAAAAATTGTCGCACAAGGTGTATTGCTCGGCCAGTTTCCACAAGCGCAGTTTGCTGGCGGTTTCACTGTAATGTCCCATGGTGAGCGCACCGGAATCGGCCCAGGCCACGAACTGATCATTTTTGCCGCCATTGATCTGCATCTGGTTTTGATAAAACCTGTGCCACAAATCACGCGTGATCACGCCCTGCGGCAAGAGTTTGCCATGCTGGTCGCTTAATTTGAACGGGACGTTGGGCAAGCCTGTAATCTGGTCCTCGGCAATCACATAACGTTGACCATCAACCTGTTGCGCCTGCGGCACCAGACCGCCCCAGATCTTGGGTAGTTGCGCCAGCGGTGTTTTACCGTCGCGGTCCAGTTGCGTGTAGCGCGCTTGCAGCTCTTGCGATAGCGGCTTTTGCACGCCGGGGAAATTACCGTACAAGTTATTGAAACTGCGATTCTCGGCGTAGATCACCACCACATGCTTGATGGCCGTTTGCAGTTGCTGGTCCAGCAGTTTTTCCTGAGTGGCGTCGGCGATTTGCTGGTTGCCGTCGCTGGCGCAGTCGGACAAAGCCAGACTGGCGCCCACTGCAACTACGCTGCCGAGAAAGCGCCGCCGTGTGAAACCTGCCGCATCATCTTCTGTCAATTCCGGTTTTTTTTCATTTTCGTTCATGGCTGCGTGTGCGCTGATCTGCGCTGATCTGATTTCACAGCTTGCCATATTAGCAGCAGACGTCCCGTTGTTGGCGTCAGTTTGTCAATCCGGGCGTGGCGTTCTCAGCGTAACAAATTCTTCGGCCGAGGTCGGATGTATGCCGATGGTGTCGTCAAACACGCGCTTGGTGGCGCCGGCGCGCAAGGCCACGGCGATGCCCTGGATGATTTCCCCGGCGTCCGGCCCCACCATATGGCAGCCGAGCACCTTGTCGCTGGCGGCGTCGACTATCAATTTCATCATGGTTTTTTCATGGTAGTCGCCCAGGCTCAGCTTCATCGGCCGAAACCGGGTTTCAAAGATTTTCAGCTGATGTCCGGCCTTCTGCGCCTGTTCTTCCGTCAATCCGACCGTGCCGATGTTGGGCAAGCTGAACACTGCCGTCGGAATCAACTGATAATCCACCGGACGATATTCCTCGGGGCGGAACAAACGCCGCGCGACGGCCATGCCCTCGGCCAGCGCCACCGGCGTGAGTTGCACCTTGCCGATAACGTCGCCCAATGCCAGGATGCTTGGTTCCGAGCTGCGGTATTCCTGGTCAACCTTGATAAAACCCTTGGCGTCCAGCGCCACCTCGACATTTTCAAGACCCAGATCGTCCAGCATCGGCCGCCGGCCGGTGGCGTAGAACACGCAATCGGTGTCGAGCACACGGCCATCCTTCAAGCTCACCTTCAAACTGCCGTCGGCCAGCTTGCTGATGCTGGCGATGTCGGCATTGAATTGCAGGTCCACACCCTTCTTCAGGAATTCGTCATTCAAATGCTGGCGTACACCATGATCGAAACCGCGCAAGAACAGATCGCCGCGATACAGCAAGCTGGTCTGCGCTCCCAGACCATGAAAAATCGAAGCGAATTCGACCGCGATGTAACCGCCGCCGATCACCAGCACGCGGCGCGGCAATTGTTTCAGAAAGAAGGCTTCATTGGAGGTAGTGGCAAATTCCTTGCCCGGGATATCCGGCACTTGCGGCCAGCTGCCGGTGGCAAGCAGGATGTTGGCTGCCCGTATGCGCTGGCCGTTGACCTCGACCGTGTGTTTATCCAGCAGCCTGGCGTGCCCCTCATGCAAGGTGACGCCGCTGTTGAGCAACAAGCCGCGATAGACTTCGTTGAGCCGGTGAATCTCGCGGTTCTTGTTGGCGATCAGCGTGGGCCAGTCGAATTGCGGCTTGCCTGCGCTCCAGCCGAAACTGGAAGCCTGCTCGAAGTCCTCGCTGAAATGGGCGCCGTAGACCAGGAATTTTTTCGGCACACAGCCGACATTGACACAGGTGCCGCCCAGATAGCGGCTTTCCGCCACCGCCACGCGAGCGCCGAAGCCGGCAGAAAAACGCGCAGCGCGCACACCGCCGGAACCGGCTCCGATCACAAACAGATCGACATCGAAAGACATTGACATTCTCCGCGGCCATGATCAGGCCAAGACGCTCGGCCACAGCGGCGAGCAATGTCAAATATTATGTCATTGATTACGCCAGCGTCTGCTCATAGGTAAAACTGGAAGCCTTTAAAGCGGTGATCACGATGCGTTTTGCGCCATGCATTTCAACATCCTTATTTTCATTCAAGAAAATATCTCCTTTGAAATCTGCCGCGGTAATCCATAACAAGCCGCTCAGGCACTTGATTCTCTCGCCCTGTTTCAAGGTTTTCTGAATTGAGATCGTCTGATCCTCTGCCAGATAGATGATGTTGTGGGTGTGTTCGCGTGTCAGCAGATGGCTGATGTCTTCTGATTTCATGGTTTTGCCTCGGTAATTGGTGTCAATCGAGTCAAACACTGATTGCCGTTCATTATTATTAATTCCGGCAACCAACACAATCCAGGAAATCAGAACAACACTTGTGCGCTCCAGGCACAAATCAAAACTGGCAGCCGAACTGGCAACCGCTTAATCCAGCAAGCTCTCATCCCATTCGTGAACGGTCTGCTGCTGTTCTCCAAGGCCGTCGATACCGAGTCTTATCACGTCGCCGTGCTTGAGATAAAGCGGCGGCTTTTGCCCCATGCCGACGCCAGGCGGAGTGCCGGTCGAAATGATGTCGCCCGGGTACAAGGTGGCGAACTGGCTGATGTAATGGATCAGGAAAGCGACATTGAAAATCATGGTCTTGGTGCTGCCGTTCTGGAAGCGCTTGCCGTTAACTTCCAGCCACATCGAAAGATTTTGCGGATCCGCCACTTCGTCGGCAGTGACCAGCCACGGACCGACCGGACCGAAGGTGTCGCAACCCTTGCCCTTGTCCCAGGTGCCAGCGCGTTCGATCTGGTATTCGCGCTCGGAGACGTCGTTAATCACGCAATAACCGGCGACGTGCGACAAAGCCTGATCCAGCGCCACATAACGCGCCTTGCTGCCGATTACCACGCCCAGTTCCACTTCCCAATCGGTCTTGACGGAATTCTTCGGCATCACCACTGGATCGTTAGGGCCGCCGAAACAGCTATTCCATTTATTGAACAGCACCGGCTCCGGCGGTACCGGCAAACCGGATTCGGCAGCGTGGTCGCTGTAATTCAAACCGACGCACATGAATTTTCCCAAACCCGTGAATGGGGTGCCGATGCGGCCTGGAGAGCTGATTTGCGGCAGGCTGGCGGGGTCGATTTCACGTAACTTTGCCAGCCCTGCAGGCGTCAACTGTTGCGCCGTGATGTCCCGGATCACGCCGGACAAATCACGCAGCATGCCGTTGGTGTCCAGCATGGCTGGTTTTTCCTGGCCTTTGGGGCCTACTCGTAATAACTTCATCTATTGCGTCCTTTTCAAAAACCGTCTTGCGTACAAATCGAGATTGGCGGGGCCAGACCAGGCCACCCAAAGTCACTTAGCCAAAAGCCTAGGAGCGGAGCGATCCCCTGTCAAGCGCGCACAAATAGCTATGCGGATCTGGCGGTTTTACCGCAAAATACGCAGGCTACGCTGGCCCGGGTTTACCAACCATCTTCTGCAATCGCTTTGGGAACATTCATGCCGAATCTTAATTTACTGCTGGGTTTTGCGCTGGTCGCCTTCGGCATGGTGCTGACACCCGGCCCGAACATGATTTATCTGATCTCACGCTCGATCTGCCAAGGCCCCAGGGCTGGCTTCGTGTCGCTGGCCGGCGTCGCCACCGGTTTTGTCTTTTACATGCTATGCGCCGCTTTCGGCATCACCGCCCTCTTGTTTGCGGTGCCGCTGGCCTACGATATTCTGCGTTTCGGCGGCGCCGCCTATCTGCTCTACCTGGCCTGGCAAGCGGTTAAACCCGGCGGCCGCTCGCCGTTCGCGGTACGCGACCTGCCCGCCGACAGCAACCGCAAGCTGTTTTTGATGGGCTTGTTCACCAATCTGCTCAACCCCAAGGTCGCCTTGCTCTATCTGGCGCTGTTGCCGCAGTTTATCGATCCGAACGGCGCCAGCATCCTGGTGCAGTCGCTGGTGCTGGGCGCAATCCAGATTATCGTCAGCATTACGGTCAACTCGATGGTCACGCTGGCGGCCGGCTCGATTGCCGGTGTACTCGGCAGCCGACCCAGCTGGCTGCTGATCCAGCGCTGGCTGATGGGCACCGTGCTGGCCGGTTTGGCAGTGCGGATTGCACTGCAGGCGAGGAAATAAGACGTGTTCGAGCGACAACTCAGTTGCAACGATCCGAGAAACCCTGCGGCAAATCGCCCGGCGCTATGCTAATCACACTCTCGTCATTGATTCCGACGTCCTCCAGCCACGTAATCTTGGCAAAATCCGGCACGACGTAAATCGGATAGGTTGGGCCAGCATCGCGATAGGCGTGCATTTGATCCAGATGATCATTCTGGAAGCAAACGGTGCGACTGCCGTTTTCCTCGACCCAATGCGGGAAGAAAATCACGCCATGCAGCAAGCGTTGGCCCGGCATCACATTGACTGCCACCGAAGTGCCGGTCGGTTCGCTCCAGGATACTTTGAAGCTATCTTCGCCCAGTTGCACTAGATCCACGGCCTGTCCCTTTACCCAGCGGCCGCCGACCATACCGCTATGAATCCGGTAATCAATAGTGTTTGCATTTTTCACGTACATCTCATATTGCCAACCGTTGGCGTAAGTGTAAATAAAACGCTTGCCGACAATCCCGGACAAATCTTGTTGCGGAATCGGGTTGCTAACGGTTGTTTTGCTGAGGTCGAAGGCCATGTTGATTTCCTTTTTATTGAATGCAGTAAAGATGTGACTCACGGGCTCACATCACGTAACGCCAATTTTGTTTTGCTGGCAAAATTATTTTATATACAAAATATTTTGTTGTCAAAATCAATTTGACGCAAAAATAATGCCCATGCACAATACGGCAATGGATACTGCTACTGAATTTGGGCGCATGCTAGGGCCGTTGCGTCGCGCCGTGATGCGCCAAGTGCGCAACACGGAAGGCTTGCCAGATTTGCCGGAGGCGCAAGTCGAGCTGCTAAGAGCGCTCACTGAAGCGGGGCCAACTACGCCGGGCGAGCTGGCTGTACGTTTGAAAATCGCCCCATCCACGGTCAGCAATCTGGTGCGTGCGATGAATACAGCCGGCCTGCTGGAACGCGTGCCGTCATCAACCGACTTGCGCACCGCCACCCTATCGACCTCTGCCGCCGCACGCAATTTGCTGGAGCGTTACGACCGCACCAGCGCCGCCACTTTGAAGAAGGCGATGCAACAATTGGATGCAGATCAACAGCTATTGCTTGATCGCGCCATTCCGGCCCTGGCTGCACTATTGGTGACGCTGGAACGGAAAAATTAGCTAAAATGCAATTTTAACGAGTGTCGGAGTCAACTGAATGCCGCATTTTCCGCTTGCCTTGATTTCTGCTGTCGTTCTACTGTTGCATGCCGCCGGCATCGTCGCCGCGATCCACGCTTTGATGCACACCCGCACGCCGCAGGGCGCGGTAGCCTGGGTGTTCGGACTGGTGCTGCTGCCCTACTTTACTTTGCTGCCGTATCTGTTCCTTGGCAGTAAACGTTTCACCGGTTATGTTGAACTGCATCATTCACGGCAAGCGCGCTTGCGTCAGCTCGACGATCCTGCTGCGCTAGCCTTGTCTGCACAGTACCCGCCGCACACCGGTGCGCAGCGCTACCAGGGCATCAGCAAAATGCTGGGCGTGCCGTTTCTGAGCGGCCATCGCTTGCGCTTGCTGGTCAACGGCGCGGCTAGCTTCGATGCGATTTTCGCGGCGATTGCCGGCGCTGAGCACTACGTGCTGGTGCAATTCTTTATCATTCACGACGATGAACTGGGCCGCCGGTTGCAAGCAGCGTTGCTCGAACGTGCCGCCGCCAGCGTGCGTGTCCATGTGCTGTTCGATGGCGTCGGCAGCCATGATCTGCCCGCCTCATATAGCACGATCCTGCGCGCCGGCGGCGTCCAGATCCATCAATTCGCCACCCGCCGCTGGCGCAACCGGTTCCAACTCAACTTCCGCAACCATCGCAAAGTAGTGGTGGTGGACGGCTGGCGCGGTTTTGTCGGCGGCCTCAACGTCGGCGATGAATATCTCGGCCGCAAGCCGCCGCTGGCGCCGTGGCGCGATACGCACATGGAATTGCAAGGACCGGCGGTGGCCGACTTGCAACTGGCGTTCGACGAAAACTGGCATTGGATCACCGGCCAGCCGCTGTCCTTGTTGCCGCCGCGCCCGTCCGCAGGACAGGCCACCAGCCTGATTGCCGCCACCGGGCCGGCCGATGCGCAAGAGACCTGCTCGCTGCTCTTCGTGCAGGCGATCCACGCCGCCCGCCACCGGCTGTGGCTGACCACGCCCTACCTGGTGCCCGACTCTGCCGTCAACGCCGCCTTGCAACTTGCGGTGTTCCGCGGCGTCGACGTCCGCATCCTTATTCCGGCCATCCCGGACCATCGCACCGTATTCCTGGCCTCAACCTTGTACGCGCATGAGTCGGTGCGCGCCGGCATACGCATATTCCGCTATCAACCCGGGTTTACGCATCAGAAAGTGCTGTTGATCGACGACGACACGGCAGCGGTCGGCAGCATGAACCTGGACAACCGTTCACTCCGGCTGAATTTCGAAATCACTGCTTTGAATATCGATACGGCGTTTGCCGCTGAAGTCGAACAAATGCTGCAGGCTGATTTCGAACAGGCGGTAGAAATCGATGTCGCTGACTATGAGCGCTTGCATAACCTGTATCGGGTGCTGATCCATGTCGCCCGCTTATTTAGCCCGGTGCTATAAATCCGGCGCCGATAGAAGAAATTGCCTTAAACGCAATAAAATATTTAATTGAGGGATCGGATTTTCATAACTGTATTTATATACAGTAGTGGTATCCTATGGCCGTATTAAATATCGCTTCTCTCTGACCTCATGCTTTCGCCAATTCGTCGTATTGCACACTTGGATATGGACGCATTCTATGCGTCGGTAGAGCTGCTGCGCTACCCGGAGCTGCGCGGCCAGCCGGTGGTAATCGGCGGCGGCTCCAGGCACAAGCCCGAACCCGACGAGGATGGCCAGCTCCGCTATTTCAAACTGCGCGATTATGTCGGCCGCGGCGTCGTCACCACCTCCACCTACGAAGCGCGCGCGCTCGGCGTGTTTTCCGCGATGGGCATGATGAAGGCTGCCAAGCTGGCGCCGGATGCGATCCTGCTGCCGACCGATTTCGACTCTTACCGGCATTACTCCCGGCTGTTCAAGGCAGCGGTAGCCGAGATCGCCCCGCTGATAGAAGATCGCGGCATTGACGAAATCTATATCGACCTGAGCCAGCATACGGACGACATCCGGGTTGTAGCGCAACGCATCAAAGACGCCGTGCGCCAGGCCACCGGATTGTCGTGCTCGATCGGCATCGCACCCAACAAACTGCTAGCCAAGATCAGCTCGGAACTGGAAAAGCCGAACGGTCTCACCATCATTACCGAAGCCGATATCCAGTCCCGAATCTGGCCGCTGGCGGCGCGCAAAGTCAACGGCATCGGCCCCAAGGCAGCCGAGAAGCTGACGGCGCTCGGGCTGCACACCATCGGCGAATTGGCCGCGGCTGATCCAGCCGTGCTGCAAGAAAATTTCGGACGCACCTATAGCGAGTGGCTGATGCGCACTGCCAACGGTCTGGACGAGCGCCCCGTCGTCACCAGCTCTGAAACAAAATCGATCAGCCGGGAATCGACTTTTGAGAGAGACCTGCACGCCAAGCTGGATCGCCAGACGCTGACGCCGATGTTCACCGATCTGTGCGTACGGCTTGCCGGCGACTTGCAAAGAAAAGGCTATCTCGCCCGCACGGTGGGAATTAAATTACGCTTCTCTGACTTCCGCATCGTCACCCGCGATCTGACATTACCCAACGCTACTGACGACGCAACTGCGATCCGGCAAGCAGCGGGAGAATGCCTGCGCCGCGTCACATTGGACCGGCGCTTGAGATTGCTGGGCGTGCGCGCCAGCGCATTAAGCAGAAAAGATGAAGCCTTGAGCGAGGCAGCCGTTTTGCAAGGCGAATTGTTCAGCGACGAATGACCAAGCAACGCCCCTCCGTCTCGCCTATCCATCTAGCTCCTTCCTCTACTTACTGACGGCTACCTCAATGCAATACAAGCCCCACGGGCAAAGAGCGAAACGCTGGTTCAACGGCTTTTGCGCCTGTTCGGCAACACGATCGGCATCATAGATCGCGAAGATCGGGCCCAGACCGCCGATCGCCAACGGTTTGCCGTCGATATGCGTGGCCAGGATGTAGCCATATTTCCTGAGCTGGGCGAAACTCAGCTGCGGCATATAGCCGTCGACCGAATGAAACACGATCTGTGTCTGCGGCGCTTTGCTCGCCCCCAGCATATCCAGCACGTCGGCCAGGCGCGGACCGCGTAGCTGATGCGGCTTGGCGTCGTATTCCAGGGTCGGATTGATAGTCACTGCGGGCAGCTTGGCGAGCGCGGCCAGATCGAAGGTATAAGCGCTGTCGAACTGCACGCTCTGCTTGTGCATCATCTGGTCGATCACCGGATCGGTCGGTCCGCGGTTGCTGCGCTCGATTGCGCCGAAAACCGTCAATACCGCCGGCGCAGCAGTTTGCGGCCGGCTTGCGGCGGTGGCAGCCGCATACGCCGGCACGGCAGAGATTCCCAAGGCGCCCGCAAGCGAGGCGGTGGCGGTCGACAGAAATTGGCGCTTTTTCATTCAAGACTCCGTAGCAAAGGGATTCAAAGAGATTCGGCCGATGTTACACGAAGTTACGAATGGGCAATACCGTCATTGTCAACCGAATATCGCCCACCGCGTTTATAAGACAACCCGCTGCAGATGCGGATTGTAAAACCCAATCAACGGAAGGAATCAATATGAAAAAGCTATTTGGTATCGCCGCTCTCCTCCTCGCCTTGACCCCATTCGCACAAGCCCAAAACATGGGCGACCCGCTGGCCGGCCATCCGGACGCCCGCAATGACCGCCAGGTTGAAACTGCAAAACCTGAGGCTGCAAAGCATCACGGCAAAGCGGTAAAACACCATGCCAAAGTTGAAAAAAAGGCTGAAGAAAAAAAATAATTTGTAGCCGATGCGCCAATGAAGACGCCTGCTCACAAGTCTGAGCAGGCGTTTTTTTATGTCTATGGCACAACTACTGTGTACCAGCCACAGGCCGCACCAGATAACCCAATCCCGCTGCAATCACCAACAATACGGTCGCCGTCCACATCGCGATTCTGACGCCGCTGATCACGCCGCTGGTCACGCCATTAAGCACATTCCCGCCGAAGCTATCGCTGACCAAAGCGCCAAATACCGCCACTCCGACCGCGCCGCCAACTTGCCTGGCGGTATTCAGCACTGCCGATGCGGTGCCCGCCCTGGCCTTCTCCACACTGGACAATATCGACGTTGTCATGGCCGGCACCGCCAGCCCCATGCCGGCCGGGATCAGTACGAAGCCCGGCAGCATCTGCCAGAAACTGACATGGGCCGCAATGCCGATAGTTCCCAGCAAGCAATAGCCCAAGGCGCCGATGAGGCCGCCTAGCACCATCGGCAAGCGGATGCCGGCGTGCCCGATCAGCCAGCCGCTGACCAGGTTCGAAAAAATGAAAGTCCCGGTCAACGGTAAAAACGCCAGCCCTGCTTGCAGCGAACTGTAGCCCTGCACTTTTTGCAGATAAAAGCTGATCACGAAAATCACGCCGTAGTAAGAAAAATTCACCAGCACGCCGAACAGGACGGCAGCGGTAAAACTAATCTGGTGAAAGAAATTTAAGGGCAGCATCGGATGCGGCACTTTCTTTTCCACCATGATGAATGCTGCCCCCGCGATCAGCGCCAGGCCGAATCCGGACAGCACCAACGGATGCCACAGGCCTAGCGGATGGAGTTCAATCACCGCGCCCACCAACCCCGTCAGCGCAAAAATCGCCAGTATCTGTCCCCGGAAATCGAAGGAATGAGTGTGCTGCTTGGCGGCCATGGCAGGCACCACGCGCATGGTCAGCAGGAAACCCAAAGCGCAAATCGGAATATTCACCAAAAAAATACTGCGCCATCCTGCGGCCGCCAGCAGCAAGCCGCCCAGCACAGGGCCGGCGGCAATCGAGACGCCGCCTGCCGCGGTCCAAAGTCCGATCGCCTTAGCCAATAATTTCTTATCGTGAGCGCAAGCACGATTCAGGATCGCCAGCGAACTGGGCACCAGCAACGCCGCGCCGATTCCCTGCAGCGCCCTTGCGCTGTTCAGAAAACCGGCATCTGGCGCCAGCCCGCAGGCGATCGAGGCCAAGGCAAACAGCAGGAATCCGGCCAGGAACAAGCGCTTGGAGCCGAATTTGTCTCCCAGGGCCCCGGCCGACAACAGAAATACCGCGAAACCGAGGGTGTAGGCGTCCACCACCCATTGCAAGGCCGAGACACGCGCGTTCAGATCGGCGCCGATCTGCGGCAAGGCGACGTTGACGATGGTGATGTCTAGCTGGACGATGATAAAAGCAAAGCTGCTGGCTGCAATCGTCCAGCCCACTGCAGCGCTTGGCGCTTTCGCAACAGACGTGGCGCTGGCTTGCGCCGGGAGGGGGTATGTCATCGCAACGGCTCCGTTGGCTGAGTAATCAAGACCTGATTCTGGGCTTGTTGCGGCCGCTTGTCACACGACAACAGTACGGTTACCATCAAACTATGAACGACGAACCCGACCTCGGCCGACTGGCCCGCACCATCGGCGATCCGACCCGTATCCAGATGCTGGCCCTGCTCATGGAGGGCCGCGCGCTGACCGCCAAGGAACTGGCTTATGGCAGCGGCATCAAACCGGCTACCGCCACCGCGCATCTTAAGCAATTGCTCGACGACAGATTGCTGGACCTGACCACTCAGGGACGCCACAAGTATTTCCGCCTTGCCTCGCCGGAAGTAGCGCGCCTGATCGAATCATTGATGGTGTTTGCTCCGCAACGCAAACGGGTTGCCCCCGGCAACCGTAACGACGCCATCTGCACCGCCCGCTTCTGCTACGATCATCTGGCCGGTAAACTCGGCACTCAACTGACCGAGGTCCTGCTTGCCCGTGGCTGGCTCGACAACGATGACGGCATATTCACAGTCTCGGCGCAAGGCGAAATCTGGTTCCAGACTTTCGGCATCGATACCCAGGCATTGGCCAAGAACCGGCGCCAGTTTGCGTATGCCTGCCTGGACTGGAGCGAGCGGCGCGATCACCTGGCCGGCGCCTTAGGGGCGACGCTGGCAAAACGTTTGATCGAAATCGGCTGGCTCACCAGAAGCAAACATTCTCGCGTGGTATCCATCACGCCGGAGGGGCGCACCGGATTGAACGCACAGTTCGGGATTGACTTGCATCACGAATGACACTTAACTAAGAAAATCCTATGCATCAAGGTGTTTTATTTGCATTACTTGCGGCGGCGCTGTTCGGCGCCAGCACGCCCTTTGCCAAGCTGCTTGTGGGACAAGTCTCGCCGGTCATGCTGGCCGGCCTGCTGTATCTCGGCAGCGGCCTCGGCCTATCTCTGTGGTACGCGCTCCGGCACAGAATACAGCAAGGAATACGGCAAGGATCTCCACGCGCGCAAGCAAGCGACGGCGCGCTGAACAAAGCGGATTTGCCGTGGCTGGCAGCGGCGATTTTATGCGGTGGCGTCGGCGGCCCGGTCTTGCTGATGCTCGGGCTGTCGCTTACTCCGGCTTCCAGCGCCTCCTTGCTGTTGAATATGGAAGGCGTCCTGACGGCGGGCCTGGCATGGTTTGTTTTTAAGGAAAATTTCGATCGCCGGATCGCGCTCGGCATGTTGCTTATCGTGCTTGCCGGCGTGCTGCTGTCATGGCAGCAAGTGCCGGAATTCGGCGTTCCCTGGGGACCTTTGGCGATTCTGGCGGCCTGCCTGTGCTGGGCCATCGATAACAATCTGACGCGGCGAATTTCCGCCAGCGATGCAGTCCAGATCACCGCCATCAAAGGCATGGTCGCCGGCCTGGTCAACCTAGCGCTGGCCTTGCTGCTGGGAGCGTCTGTGCCTGGGTTCACCAGTATCGGCGCGGCTGCGCTTATCGGCTTCTGCGGCTACGGCGTCAGTCTGGTGCTGTTCGTGCTGGCGCTGCGCCATCTGGGTAGCGCCAGGACCGGCGCCTACTTTTCAGTAGCGCCATTCATCGGCGCCGCGATCTCGCTGCTGGTCTTGCATGACACGGTGGGCGGCCTGTTCTGGCTGGCCACCGGCTTGATGGCGCTTGGCATCTGGCTGCATTTGACAGAAAGCCACCAGCACCAGCATACGCATGAGGAAACCGAACATGCGCACAGCCATCGGCATGCTCCGCACGATCCGCATCACCAACATCAGCACGACTTTGAGTGGGATGGCCGCGAACCGCACAACCACCCCCACCGCCATCTGCCTATCAGCCATAGCCACGCGCATTACCCGGACATACATCACCGGCATGGCCATTAGCCTTAGCCGGAGCCTTTACTTCGGTTGCGCCACTACCCGTAAATACGGTTTCAAGGTCCTGAAGCCCTGCGGATACTTCTTTTTAGCGTCTTCGTCAGAAACCGAGGTGGGGATGATGACATCCTCGCCTGGTTTCCAGTTCACCGGCGTGGCCACGGTGTGCTTGGCGTTCAGCTGAATCGAATCGAGCAAACGCAGCACCTCATCGAAATTACGGCCCGAACTCATCGGATAGACGAACATTGCCTTGACCTTCTTGTCCGGCCCGATCAGGAATACCGAGCGCACGGTGGCGTTGTCAGCCGCGCTGCGCTGCCCGCCGCTGGCGTTGGGATGAATCATGTCGTAGAGTTTCGCGACCGTCAGATCGGCGTCGCCAATCATTGGATAGTTGACCGCGTGGCCTTGCGTCTCCTCAATATCCTTGGCCCAGGCCGTGTGGTCGCTGACCGGGTCCACGCTCAGCCCCACGACCTTGGTGTTGCGTTTGTCGAACTCCGGTTTCAAGCTAGCCATGTAACCCAGCTCGGTGGTACAGACGGGCGTGAAATCTTTCGGATGGGAAAACAGGATGGCCCATTGATCTCCGATCCACTCGTGAAAGTGGATCTTGCCTTCCGTGGTATCGGCAGTAAAATCAGGGGCTACATCACCTATGCGAATGGTCATTTTCAGTCTCCATTATGTGTGTGTCGGAATATCCGGGCCATCACGGTGCGATGGCCTTGCCAAACCCTAAACCCTGCCCGCAGCAGTCTTGATTGAGCATCCTGAAATAATCATTCTAGACAATCGCCCTGGTTTTCATAGACATCTCTGAGATGAACGCCGTCATCCTTGAATCCATCCTGACTTGCCCGCAATGCGGTTTTGCCAAGCTGGAGACCATGCCCACCGAGGCTTGCCTGTTCTCTTACGAGTGCACTAGCTGCAAGGCGCTGTTGCGGCCGAATCCGGGTGATTGCTGTGTATTTTGTTCCTTCGGCTCGGTGCGATGCCCACCAATTCAGCTGCAGTCGAAGTGCTGTGATTAACCGCCCCCATTCTTCGCAAGAAAAGTAAACTTGTAGGTAATTCTACTTATTAGTAGAATCATCTACATGAACACCTATTTATCGCTCATTACCAGTCTGCCCACAGAAAACGCCACGGCGCGCATGCGTGCCTGGCGCGCGCTCAAGGCATCCGGCGCCGCCGTACTGCGTGACGGTGTCTATCTGCTGCCGGAGCGCGAGGCTTGCCGCAACACACTGGAAGCAGTCGCCGCCGACGTGCTGTCAGGGGGCGGCAGCGCCTTGGTGCTGCGCGTCGAGGAGCCCGACGGCGCGCATTTCATGGGGCTGTTCGATCGTAGCGAGGACTTCTCGGGATTGCTGGCAGATGTCGCCAAGCTAAGGGTAACGCTCACAGCCGATACGGTGCTGGACTCGCTCAAGCAGATTCGCAAGCTGCGCAAGACGTTTGCCAGCCTTGCCGAGATCGATTTCTTTCCCGCTGAAGCTCAACGCCAGACCGATGCCACGCTGCAAGAACTGGAACTGGCTGCGGCCCGTGTCCTGGCGCCAGATGAACCGCACCCGGTCGACGCCACCATTTCCTTGCTGCCGCTGAATCAATATCAGGGGCGCACCTGGGCCACTCGGCGCCGTCCTTGGGTAGATCGGCTGGCCTGCGCCTGGTTGATCCGTCGCTTCATCGACCCGCAAGCCCGCTTGCTATGGCTGGCCAGCGCCGCCGACTGCCCGGCCGACGCCCTCGGTTTTGACTTCGACGGCGCCGCCTTCAGCCATGTCGGCGGCCGTGTCAGTTTTGAGGTGATGCTGGCAAGTTTCGGCCTGGAACAGGCCGCGCTCCAGCGGCTTGGCGCATTAGTGCACTACCTTGATGTCGGCGGGGTGCAACCGCCTGAATCCGTGGGAATTGAAAGCGTTCTTGCCGGGCTGCGCAAGGCCATCACCGATGATGATCAACTTCTGGCGACAGCCAGCAGCGTATTCGATGGATTGCTGACCGCCTTTCAACAAGAAACCTCACCGCAACAGGGATCGTGATCATGGACCAAGCGAGCAAACCGACTTACACCTTGTGGCAACTGATCTTGTACTTTTTGCGCTTGGGTACATTTGGCTTTGGCGGGCCGGTCGCGCTGGTTGGCTACATGCACCGTGACCTGGTCGAACGGCGTGGCTGGATCAGCGAATCGGACTATAAGGAGGGGCTGGCACTGGCCCAGATCGCACCGGGTCCGCTGGCCGCGCAGCTCGGAATCTATCTGGGTTTCGTGCACTTCCGGCTGCTCGGCGCCACAGTGGCGGGACTTGCGTTCGTATTGCCGTCGTTCCTGATGGTGGTGGCCCTAGGCTGGGCTTATGTCGCCTTTGGCGGTCTGACCTGGATGCAATCCGTGTTCTACGGGGTGGGCGCTTCCGTGATCGGTATCATGGCTATGAGCGCACATAAACTCGCCAGCAAGAACCTGGGGCGCGACAAGCTGTTGTGGGGCATCTTCTTATTGCTGGCAGCCGTGACCGTCATCACGCAATCCGAAATTGCCTTGCTGTTCATCGGCGCGGGCGTGCTGGTCTGGGTTATACGCTGCAAACCTAGGTTCGGCGCATCGAGCCTGGCCGTGCTGCTACCCACACAATTACCTAATATCGCTCTTGCCTCCGCAACCGATGCCAATACGCTGATCCAGATCGCGCTGTTCTTCACCAAGGCCGGCGCCTTCGTGTTCGGCTCGGGCCTGGCTATCGTTCCCTTCCTTTACGGCGGTGTTGTGACGGAACATCACTGGCTCACCGAAAAGCAATTCGTCGATGCCGTGGCCGTCGCCATGATTACTCCCGGACCGGTGGTCATCACTACCGGTTTCATTGGCTACCTGATCAGCGGCTTGCCCGGCGCCATCCTGGCCGCCATTGGCACGTTTGTTCCCTGCTATCTGGCGACCGTGATCGCCGCCCCCTATTTCAAGAAGTACGGAAAACTGCCGGCGCTGATCGCATTCGTGGACGGCATCACTGCGGCAGCCATCGGTGCTATCGCCGGCTCAGTGGTGGTGATAGCGCAGAGGTCCATCACTGACATCCCGACTGCTCTGCTGGCGCTTGTGACTGCAGCGCTGCTGTGGAAATTCAAGAAGCTGCCTGAACCCATTATCGTGATTGGCGCGGCGCTGATCGGGATAGTGATTTACCCCTTGATGCACCATCGAACGATTTAGCGACAATGAATTTGGCGACAAGCCTAAAGGAGCGACATCATGCAATGGATTACCCGCGAACGCCCAAAGATCGACCGCATCGCCTGCCCTTGGCTGGTGCTCCGCTTTATCGATGAGCAAGCCGAATTTCTCTACGTTCCACCCGGCGACGTGCTGCGCGTTGCCGATCAAACCGGCGCGATTCCTTATGACATACCGGGTGTTGAGCTGACTCACGACGGCGAGTTGTGCAGCTTCGACGCCTTCCTCAAGAAATACCGCCTCGATGATCCGGCTTTGCAGCAGCTCGCGCTGATCGTGCGTGGCGCCGATACCTCGCGCCTGGACTTGACACCGCAATCAGCCGGGCTGTACGCCTTGTCTCTCGGGCTATCGCAAAATTTCAGCGATGACCATGCCATGCTCAAGCACGGCATGGTGATGTATGACGCGCTCTATGCGTGGTGCAAGCACTGTCAAAGTGAAACACATAACTGGCCGCCGAAAATGTGACTAGATCACGGTCCGGCTCAATGGAGGGATTTCCCCAGATTTGCGGACGCTTCCAAATATCTCTTGACCTTCCCACAGGGGGAACGCTGACAATAGGCATTGCTTGACAATAAATATCGTTGTTGCTTACCATAATTTAAGCAAAATTTAGAAAACAATGAAACTCTCCCGTCCATCCCGCTTGATTGCCGCACTCATCGTGCTGGTCAGCATGCTGTTCATGCAGCTTGCTGTGGCGGGATACGCTTGCCCTGGTTTTAATATCGGGCAGCTCAATGAGGCGGCGTCGATGGCCATGGATGGCGATCAGGCGATGGCCGGGTGCGCCGGCACGGACAAGGCACAACCCAGCCTCTGTCACGCGAATGACCAAGCCGGCAACCAGTCTCTGGACAAACCATCCATCCCGCATGTGCAGCCGTTTATGGCTGCCACGCTGACACTGGTATTCCGCGACATTGAGATCGCCGACAATGCCGTCGAGGCCCAACCCAATTCTCTTCTTCTGACGCGATCTACCGCGCCGCCGCTAGCCATACGCAACTGCTGTTTCCGGATTTAACCTCCAGGATCGCCTAGTCCGCCATCGCCGTGCCATCCGCACGTCCGATGTTGTCACTCGCTATCTGGAGATTTCATGTCATCCTCATTTCCCGCGCGCCATCCGGTGCGCAATGCGGCTCTTCGGGTTTCCGTAAGAATCGGCCTCAGAATCAGCTTCAGAATCTGCCTCACTGCGCTGGCGGGGTCGTTGGTGTTCGCTGCCAACGTCTACGCGGTCGACGCGCCGTTGACGCTGGCCGAAGCCCAGCGGCGCGCCGTAGAACGCTCGCGTCAACTCGCTGCACAGGATTTTTCTATCGCGGCTTCGCGCGACATGGCGGTCGCCGCCGGTCAGTTGCCCGATCCGGTATTGAAAGTCGGCATCGACAACCTGCCGGTCACCGGACGCGACCGTGGCAGTCTCAATAATGACTTCATGACCATGCGCCGGGTCGGCGTGATGCAGGAAATTACGCGTTCCGACAAACGCCGTCTGCGCTCTGACCGCTTCGAGTTGGAAGCGCAAAAGACCATTGCCGAGAAGACCGTGGCAACCGCCGCCATTGAGCGTGATACAGCCCTGGCTTGGCTCGACCGCTATTACGCGGACGCCATGGCAGCGGTCGTCGCCGAGCAAGGTGAACAAGCTAAACTCGAAATTCAATCGGCCGCAGGCGCCTATCGCGCTGGCCGAGGTAATCAAGCGGACGTCTTCGCCGCCCGGAGCGCACTGGCGACGTTCGATGACCGTGCCAGTGAAATACGGCGTCGCGTGCATAACGCCAATACCATGCTGGCGCGCTGGATCGGCAATGTCTCGGACCTCTCTTTGGCCGACAAGCCTGCGACCGACACCATCCGACTGGATCCGGCCACGCTCGATAGTGCGATTGCCCACCATCCAGAAATTGCCGTCTTGACCAAGCAAGTCGATGTAGCCCGGACGGAAGCCAAGCTGGCAAAAGCCAACGAAAAATCCGACTGGACCGTTGAGGTGGCATTCCAGCAACGCAGTGCGGCTTTTTCCAACATGGTGTCAGTCGGTCTTTCGATTCCTTTGCAGTGGGATCGGCAGAATCGCCAGGATCGCGAACTCTCTTCCAAACTGGCGCTGGTGGAACAAGCCAAGGCCGAGCGCGAGGACATGCTGCGCGCGCATGTTGCCGAGACCCGCAGCATGATCGACGAATGGCAAAACGATCGTGAGCGCTATGCCCGTTATGAAAACCAACTGATCCCGCTGGCCAATCAACGCACGCTGGCGGCAATCACCGCCTATCGTGGCGGCAAAGCGACTCTGGCCGATGTGCTGGCAGCACGCCGCAATGTTATCGAGATCAGGATCCAGGCGTTGCAACTGGCGGCAGAAACCGACCGCCTGTGGGCTCAACTCAATTTCCTCTTCCCCGCCAACGATGCAATGACGCCTATGGCGATGAATCAGGAGACCCAATGAAGAACAACAAAATAATTCTCGCCGCTATTATTGCCGCTCTCCTCGGAGCGGCCGGTTATGGCCTGTATCGAATGGGCATGAGCCACGGCAAGAACATGGCCGCCCCTATGTCGAGCGCGACGGCGTCTTCGCCAGTTGGCGTGTCGAAAACCGGCGACTCCGGCAAGAAAGTGTTGTATTGGCACGACCCGATGGTGCCGGACCAAAAATTTGACAAGCCGGGCAAGTCGCCGTTCATGGATATGGAATTGGTGCCGGTCTACGCCGATGACGCCAGCGACGACGGCAAAGTCAATATCAGCCCGCGCGTGCAGCAAAATCTTGGCATTCGTACCGCCGAAGTCACCAGGGGTAATTTGACATCGGCAGTAGTTGCCGTGGGTAGCGTCGCTTACAACGAACGCGATGTTGCGGTGGTGCAGGCCCGCAGCAATGGTTTCGTCGAACGGCTGTATCTGCGCGCCCCGCTTGATCCGGTGCGCAAAGGGCAAGCATTGGCTGAAATGTATGTGCCCGAGTGGGTCGCTGCACAGGAAGAATACCTGGCGGTCAGGCGCATGCAAGGAAACGGCGTCGACGAGCTGCTTGGCGGCGCACGTCAACGCATGCGCCTGGTCGGCATGACTGACGACCAGATACGCCTGGTGGAAGCTAGCGGCAAGGTACAAGCGCGCCTGACTATTTTTGCGCCGATCGGCGGCGTGGTCTCGGAACTCGCCGTGCGAGAAGGCATGACCGTGATGGCTGGCGCCCCGATGTTCAAAATCAACGGCCTGGCTATGATCTGGGTCAATGCCGACGTGCCGGAGAGCCTGGCGGCACAGGTACGCCCCGGAAATGCGGTCGAAGCGCGTACGCCGGCGTTGCAAGGAACCGTGTTCAAAGGCAAGGTCAGCGCGATTCTGCCGGATGTGAATCCTGCAACCCGCACGCTCAAGGCGCGCATTGAACTGGCCAACCCTTCCGGCCAACTGGTGCCTGGCATGTTTGCGACGATCAGTTTTTCATCTGTCGCGCACAAAGATATCTTGCTGGTGCCAACCGAAGCGGTGATTCAAACCGGAACCCGTAGCGTTGTCATGGTGGCGCAAGGGAACGGCAAATTTATTCCGACCGAGGTTGAAATTGGTAATGAAAGCAACGGCCAAACCGAAATTCGCAAAGGATTGGGTGCAGGACAAAAGGTGGTTGTCTCCGGCCAGTTCCTGATCGATTCCGAAGCCAGTCTGACGGGCACAGAGACACGGATGGCCGCCACCCCTGCCGCAGATAAGCCAGATGAAGCGATGGCAGAGGCGCTGAAGACGCCTGCAAAGCCAACAGGAGCCAAGCAATGATCGCCAAGCTGATCCGCTGGTCCATCGTCAACCGCTTTCTGGTGCTGCTGGCGACACTGATGATCAGCGCCTGGGGCATCTGGTCGCTGGCGCGTACGCCACTGGATGCGATCCCCGATCTGTCGGATGTGCAAGTCATCATCCGCACCAGCTATCCGGGCCAGGCGCCGCAGATCGTTGAGAACCAGGTCACCTATCCGCTAACCACCACCATGTTATCGGTACCGGGCGCAAAGACGGTGCGTGGCTATTCATTCTTTGGCGATTCCTTCGTCTACATCTTGTTTGAAGATGGCACCGATCCCTACTGGGCTCGCTCACGCGTGCTGGAATACCTGAACCAGGTACAGTCGCGCCTGCCGCCGCAAGCCAAAACCGCGCTGGGGCCGGATGCCACCGGTGTCGGCTGGGTCTACGAATATGCTTTGGTCGATCGCAGCGGCAAGATGGATCTGTCGCAGTTACGGGCCTTGCAGGACTGGTTTCTCAAGTACGAGTTGAAAGCGGTATCCAATGTCTCGGAGGTTGCCAGTATCGGCGGCATGGTGCGTCAATACCAGATCGTGCTCGATCCGGACAAGATGCGTGCCTATAACATCGCGCAAGGCAAGATCATCGACGCAGTGCAGAAAGCCAACCAGGAAACCGGCGGCTCGGTGCTGGAACTGGGCGAGGCCGAATACATGGTGCGCGCTTCCGGTTATCTGAAATCGCTGGACGACTTCCGCAAGATTCCCTTGATGACGACCGACGCCGGCGTATCGGTGCGGCTGGGCGACGTCGCCCGGATTCAAGTGGGGCCGGAGATGCGGCGCGGGATTGCCGAATTGAATGGTGAAGGCGAAGTCGCCGGCGGCGCAATCATCATGCGCTCCGGTAAAAACGCCTTGCAAACCATCGCCGCCGTGAAGGCCAAGTTGGAACAGTTGAAGGCCAGCCTGCCGCCTGGCGTCGAGATCGTCCCAACCTATGACCGCTCAAGCCTGATCAAACGCGCGGTAAGCAACCTGCAGGAAAAGCTGATCGAGGAGTTCATCGTCGTCGCCGTGGTCTGCGCCATCTTCCTGTTTCACCTGCGTTCGGCGCTGGTTGCCATCATTACGCTGCCGATCGGCGTTCTGATCGCCTTTATCGTCATGTATTACCAGGGCGTCAACGCCAATATCATGTCGCTGGGCGGGATTGCGATTGCGGTCGGCGCCATGGTCGACGCTGCCGTGGTGATGATCGAGAACGCCCACAAGCATATTGAAGCCTGGAACCACGCTCATCCTGGTGAAAAACTCAAAGGAGATGATCACTGGCGGATCATCGGCGACGCCGCCGCGGAGGTCGGCCCGGCGTTGTTCTTCTCGCTCCTGATCATCGTGCTCTCGTTCATTCCGGTATTCACGCTGGAAGCGCAGGAAGGCCGCTTGTTTTCTCCACTGGCATTCACCAAGACTTATGCGATGGCGGCCGCCGCCGGCCTGGCCGTGACGCTGATTCCGGTGTTGATGGGCTATCTGATCCGGGGCCGGATTCCGGATGAGCAAAGGAATCCGTTGAATCGCCTCCTGATTGCGCTGTACCGTCCCTTGCTCGATATCGTGCTGCGTTTTCCCAAGATGACCCTGCTGGCGGCGGCATTGGCCGCGCTTCTGACGATCTGGCCGATGACCCGGCTCGGTGGCGAGTTCATGCCGCCGCTGGATGAGGGCGACTTGCTGTACATGCCGTCGGCATTGCCTGGTTTGTCGGCCGGCAAGGTAGCGCAATTGTTGCAGCAGACCGATCGGCTGATTAAAACCGTGCCGGAGGTGCAAAGCGTGTTCGGCAAGGCCGGCCGTGCCGAAAGCGCCACTGATCCAGCACCGCTGGAAATGTTTGAAACCGTGATCCAGTTCAAGCCGCACGATCAATGGCGCGCCGGCATGACGCCTGACAAGCTGGTGCAGGAACTGGACCGGGTGGTCAAGGTGCCCGGGCTGTCGAATATCTGGGTACCGCCGATTCGCAATCGGATCGATATGCTGGCCACCGGCATCAAAAGCCCGGTTGGGGTGAAGGTCGCGGGCGTCAGCCTGCAGGAAATCGACCGCATTACCGGCGCTATCGAAAGCGTCGTCAAGAAGGTTCCCGGCGTCTCGTCGGCGCTGGCAGAACGTTTGAACGGCGGCCGCTATATCGATGTCAACATCGACCGCGATGCGGCCGCGCGTTATGGCTTGAATATTTCGGACGTGCAAAGTGTCCTGTCGGCGGCGATCGGTGGCGACAACATCGGCCAAACCGTCGAGGGATTGCAGCGCTTTCCGATCAACGTGCGTTATCCGCGCGAGCTGCGCGATTCGGTCGAGAAACTGCGGCAGTTGCCGGTATTGACGGAGCGTGGCGCTCAAATCCAACTGGGCGATGTCGCCGCGATTCGCATCAACGATGGCCCGCCAATGCTGAAAAGCGAAAATGCGCGGCTGTCAGGCTGGGTCTATGTCGATATCCGCGAGCGTGACCTGAGTTCGACCGTGCACGATATGCAGCAAGCCGTGGCCAGGGAAGTCAATTTGCCGGCGGGTTATTCGATCGCCTGGTCGGGCCAGTTCGAGTATCTGGAGCGCGCCACCGCCAAGCTCAAAATCGTGGTGCCGGCCACCTTGCTGATTATTTTCATCCTGCTCTACCTGACCTTCAAGCGCTTCGACGAAGCGGCCCTGATCATGGCGACATTGCCGTTTGCGCTGGCGGGCGGCATCTGGCTGCTGTGGCTGCTTGATTATCACCTGTCGGTTGCCGGCGGCGTCGGCTTCATTGCCTTGGCCGGCGTCTCGGCCGAGTTCGGTGTGATCATGCTGCTGTATTTAAAACAAGCTTGGGAACAACGGTTGGCCAGCGGCAAGAACAGTGAAGCCGATCTGCTCGATGCGATACGCGAGGGGGCGGTGTTGCGGGTACGCCCCAAGGCGATGACCGTAGCCGTCATCATCGCCGGGCTGCTGCCGATCATGCTGGGTAGCGGCACCGGCTCGGAAGTCATGCAACGCATCGCTGCACCGATGGTGGGCGGGATGATCACGGCGCCATTGCTGTCGATGTTTGTAGTTCCTGCAGTTTACCTGCTGTTGCGTCGGCGTCAGATCCGTGCGGTCAGCGCTAGGCTGCTGATGGCGGCATAGAAACGGATGAGTACCATCTGCTTCAAATCACTACTAAATCACCACCCTCAACTTTAAAAAGGAAAGAAACATGAAACCGATCGCAATCCTGCCCGTGATTCTGGCACTGTCCGTATCCGGAGTAGCTCTCGCCCAGTCTGGCGGCGCCAAAAACATGGATATGAAGGGTATGGACATGAAGCCCATGCCGATGGATAACATGAGTTCCGGCTCCGCTGCGAAGGCGGCAGTTCACACGGCCACAGGCGTGGTGAAGGCGCTTGATACGAACAAGGGCAGCGTGACACTGGCGCATGGACCAGTCAACACTCTGAACTGGCCGGCCATGACGATGACCTTCGTTGTGAAGGACAAAAAATTCTTCGATAAACTCGCTGTCGGCAACAAGGTGTCCATCGATTTCACTAAACAGGACACGGCACAGGGCACGGCCTACGTGGTTACCAGTGTGAAGTAAGCGAGCTTGAAAGGCTATCGCACACAATCTGCAATAGCCTCCTTCACCGCCGGCTTATGCCTTCTGTGCAGTCAATACACGACGCGAGAAAACCCAGGCTACCACCGCGAAGACAATCAGGCCCAGCCATTGCGCGGTATTTTCAAAAGACCCGCCCACCAGCGCCAGCGGCGAATCGTTGCCGGTAAAACCGATGATGGCTGCCATCAGCACCCCCACCAGGCTTTCGCCGACGATCAGGCCGGACGCCAGCAGCACGCCGCGCCGGTTCGAAGCTTCGGCGAATTGCTCGTAGGGCACGCCCTGCTTCTGCGCACGCTTTTTCAGAACGCGTTCAATCACCCAGGCCAGCACGGTGCCCAGCACCAGGGTCGAAGCCACCGTCGGCGGCAGGTAAATGCCAATCCCTACCGCCAGCACCGGCAAGCGCGCCACGCCGCCGCGGTGACGCAGCACTTCATCGATCGCCACCAGCACCACGCCCAGCCCAAGGCCGATCAATATCATGTCCCAGTTCAGCTGATGGGTAAAAATCCCGGTCGCAATCGCGGTCATCAAAGTCGCTTGCGGCGCCGACAAGGCATGCGTCACATCCATCTCGGCACGCGGCATCGCCCCGGCGAAACCGTAGGCGTTGTACAGCAACTCAAGCACCGGCGGAATCACCACGGCGCCCACCACGCAGCCGATCAGCAAAGCTACCTGTTGGCGCCAAGGGGTGGCGCCGACCAGCCAGCCGGTTTTCAGATCCTGCAAGTTATCGTTGGAAATGGTGGCCACGGCGATCACCGCCGAGGTGGTAAAGATCGCCAGCGCAATCCCCAGCTTGTTGCCGCTCTCGGTAGCCAGCAAGCCGTCGCCGCTGCCGACCAGCAAAATCAGCAGGGAGATCAGGACTACGGCAACGATGCCGACGCCGGAAATCGGGCTGGCGGAGGAGCCGATCAAACCTGCCATGTAACCGCAGGCGGCGGCGATCAGGAAACCGAAGATGACGGCGAACAAGACGCTATAGGCAACCAATCCCCACACCAGGCCGGCAGACAAAGGCGCGGCGCTCAGGAAGCTGGCAAAGGTAGCCACCAGGATCGCCACCAGCACCAGCGTAATGCCGATGATCCAGCCCGGCGCCATATCGCGCTCGGTACGCGGAATATTGATGCGGCCGTTACCGCCGCGCAAAGCCTGGAAGGAAGTCTTGATCCCCTCCAGCATCGGCTTAAACAGCGTGATCAGCGTCCACACCGCAGCCACGCCGATGGTGCCGGCGCCGATGAAACGTACGTCCTTGCTCCATAAGCCGGTGGCATATTTGGCCAGCGTCACGCCGTCCGGGATGCTGTGCATTGAAGTCAGCACCGGCACGGCTACGCCCCAGGCAATCAGCAAGCCGATCAGCATGGCCATGCCGGCCACGATGCCGATCAGGTAACCGGCGCCCAGCAGGGCCAGCGAAAATCCAGCGGACAAACGCACTACTGCGGGACCCGCAGCGAACCACAGGTTGATGCCTTCTCCCAGCACCCGGAAGCCGGATGAGAACAAGGTCACAGCGGCGGCGGTGAAGCCGCCGGCCATGATGTCGACGATGCCGGTTTCGGCCTTGGCTCCGGCCTTGCCGGTGGCAGCGTCGAGTTCGACTTCGGCGCTACCGACGCGCAGGATTTCGGCCGCCGCCACGCCTTCCGGATACGGCAGGTCGCTTTGCACCACCATCGCGTGCCGTAACGGAATCGTGAACATCACGCCCAGCATGCCGCCGGCGGCGCAGATCGCCAGGGTCTGCCAGTAGGGGAAACCCTGCCAGTAGCCGATCATCACCAGTCCAGGCAGGATAAAGATAATCGAAGACAAGGTGCCGGCAGCGGAAGCCTGGGTTTGCACCATATTGTTTTCAAGGATATTAGCGCTCTTGAACATGCGCAGCACCGCCATGGAAATCACGGCGGCCGGAATCGCAGAAGAAAAAGTCAGACCGACTTTCAAACCCAGATACACGTTGGAAGCTGTGAATACTACCGTTATCAAAGCACCTAGAATGATGCCGCGCAGCGTCAGCTCGGGCAGGGAAACATTGTCGGAAATGCGACCGCTTATTGAGCCGGCTAATGAACCAGTTGTGGGCATAGGAACAGACATCGGAACTCCATCACCAAAATTACAATCTGCCGATTATCCTCGAAACAGTTGCTGGTCATCAAACAATTTAAGTTCGGTCTACAATGCCAAAGCGCGACGTATCCCGTCAGAAAGTTGCCAATCCGGCTATACTGCTCCGGATTTATATTTGCCCATCAATAGCTTATCAACCCCAAGCTGGAAAGGTAGAACCCACCATGACGAGCCTGAACATCAACGGCAAACAACATGAGATCGACTTACCCGAAGACACCCCGCTGCTGTGGACCCTGCGCGATCATGTCGGCCTGACCGGCACCAAATTCGGCTGCGGCATGGCTTTGTGCGGCGCCTGCACCGTGCATCTGGACGGCGCACCGATCCGCTCCTGCATTACCCCGATCAGCGCCGCCGCCGGCAAGAAAGTCACCACCATCGAAGCGATCGCCGAAGACAACATCGGCCACGCCGTGCAAGAGGCATGGATTGCGCTGGGCGTGCCGCAATGCGGCTACTGCCAGGCCGGTCAGATCATGTCGGCCACCGCCTTGCTGAAAACCACCGCCAAGCCGACCGACAAGGAAATCGATGACGCCATGAGCGGCAATATCTGCCGCTGTGGCACCTATACCCGGATCCGGGCGGCGATCAAGCAAGTTGCCGCAAAAGGAGTCAATAAGGGAGTCACTAAGGGAGCCGCAAAATGAGCGCCGCCTTTGATTTCGACAAAGATAGCGCTAACACCGCTACCGCCGCCGTTACGTCCATCAGCCGCCGCAGCTGGCTCAAGGGTGTCGGCGCGTTTGCCGGGCTGGCGCTGACGGTTGGCGTGAACGGACTGGTACTGGCAGCCGATCCTGCCCCGGCAAAAAAATACGGCGGCGCCAACATGCCCGGCGGCACCGTCAACGATCCCTTGATTTTTGTTTCGATCGGCGCCGACGGCATCGTCACCATCGTTGCCCATCGCTCGGAAATGGGACAAGGCATCCGCACCAGCCTGCCGCTGGTGGTGGCCGATGAGCTCGATGCTGACTGGGGCCGGGTCCGTATCGTGCAAGCCAACGCCGACGAGAGCCGCTATGGCAACCAGAATACCGACGGCTCGCGCAGCATGCGCCATTTCTTTATTCCCATGCGCCAGGTCGGCGCCACCGCCCGCCTGATGCTGATTGCCGCCGCCGCCACACGCTGGAATGTGCCGGCAGCAGAAATCACCACCAAAAACCATGAAGTACTGCACGCCAAGAGCGGCCGCAAGCTGGGCTACGGCGAACTGGCGGTCGACGCCGCCAAGCTGCCGCTGCCGCCGGCGGCGCAAGTGCAACTGAAGGACCCCTCGCAATTCCGCTACATCGGCAAGGATACTTTCAACAGCGTCGATTTCCGTAATATCGTCACCGGCAACACCCAGTACGGTATCGATACCCGCCTGGAAGGCATGCTGTATGCGGTAATCGCAAGGCCACCGGTGTATGGCGGCAAAGTGGCCAGCTTCGATTCTGCTGAAGCCTTGAAAATCCCCGGTGTGGTGAAGGTAATAGAACTCAAGGGCAGTCCGCCTCCAGCCAAGTTCAATCCGCTGGGCGGCATTGCCGTGATTGCGCGCAATACCTGGGCTGCAATCAAGGGCCGTGAAGCATTGAAAATCACTTGGGATAACGGCCCGCACGCCAGCTACGATTCGACTGCGTTCAAGACCACCTTGCAAGAAGCCGCGCGCAAGCCGGCCAAAGTGGTGCGCAATAACGGCGACACCATGGCCGTATTAGGTCAAGCCGGCAACCGCATTGAAGCTGAATATTATATTCCGCACCTGGCCCACGCCACCATGGAGCCGCCGGCCGCCACCGCCCGCACCGCCAAAGGAAAATGCGAAGTCTGGGCTTGCGTGCAGGACCCGCAAGCCACGCGCGATACCGTTGCCGGTCGCCTCGGCTGGAAGACCGACGACGTCAAGGTTAACGTCACCTTGCTGGGAGGCGGTTTCGGTCGCAAATCCAAGCCTGATTTCGCCGCCGAGGCAGCGCTGCTGTCGCAAGCGATGGACGGCACGCCGGTGAAAGTAACCTGGACCCGTGAAGACGATCTGCGCCACGACTACTTCCATACCGTCTCGCTGGAGCACATGGAGGCCACGCTCGACGCCAAAGGCAAACCGTTGGCCTGGCTGCACCGCAGCGCGGCGCCAACCATCGCTTCGACCTTTGTCGCCGGCGCCAAGGGCGAACAGCCGGGCGAACTCGGCATGGGAGCGATCAATATCCCGTTCGTGATTCCCAATATTCGCATCGAAGCGCCGGAAGTCGAAGCGCACACCCGGATCGGCTGGTTCCGTTCGGTCTACAACATCCCGCACGCGTTTGCGGTGCAATCGTTTGTGGCCGAACTGGCGGCCGCAGCCAAGCGCGATCACCGGGAATTCCTGCTGGAACTGATCGGCCCGGCGCGCCAGATCAATCCGCAAGAAATGTCGGACAGCACCAACTATGGCGAATCGCCAGTTTTGTATCCGCTCGATACCGGCCGCATGCGGCAAGTGGTGGAACTGGCGACCAAGGAAGCCGGCTGGGGCCGCAAGCTGCCCAAGGGGCATGGACTGGGCCTGGCGGTCGCCTACAGTTTCATGTCGTATGTGGCGGCGGTGATCGAAGTGGTGGTTGGCGCCGACGGCGAGATCAGCATTCCGCGGGTCGACATGGCGATCGACTGCGGCCCGCAGATCACGCCGGACCGGATCCGTTCGCAAGTCGAAGGCGCCTGCATAATGGGCTTGAGCCTGGCGATGACGGGCGAAATCACCTTCAAGAACGGCAGCGCCGAGCAAGGCAATTTCCATGAGTACGAAGTGCTGCGTGCTTTCAGCGCCCCGCGCGACCTGCGGGTGCACATAGTGCCGCATAAGTACGACATGCCGCTCGGCGGCGTCGGCGAACCGGGCACGCCGCCCATCGCGCCGGCCTTGTGCAACGCGATTTTCGCCGCTACCGGCAAACGTATCCGCAACCTGCCGATTCGGGATCAGTTGAAAAAAAGCTGAAAAACGAACTGGAAAACGAGCTAATTTATCGCCACTAAATAACGGCCATGCACTCTTTTGTGCATGGCCGTTATTGCTGTTTTATTGCAGTAAATTGCTGCAGTAAATTATTTAAAGCAGCTTTTGGCCGGCCACCAATATGCCGTCGGCATCCGCGTATATCCAGGCGCCGGGCGCTACCGTGACACCGGCGATGGAAACGCTGACATCGCGCTCCCCTACTCCCTTGCGCACGCTGCGCTGCGGATGGAGCGCCAGCGCGCGCACGCCGATATCGCAGGCGTTCAGCTCTGCCGAATCGCGTACGCAGCCGTTGACGATGATGCCGGCCCAGCCATTCTTTTGCGCCAGCTCGCCGAGATTGCCGCCGACCAGGGCGCAACGCAAGCTGCCGCCGCCGTCGATCACCAGCACCTGGCCGTCACCGGCAGTTTCCAGCGTGCTGCGCACCAGCACATTGTCTTCATGTACCTTGACGGTACGCGCCGGGCCGCAAAATGCCGGGCGCTGGCCCAGGGAGATAAACACCGGAGGCAATACCGCCAGGGCGGCAGTGCCCAGCTTGTCTTCGTTGGCGTCGCATAAATCGCAGGTAGAAAAAGTCGTCATGGGCATCCCGTTTCCGTCGCGTGGCAGTAAGAAAAAAGATCAGTCGTCTGACGAAAACGTCAGGCCGCCGAATTTCTTGACACTATACATCCGCTTGTCGGCCACCTTCAACAAGGTTTCCAGATCGGGGCCGTCGGCTGGATACAGGGCGCCGCCGATGGAAGCGCCAATCTGGCAATGTTCGCCGTTGCTCATCAGGATCGGCTTGTTCAGGACGGCGTAGATCTTTTCCGCGATCGCCAGCGCCGACTCTTCGTCGGCGACGCCAGGCAGGTAAACGATAAATTCGTCGCCGCCGAAACGCGCTACCTCATCTTCCTTGCGCAAGGCGTTTTGCAGACGCAAGCCGACTTCAATCAGAACCCGGTCGCCTTCGTCATGGCCGTAGTGATCGTTGACCTGCTTAAACTTGTCCAGATCGACGAACAGCACCGCAAAGCGGAACAGATGCGGTTCAACATCGGTGCGCCGGCGAAATTCGATTTGCGCAATCAGGGAATCGCGATTCAGCAGGCTGGTGAGACGGTCGGTGCGCAGATGGCGCTCCATCTCTTGAAAGCTCTGCGCCAGTTCGCCGATCTCATCCTTGCGGTCGATATTCAGTTTGGCGAACGGCCGGCCGCTGCCTATGCTGCGCACCGCCAGCGTCAGTTTGCGAATATCGCGCAGCACCCAGCGCAATATCGCGTAGCCGAACAACAAGGCTAGCAGGATCACCAATAAACCGAGGTACAAGCTCTTATAGACGCTGGAATTGACCGCGCCCCAGAAATCGGAACGTGGCAGCGCAACCACAGCCACCCACTCCAGTCCGGCAGCATCGCGGTGGATCTGCGCTGCCACTTCGATCTGCCCGTACGCGCTGGGAAAGGCGCCGATGACCAGTTTGCCAGGCTTAGGCGGGCTGGCGGCCGAGGCGGCTATCGGATCGGCAATCAGTGCCACCTCTCGGTGCTGCTGCAAATAGGTTTGCACCAGTTGCCAGCTCTGCCGCATAAGAGGGGATGCGGCATCTCTCAGATTATTTCGGAGGTGTTGGTTCTGCGCGTCTTTAGCCGCGGCAAATGCACTTTCGCCGTTCGAAGATGCGACCAGATCGCCGCCGCGCTCGGCCACAAAGGCGACGCCGTTTCTGTCCATGGACAGCGCCTGCAAATATTCACGCAGCGGTTTCAACGACAATTCCCTGGCTACCACGCCACGCATTTCCTGGTCGGCGCCATACACCGGTCGCGCTAACATCAGCACCGGCTCATAGCTGACGCTATCGATGAACAGCGGCGACCAGCTGTCTTTTCTCCGATTGACGGCATTCAAATACCAGCTCTGCTCGCGCGGCTCATAGTCTTCGGTTTCCAGGAAAATCATTTCGCTAGCGGGGCCGCGGCTGCGATACAAATGGCTGGCGCCGTCACCCGCGCCTCTCAGCGTAACCCGGAATTCATTGGCGGCGGTTCTGCGGATGCTGACAAAATGGCCGTCTGCACCGGCAAAGCAGATCAGGCTGCCGACCGCTGGAAACAGCCCGCTGGAAATCCACATGCGCTCTTCCAGGCGGCCGATGCTGGCAGGGAACGGGATCGGCGTCGGGGTTTTATCGGCGCTGTCGGCAATTTGATCAGGCGCGACTACTCGCAACGCCGCACCGGCGTCGAATAATTGCCTGTTGATTGCACTGTTGATGCCTCCCATCACATCCGCCAGGACCTTTTGCGATAACGCATCGGTGGCGTCCTGACCGGTTTGATAAAGCAGCCAGCCGACTGAAACGGCCAGGCACAACAGTAGCGCTGCAAACGGCAAAATGAAGATGCGTTGCAGTGACGTTCGCTTCAAAATTGCCTCGAAATAACACAAGAACTGCCGATGTCCGGCTTTGGGAAACTATTTCCGCATCTTTGCCATGCCGGGAAAAATACCTGCTCCTGCCTTAATCTACAGTTAAATGCAAAATTAATAACATTCAACTTTTAACAAACAAAGAACGCAAATTAAACAGCATAGATCTAAAAAAAGGCCACACGGCATAGCCATGTGACCTTTAATCTATAAAGCAACACGTTCAAGCCTGTCGCGATTCTACCTGTTTGCGTATGTAAAATCCGGGCTTAAGTCGCCGCTTTGAACACTATCTCACCATTGTTAACATTTATGTGAATAGTGTCCTTCGGCCCAAACTTGCCTTCAAGGATCAGTTTAGACAAGGGATTTTCGATCTGCTGCTGGATCGCACGCTTCAATGGCCGGGCGCCGTAGACCGGGTCGAAACCCGCCTCGGCGATCTTTTGCAGGCCGGCTTCTGAAATTTCCAGCCCCATATCCATTTTCGCCAAACGCTGTTCGAGGATTTTCAGCTGGATCTTGGCAATGGCGCCGATATTCTTTTCGTCCAACGCATGGAACACCACGATTTCATCGATACGATTGATGAACTCCGGCCGGAAATGACTTCTGACTTCAGCCATCACCTCCTCCTTTATCTCTGCGGGATCGCTGCCTTCCATCGCCTGAATCCGATGCGAGCCGAGATTCGAGGTCATCACGATCACCGTATTCTTGAAATCCACGGTGCGGCCCTGGCCATCGGTCATGCGACCGTCGTCCAATACCTGCAACAGCACGTTGAACACATCCGGATGGGCCTTCTCGATTTCATCCAGCAAGATCACGCTGTACGGCTTGCGGCGCACCAGCTCGGTCAGATAACCGCCCTCCTCGTAGCCGACATAACCCGGCGGCGCACCAATCAGGCGTGCTACCGAGTGTTTCTCCATGAACTCGCTCATGTCGATGCGGATCAGGGAATCGGCGCTGTCGAACAAGAAGCCGGCCAGAGCCTTGCATAGCTCGGTCTTGCCGACACCTGTAGGACCAAGAAACATGAACGAACCATACGGCCGGTCAGGATCGCTCAGCCCGGCACGCGAGCGGCGAATCGCATCCGAGACCGCAACAATCGCCTCGTTCTGACCCACTACGCGCTTATGCAGCTCGTCTTCCATCTTGATCAGTTTGTCGCGCTCGCCCTGCAACATCTTGGCTACCGGGATGCCGGTAGCACGCGAGACGATCTCGGCGATTTCGTCGGCACCGACCTGGGTCCGGACCAGCTTCGGCTTACTGTCCGTAGCCGGCTGAGCGGCGCTCAGCGCATCCTGTTTGGATTGGGTTTCCAGCGCTTTTTCCAGCTCGTTCAGTTTGCCGTACTTCAGTTCTGAAACCTTTTGCCAGTCGCTCTTGCGCGTTGCTTCGTCAATTTGCAGGCGCAGTTTTTCGATCTCTTCCTTCAGATGCTTGCTGCCTTGGGCGCTGGCCTTCTCCGATTTCCAGATCTCTTCCAGATCGGCATACTCGCGTGACAGTTTTTCGATTTCTTCCTCGATCAGGGAAAAGCGTTTTTGTGACGCTTCGTCCTTCTCGCGGCGCACCGCTTCACGCTCGATTTTCAGTTGGATCAGACGCCGGTCGAGTTTATCCATCACCTCTGGTTTAGAGTCGATTTCAATCTTGATCTTAGCTGCTGCTTCGTCGATCAGGTCGATTGCTTTGTCTGGCAAGAAGCGGTCGGTAATATAGCGATGCGACAATTCCGCCGCCGCGACAATCGCCGGGTCGGTAATTTCCACGCCGTGATGGACTTCGTATTTTTCCTGCAAACCACGGAGGATGGCGATCGTCGCTTCGACGCTAGGTTCATCGACCAGGATCTTTTGGAAACGCCGTTCCAGCGCCGCATCCTTCTCGATGTACTTGCGATATTCATCCAGTGTAGTAGCGCCGACGCAATGCAGCTCGCCGCGCGCCAGCGCAGGTTTCAGCATATTGCCGGCGTCCATCGCCCCTTCCGCCTTGCCGGCGCCGACCATGGTGTGCAATTCATCGATGAAAACGATGGTTTGCCCTTCGTCCTGAGCGATTTCTTTCAGCACCGCCTTCAAGCGTTCTTCGAATTCGCCGCGGAATTTCGCGCCGGCCAGCAGGGATGCCATGTCGAGCGACAAGACGCGTTTCGATTTCAAGCTGTCAGGCACTTCGCCGTTGACAATCCGCTGCGCCAGACCTTCGACGATCGCCGTCTTGCCGACGCCGGGTTCGCCGATCAGCACCGGATTGTTCTTGCTGCGCCGTTGCAATACCTGGATCGCACGGCGGATTTCATCATCGCGGCCGATCACCGGATCGAGCTTGCCGAGGCGCGCCCGCTCAGTCAGATCGAGCGTGTATTTTTTCAATGCTTCGCGCTGACCTTCGCCATCCTGCGAAGCCACATTGGCGCCGCCGCGCACCGCCGTAATCGCCGCTTCCAGCGCTTTGCGGGTCAGGCCGTTTTCGCGCGCCAGCCGGCCGGCGTCTGACTTGTCGTCGAGCAGCGCCAGCAACAGCATCTCGCTGGCGATGAATTGATCGCCGCGTTTTTGCGCTTCTTTGTCCGCCAGATTGAGCAAGGCCAGCAACTCGCGGCCTATCTGTACTTCACCGCCGGTGCCGCTGACCTTGGGCAGGCGTTCCAGAGCCGCTTTCAGGGCCGAGCCCAGCGCAGCGACGTTGACGCCAGCCCGTTGCAGCAGCGAGGTGGCGGCGCCGTCGTCCTGATTCAACAGCGCGATCAGGGCGTGTACTGGGTCAATATATTGATTATCATTACCGACCGCCTGGCTCTGGGCGTCGGCAATCGCTTCTTGCAGCTTTGTGGTTAACTTATCGAAACGCATGGTTCCTCCAAAATATCTAATGGTTAGAAAATTGGGACAGGCCTGCCTATTTCAAGCGCACAAAAGATAAATTGTTAATTAAGTTACATGGAAAGGAAACGGATGGTAGCAAAACCGGCGACGCACAATATGATCGAACCGAAGAGATGTAATAGGGTATGCCCCAGGAACCAGCCATACTGCCCGTGCTGCAGCAGCACCATCGATTCCGCGGAAAAGGTAGAGAAAGTAGTCAAGCCGCCCAGAAACCCGGTAATCACCAGCAAGCGCCATTCGATCGGGAGCAAGGGGTGCGATTCGAAGAATCCGACGGCCAGCCCGGCAAGATAGCCGCCCGCCAGATTGACCAGCAAAGTTCCCAGCGGCAGTTGATTTTGATATGCGCCCAGCCAGATGCTCGCGCCCCAACGTAACCAGGCGCCAAGAACCGCGCCGAAGCCGACCGCCAGCCAGCTCACTTCTTACTTTCGCGCATGGGCAGCGGCAGCGGATCCAGGTCCTGCTCCCATTTGGCCAGCGCTTCATCGTCGGTGCTACGGGCGTCGACCCAGCGCGCGCCTTGCTCTGTATATTCTTTTTTCCAGAACGGCGCTTCGGTTTTCAGGTAATCGATGATGTATTCGCAGGCGGCAAAGGCGTCGCCGCGATGCGCTGAGCTCACGGCCACCAGCACAATCTGATCCAGCGGCAGCAAGGGACCGATGCGATGTATCACCAAGGCATCGAAAATATCCCAGCGCTCTTTGGCTTGGTTAACGATGGTCGTCAGGGCCTTCTCGGTCATGCCGGGGTAATGTTCCAGCTCCATCTGGGCGACGCTACTGCCGTCGCTCAAATCGCGTACGGTGCCGAGAAAGCTGACTACGGCGCCGATTTTTGGATTGGACAGCCGCAGTTGCGCAAGTTCGGCGGCGAAATCGAAATCCTCAGTCTGAACACGAATCGGCATGATCACGGCCTCAAAGATGGCGCAACAGGTGCAACACTACACTTAGCCACCGGTAGTCAGCCACCAGTGACCGGCGGGAAAAATGCTACTTCGCCGCCATCGGCCAGCGCCGTATCGGCGTTCGCCAGCTCCTGGTTGAACGCCATGCGCAAGGAGCGGCCCTCAGCCAGTACCTCGGCCCAGACCGCACCGCGTGCGCGCAAAAAATTGCGCAACTCGCCAACGGTGACGATAGCATCCGGCAACTCCAGCGTTTCCTGAGATAAATTGAGCGCCTCGCGGATGCTGGCAAAAAAGCGCAGCTGGATTTTCATTACATTCTCTTTTTCAATCAATTACAAGCATGCTTACCATTACTGCAGTAAAGCAGAAAACGGCAAGAAGCGCAGTGAGTCGCCCTTGGCGATAGTGTTTCCGGCTGGATTATCGACCAGGCCGTCGCCCCAGACGGTTGATGTCAGGACGCCGGATCCTTGCTGCGGAAACAGGTCGAGGCCGCCCTCGGCGTTGATTTTCGCGCGCAGGAATTCCTGGCGCCGGTCTGCCTTGGGCCAGTCGAAATCGGCGCGCATGGAAACCGTTTGCGGCGCCAGTCCGCTTGCCGCTACACCTTGCTGGTGCAAAATGAAGGGTCGCACAAAGATCAGGAAAGTGACAAAACTGGACACCGGATTGCCGGGCAAGCCGATAAAGAAAGCCGTGGCCCCGCTTGCGCGGCGGACTTCGCCGAAGGCTAGCGGCTTGCCTGGTTTCATGGCGATTTGCCACATATTCAGGCGCCCTTCCGCTTCAACCGCCGGTCTGACGTGATCTTCCTCGCCGACCGACACCCCACCCGAGGTGAGAATCAAATCATGCTCCTGGGCCGCAAGCCGCAGAGCCTCACGGGTCGCTTCGCGATTGTCCGGCACAATGCCGTAATCGCTGATTTCGCAACCCAGGTTTTCCAGCAAACCGCGCAAGACGAATCGATTCGAGTTGTAAATGGCGCCCGCTTTCAATGGCTGGCCGGGCATGGTCAGTTCATCGCCGGTGAAAAACATCGCCACCCGCAATTTACGCAGCACCGGCAGTGTTGCCAGACCGACCGAGGCCGCCAGGCCGAGATGCTGCGGCCGCAGACGCGTGCCGGCAGGCAGGATCACGCTGCCGCTGCGGATATCTTCGCCGGCGCGGCGCACCCACTCGCCGGATTGTGGCGCGTGCTTAATCACAACCGCATCGCCGTCGGCCTCGCACATTTCCTGCATCACCACGGCGTCAGCGCCCTCTGGAATCATGGCGCCGGTAAAAATCCGGGCGGCGCTGCCGGCTTGCAACGGCGCACCGACATGCCCGGCGGGAATTCTTTGCGACACCGGTAAGCGGGCAACACCGCTGTCGCAATCTGCGGCACGTACCGCGTAACCGTCCATTTGCGTATTGTCCGCCGGCGGCACGTTGAGTTGAGAGGTTTGGGCGCTTGCCAGTATCCGGCCATTGGCGGCCAGCGTCGGAATCAGTTCGATGGCGCCGCTATCGACCAGCGGCCGCGGCGCCGCCAGCAACACATCCAGGGCTTCAGTAACGGATAACATGCGAGATAACATCGGAGGTTTTTGCATCATCTGATCGCGCCAGGCTTACAAGCCGGTATGGCTGGCAATGAAGGTCTTGACCTGCGCTACGTCGGCCGCCATCACTTCGAAACGCTGCGGCAGCGCTTCTATGTTTTCAAAGCCGGCCGGCCGCTCCGCATCGCGTCCCAGCGCTTCGCGGATGGTTTCGTTGAACTTGGCCGGCAAGGCGGTTTCCAGCACGATCATCGGTACGCCCGGCGTGACGTATTCGCGCGCCACTTTGACGCCGTCGGCGGTGTGGGTGTCGATCGTGACGCCATAGTGCTGCTGGATATCGCGGATGGTATCCAGCCGGTCCTGATGGGTCGATTTGCCGGACTGAAAACCGAAAGCACCGATCTTGCCGAACTCGTCGCCATCGCTGCCAGGGCCACCGGCCAGGTTGAATCCACCTGTCGTTTCCACCTTATGGAACAAGCTGCGCACGCGTTCGCTGTCGCCGTCCAGCAAATCGTGGATGAAGCGCTCGAAATTGGAGGCCTTGCTGATGTCCATGCTAGGGCTGCTGGTGTGATAGGTTTCGGCCGATTTGCGTACCCGGTAGATACCGGTGCGGAAAAATTCGTCGAGCACGTCGTTCTCGTTGGTGGCCGCCACCAGCTTATCTATCGGCAAGCCCATCATGCGGGCGATATGGCCGGCGCAGATATTGCCGAAATTGCCGGAAGGAACGGTAAACGATACTTTTTGATCGTTGCTGGTAGTTGCGCTCAGATATCCACGGAAGTAATACACCACCTGCGCCACCACCCGCGCCCAGTTGATCGAGTTAACGGTGCCGATTTTCTGGCTAGCCTTGAACGCGTGATCGTTGGATACCGCCTTGACCATATCCTGGCAATCGTCGAACACGCCCTCGACGGCGATATTGAAAATGTTCGGATCCTGCAGGCTGAACATTTGCGCGGTCTGGAAGGCGCTCATCTTCTTGTGCGGCGACAGCATGAAAACCCGTATGCCTTTTTTGCCGCGCATCGCATATTCCGCCGCGCTGCCGGTATCGCCGGAAGTGGCGCCGAAAATGTTCAGCTTGGCGTCGTTCTTGGCCAGCGTGTATTCAAACAGGTTGCCTAGCAGTTGCATCGCCATATCCTTGAAGGCGAGCGTCGGACCGTTTGACAATGCTTGCAGCAACAATTTGTTGCCGTCTTTTTCTTCCAGTACGCGCAAAGGCGTAATCCGGCTGGCGTCCTCGCCGGCCCGTACGTTGCAGTAGACCGCGGCGCTGTAGGTTTTGTGCGCCAATGCCTTCAAATCGGCCGGCGGCACATCGGTAGCAAATTTCTTCAGTACTTCAAACGCCAGGTCGGCATACGACAAGCTGCGCCACTGATCCAGCTCGGCACCGGTCACTTGCGGATATTCCTCAGGCAGGTACAAACCACCATCCGGAGCCAGGCCGCCTAACAGAATTTCGGAAAAATTTTGGGCGGCTGCGTGGCCGCGAGTGGAAACATAATGCATATCGTGGATGATGTTTTGTGAAATTTGAGTTACGAATTTGAATTACAAAATTTGAATTATGAAGCGGGATGGAGAAGCTGCTGCTTGCATTATAGCGTCCGCTACCATGCTGATGTCAGCTTTGCATTTGCTCGACAGCCGTATTACAGCTGTATTCCGGCATTATTAATGCCAGGCTTATTTTTTCTTCCAGTAATCCCCGGTCTCTTCGTAGCACTCGACCGTCAGGTCCGAGACTTTCGCCTCCATATGGGCCTGCGCATCAGCCACCGCCTGGTTATAAATACTGGGACCGATCACCCGCAGGCAAAAATCGAGCAGCATGCCGGCTTTCAGATCGCCGATCGGCTCTTCCATGTTTTCTTTGAAATAGCGCTGAATCGACCCGATCAGATCCTTCTGCTCGCTTTGCTGCAATTTGATCGCCATGCTGTTATTCCTTGTCGTTTTCACATCATCAAAGCGCCCGGCGAGTGCCTGCGCTTTTTTTGAAAACCCATAAATGTACACCATGCCCCGGGCGACCGTTATCACAGCGCCAATATACCCACCCTTCGCACCCTGCAGGAAAATACAAATCGGCGCTGCAGCCTTATTGCTGCGCTGATACAATGTCAGTCTTATATATTCAGGCCTGTATGCAGATATGTTACAGGCCCGATAGCTCGTACCTTACTCAACTGTCATGACACCTCCACTTTTACCTACTTCCCCGAATGAACTGCTGAGCAGTTCGGCCATGCCGGACGAACATCCCATGTCGGGCAGCCTGTTCATGGTGGTTGCACCTTCCGGCGCCGGCAAATCGACGCTGGTCAACGCCCTGCTGGCGCAAGAACAGGCGATCAAGCTATCGATTTCCTACACCACGCGGCCACCGCGCCCGAGTGAACAAAACGGCCGTGAATATCATTTCACCACGGTCGAAGACTTCCGCGCGCGCCACAAACAGGGCGAATTCCTGGAATGGGCTGAAGTACACACCAATTATTACGGAACTTCGCGCCTGGCGATTGCCGAGCAAATGCAATCCGGTACCGACGTCTTGCTGGAAATCGACTGGCAAGGCGCGCAGCAAGTGAAGAAGCAATTCCCGCACGCGGTGGGTATTTTCATTTTGCCGCCATCGATTGCTGCCTTGGAAGAGCGCTTGAAGAAGCGCGGCCAGGACGAACCGCAGGTCATTACGCGCCGGATTCTTGCTGCCGGTGGCGAAATCGCCCACGCCCCCGAGTTTGAATATGTTATTATTAATCAAGAGTTTGCGTCTGCTCTGTCGGAATTAACAGCGATTGTCAAAGCGACCCGCTGCCGCTTTTCGCAGCAGGCAGTGCGCAACGCGTCTTTATTTGCCCAACTGGGCATTCATGCCAATTTAAGTTAGTATTTAAATTAGTATTAAGCCAATGCTTAGCTGGCACCGTTTTCTGGAGAATATATGGCCCGTATCACCATCGAAGATTGTTTGAAACAAATCCCTAATCGTTTTCAATTGACGCTGTCCGCGACTTATCGCGCGCGCCAGTTATTGCAAGGACACACTGCCAAGATTGATGCAAAAGACAAACCAACCGTGATTGCCCTGCGTGAAATCGCTGCAGGCAAGATCGGCATTGAAATGCTGAAGAAGGTACCTGGTTAATCATTTACATCATGCGGCTGATATCGACCCAGTATGAACCTGACATCTCCAGATTCAAGCCTGTCATCAGCCGCAACCACTAAAAAACGGGCGGCCTCTCCCCGCTCAGCCAGAAAACCTGTAAATACACCTCCCTTGTCAGATCACCAGCCCGCCCTGCAACCCGGCGTCGCCTCGATCACTCACCTGACCACCAAGCTTGCCGAATACCTGACCCCAGCCGAGCTGAAGAAGGTCAAGGAGGCATATCGCTTTTCGGATGAAATGCATCTGGGTCAGATGCGCAAATCCGGCGAACCCTATATTTCACACCCGATTGCCGTCGCTGAAATCTGCGCCGACTGGAAGCTTGACGCGCAAGCGATCATGGCCGCCCTGCTGCATGACGTGATGGAAGACCAGGACGTCAAGAAGGATGAATTGATCGAACGCTTCGGCGCTCCGGTGGCCACTTTGGTGGATGGTTTATCGAAACTGGACAAGATCGAGTTCCAGAGCCAGATCGAAGCCCAGGCTGAAAATTTCCGCAAGATGCTGCTGGCGATGGCGCGCGATGTGCGCGTGATCCTGGTCAAGCTGGCCGATCGTTTGCACAATATGCGTACGCTGGGTGTGATGATCCCGGAAAAGAAACGCCGCATTGCGCGCGAGACCATGGAGGTCTACATCCCGATCGCGCATCGCCTGGGCCTCAACAATATCTATCGCGAACTGCAGGAACTGGCGTTTTCGCATCTGTACCCGCTGCGCCATCGCACCTTGGCCAAAGCAGTCAAGGCGGCGCGCGGCAATCGGCGCGAAGTGGTCAGCAAGATCCTGGAGTCGGTCAGCACCACGCTGGCGGCAACCGGCATCAATGCGCAAATCGACGGCCGCGAGAAAAGCCTGTTCGGCATCTACCGCAAGATGCACAACAAGCACCTGTCGTTTTCCCAAGTGCTGGATGTCTATGGTTTCCGCATCGTGGTCGACACCTTTGCCAATTGCTACCTCGCGCTCGGCACCCTGCACGCGCTGTACAAGCCGATGCCGGGCAAGTTCAAGGATTACATCGCGATTCCCAAGCTGAATGGCTACCAGTCGCTGCACACGACTCTGATTGGCCCTTACGGCACACCGGTAGAATTCCAGATTCGCACCCAGGACATGCATCGGGTGGCCGAATCGGGCGTTGCTGCGCACTGGCTGTACAAGGATGAAGAAGGCAATCTGAGCGATTTACAGCAACGCACGCATGCGTGGCTGCAATCGCTGCTCGACATTCAAAAACAGACCGGCGATTCGGCTGAGTTTTTGGAACACGTCAAGGTCGACCTGTTTCCCGACTCGGTTTACGTGTTCACGCCGAAATCGAAAATCATCGCCTTGCCGCGCGGCGCCACCGCCCTCGATTTCGCCTACACCATCCATACCGATGTCGGCGACCAGACCATTGCCGCCAAGATCAATCACGAGCCGGCGCCGCTGCGCACCGAGCTGCACAATGGCGACATCGTTGAAATCATTACCTCGCCCAGCTCGCGCCCCAGTCCCAACTGGCTCAGTTTCGTGCGCACCGGCAAAGCGCGTTCGGCCATCCGCCATCATCTGCGCACGATTAATCTGAGCGAGTCGGTGGAACTCGGCCAGCGGCTGCTATCGCAGGCGCTGGCGATGCTCAACCTGAATCCGGTGCTGGCGCCCATCGTGGTCGATCGCCTGCTGAATGAATCCAGTGCCAAGTCCTTGGATGAAATCTATGCTGACATCGGCGTCGGCAAACGCATGGCAACCTTGGTGGCGCGCCACATCATGGGCTTGCTCGAAAACGAACCCTTGCAGACGCCGCTGCTCGACTTGGAAGGTGTTGTCGCTCCGGCCAAAATGGACCCGGTGGTGATCTATGGCAGCGAAGGCGTGTCGGTACAATTGTCGCCATGCTGCCAACCGATTCCTGGCGATCACATCACCGGCCAGCTCAAGCGTGATCAGGGCTTGGTGGTGCACGCCGAAGACTGCAATATCGCCAAGCGCCAGCGCAACAAGGATCCGGATCGCTGGATTGAAGTGTTATGGGGTGAAGATCTGAATCGCCGCTTCGATTGCCGCATCAAGGTGCTGGTGCATAACGACAAAGGCATCCTGGCCAGAGTCGCCGCCGAAATCGGCGATTCCGACGCCAACATCATCTACGTCAACATGGATGACGACAAAGACCAGTTGATGACCCAGCTGGTGTTCACCATCCAGGTTGAAGACCGGGTGCATCTCGCCAGATTGATGCGCAATGTACGCCGGGTCCGCGGCGTCACGCGGATTTTGCGAGACCGCGGCTAACTAAATAAACCCGGCCGGCAGCGCGACGATAGTCTGACAGCCGCGTTATAGCCTACCGTTATAGCCACCCTATAGCCTATCTATTGCAGCGACTGCTTGCGCGGAATTGGCAGCGGCAATTGAAAAACCTCGATGCCTTCCTCTGCCAGTTCCTCGCATTGCTGCGGCGATGCAATGCCGCGAATCCCGTGCTCCGGGATTTCCTTGTAATGGATGCGACGCGCTTCCTCGGCAAACCCTTCACCAACATCTTCCGTATTTTCCATGACATGCCGCGCCATGTCCTGCAAGCGCTGCTGAAATTGCGCCACTGCCGGCGAACTCAAGCGGGCATCGCCAGCTTGAGCGGCGGCAGAATCTGGTTTGGCGGCGGATAAATTCAGATGTGGGGCGGACGGCAGTTTGCCTACCTTGCAGCTATCGCATATCGGGCAGACAATCTGCTGCTGCGCTGATTGCGAAAGAAAATCCTCCTCCGAGGCAAACCATCCCTCGAAGCGATGATTCTGTTCACAAGCTAAATTGTAGACTTTCATGGTGAGCGGCAATTCTTCAGCGCGGAAAAGCAAGGATCTTACACTAAGCAGCATATAACTTATTGCTGGCGTCCGCTGCTTAAAGCTGGTTCGCGGCTTGCAGCATCTCGCTGATTCGACGCGTACTCACGGCATCCTCACCGTAAGTAAATGTGCCATGCTCGCGCATCTCTTCAGCGGCGCGCAAGAATCCCCCGAGCGCGGCGCGCGCCAGAGAACCACCGACACTAACCCGCTTGACGCCGATTGCGGCCAGCTCTTGCAAGCTGAGTTGCACGCCTTGCAGTCCCATGACCACATTCACCGGCTTGTCCAGTGAGCTGACCACTGCGGCAATCTCTTCCTTGCTTTTCAAACCTGGCGCATAGAGCACGTCGGCGCCGGCTTCCTGATAGGCCTGGAGCCGCTTGATGGTATCTTTCAAATCGGGCCGGCCATGCAGATAATTTTCCGCGCGCGCAGTCAGAGTAAAAGGAAAATCCAGGCCGCGCACCGCTTCGGCAGCGGCGCGCACACGCTCTACCGCCAGCTCCAAAGCGTAAATCGGATCGTCGCGACGGCCGCTGGCGTCTTCGATAGAACCGCCTACGATGCCGGTGGCTGCCGCCAACTGAATGGTCTCCGCTACCATGGCGGGCGCCTCGCCAAAACCATTCTCGAGATCTGCACTGAGTGGCAGTTCGGTGGCGCCAGCCAGTTCGGTCAGATGCGCCATCATCTGTTCACGCCCGATGCCGCCATCCAGTTGTCCCTGTGAAAAGGCAAATCCCGCGCTGGTACTCGCCAATGCTTCAAAACCAAGCAGGGCCAGCAATCTGGCCGTGCCGATGTCCCACGGATTGGGGATGATAAAAGCCCCTTCGCGCTTGTGAAGTTGCTGAAAGATACGTGCTTTTTCGATCTGAGATTGCATTCAATGTCTCCGTTAGAAAATTGAAGCCCGGAAATTTTCCATACAGAAAATCCTTGTCCGTCTCCAATTTATTTCAGTGGGCACAGCAGATTACAGCCGATTCGGACACAAACATTACCACCGGCAACTAATTCGTGCAGAACGCGGCCAAAAATTCCTGAAAAACGGCTAGTCGTGAAGATTCTCTATTAGCTTAGCCGCGCTTTGTTTCCTAGAATGAAATCCGAAGGCGTGATCGCACCGTTTGATTTGAACCAACGAATCGGGGGCAATATGGGAAAGCTGCTGCTTGTACTACTGCTTGGCGGGCTTATTGCAGAAATGCCTAACCAGGCCTTGGCCGACAACACTGTGGGCGTATCGATTGGCGGTACGGCGCCCTTTTTTGCACCGCCGGCGCTATCTGGCGTGGAATTGAATCCGGCGCCGCTATTGCATCCGCCATCAGCAGTGACGGTTGCACCGGTCTGGCGTGAACGCAATGAATGGGAAAAACGACGCGTCGATCAATGGGCAGAGATCGAAAGGCATCGCCAGGAATGGCGGGAAGCTCACCGCAGCGATGCTATCAGCGTTCCGATCGACAGCGATGCAGCCCGCGGCCCGGCATCCTCCAGCAGTTTTTGAAATTGGCCGAAATTGGCCGAACCGGTTGAGAATAACTGTGTTCGGCCTGGGGCGGGGTTGGGTTAAGCCTTACTAAAACCTGGCCTTACTAAAACCGTGGCAAATCAGCCAGCGTGCGTCCGGAATCATCGTGATCGGCAATCCCGATGCCTTCAATCCCGTGCTCGTAAATCACCAGCGCAATGCTAGGCCCGCGCACGATTTTTCCCTCGACTGAAAATGCGGTGGCGACCTCATCACCGAAATGCAGAGCGTCCACTACCAGGCTGACGTCCTGCTCCGAAGTCTTGTGCTCCCATCCGATTGAACCGTCATCTTTGGACTTCGCTCGTCCCCAGCGCACTTCCTCAACTCTGTCGCCCGCAACATTAAAACGAACTGCTTCAATCATATGAATGGACATGCATATCTCCGGGATAAAAAGTCGAATGGTTTTTTGCTTCATGGTACCCGCCATGTTAGTCGGCAGCAAGACGCCCGGCGAAAATTTGATAACCTCCCGCCATCACGGCATGTCTATAAAAAAACGCTACCCAAAGGATAGCGTTTGTGTGTGTGGCGCGACCGGATCAATATGGCGCGTCGCCCGGAACCACCCGCAACCAGCCAGTGGGGCAAGTTGATACCTCAGGGTAATAGCCGGCGGGATCGTTACAGTAGTAGCTGTAATCGCTGCCTGGCGCCACGTACATAGTTCCGGATGAATAGAACCCCGGGTCATAGTAGTACGGCGTCCAGAAATAAGGACCGCCTATGACTATCACGCCGCGCCCGCGAAAATCATGAAACCCACGGTGAAAACCGTGGCGAGCCTCATGTCCGCCGCCATTGTGCATACCGTTGTGCATGCCGCTGGCGCTGCCTTGAAAACCGCCGCCGCGATGGTCGCCGCCGTTGAAGGCAAGCGCCGTACCCGTAGCGGACGACAATATCAGTGCAACCGCCGCACACCACAACATAAAGAATCTTTTCATAGCGACACCTTTACTTCCCGTGCCGCCGCCAGGACGGCGGCACAAACTGCCTTCCTGTATTCAATATAGGTTGCGCAATACAAAGGAGCACTACCAATCGGTAATGTTTGCAACAACCTGTATCAATGCACATGTATCAATGCGCGAACAGCCGATCTGCGGCAGGACGAGGAACGCTGATGCGTTTCATCCCGTTGCGTGGTTACGGTATACTTGCCCGTCCCAAACGCAGAATGAAAGCAATAGAAATGACGACCTACAAAGAGCTGCAAGCACAAATCGAGCAATTGAGAAAACAGGCGGAAGAACTGCGTCAGGCCGAAATCGCTGACGTCATTACCGAGATCAAAGCCAAGATGAATGAATACGGCATTACCGGAGCGGATCTGGGTCTGATGGGCAAGAAACGCGTCATGAAAACCGGCGCTGCCGTGGAACCGCGGACGGAAATGGAAGCGCAAACGCCTGCGCACACTGATATGCCGCCCGGCAGCGAAATGTAATGGCAAAACGGATTTGATATCAGACTGTTGTCATTGACGTAAAAAGCGCTGCCGGCAGCTTTCCAAGATACCCGTCAATGACAACAGTTGTTCAAATCAATCAAGTGCAAAGCGCAACCCCAGCGCCAGCACATTATTACGCAAGCCACCCTTGCCCAACTGCGCATCGTAGTTGAGATACCAGCCCCAACGCCTATCCACCGCGGTACTCAAGCCCAGCCCGGCCCAACCGGAACTGCGCGACAAGCCTATCCCCTGCACCGTAAATCGCGCCGCCGGCGCACCCACATAAGCCGCCCCGAAATCCAGGCTGCCATCGCTGAACGCATGCTGCCAGGCGGCATACGCCTGCACCACGCTCAAGCCGCCGGCCCACTGGAAACTGCTGTCGCCACGCAAGCCCAGCAGAGCCGCTGTCTGTTTGTACGTCTGGCTGTCCGCCGTCAGTCCAAACACGCCGCCGCTTTCGGTAAAACCGCCGCGCTTGAGACGGTCGTACGTCACACCCGCGTAAGGCGTCAAGCGCGTGTCGCCGGATAAAGGCAACACGTAACCGCCCTCGGCATAGGCTGACCACAGGCTATCGGTATGACTGGTCCCCAGGTTCTGCTCCGTAGCGCCGATCAGCGCCGTACGCGTGACGGTGCTGTCGATGCTGGCCAGACCGGCCCGGCCCGAGACATACCAGCCACCATCGCCAGGCTGACCAAACCCATGCCGGCCATACAAGGAGACACCGGTATTGCGCCCCTTCGATTGCCCGCCGAGCCGATCAAAACTGGCCTTGCTGT
>Ga0210409_10000390_pt1 | contig 77753 bp, 62 predicted proteins | sample IncBWH17MmetaG_FD_161649 | JGI IMG/M metagenome (GOLD analysis project Ga0210409, IMG submission 161649) | Forest soil microbial communities from Barre Woods Harvard Forest LTER site, Petersham, Massachusetts, United States - Inc-BW-H-17-M | ecosystem: Environmental > Terrestrial > Soil >... | reverse complement strand
ACCAGGCACGCGAGGACACCTATGATCTGTTCGCGATTCCCAGCGGAGGAGGCAAAGCGGACAATCTGACGAAGACCGACGATATTTCCGAAACTTCGCCGCGCTGGTCCCCTGACGGAACGCAACTTGCCATCTCTTACAAAAAGAAGACTGCGCCAGTCACCGACATTGCGGTGATGGATTGGAACACGCGGACGGTACGTAATCTGACTAACGAAGCAACGCCCGATCATCTCTGGTCAGGACATCTTTGGGGTCCTAACGGAAAAATCATTTTTGCGACGCGGACTAACGCAGGCTTTACGGACGCCAGTGTGTACCGCATTGACTCCGCGAGCGGGCAGAAAGAGGAATTGACACCCCACGAGGGGCAGAGTCGTACGACCGTCTCAGCGGTCTCCCCGGATGGAAAAACGCTACTGGTGACGGCGGATCGCCCTGGAGGCTATCCGAATGTCGCATTTCTTGACGCCGGAACCAAGAAACTCACGTGGGTGACCGATCTGAAATGGGAAGCGGCATCCGGAGAATTTTCGCCCGATGGTAATTGGTTCACCTACGCAGTGAACGAGGACGGGCGGACCGATACCTACCTTGCGGACACCGCTACACGGAACGCGGCAAAGCTGAATCTTCCCATGGGGCTCAACGCGTTCTCGGGCAACCCGAGCGCGTTCTCGGCGGATGGAAAGCGATTGCTGGTCAGTCACCAGAGCTCGACGCAGCCCGGGGACCTGTGGATCTACGACGCCGCAGCCAAGCGCGCTACGCAGCTAACTTTTAGCGCGATTGCCAGCTTGGCATCGGCAAAGCTGCCGCCCTCACAGCTTGTGCACTACAAAACCTTCGACGAAAAGATCATCAGCGCGTTCCTATGGGTCCCGTACAATTTGAAACGCGACGGCTCGAATCCGGGAATTGTGCTCCCACACGGCGGACCAACAGGGCAGACAGTGGACTCGTTCAACCGCTTTGCGGCGGCTCTCGCCTCAAGAGGGTACGTGTGTATCGCGCCCAACGTGCGCGGGTCCACGGGGTTCGGCATGGACTTTCAGAAGGCCAACGTAAAAGACCTTGGCGGCGGCGACTTGGATGATGAAGTTTATGCAGCAAAGTTCCTGACCGCGACAGGCTTCGTGGACCAGAAGAAGATCGGCATCACCGGCGGATCTTACGGCGGGTACATGACACTGATGGCCATCGGAAAAAAGCCAGATCTATGGGGAGCGGCCGTCGAGCAATACGGCATCATCAACTGGTTCACCATGCTCGAGCACGAAGACCCCTTCTTGCAGGAATACGAGAAATCGCTCCTGGGTGATCCGGTGAAAGACCGCCAAGTCTACGAGAACGCTTCGCCGATCAAGTTCATCCGGCAGGCGAGAGCGCCGCTGCTCGTGCTACAAGGTGAAAACGATATCCGCGTGCCAAAGGAAGAAGCCGAGCAGGTTGTGGCCATTTACAAGGAAACCGGAAAAACTGTGGACTCCCACTTCTACCCGCAAGAAGGACACGGCTTCGCGAGACGCGAAAACCAAATCGATGCCATCTCGCGCACCGTAGCCTGGTTTGACCGCTACCTAAAGAACCCCAAATAAAGATTTAAATTAGGACATGAGAGGCGTGAGGTGTGTGCTCATGCTGCGCGACACGGCGCCCCTGCCTAGAGAGACGGTGATCGTGGCCCGAATGCCCAGGGCTCTTAGCGCCTTATTCGGAGACGGGACTACGCGGCGCCCATGGCGCGGCGTTGCTGAAAGCATTCACGGCAAAAAACCGGGCGGCCCTGTGTCGGGCGGAAGGGCACTGTCGTTTCCTTGCCGCACTGCGAGCAATTTGTCTTGGTTTCGGCGCGCATCGTGGAGTTGCCCCCTCCCCCGGAGCTACCTCCTTCGGCGCGCTTCGCTTTGCAAGCCTTGCACCGCTTGGGCTCGTTCTTGAAGCCCTTGTCCGCGAAAAACATCTGCTCGCCCGCAGTAAAAACAAACTCAGCGCCACACTCCGCACACTTCAGGACCTTATCGTGGTATTCCATTGAGCCGCTCTCCCTGGACCCGGAAAGGGCAGGGAGATGGGCGCACTTTGCACCATGGGCCTGGGTACATGGGGGATACCTTTCCGGGGGAGCCGGAAGGGTATCCCTTGGGCCTGCGGGCACGAAGCTGCTACAGAAACCCACACGTCTCTGCCTTACGGGGCCTGATTCTCGGAAGTGCGGCGCCGAGCCGCGACGAGGAGGGTGGTTAGTCCGCTTCGCGCCGCTGCTTCTTGCGCAGTCGCTTCCGCGAAAGCGCTTCTTTCGCCCGGCGTTTCTCGCCAGGCTTCATGTAGAAGCTGTGCTTCTTTATTTCTTTGATGATGTCTTCCTGTTGCACCTTGCGCTTGAAACGGCGCAGGGCATTTTCCAGAGATTCACTCTCTTGAATGATGACTTCTGCCACGTTATTTAATTCACCCCCAATCCGTTCGGATTGGCAACTGTGCGGTGTTCTCTCGCTGATACACACCGCCCCTGTAGATTATCGCACGAGGTAGATGGCATCTTCTAATCAATATGGGCCTGCGAAGTCAAGCAATCTTTACGGACGGAGGGAGTCTACGGCCGGGGAGGTGGCGTGGGACGAAACACCGAATCAGATAACGCTTTTGCAATCTTCCTCGGCGACCAGATAGCCGAAGGCGAAATGCAATTACCGAACAAAAAAGAACCGTATCAAGGCCATGCCTAGAGCAAAAGCAAAGCCGTAGCCGAAGCTCTCGATTTGAACTACTTTTTTCCCCTGTCGGCGAAGGGAAGAGCCGATGAAGGACATAAGGAGCCCGGTCACAACTGGACTGACTAACAAGCTCATTCCGTGAACTCGTGAAGGCCGAACCAACGGATGTGGAAAGACGAACAGGCTAACGCCACCAGCCAAAGAACCGAGAATCGCATATCCAAGCGAGGCGAGCACCGGATTTGCGCGGTCTGCGCTCTCGAAAACCTCCCCTAGCTCTCGTAAGGCGAGGTCCAGCACCACCTCTCCCGCAAGTTGGAAGAGCGCTTCGAGAAATATCTCGGCCACAGCAAGCAACAGATCAAATAGAAAGTCCATGTGTGACTGAGGAGCATAACCTATACCCTACACGGCGAAGGAGGCATTCATATTGCGTTTTGCTGTGCTTCTGTTGTTAGAATGTGCCGCTCCACGAAAGCGAAGTCCGGGAGTCCACCATGTCTGACATGCGCGACGCCATCGGAGTACTGTTAGCGGGAGGGCAAGGCGAACGCTTGTGGCCGCTGACGCGCGACCGCGCCAAGCCGGCGGTTCCGTTCGGTGCGCTGTATCGCATCGTCGACATCACGCTTTCCAATTGCATCAATTCCGACCTGCGCCGCGTCTTCGTACTCACGCAATATAAAGCTCTAAGCTTGAACCGCCACATTCGTGCGGGCTGGTCGCCTCTGGCCGGCCTGGGCGATTACATCGAGGTCTTGCCGCCGCAGATGCGCGTCTCGCAGTCGTGGTACCAGGGCACCGCGGACGCCGTCTACCAGAACATTTATTCGATTGGCAGCGAGCGCTCCAAATTCGTCTTCATTCTCTCCGGCGACCACATCTACAAAATGAATTACAGCCGCATGCTCCAGCAACATGTGGACTCCGGCGCGGATGTCACGGTTGCCACCATTGAGATCCCTACGCAGCACGCCGCGAAGCAGTTTGGCGTGATCGACGTGGACAAGGACTGGCGCATCGTCGGTTTTGAGGAGAAGCCCGCCGCTCCGAAAGAGTCCCCGCATCACAAGGCGCATTGCAACGCCTCGATGGGCATCTACATTTTCAACACGCACCTGATGATCCCGATTTTGCTGGCCGACTCCGAAGATCCGAAGTCCTCCCACGATTTCGGCAAGGACATTTTGCCCCGCATCATCAGCAAGCACCGCGTGTTCGCCTTCAACTTCATCGACGAAAACCGCAAGGACGCGCTGTACTGGCGCGATGTCGGCACCCTGGACGCGTATTACGAAGCGAATATGGACCTGGTTTCCGTATCGCCGGTCTTCAACCTTTACGATAAAGATTGGCCCCTGCGCACCTGGCAGCATCAGTATCCGCCGGCGAAATTCGTCTTTGCCGACCCAGAGCGCATGGGCGTAGCTCTCGATTCGATTGTCGGAGGCGGTTCGATCGTGTCGGGCGGACGCGTGCAGAAGTGCGTGGTCGGCTACGACGTGCGGGTCAACAGCTATTGCGAAGTGTCCGACTCCATCCTCTACAATCATGTCAACGTCGGCCGCCACTCGCGCATTCGCCGCGCCATCATCGACCGTCACGTCACCTTGCCCGAACGCACGGAAATCGGTTTCGACATGGAAGCGGACAAGCGGCGTTTTCATGTGACGGATTCGGGAATTGTCGTGGTGGTGCGCCAGGAATCGCTGATCGAAGAGCCCGAACTAGCGTAACTCGCTCTACCGTCTGACTTTAAGTTTACTATTGATAAACGTCCCATCTTATGAGACACTGTGCGGGTAGAAAGTTGCGCCTCGCGTTCCTGCTAAGTCCTTCAGAATCCGCAGTTACATGACACCCCTGTTTTTGCCCTCTTTTGGTGCAAATAAGCCCTTTAGAATCTGCACTTACAGACACCCTTCCCGCAACTCCTGTAGAATGAACAGTTCCAAAAAACAGGGGGGAGGGGGTCCCTATCCCCATCACCTGAAAACCAGCTACGATACAAACGCCAGCTAGTCTGCAAACGAAACTTTTCCGCCGTCAGAGATGGCGGCAACTTCTCAGGAGACCAAAACGGATGTCGACCAAGATCACTCGCGTGCATGCGCGCCAAATCATTGATTCGCGGGGAAATCCAACCGTGGAGGCCGACGTGTACGTCGGCGAGGCACGCGGCCGCGCGGCCGTGCCGTCCGGCGCATCCACCGGCGAGCACGAAGCCCTGGAGCTTCGCGATGCAGACAAGTCGCGTTATTTGGGCAAGGGCGTGCTCAAAGCAGTCGCCAACGTGAACGGCGAGATCGCCAAGGCCGTCGGGGGTTTGGACGCGGCGGATCAGCGCGGGTTGGACAAGCGCATGATTGACCTGGACGGGACGCCGACAAAGTCGCGCCTGGGCGCAAACGCGATTCTAGCCGTGTCCATGGCGGCGGCGCGGGGCGTAGCCGCCGCACAGAAATTGCCGCTGTACAAATACTTGGCAAACTATTCGACCGTACGATCCGCGAATCTTCTGCCCGTTCCCATGATGAACATTTTGAATGGCGGCGCGCACGCGGATAATTCCGTGGACTTCCAGGAATTCATGGTCATGCCCGTGGGCGCGCCGAGTTTTTCGGAGGCGCTGCGCTGGGGCGTGGAGGTGTTTCACGCTTTGAAGGCGGCGCTAAAGAAGCACGGCTACTCGACGGCTGTCGGCGACGAGGGCGGGTTCGCTCCCAATTGCAAATCAAATGAAGAAGCGATTCAGATTGTGCTGGAAGCGATCGGTGCCGCTGGCTACAAACCCGGCGAGCAAGTGAGCATCGCGCTGGATCCGGCTTCCAGCGAGTTTTACGACGAAAGCAGCGGCAAGTACGTATTCAAAAAGTCCGACAAGGCCGCGCACTCTTCCGCAGAGATGGCCGCGTACTGGACGCAATGGGTTGCGAAATATCCCATCGTTTCGATTGAAGACGGCATGGCAGAAGACGATTGGGCCGGTTGGAAGCAATTGACGCAGAGCGTGGGCGCCAAATCCTCGAAGAAGAAAATTCAGTTGGTAGGCGACGATTTATTTGTCACCAATACCGAGCGGCTGTCGCGCGGGATCAATGAAGGCATCGCCAACGCAATTTTGATCAAGCTGAACCAAATCGGCACGGTCACCGAAACGATCGACGCCATCGAGCTGGCCCGCAAAGCGGGATACAACTCCATCATCTCGCACCGCTCCGGCGAGACGGAAGACACCTTCATCGCCGACTTGGCCGTGGCCACCGCGGCGGGCCAGATTAAAACAGGATCGGCATCACGCACCGATCGCATCGCCAAGTACAATCAGTTGCTGCGCATCGAAGAAGAGTTGGGAGCCAGCGCAAAATTCAACGGCAAGGCAGTCCTCGGATAGTCACAACTCCAGAATGCTCCGGAGAGCATCCTCGACCGAGTGAAGATGGTGAGCGCTAATGTTCTCGATTCGTTCAAGAAACCGCTCCCTGGTTACTGCGCGGATCTGGTCAATGACGGCAACAACGGAACGTCCCTGGCACGTGAGCGGTACCAAGAGCGGTGGCTTGCTCGTTGGAGAGCTGGAAAGCGGAATTACTGCCGCTGTGCGGCGATACTGGTTAGCGATGTCAGTTGTCAACACCAGGCAGGGCCGTGTTTTACGAATTTCTGACCCGAGCGCGGGATCGAGCCTTACCCACCAGATTTCGCCGCGACGCGGCGCGTGTCCAGGGCTCGGCGGCCTCATCGGTGATCGCGTCGAACTCTTTTTCAATGGCTCGTACCTCCGGATCGTTGTTCGCCGCTTTGCACGCATCGATCAAAACCCGGTCCCGCGCGCTCAGCTTCTCACTGAGCGCGGCTGCAACATATCGGGAACGTTCCCGGGCAGGAACCCGGCGGACAAGTTGCAGGGCAAGCTCGTCGGGGAGCGTGAAGGTCATCTTTCGAGTAGCCATATTCCCATACTACCATATACCCCACCAACGAAATATGTTTGCGCTCCGTGACTTTACCAGCCAATTCGCCCTCATCTGAAGCAAAGATGCGCATTCGTCGCGGGACCGATGATGATGTACCGGCGCTGACGCAATTGATCAACGCGGCGTTTGTGGTCGAGCATGTCGCCTTCGACGGCGCTCGCGTCGATGATCTGGGCGTTCGCGTCTACATGGGCAGCGGAACATTTCTAGTGGCGGATGATTCTGGCGCATTGCCCGGATGCGTTTACATTGAGACCCGCGGCGATCGCAGCTACCTGGGACTTCTTTCCGTGCAGCCGGAGCGCCAAGGCACCGGACTGGGCCGGCGATTGGTTGCCGCCGCGGAGGACTTTGCGCGCGAATCTCATTCCCGCACTATGGATTTGCGTGTCATTAGCCCGCGAGCCGAACAATTGTTGCCCTTCTACCAGCGCCTCGGATACCAGTTCGTTCGCACCGAACCGTTTCCCTCGACTTTAGTCACAAAGGTGCCGTCTCATTACATTTTCATGTCCAAGGTTTTGGTCTAAATCGCGAACATATCAATCAATTTTCAATCGATGTCGATTTGAGGCAGAATACGGGCGCTGTTTGTGTGTCGAGGAGGATGGATGAATCGTCGGAGCATCATCGCGGGAACTTTGTTTGCGGCCGCCTCGCTGGCCCCGCTCGGAACGCACGTTATCGCCGATGAGCAAACGTTGTTTGGCTATTCGGCAGAGTCTTCTCGTGCCGAGCGGCAATGGGAAGAAAAGCTTCGCGCCATTCCCAGCCCGGAGAATCTGCGCTCCTACATGCAGCATCTTGCCGCGCGCCCTCACAACGTCGGCTCACCGTATGACAAGGAAAACGCCGAATGGATTCTCGCGAAGTTCAAGGAGTTTGGGTTAGACGCCCACATTGAGCAATTCGATGTCCTCTATCCGACGCCGAAAGAGCGCGCCATCGAATTAGTCGACGGCGGCCCGAAATTTGTCGCCAAGCTGCAGGAGCCGCCGGTTCTGCAGGATCCCACCTCGAATCAGCAGAGCGAGCAGTTGCCCACCTATCACGCCTATTCGATCGACGGCGACGTTACCGCGCCGCTGGTGTACGTGAACTACGGTATTCCGGAAGATTACGAACAGCTCGAGCGCATGGGTATTTCCGTGAAAGGCGCCATTGTGATCGCGCGCTATTTTCATTCCTGGCGCGGGATCAAGCCCAAAGTCGCCGCCGAGCACGGAGCCGTAGGCTGCATCATTTATTCCGACCCGCACGAAGACGGTTACGTAAACGGCGACACGTTCCCGAGCGGCGCCTGGCGCCCCAAGGACGGCGTGCAGCGCGGCAGCGTTGCGGACATGCCGATCTATCCCGGCGATCCGCTGACGCCCGGAGTGGGCGCTACCAAAAACGCCAAGCGCCTGGACATCAAAGATGCCCAGACAATTACAAAAATTCCCGTGCTTCCGATTTCCTACGCAGATGCCCAGCCTCTGCTCGCTGCCCTCAGCGGACGGGTCGCGCCGGACGGCTGGCGCGGCGGTCTGGGCATCACCTATCACATCGGACCGGGTCCCGCGAAAGTTCACTTGAAAGTGATATCGAACTGGCCCATTAAGCCCGTCTATGACGTCATCGCCAAAATTCCCGGCTCGGCCTTTCCCGACGAGTGGGTGATTCGTGGGAACCATCACGACGCCTGGGTAAACGGTGCCGACGACCCGACCTCCGGAATGGTTGCCGTTCTGGAAGAAGCGCGCGCCTTCGGCGAGCTGCTCAAATCAGGCTGGAAGCCGAAGCGCACCATCATTCTCTGCGCGTGGGATGGCGAAGAGCCAGGCCTGCTCGGCTCGACGGAATTCGCCGAGGAGCATTACGACGACCTGCGCGCGCATGCCGTGGCCTACGTTAACTCCGACAGCAACGGCCGCGGCTACCTGGGCGTGGAAGGCTCGCACACGCTGGAGAAGTTCAGCAACGATGTTGCCCGTGACATTTCCGATCCGGAAACGAAGCTTTCGGTTTGGAAACGCAGCCGTCTCCGTGAAATCGCCAACGCCAAATCTGCCGATCAGCGCAAAGAAATCCGCGAGCGCGCGGACCTGCGCATTCCCGCGCTGGGTTCGGGGTCGGACTACACAGCGTTTTTGCAGCATGATGGCGTCGCCTCCCTCAATATCGGGTTTGGTGGGGAAGACGGCGGCGGCATCTACCATTCCATTTACGACGACTTCTACTGGTACACGCATTTCAGCGACACCGATTTCGTCTATGGCCGCGCCTTGGCACAAACCGGCGGCACCGCCGTGATGCGTCTTGCCAACGCCGATCTCCTGCCTTTCGAGTTCAGCGATTTCGCCGACACCATGCAAACCTACGTAAAGGAGTTGAAGGCCCTGTCCCAGAAAATGCACGACGATATTCGCGAACGCAATCGCGAGATTGAGGAAGGCCTTTTCAAAGCAACAGATGACCCGCGAAAACCGCTGGTTCCACCTGCAGCCGAAACTGTTCCTCCATACCTGAATTTTGCACCGCTTGAAAACGCCGCCGAAGAGGTGACGCGCAGCGCCGGCGAATACCACAAAGCATTTGAGCAGGCCAATGCCAATGGTGGCGCGCTCCTCGCTTCGCCGTCGCTCGCCGAAGTCAATCGTCTGCTTATCGAAAGCGAACGAAAGCTCACCACGCCCGCGGGATTGCCCAATCGCCCGTGGTTTAAGCATCAACTCTACGCACCAGGTTTCTATACCGGCTACGCGGTGAAGACCATGCCCGCGGTGCGCGAAGCCATCGAGCAGAAGCAATGGAAGCAGGCGGATGAAGCCATCGTGGTCGTCGCCGGCGTTTTGCGCGACGAAGCGGCGCTCATCTCGTCCGCAGCCGCAAAGCTCTCCGCGGCGAAGTGAATCCGATAGCAGCAATAAAGCCTGGCTTCGCAAGACTGACTTTTTGAGGTGTACATATCCCGTCATACAACCTCGCCATCGTCGGCTTTGGAAACGTGGGCAAGTCATTTCTGCGCTTGCTGATCGCGAAAGAAACCGAACTCCACCGCCGTTACGATGTGCGCTGGCGGCTTACCGGCGTTGCCACGCGCCGCAATGGTTGGCTCGCCGATCCCAACGGCTTAAACCCGCTCGCCATTTTAAGTGGGCATTGGCCGTCGCCACACCATGCCATTCCGCCACGAAATGTTCGCGAGTGGCTCGAACACGCCAAAGCCGATCTCCTGTTCGAGGCCAGCTCGCTCGATGTGCGCACCGGTCAGCCCGCGATCGACCACATCAAAGCCGCCCTGGATCTGGGAGCGCACGCCATCAGCGTTAACAAAGGCCCCATCGTTCACGCCCTGCGCGAACTAACCTCCCTCGCTCGCGAAAAAGGCAAGAAGTTCTTGTATGAGGCGACGGTAATGGACGGCGTGCCCATCTTCTCCATGTTCCAACTGGGATTACCCGCCACGGAACTGCGCGGCTTTAGCGGTGTCCTGAATTCCACCACCAACGTCGTCCTGACCGAAATCGAGAAAGGCCGTTCCTTCGAGGAGGGAGTGCGACGAGCACAGGCCTTGGGCGTAGCTGAAACCGACCCGAGCGCCGACCTGGACGGCTGGGATGCCGCCGTCAAAGTCGCCGCGCTCGCCATCGTCTTGATGAATGTCCCGTTGCGTCTCGATCAGGTCCGGCGCACCGGTATTCGCGATCTGAGTGAAGAAAAAATCCGCTCTGTGCGCGCCTCAGGCATGCGCTACAAACTCGTTTGCCGAGCGGAGCGCCGCGCCGACGGCGCAGACTGCAGCGTGCAGCCAGAGCTGCTGCTCGCTTCCGATCCTCTGGCCAATCTGGAAGGCACCAGTTCTGCCGTGCGTTTCGACCTTGACGTGTTCGGGTTATCTCTGGTCGAACACAACCCTGGAATCGACGCAACCGGCTACGGGCTGCTAGCCGATTTTCTCCGCGCGGTCGCCAAGTAAGCTGCCGGGAACACGTTCCCATGCCACGCTCACTACCAACTCCTCACCGCCGGTAGTCAGCCGCGTACGCCGGTGTCGGAATCCCCGGATCGCACCGCTCATCGCGAATCGGGGCCTCCGCCTGCAAATGGAGCGGCACGATTCCCGCCCATACCCGCAGCGCGTAATCCTCTTCATCATCCTGCACCGGTCCCGAGCGAATCTTCGCGGAAACTTCCGTCAGCGGCAGCTTCAAGATGCTGGTTGCCTTCAGCTCTTTCTCATTGGGCTGCCGCGCATCTTCCCAGCGTCCCGGCAAAATCTTCTCCGTAAAGGCCCGCAGCGCCTCAAGCTTCTCCGTCGCCGCATCTACCAACGTTGCTCGGCCAAGCGCCACCACCGAACGATAATTCATCGAATGATTGAACACCGACCGCGCCAGCACCAATCCGTCCGTTAGTGTCACGGTCACGCACACGGCAACGCCGTTCGCAGCCCCGCGCAGCATGCGGCTCGCCGCCGATCCGTGAAAATAGATCGCATCACCGACGCGCGCATACAGCGTCGGAATCACAAACGGCTGGCCGTCCGTAGCAAATCCCACGTGACAAACAAATCCTTCATCTAGAATTTTGTAAATCGTCTCCCGATCGTACGCTCCGCGGTGCGGCTCTCGAACCACACGCGTGCGCTCCGTAGGCGTGAAACTCTCTGTCACGATGCACCTCTTGAGAAACGTAGCGCAGAGTTGATAGCCGGCGCTAGCGCGGCATGAATGAGGAACAACTAGCTCATTTTATCATGCCCGCGGCATTTCAATTGCGCCGCCTGATTGTGAGAAACTAGCTGGCCTGACAATTTGGCTTCACATTCGCGAGACAGAAATGAGCACACCCGGTTTGCAGGAAACAACCAGTAAGGCACTCGATTCCGCTTGGGTTCGCGCGCAGTTCCCGTCATTGAAATTGCAGGTCAACGGCCAGCCCGCGGCGTTCCTCGACGGCCCCGCAGGTACGCAAGTTCCGAAGCAAGTCATCGACGCGGTGCAAAAGTATTTTCTCACCGCGAACGCCAACACCTGTGGCGCCTTCGCCACCAGCCGCGCCAATGACGCCATGATCGCCGCCACACGCGCCGCCATGGCAGATTTCTTCCACTGTGAGCCGGACGAAGTCGTTTTCGGCCAGAACATGACCACCATCACCTTCGCGCTCGCCCGCGCAATCGGCCGCGAGCTCAACGCGGGAGACGAAATCGTGGTCACCACGCTCGATCACGACGCCAACGTCGCTCCCTGGCGCGCGCTCGAAGAAAAAGGCGTCACCATTCGCCAGGTCGATATCCATGAAAAGGACTGCACCCTCGACCTCGACGATCTAAAGCGCAAGCTCAACTCAAGAACAAAACTCGTCGCCGTAGGCTACGCCTCCAACGCCGTCGGCACCATCAATCCCGTAGCCGAAATCACCAAACTCGCCCATGATGCCCGCGCGCTAATGTTCATCGACGCCGTTCACTACGCTCCCCACGGCGTCATCGATGTCCGCGCGCTCGATTGCGATTTCCTGGTCTGCTCGCCCTACAAATTCTTCGGCCCGCACATGGGCACTCTGTATGGCAAGCGCGAGCGCCTGCTGCAGTTCCACCCCTACAAAGTCCGCCCCGCCACCGACGCGCTTCCCGACCGCTGGGAAACCGGCACGCAAGTGCAAGAGCTAATTGTGGGCATCGGCGCCACCGTCGACTATCTCGCCGAGCTCGGCCGCCGCCACGATCCCACCGCAACCGATCGTCGCAGAGCGCTACTCGCCGCCTATCGCGCAACGCACCAGCATGAAACAGCATTGCTGACCCGCTTGATCGACGGCCTGCTCGCCATTCCGAAGCTGCGCTTCTTCGGCATCAGCGATCGCAACCGCTTCGACGAGCGCTGCTCTACAGTTTCCATCCGCATCGGCGATCACCACCCCACCGAAATCGCCAAGTTTCTCGGCGACCGCGGCATCTTCACCTGGGACGGCAACTACTACGCCCTGAACCTCACCGAGCGCCTCGGCGTAGAAAAACTCGGCGGCCTACTCCGTATCGGCCTCGTGCACTACAACACCGCGGAAGAAGTGGACCGCCTGCTGGCCGCGCTGCGCGAGTTCACTCATACGTAGCGCCGGCATCCCGCCGGTAGGATATTCAGAACGGTACGCCACCCTCGAGGACTCAGTTTTGATGTTCGGGCACAGACTGCGGAACTTCTTCAGGCGACTGATAGGTCGCGACGACGACTTTATTTCTATAGTCATTTTGTTGACAAAGAAGCGTGAGCTGACCGAAGCTCTTCTCCGAGATGCGGCAGTCCGGACATGGAACGCAAAATTCGATGTTGGGGATGAAGCAACGCGCGATTTCGTCGTGGTTACACCTCCTATCGCGTTCGTCAAATTGCAGGGACACGTGCTGCATATGATAAATTCTTCGCGGCCCTATTTTGATGATTCAGCGGCCGTCGCAGGCGGAATCGTTGATCTACGGACGAGAAAGGCGATTCTGGATCATAGGGCCTGGATATCTGTAGATTACATGGCCGGGCGTGCGCCACTCGCGAAAGGTCGCGACCAGAAATATGCAGCAGCCGCGAAACTGGCGTCAGGCTTACTGGGGGAAGACTACACAGGAGTTGTTTTGCCGGGAGATGAATTGATTTTTCCGGCTTCCAAGGAACTGCACGAACATCTCGCGAACTTCACAACCGGTAAAGCGCTACCCTCGATCGTGAGTCCGCCCGTCTTGGAGCTTACGCCAGAACAAACGGCTTCCGCAGTAGCGGAAGCGCGGTCACGTTGGCCAGAGTTTGTGGCAGCATTTCAGAAAAGGGAACGCCAGCGACATTTTCTTCGTAAAGAAGCGGTTTTCGGAAGGTGAGGACTCCGAGTGGATGTGGATAAGGGTGGAAGCAATCGAGGGAACACGCATCCTTGGCGTGTTAGATAGTGAACCGGTCGTTTTGAAAAGCGTCAGATCCAGGCTCGGTGTTCACTTAGATGCCGCAGACGTCGAGGATTGGGTATTCAAATCCGGGAAAACAACTTGTGGTAGATTCACGAATCCCGGGACATTAGATCTCTAGGCTCTCACGGGTAAGGATTGCCTTCTAAGCATGACCCCAGCAGTTTTCTAGTGCCGGCACCCCTTTAGCAGTTTTCGAGGTCCTCAATCTATTTCGGCCCTCTGTGCCATTGCTTTTCACTTGCCCAAGTACTAACCTAACCGTCGCATTTTCCCGCTTGAGGGGGTCACTCGTGCCACGCTCCCTATATGTTCTTGCGTTGCTTCTGTTAAGCCTCATCGCACCCACCAGCCACGCCGGAGAAAAGCCTTGGCTTGAGGTGCGCAGTCCCAACTTCCGCGTTCTTACAAATGGCAGCGCCAATGATGGCCGCCGCGTTGCCCGTGAGTTTGAGCAGATGCGGGCTGTCTTTGCTCAGGGTTTTCCGAAGATGCGCCTCGAGACCGGCGCGCCGCTTCTCATCTTTGCGCCCCGCGACGAATTCGCCATGAAAAACATGGCGCCCGCTTTTTGGAAAGGTCCCGGCCCCAAGCCTGCCGGCCTTTTCCAGCACGGTTGGGAAAGGCAATACGCCGTCATTCGCCTCGACCAGGACGTTCCTGGGCGGAACAACGTCGTCTATCACGAGTATGTGCACACGTTGTTGCACGCCAACTTTCGTTGGCTGCCGACCTGGCTTGACGAAGGCTTGGCCGAGTTTTACGGGAACACTCATTTCGAGCAGACAAAAATGTACGTAGGTGCCCCAAGTACGCGAGTCTATCGCCTGCAAGGCGCCATGCTGATAAAACTGGACGAACTCATTAGCGAGAATCCGTGGAGCAAGTACCGTAAGGATCAAGAGCGCATCGATATGTTCTATTGCGAAGCATGGGCTTTGGTGCATTACCTGGTTTTTGGTCCGGAGATGGAGCAAGGAAAGAAGCTCAACAAATTTTACGCCGCGCTGCTGCAAGGGGAAGACCAGAAGAAAGCGTTTCAGGACGCCTTTGGCAATTTCAAGAACGTGGAGGACGGTCTTTTACAGTACGGCAGAAAATTCACGTTTTCCAGCTACTCGATGCAAAACCCTCCGCAGATCAACGAAAAGGATTTCCCATCGCGGCCCATGAGCACGGCGGAAACCGAGGCGGAACTCGGAACTTACCGCTTATTCTCGCATGATAATGAGGAAGCGCGTGCCGCCATCGAGCAAGCCCTTCACGAAGACTCCGGGTCAGCATTGGCCCACGAAACCTTGGGGTTTCTGGACTTCGCGGACGGCAAAGACGAAGCCGCCAAGAACGAATTCGAAAAAGCACATACTGCTGACCCACAACGCTATTTGTCCCTCTACTACGCCACCATGCTGTCTCCCCTCCGAAAATCCGACGCACCTGCCGATCAATTAGCGATACGCACAGCAATGTACGATGTTCTGAAGGCCAATCCGCGCTTCGCTGCGGCTTTTGTCGAGCTAGCAATGATCGCGGCGCGCCAGGGCGACCGCACTTTTGCGTTCAATCTGGCGCGCAAAGCGGAAGACCTCGAGCCCTCGCGCGCCGGGTATCACTTGTTGGTTGGCAGACTCCTTCACGCTCTCGGACGCGATGACGAAGCGGCAAAGGAAGCTACCTTTGTCGCGGAACGCTGGGCCGGCCCGGATCACGATGAAGCGGTCGAATTATTGAGCTCTTTCCCGCCTGAGAAACACGGGGTAGACGTGACTCTGCTCGCGAATGTAATCAATGGCACTCAGACCTTACAGGGAACGGTGTTGTCGGTAACCTGTGCGGGTAAGGAGGGCACCACCGTTGTCATCCAGAATTCAGATGGCACACGGACCTTCAACAGCTCCGCCGGAGGTCACATGGTGGGCTATTCGGATACCCTGTGGTTCGGCGGCGATCACTTCACTCTCTGCCATCATCTCGATGGGCTGCGCGCGGTGGTTCGCTACAAACCCAGCGCCGACAAGCCGTCTGCTGGGGAGTGGGTTGAACTGGAGTTCCGCCAAGACCTGCCCGCAGCGCAGGAAAAGAGCAGTCCTCCTCCATCGACTGCCAAGAACTAACCCGAAAATTTGATTTTTTTGGCAGCGCGCATTCACCGCTGGCAAGAAATTCCTAGTCCTGTATCCTAGCCAGCTATGGCCAAACGACCCAAACCAATCGTACTTACCGTGCTCGACGGCTGGGGGTTCCGCGCCGAAACCAAGGGCAATGCCATCGCTCTCGCGCGCAAGCCCACGTACGATGCGCTGCTCAAGAAATTCCCGAACACGCTGATCCACACTTCCGGGCCATTCGTCGGCCTGCCGGAAGGGCAAATGGGCAACAGCGAAGTCGGCCACCTCAATATCGGTGCCGGCCGCATCGTGCACATGGACATCACGCGCATCGACCTGCTCATCGCCAACAAGCAATTGCAAGACGTTCCGCTTTTTCAGCAAGCCATGCAGCGCGGCCGCAAGCGCCATTTGCACCTGATGGGACTGCTCAGCGACGGCGGCGTGCACTCGCACATCAATCATCTCTTCGCGCTGCTTGAAATGGCCAAGCAACAAAAGGTCGACAACGTTTTCATCCACTGCTTCATGGACGGGCGCGACACGCCTCCGCACAGCGGCCGCGATTTCGTGCAACGCCTCCAGCAAAAAATTCGCGAACTAGGCGTCGGCCAGATTGCCACGCTAATCGGCCGCTATTACGCCATGGACCGTGACAATCGCTGGGAGCGCATCGAACTCGCCTATCGCGCCGTCGTCCACGGCGAAGCGGAAACCCGCACCGACGACCCCCTCGCTGCCCTGCAGCGCAGCTACGAGCAGGATGTCACCGACGAATTCGTGAAGCCCATCGTTGTGACTAAAGGAAGTGGCCCGACAGCTCCGCCAGTCGGACCGATTCACGACGATGACGCTGTAATCTTCTTCAACTTCCGCGCCGACCGCGCGCGCCAAATGACCTACGCGCTCGCCTCGCCCGATTTCGATAAATTCGTCGACCCGAAGCGCCCCAAGAATCTCTTCTATGTCGCCATCACGCAGTACGACAAGAGCTGGCCCTGGCTAAACTTCGTAATCGGTCCCGAAAAACTCGAGCACATCCTCGCGCAAGTCTTCGCCGACTTGGAATACAAAAACCTGCGCTGCGCCGAAACCGAAAAATACGCGCACGTCACTTATTTTTTCAACGGCGGCGTGGAAAAGCCCTTCGGCGGCGAGGAGCGCATCCTCGTCCCCTCACCGAAAGTTGCCACCTATGACCTGAAACCGGAAATGTCCGCCGCGGGAATCACCGATACCGTCGTGAAAGCCATCGAAAAAGGTGAGTTCGACGCCATCATCATGAACTACGCCAACGCCGACATGGTCGGCCACTCCGGCAAACTCGAAGCCGCCATCAAAGCCGTGGAGGCCGTCGACGCCGGCCTCGCGCGCATCTATCAAACGCTGCAAGCCCGCGGCGGCGCCTGGATCATCACCGCCGACCACGGCAACGCCGAAACCATGATCGACCCCACCACTGGCGGTGCGCACACCTACCACACCACAAATCCCGTTCCCTTCGTTCTCGTCACCGACGACGATCACCTTCGCCTGCAACCCGGCGGCGCCCTCCGCGACATCGCCCCCACTATGCTCGCCGTCCTTGGCCAACCCCAACCAAAAGACATGACCGGCCGCGACCTTCGTCAAAAATAAGATAATGCACTCGAAGTGAAAGTGGACTTCCATGGAAGAAAAACCGAGCTCAGGCAAACCAAGCTACATCGGCAGATATGGCGGCCTCAGCGTTCCGGGCACACGCGCCGGCGCAATCGTGTCCATCGGATTGGTCGTTCTCGCCTGGATCGCCATTCCGCTCGCGCGCCCCTTCATTCTCGGCACCGTGGGATTAGGGCTGCTCGTCGGCCTGTCCCTCTGGTGGCGCCACAATAAGCCGCCACAAGAATGAATCGGTTGCGCGAACCTCGCGCTTGCTCAAGGATCGGTTGAGATCCTTCGGCTATCCTCATCGGATAGCCTCAGGATGACACTCGCGTCTTTGTGTGCAGTGAGGTAAAGTTCGCGCACCAGTATCATGAGAAGAGTCTTTCACGTTTACATTCTGGCGAACGTCTCGAAGATGCTGTATATCGGCGTGACGAACGACCTCCAGCGTCGAACTTACGAGCACAAACACAAACTCGTGCCAGGCTTCAGCGCTACGTACAACCTTCACCGATTAGTGTATTTCGAGGCGTTCGGACATATAGGAGACGCTATTGCGAGGGAAAAGCAGCTCAAAGGCTGGTTGCGATCGAGGAAAGTTGCATTGATTCAATCTCACAATCCGAAATGGCTAGACTTAGCTGCCGATCCGTTCAAAGCGCCGAAATCAGCGACGGCGCATGAAAAAAACATGCAACCAACCACCACGACGACTACGAAACCGGTGTCATCCTGAGGCTATCCGATAAGGATAGCCGAAGGATCTCAACGTAAAGTGCTTGCCAGAAGCGTTCAAACAAAGAGAGGATTTTAGCTCGCATGCGCGCTGGACGCACAACTCCCGCCGCCACTAAGCTCGTGATCTGCGTCTGGCATCCGTTCACCTTGTGGCGGCCGCAACCCGTTCTTCCTGAAACGCTACGCCGCCGCTGGCCAGAAATGCGCATCCTGCATCTCCCGAACTACGACCTTCTGCCGCAAGAATTGCCCGACACCGATATTTTCGTCGGCTACTCGCTGCGCCCGCAGCAGCTCAAGCTCGCCAAAAAATTGAAGTGGCTGCACTCCACCGCTGCAGGCGTGGCGCAGCTGATGTACCCCGAGTTGCGCGACTCCGGAATCGTCGTCACCAATCCCAGCGGCATTTTCTCCGTCCCCATGGCCGAGCACACCATGGGCCTGCTCGTAGCCCTCGCCCGCAATTTCCCCGATTCCGTGCGCTATCAAGATGCGTCTCATTGGGGCCAACAAGATTTATGGGACAAAGCGCATCGTCTGACCGAACTCAACGGCCAGCTTCTCCTCATCGTGGGTTACGGCTCCATCGGCCGCGAACTCGCCCGCCGCGCTCACGCCTTCGACATACGCGTCTGGGGCGTAACGCGCTCTGGAAAAGGCGATCCTAGTTATGCGGAAAAGATCGTTCCAGTGTCGCAGCTCGACGATGCCTTGCCCCAAGCGGATTACGTTGTGGTCGCCGCGCCGGAAACGGCGGAGACCGCGAAGCTCATGAACGCTATGCGCATCGCGAAAATGAAACGCGGCGCACGCCTCATCAACGTTGGCAGAGGTTCTTTACTCGACGAATCCGCTCTGCTTCAAGCGCTCGAGTCCGGCGCACTAGCTGGCGCAGCTTTGGATGTGACCGGAACCGAGCCGCTTCCGCCCGATAGCCCGCTGTGGAAGGCACCCAACCTCTTCATCACCCCGCACACCAGCGCCGTAAGCGATCGCCTCTGGCTCAGGCAAGCAAACATTCTCGTCCAATTACTGGAAAGATGGTTCGACGGCCGCGACCTCTTCAACCAAGTCGACTTCACCCGCGGCTATTGATCTGGCGGCTGCGCAGGTGAGCGGCGATAACGTCCGTTAGCTCTAATCCCCAACCCCGCCTTTAACTGCCGTGTACCCCTCGCGCGCGTAGACCACCACTTTCTGCTTCTTGCCCTTCTGGTCCTTTACATCTAGCGGGCCGCCGTCCGGCGCGACTAGTTCCACCTTCACTTTGTGAAACTTTCCATCGTTCGCGCCGGTGGACGGCGTATACGACAAGCTGTACTGGTTGCGCAAAAATGCTGTGATGGTCTGGAAAATCCCGGGAATCTCCCCGTCAAATTGCGGAAACCACGAGTACCCACCGGTCATCTGCGCAAACGTCTTGAGCTGGTTTTCGCCTTGCAGATAATTCATATGCGAACCCAGATTGCCGCGCGATTCTATAAAGTTGATGTACGGCTTATCCAGCCCGACGCAAAAAATCGTCGTATCCGTCTGCCGCAGCTGCTTCATCGTCTGATCCAGCGTGTGCTTTGAGAATGTATCCACGCCGGTGGCCAAGACCAGAATCGCCTTCTTGCCCTTCACGTCTTTCAGCCGGTCCGTAGTGTCGAGAATGGCGTCAAAAACATTCGATTCGCTGAAGCCCGGAAAATAAAGATGATAAAGCGCCTGGCGCACCTCATCCTTGTTCTGCGTGAAATCCACTTCCACGCGCGTCTTCATGTCAAACGTAACCAGCGCCACCCAATCCTTCTGCTTGAGATTCGGGAAAAACGCATCCGCCCAGTATTTCGCCTGGTATGCAAACCAATCGTAGTAGCCGCGGCTGCTGAACTCCATCAGCATCACGATCGTGATTGGAGCCTCGCTCGAACCGAAGTTGCTAATGGTCTGCGCCACGCCATCATCGATAACGCGAAAGTTTTCTTTCTTCAGTCCGGTCAGCAAGTCTCCATGGTTCGTGGCGGCAATCACGTCCATCGTGACCACCGGCACTTCCACCGCGATGCTCGCCCCAGCTTCCTGCGGCTTCTGCGGCGGTGGCGCGGGCTTCTTTTCCACCGGGGGAGCGCCCTGCTGCTGACCGCCCTGCGGTCCCTCCGGCGCCTGCCCGCGCGCACCCAGCGTGCCCACGGTAAGAGCCAACGCGCCCGCAAATACTGCCAACAAACCCCTGAAAAGATTCGCTCTCATGCTAGGTCCCTCAATTTACAATCATAGACGGACTTGCGCCGGGGCGGCAACGCTCCTCGACAGCGTGGCTTCTAAATGCTGCGTGTGTGTACAAACCGCAGCCGCATGCAGCCGGTCCACCATACTGCGCATGTTAGTATGAAGCACATTTGTCCTAAATCGTTGCAGGTGGGCCAAGGACCGGTAGCTAAAATGCCCGTAGCTAAAGCGATTGTCACGATTGAAAGGGAGGATGGCTTTGCTGATTTCGAACTGCGGAAGGCGCATGCTGCAAGCAGCCATGATTTTCTTTGCGGCAATTCCGCCGCTTGCGTCTCAGGGTACTCCTCCAAATCCGCCACCGGCTCAGACCAATCCTGCTCCACTCGCCGACACCGCAGCGCTTTCGAGAGAAGCGCTGGTATGGCTTGCGCAGCTCATCCAGATCAACACCACCAATCCTCCGGGAAACGAAGCGGCCGCCGCGAAATATGTCGCCGGGATTCTGGAAAAGGAAGGAATTACACCGGAAATTCTTGAGGTTGCGCCAGGCCGCAGCGCCGTGGTCGCGCGTCTGCGCAGTTCCGCTATTTCCGATCCTTCGCGAGCATTGCTTTTGGTTGCCCACATGGATGTTGTCGGCGCGGAACGCTCCCGCTGGAGCGTCGATCCCTTCGGCGCGGTGATGAAAGACGGCTATATGTATGGCCGTGGTGCGCTCGACGACAAGTCTATGCTCGCCGCAAATCTCGCGACGATCATCGCGCTCAAGCGTGCGAGCGCGCGCCTCAATCGCGATGTGATTTTTCTCGCCACCGATGATGAAGAAGCCGGCGGCGAGGCCAGTATCAAGACTCTGATCGCCAAGAACTGGGACAAATTCGCCGCCGGCTATGCCTTGAACGAGGGCGGCGAAGTAATTGCCAAAAACGGCAAAGTGCAATATGTCGCAGTGCAAGCCAGTGAAAAAGTCGCCGTCAACGTGGCCGTAATCGCCAAAGGCCCGGCCGGACACGCTTCCATCCCCTCAAAAGACAATGCCGTCGTGCACCTCGCCGCTGCCGTCGCAAAAATCGGCGCCTACCAGGCCCCGGTGCGTTTCACGACCGTTGGGCGCCGCTACTTCGAGGGCCTTGCCACAGTCTCGGATGATGAAATCGCCAAGTGGATGCGCTCCCTGGAGACTGCCGACCGTGGCGAGCACGCCCAGCGCGTCCTCTCCGAAACCAACCCGGAATGGGGCTCCATGATGCGTGACACCATTGCGCCTACCATGCTGTCTGGCGGCGTGCGCCCCAACGTAATTCCCGGCGAAGCCCGCGCCATGTTAAATATTCGTTTGCTGCCGGGCGATACCATCGATGTGCTCGTCGGCGCGCTGAACAAATTGGTCAACGATCCGCAAATACGCCTCGAAATTCAGCCCAACGCCGGGCTCGCGGCGCCAACCTCCTCGCTCGAATCCGATTTCTATGGCGTCATCACTAAAGTCGCGTCTCAGGATTTCGGTGGCGCGCCCGTCTTGCCTTACCAGTCTCCTTGGGCTACCGATTCTTCGCAGTTGCGCTTGCACAATGTGCAGGCCTATGGCTTGTGGCCTTTTCCGGTCACCGATGAAGACCTGAAGCGCATGCACGGCGATGATGAACGCCTCTCCGTCGCATCCTTCAACAAAGGCATCGCCGTGCTCCTGCACATCGTCTCTGATTTCGCGATCACCAAATAAAATGGCCTTTCGCCACTCAAAAATCGTTTGCACCATCGGTCCTGCCAGCCGCTCGCCGCGCATGATTGAACGACTCCTGCGCGCCGGCATGGACGTCGCTCGCCTCAACTTCTCGCACGGCTCGCACGCAAATCACGCCGAATGCATCGGCATTCTACGCGCGGCTGCAATGCAACTTCACAAACCCATCGCCATCCTCGCCGACCTGCAAGGGCCCAAGATTCGAACCGGCCCGCTCGCCGGCGGCGCCCCTGTGATCCTGCGCGCTGGACAAAAGTTTGTGATCACGACCGCGCGCGTGCTCGGCGATTCCACCCGCGTCAGCACTGTCTTCAAGCCGCTGCCTCGCGAGGTTCATCGCGGCGATCGCATACTGCTTTCCGACGGATTGATCGAATTACGCGTTCTTCAGGTGCGCGACCGCGAGGTCATCTGCGAAGTTGTAAACGGCGGCGCTTTGGGCGAGAACAAAGGGATTAACTTGCCCGGAATAAAATTGCGCGTGCCGGCGCTCACACCAAAAGATCGCGAAGATTTGCGCTTCGCTTTGAAACACGGCGCGAACTACATCGCCGTCAGTTTTGTGCGCCGACCGGAAGACGTCGTGCTTGCAAAAACACTGGTGCGCCGCGCCGGAAAAGATACGCCAGTAATCGCAAAACTGGAAAAACCGGAAGCGATTGAAAATCTGGACGCGATTTTGCGCGTCGCGGACGGGGTGATGGTGGCGCGCGGCGACCTCGGCGTAGAGATGAACCCGGAGCGCGTTCCGGTAGTGCAAAAAACAATCATCAAGCGCGCGCGAGAATTTCGCCGTCCGGTAATCACGGCGACGCAGATGCTGGAATCCATGACGGAAAATCCGCGGCCCACACGCGCGGAAGCTTCCGATGTGGCCAATGCAATCTTTGATGGCTCCGACGCGGTGATGCTTTCCGCGGAAACCGCTTCCGGGAAATATCCGGTGGAAGCAGTGAGCATGATGGCACGGATCATTGAAGAGGCGGAAAGCAGCATCGAAGAATTTCCGCGTCCCGCGCCGCAGGAGCGGCTAAAAGTCGCGGAGACCGTGGCCGAACTGGTGTGTCACGCGTCGCGCGAGCTGCACATGAAGTTGATTGCGGTGTTCACGCATAGCGGATTTACCGCGCGGCTGATTTCGCGTTACCGCCCGCTGGTTCCGATCATCGCGTTTTCACCGGAAGAGGAGACGCGGCGGCGGATGGTGCTGATCTGGGGCGTGTCGCCGCAAAAAATCTCGGATGTGCGCAAAGTCGATGGCCTAGCCGCGGTTGCCGAGAAGCGCCTGCTTCAGGAGCGCTTAGTGCGCAAAGGCGATGTGATCGGCATCGTCGCCGGAACGCCGATGGGCATTCGCGGCACTACCAACTTCATGAAGTTCCACATCATCGGCGGCGTTGAGTAAGAAAGATTCCGATAATCGAAAAGCGAAAGTCGAAAATCGCTCCTGCTCATAGCCTATTGAGTCTTGGATTTACTCAGCGGCACGTCTGGATTTTCGCGTTTCGATTTTCGACTTTCGAGTTTCAGTTCACCCAGCGGTCCGGCCGCGATGGCGGTTCTTTGTGCTTGTTCATGTAGACTTGAAAGCGTTTTTTGTTGCGCTGCATTTTCCAGTCTGTGACCGCGTTGCGCGCGCTGTAGAGGAACGAGCCGCGGCGCAAATAGACGTAGCCGACGAGCATGCCGCCGAGATGGCAGATGTGGCTGATGTTGTCGCCGCCGAGTCCGAACGTGCCCAAAAATTCCAGCGCGGTCATGACTATGACAAACGTGCGCATGCTCATCTTGATGGGGATGGGGAACATGATGACCTGGCGGTCCGGAAAAAGAATCGCGCAGGCCAGCAGCACTCCAAAAATAGCGCCCGACGCTCCGATGGTTGCAATGTCGGCAGCTGGCTGACCCCAGAAGAGAGCCACCTTTACGATCACGTTGATGAGCCCGGCGCCCACGCCGGTCAGAAAGTAGTACTGCAGAAAACGATTGCGTCCCCAAGCGAGCTCGAGTTCGCGGCCAAACATGAACAACACAAACATGTTGGTGAGGATGTGCCAGATAGTCGAAGCGTCATGCAGGAACATGTACGTCACCGGCTGCCAGATGCGCAAGCCGGGCACGACGGCGGAAGGAACCAAGCCAAAATGTCCGACAAACCAGTTGTAAGCGGAAGGCCCGGAAAACGTTTGGAGTAAAATCTCGAAAATGTAGACCGCAACGTTAGCGATCAGCAGCCATTGGACCGCAGGCGTGATGAAGAAGTTGAAGCTGAAACGGTAGTTTCGTATTCCGGGGCGAGATCCCATGGTTGTCCAAGTGTACGGCTGAGCCAAAAGGGAGTCAAAGTCCTGTGTCCTAGTCGAGCTTTTTTCTTGCGAAATAGAACAATGATGCGGCCAAGAGGGCGAACATGATTATGCCGAATAGGTTGCTGGTGGCTAGTGGGCCGAAGAGTTTGGGGCCGAAGGAGAATAGGTCGGGGCGCCAGGGGAGGCGCAGTATGGCGGTGAACCAGTGGGGTACGCGGTTGGAGATTTCCGGGTCTTGCAGGAGATTGATGATGATACCGAGGAGGCCGAAGACGCCGCCTGCGGCTATGAGTCCACTGGAATAGAGCGCGCCGGGACTGGCTTCGCTTTCGTCTTTTTTCTTGGTTGTCGCGTCCACGAGCATGCGCACGAGTCCCCCAGCGAACATCGCAGCGGTGGTGCCGAGAGGAAGATACGAGCCGGTAGCGAATGCCAAGGAGCGCACGCCCAGAATTTCCACGGCGACGACCAACGCTACACCCATGAGCACCAAACGCCAGGGCAAGCGCTGATTCAGAATGCCGCTGATGACCGTGGCCATGAGGCGGGCTTGCGGGGCTGGCGCTTTGTCGCTGCCAATGCCTTGCGCCCACTGATATTCGATCTTAGTCGCGGCGGGATTGTAGAGGTACTCCCCGTCTGGAACTTCGTGAGAACCGAGAGCATTGATGAGGACGTAGTTTTTGCCTTGATAAGTGAAGCTATCTCGTTCGACTTTCACGCCGGCCGGCAGCGACTGAATATTGACGGGAATCTGCGTGGGCAGGTATTTCTCGAGTCCCTTGTTCATCAAATTGAGGGTCGTGCCGATTGCCAGCGTTGAGACTGTGACGCCAATCAGCAGGCCCATCTGTTGCCAGAATGGCGTAGCGCCGACCAAATAGCCGGTCTTGAGATCTTGTGAAGTGGCACCGGCGATGGCGGCGGCGATGCACACGACTCCACCAATCATCAGGGCCAGGACTTGATAGTTGGGCGCGGTCCATCCGGCCACAAAGAAGATGGCGCAAGTAGCCATCAGCGTGGCGATGCTCATGCCACTGATGGGGTTTGAAGAATTACCTAGCAGGCCGCTGATGCGTGCCGCCACGGTGACAAAGAGAAAACCAAAAACGGTGACGAAGACACCGGCAAACAGGTTCTGCCACCATTCGGTTTTCGCCCCTTGCATCGGACGAAACGTCAGGAGTACCCACATCATGAAGATGATGACGGCGGAGCCGGCGATGACCCAGCGCATGGGGACTTCGCGATCGATTCGGGTGCCGCCATTCGACTGGCCGGCGCCCTCGGCGCGGACATTTTTGAGCCCGGTGCGCAGCGCGGAAATAATTGTGGGCAAAGTGCGAAGCAGGGTAATCAAACCGGCGGCGGCAACGGCACCGGCAGCCATGGGCCGAATGTAATTGCTCCAGAGCTGGTCGGGGGTCATCTGAGGAATGGGAATAGTGGAGGGATAAATCGGGACGTTACCGGCGAGCTGGCCGTAAAACTTTATGGCCGGCATGATCACCAGCCAGGAGATGATGCCACCGGCGAACAGGATGCCAGCGACGCGCGAGCCGATGATGTAGCCGACGCCGAGATATTCGGAAGTGATAGCCACGCGGAAGGATGCGCCCGGAAACCAAGTGGGGCGATTTTCCGGCTGCGCGGTCCACGCTTGCACCGTATTCATCAGAAAAGTGTAGGCGCCGCCGAGGCCGAGCCCCCAGAAAACGCGTCCGGCGAAAGAGCCGCCGCGTTCGCCCGCGACGAGGACGTCCGCGCAGGCCGTGCCTTCGGGAAAGACCAGGTTGCCGTGCTCTTTCACGATGAGCTGGCGGCGTAGCGGGACCATAAAGAGGACGCCGAGCCATCCGCCAAGCAGTGCGAGAGGAAAAATTCTCCAGAACGTGAATTCGGAACCGAAGCCGAGAAAGATCAGTGCGGGGATGGTGAACATCACGCCGGCGGCGAGCGATTCTCCCGCGGAACCGGTGGTCTGCACGATGTTGTTTTCCAAAATGGTGGAACGGCCGAATGCGCGCAGGATGCTGATGGAGAGAACGGAGATGGGGATGGATGCGGAAACGGTGAGGCCGGCGCGTAATCCGACGTAAACGGTCACGGCGCCGAAGAGCAGTCCGAAGAGGGCGCCAAGTATAACGGCGCGAATGGTGAATTCGGCGAGCGTTTGTTCGGGCGGAATGTAAGGGCGAAATTCTCCTGGCGGCGCCGTGGAACTCCACGGGCGATCAGAAGTTGCGGACGGCTTGCTCACACAGACCTCCCTCGCGGCCGGCGGGCGAATCCGGCGCGGGGATTATGGACCATTTTGGACTCGCGGCGATAGGGGATCGGAGGTGAAGAGGAGCACGAGAAATGGCCTTTTCACGAAACCGATGGCGGAAGGTTCTCTTGACAGACGCGGAGCGGAAGCGTACCGTTTCGCGATACGTTCCTGGGTTGTTAACAGGTTGCCACAAAACAGTGATCACTATGGTCCGGGTTCCTCCCTCCTCGAGCCGCAGTATCGGGCTGTTTAGCTCACCTTCGAAAACCGGACTTAGGGATAGACACATTCCGTGCCGGAGGAGTCTTGTGCACGTTTACCGCTTCTTTTTCTACGCGATCATTTTCGCATCGTTGGCAGCAAGTTACCGACTGCAGACGGCGGTTGCCGACGATTGGCTGCCGATCTCACCGGAAGAGCTGCGCATGACGAGCATGCCGGAGGCGCCGGGAGCGCCTGCAGTGATCCTGTACCGGCAAGTGGATCGCGACGACAATGCGCGTACGGGTGGTGAACACACTTACGTGCGAATCAAGATTTTGACGGAAGAGGGGCGAAAGTACGGGGACGTGGAAATCCCTTTTTTCAAGGGACAAGGGAGCATTCAGGGGTTAAAGGCGCGCACCGTGCGGCCGGACGGCACAATCGCGAATTTCGAGGGGAAGGCTTTCGACAAGACAATCGTAAAGGCCAAGGGCCTGAAATATCAGGCGAAGACGTTCACGCTGCCGGACGTGCAGGTGGGCAGCATTATCGAATACCGCTACATGGAAGACCTGCAAGAGGGGCTGGTATTCGATTCGCATTGGATTCTGAGCAATGAGCTGTTCACCAAGCACGCCAAATTCTCATTGAAACCGTATGAACGGTTTGCGTTGCGATGGAGTTGGCCGGCTGGATTGCCAAACGGGACGTCGCCGCCGAAGGACGAACATGGTGTGATCCGGCTGGAAACGCAGAACGTGCCGGCGTTTCAGATCGAGGATTTCATGCCGCCGGAAAACGAGCTGAAGATGCGGGTGGATTTTGCATACAGCGAAAGCGAAGCGGAGAAGGACCAAGAGAAGTTTTGGAAGAAGGAAGGAAAAAAACTAAACGACAGGGTGGAGAGCTTCCAAGGAAAACGCAAGGGGCTGGAGCAGGTGGTGGCAGAAACGGTCGCGGCAAGCGACACGCCGGAGCAAAAACTGCGGAAGCTCTACGCGCGGGCGCAGCAGGTGCGAAATACGTCCTTTGAGAGGCAAAAGAGCGAACAGGAGCAGAAACGGGAGAAAGAGAAGGAAATCAACAATGTGGAAGATTTGCTGAAGGCGGGGCACGGGGACGCGCGGCAGATCAACTGGCTGTTCGTGGGACTGGCGCGCGCGGCGGGATTCCAGGCGGACTCTGTGTTTCTATCGACGCGCAGCCAGTACTTCTTCAATCCGGCGATGATGAACGTGTCGCAACTGAACGCGGATGTGACGGTGGTGAGGTTGGACGGCAAGGATGTTTTCTGCGACCCGGGATCGAGATTCGCACCATTTGGAATACTGCCGTGGCCAGAGACGTTCGTTAAGGGACTGCGATTGAATAGAGACGGGGGAGGATGGGTGGATACGTCGCTGCCGCGGAGCGAGGAATCGAAGATCGAGCGCAAAGCGGAGCTGAAAATGAACCAAGAAGATGGTGTTTTGAGCGGAAAGCTGACCGTGATTTACTCCGGGTTGGAGGCGTTGTGGCGAAGAAACGAGATGCTCTATCAGGATGAGACGGAGCGAAAGAAATTTCTGGAAGACCAGGTGAGGGAGTACATTCCCACGGGGATCGATGTTGAGCTGACCAATCACCCGGAATGGGAGACCGCGTCGCCGACCCTGGTGGCGACGTATGACTTGAAAGTGCCGGGTTGGGCTTCGGCGGCAGGGCGGCGGGCACTTCTGCCGTTTGGATTGTTCAGCGCGTCCGAGAAGCAACTTTTCGACCACACCAACCGGGTGCATCCGGTGTATTTCCAATACCCGTTCGAGAAAGCGGATGACGTGACCATACAGCTTCCGTTGGGCTGGCACGTGAGTAGCTTGCCGAAAGAGCTGACGACTGACGGGAAAGCTGTGCTGTACGTCCGGAAGGCGGAAGACGAGAAGGGGACGCTGCACCTTACGCGGGTACTGCGAAGCAATTTGTTGATGGTGGAAACGAAGAATTATCCGGTATTGCGGAATTTTTATCAGATGGTGAGGACGGGCGATGAAGAGCAGATCATTCTACAGCCGATGGGACCGCAAGCGAGCAATTGAGCTAAGCACCGCGGCGTTATGGTTTGCAGTGTGGTGTGTGGGCGCTTTGGCGTTGCCGGTGCGCGCGTTCGCGGGCGATGCGCCGGCGTGGATGCACGCGCAGGCGAGCGCGCAAATTCCGCCACATGACGGGAAGACGGATGCGGTCGAGATGTATTCGGAACGAATTGTAACAGTGCAATCGGCAGGCAAGATCAAAACGCTGGTGCGTGAAGCGTATAAGGTGATTCGACCGGGAGGCCGAGACCTGGGAACAGTGGTAATACCGTTTGACGCGACGACACGGATTAGCAATTTGCATGCCTGGTGCATCCCCGCACAGGGCAAAGATTATGAGGTAAAAGAGAAGGACAGCGCGGAGGTGGCGATGCCGGCGGTGCAGGGCAGCGAATTGATCACGGACGTGCGGGCGAAAGTCGTGCACATTCCCGCGGCCGACCCGGGAAATCTGATTGGCTATGAATACGAACAGGAGGATCACCCGTTCGTGTTGCAGGACATTTGGTATTTTCAGGGAGCGTACCCCACACGTGAATCGCACTACACGGTGCAACTACCGCCAGGCTGGGAATACAAAGCGTACTGGCTAAATCATAGCGAGGCGGCGCCAAAGCAGAGCGGGAGCAATCAATGGCAGTGGGTGGTTAGCGGAGTGCCTGGGATAAAGGATGAGACGTACATGCCGCCGCATCGGGGGGTCGCGGGGCAGGTCATCCTATCGTTCGTGCCGCCGGGGGGAACGCCGGGGACGGCATTTGTAAGTTGGCGCGATATGGGGCTCTGGTACACCGAGCTGACGCGGGGCCGGCGGGACGCTTCTCCAGAGATCAAACAGAAGGTGACAGCGCTGACTGCATCGGCGACCACGCCAATGGAAAAAATGCGAGCGCTGGCCCGCTTTGTGCAGCGAGACATCCGGTATGTGGCGATTGAGCTGGGGATTGGAGGGTATCAGCCACATCCGGCCGTGGATGTGTTCACGCACCGATATGGGGATTGCAAAGACAAAGCGACGCTGATGGCCGCGATGCTGAAAGAGATCGGGATCGAGTCGTATTACGTGGTGATCAATTCGGAGCGCGGGTCGGTGACTCTGGAAATGCCGGCGCACATGGGCGGATTCGATCATGCGATTTTGGCTATCCAGCTTCCCGCGGGGGTAGATGACCCTTCCTTGGTGGCCGTGATGCAGCATCCGAAGGTGGGACGCTTACTCTTTTTTGATCCCACGGATGAATTGACGGCATTCGGAAAGTTATCCGGGCCGCTGCAAGCGAACTATGGATTGCTGGTTACGCCGGAGGGAGGAGAGTTGGTGGAGTTGCCGCAACTCGCGACGTCGTCCAATGGCATTGCGAGAACGGCGAAGCTCACGTTAACTCCGACAGGGACGCTTTTGGGCGACATTAAGGAAGTACGTGTGGGGGACCGGGCGTCGGCGCAACGCTATGCTTTGAAATCGGTGACAAAGGACACGGACAAAATCAAACCGATTGAGACGCTGCTGGCCGGCTCTCTTTCGAGCTACCGTTTGACGAAAGCATCCTTTTCGAACCTGGAGCAGACGGAGCTGCCCTTCGTATTTAATTATTCGGTGGTGGCGGACAACTACGCGAAGGCCGCGGGAAACTTGCTGTTGGTGCGGCCGAGAGTAGTTGGCGTAAAGTCGAGCGACTTGCTGGAGACGAAAGAGCCGCGGCAATATCCGGTGGTTTTTGATGGGCCTTCGCGCGATATGGACGTGTTCGAGATAACGATGCCCGCGAATTACGAGGTGGATGATCTGCCGCAGCCGGTCAGCGCTGATTTTGGATTCGCGAGCTATCACAGCAAGGCGGAAGTCAGCGGCAATGTTCTGCGCTATGCGCGCACATTTGAGGTGAGGGATCCGAATGTGCCGCTAGCGAAGATGGAAGATTTGAAAAAACTCTACCGGATCATAGCCAACGATGAACGGAATAACGCAGTGTTGAAGCCGACGGTACCTGCCAGCGCAAAAAACTAGTTACGACGGACTGCGTTGTTCTGTGACTTAGTCGTTTTGTTTGGTCGCGGCCGGTTTGCGCTTTTTGGTGGCGACGGCGTCGGAGCGGCGGGAGACGGTTATGGTGCGTGCCGCTACGGGTTGAGCGGCTTGGGTGGCGGAACTGCTGCCCTTGGTTTGCAGCGTCGTGGATGCGGGGCGCGGCTTAGGCCTTGGGGCGCTTATTTTGGGGGACGCGGCGACGGCCCAGGAGTCGGTGCCGTCGAAGTGATCGGGGGCGATTTCGGACTGGGCGCGGGACTGGGGCGCGAGGGCAAGAGAGCCGCCGAGGCCGACGAGAATAACGGCTAACTTACTGATATTGAAGGCTTTCATTGGCTGCTCGCTTTCTCGCCGACCGTGCTGACGATTGTCGGCTTCTTAGAGTTTTCCAATTCATCTCGATTCTGGGTTTGGGGATGGGATGGGTCGATAGACCGCGGGTACTAAGTGTGCGCGATTTGCTAACAGGAGGCGGAGCAGATTGGAACGTCAGGCGAGGCTTAGGGATAGCTTGGTGACGGACGCGGATGGGAGAGTGCAGACGACGGATCCTTGCGAGGGGTCGATGGTCTTGGTTTGAGGCGTAAGGGCGGAGCGTTGATCGAAAGTATTGTGGGCGTGGATATCGGAGTGAGTGAGAACGGTGGCGGAGGCCGATTTGATTTTGGCCTGCTGGATGAAAATTTCCACTTCGCGCGGCTCACTGACGGAGGGATTCACCACCGTGAGGGTGAGATCTTTATCGTGGAGTGACGCGGAGCCCTGCAGGCCCCAGTGGGAAGCGGTTTGGCCGTCGCGATCGTAGTGGATCTGCGGCGCGGAGAAGATGGAGCGGACGGCCTGTCCGCCCTGGTGAGCCGCATACATGGCGAAGACGTGGCCCACGGGTGTGACGCAGAACTTATTTTCGTGAGCGAGATACAGGCTGTTGAGACAGTTGATGAGCTGCGCGCAATTGGCCATGGCTACTTTTTCGGGATGGCGATTGAAAATGTCGAGGGTCATGCCGCTGAAGACAGCATCACGCAAGGTGGGCATCTGTTCGAGCAAGTCTCCCGCAGTGGCTTCGCTGCCCGGCCTGTACCAAGGGCCCCATTCGTCCACGATCAGTTTGATGGAGTGGTCGGGATCATTTTCGGCCATGATCTGCCAATGGCCGTTGATGAGCGATTCCATGCGCTGGCCTTCGCGCAGAAGTTCATACCAATCGACCGTTTCGAATTTTAGGGCGTCACCTTTTCCCTGGTCCCAATCGCGAGTGCGGCCGCGGCTGAGATTCCAGGCGTAGTGATGCAGAGCCATGCCGTAGACGGAGCGAAGTTGCGATTTTCCTTTGCGGACGAGCTCTTCGAGAAAACCTCGCGTCCAATTCCAATCGTCGACGTTAGGGCCGGAAGCTATGAGAGACAAGGGTTGGCCGTAAGAGGGAACCCAGGATGCGAAGCGGCGAAATTCGGCGGCGTATTCTTGCGCGGTGAAATTTCCGCCGCATCCCCAGGATTCGTTGCCGATGCCCCAGAAGCGCACACGGAACGGCTCGGGGAACCCTGACGCGGCGCGTTGGTCGGCTAGCGTGGTGCTTCCCGCGGGAGAATTGCAATATTCCACCCAGTGATGGAACTGTTCCGCGGGAAGAGAGCGCAGGTTGGCCGCGAGGTAGGGTTGACTGCCGATGAGTTTGCAGAATTGTAAAAATTCGTTGGTGCCAAACTGGTTGGGATCGTAGTTGTGATCGGCGGGCTGCCCGGGTTGCACCCAGAAATTTGTGCGGCGCGGACGCTTGTCGCGGGGGCCGATGCCATCACGCCAATCGTAGCTGTCGGCGAAGCAGCCGCCGGGAAAGCGAACGACGGGAGATTTTATCTTGCGCATCTCGTCGATCAATTCTTTGCGGATGCCATTCACGTTTGGAATCTTGGAGTTTTCACCGACCCAGATGCCGTCGTAAATGACGCCGCCGAGGTTTTCCGTGAAGTGGCCGTAGATGTTCGGAGAAATTGTGCCGAGCGATTCGCTGAGTAGAATTTCGATGCGCGAGTCGGCGGTGGCGGGAGGCAGCGACAATCGTTTGGTGATGAGAAGAGCCGCGCCTGCGGAATGGTGAAGGAATTTGCGGCGACTTAGCATTAGGAGAGACGAGAGCGCACACGGTCGCTCAAGGCTTTGCCGTCGACGGTCTTGCCTTCGAGGACGGCTTTGGCGGCTTTTACAACCGTGCCCATTTGCTTGATGGAGGTGGCGCCGGTTTCGGCGATCGCTTTGGCGATGGCGGCATCCATTTCGGTGTCGCTGGCGCCAGCCGGAAGATAGGACTCGATGATGGCGAGCTCTTTGGTTTCTTTCTGCACGAGGTCGTTGCGATTGCCTTTGGCGAACTGGTCGATGGACTCTTTGCGCTGCTTTACGAGAGTTTGCAGCAGCTGGATGGACTCGGGCTCGTCGAGCTTACGGAGCTTTTCGCCTTCTTTGTAGGTGATGGCGGATTTGACCATGCGGAGGACGCTGAGGCGGAGCTCGTCTTTGGCACGCATAGCGTCGGTGAGGTCCTTTTGGACTTTTTCAGCGAGGGTCATGGCCAAGAATTTAACACAGAGAGCGCTGAGGTCACAGAGAACACAAAGACAGGGTAAGATGCCGCGGATATGAGTGCTCGATATGACGTGGTGGTGATTGGGGCCGGAGTGTTTGGTGCGTGGACGGCTTGGCATTTGAGTCGGCGCGGGCGGCGCGTGCTGTTGGCGGATGCATATGGGCCGGCGAATGCAAGGGCGAGTTCGGCTGGCGAATCGCGGATCATTCGCATGGGATATGGGCCGGATGAGGTGTATACGCGATGGTCGCAGCGATCGCTGGCGCAATGGAAGGAGTTCTTTGCCAGGACGCGGCAGGTGCTGTTGTTTCACGAGACGGGAGTTTTGTGGCTGGCGGGGCAAGATGGTTCACGCGTGAAGCGGACGATTGAGACGCTAAGGAGGTGCGGCGTTGCTTTCGAAGAGCTGAATCGAGCGGAGCTGGAGGAACGGTATCCGCAGATTGGATTGGATGGCATAACCAAGGGGTTGCTGGAGCCGCACAGCGGGGTGTTGATGGCGCGGCGCGCAGTTTCGGCAGTGGTGGGAGACGCAGTTGGCGGCGGTGTGGAGTATCGCGTTGCCAAGATTCGCGAGCCACAGGAAACGGGCGCGATCTCTTCCGTCTCGACGGCTACTGGGGAGCGGATCGAGGCGACTGAATTTGTATTTGCTTGTGGAGCATGGCTCGGGAAAATTTTCCCGGACATGCTGGGTACTCGGATTTTCCCTAGTCGCCAGGAAGTGTTCTTCTTTGGCGTGCCCGCGGGAGATACACGGTTTGCGCCACCAGCATTGCCGACCTGGTTGTTTCAAGAGGACGAGATTTATGGCATGCCGGACCTGGAGGGCCGGGGGCTGAAGATTGCGGTGGACCACCACGGCGAGCGAGTCGATCCGGATACGCAATCGCGTTTGGCGAGTGCGGAGGGCGCGGAGGAGGCGCGGCACTTTGTAGAGCAGCGCTTTCCAGGTTTGCGCGGGGCGCCGATTGTGGAGACACGCGTCTGTCAGTATGAGAATACGTGGAACGGAGATTTCTTGATTGACCGGCATCCGGAGATGGAGAACGTTTGGTTTGTGGGCGGTGGGTCGGGGCATGGGTTTAAGCACGGGCCGGCGGTGGGCGAGTACGTCACGGCGCGGATTGTGGACGGAGTCGAGGGAGAGAAGAGATTTTCTTTGATGGGTAAAGCGACCGTGCAAAATCGGGCGGTTTTCTAGGGACGCAGGACGTGATTTTTCGAATCGTGAACCTGGGTTCTCTATTTAATCGTGGACAGCCAGAAATCGCTGTCCCACCTGTCAGGCTTTTTGCGCGCGGCGGCGCGGATTAACTGACGCCGGATGGCGCTTGCCGCGGCGGGACTTTTCAAAATAGAGTTTGGCGTCAGCGTCGGAGAGAAGTTTTTCGATGCGCTCTCCGTGTCCATTGTAGATAGAGATGCCGATACTGGCGGAAAGCCGCGGGTGGTCGGGATCACTGGCCATGACCTCACGGATACGGTTGGCGACGCGTTCGGCTTCATCCTGCAGGGTTTCGGGCAAAACGAGAGCGAACTCGTCGCCGCCGTAGCGCGCCGCGGTGTCAATGGCGCGGCAGTGAATGCGAAGAATGTGGGCTAGTCGGTTGAGCGCGTGGCTGCCGACGAGGTGGCCGTAGGTGTCGTTGATTTTTTTGAGGCCATCTAGGTCCAGTAGGAGGACGGCAAAGGGCCGGCCATTGCGATTGGTGCGCTCGGTTTCGGCTTCCAGGACGTCCAGCAGGCGCCGGTAGTTGGCCAGCCCGGTGAGCGGATCGCTCACGGCGAGATGGCTGACCTGCTCGAAAAGGCGGGCATTATCGAGGAGAGCGCCGCCGAGAGCTACCGCGTAGCTGGTGACAGTAAGGGCTTGAGCCAGAACGAACGGCGAATCGAGCAGCCGCTGGGATTGCGAAGCCGCGAGCTGCGCACCCAGGTTCATCCAGGCGGCGATGTAGATAGTGCGGTCGAAGGCGGAGTCTTCCAGTTCGAGGCGGCGCCGATACCAGATTACGCCGACCAAGAAGATTCCGGCGGGAAGGAGCTGCTGCGGACTGGGGAACATAGCGCCCGGATGCGGAGAAACCTCGGGCGGCAAGCGGCGTAATGCGGCAGTGATCAGGTAGGTCGCGGCCATCACAGTTAGCAGGGCACCAGCGATTTCGCGACGCGGATGGCGCGAACGCGGGAGGAAATGCTCCACCAGTAAGGCCACAACAAACAGAAGGGCGAGAACGATGCGGCTGACCCACCAGGAAACGGGCGCCCAGCGAATCTGCACGGGCGTCTCTTGCTGGAATTGGAAGAACAACAGGCTGGAGAAGGTGAGAATCGTGCCGGAGAGGAGGAACCCCGCTCCGAGAATCAAGGAAATGCGATCCTGTGTGCCCTGAAAGCGCACGAGGGTGACGGCGGCGAAGACGAAGGCTAGCAAGCCGGTAGTGACTTGGAGATAGCCCTGCAAGACGGGGTCCGGCTCGAGAGGCACAACGCGCAGCCACATAGCCAAGAACAAAAGGAGGACAATGGCAGAAACGCTCGCCAGGACGGGAGCTACGCGGTTGCGGATGGTAGTAAAGACGGACTCGGCCATAATCTTTGTGTTCTCTGCGGGCCGGGCGCCTATCTAATTAGACTCTAATTTGGTTGCCCGCGTTGCGGGTGAAAGCGCCCCGATGGGTATTAAGAGATAACCGCCGTGGAATTTGACTGTCCGGTCGTACAGCTGGCCGAAGGTACAGGCGATTTTCGCGCAATTAGTTGCTGCTAACTTTTCTTGGCGTGTTGCGAGTCGAAGATCTCGCGGAGGCGTGCCAGTGTATCTATCTCTGCGACGGGTTTATCCGGACGCAGGCGCACGATGCGCGGGAAGCGCAGGGCGAAGCCGCTGTCGTGGCGGTTGGAACGCTGCACATTGTTGAATGCGACTTCTAGCACAACGGTGGGTTCGACATCGCGCTGGAAGCCGCGGTCTTCAGTCGTATGCTCCAGAAAATATTTGGTTAGCTCGCGGATTTCGACGTCGGTGAGGCCGGAGTAGGCCTTGCCGATGTTGACCAGGCGGCCGTCGTCGCGCACGGCGAAGGTGTAGTCCGAGAGCAGGCCGCGACGCTTCCCGTGACCGAATTCAGCGACGGTGACCACGACGTCGAGGGTGGCTAGAGGACGTTTGAGCTTCATCCAGAATTGGCCGCGGCGGCCGGGGACGTAGGGAGACTCAGGCGCTTTGGCGAGGAGCCCTTCGTTACCGGTTTCGAGGGCGAGACGGAAGCGGTTTTCGATTTCATCGACCGTGCGGCAAAGCTCGGCGCGGGTGAATTGAAGGGCCGACTGCTCAGCTCTTGCCAGGAGGCGTTCCATGAGAAGCCGGCGCTCCGCGAGGGGCACGTCGAGCAGAGTGCGCCCGTCAAGAAGGAGCAGGTCAAATGCGACGAAGCTGACGGGAACCTGTGCGGTCGTGAAGAGATCGATTTGTTTTCGCCCGAGGCGCTGCTGGAGTTCGGTGAACGGGATGGCGCGGCCATCGCGCCAGCCGATGATTTCGCCGTCCAGGATGAAATCGCCGCTGATATTGCGGATCGGGTCCAAAAGCTCAGGGAATTCCGTTACGCGATCGAGAGTGCGGGAGTAGATCTCCACTTGCGACCCGCGTTTGTGCACCTGGGCGCGGATGCCGTCAAACTTATCCTCGACCAGGGCGCCTTTCGGAAACGCGGCGACGAGATCGGCGGGAGCTTCTGCCGGGCTGGCGAGCATCACGGAGATGGGGCGGAAAAGTTGGAGCGAGACGGACGAGAGCTGATTGGCAACCGCCAGCCTGACAACGTCGGTGATATCGCCGAGGAGCATGTTTGCGCGCTGCACGTCGGGAAGAGACTGGTTGAAGGCTTTGGCGATACCCTCTTCCACGAGGCTTTCCTTCAAGCCGATGCGAAGTTCGCTGGTGGCGATTTTGATGAAGTACTTGGCTTCGAGGGCGGAGAGGCGCTGCAGCGTGTGCTCGAGCAAGACCTGTTTGGCGGCGGGGCCGCGCTGTTGCGCTAGGGAGGCGTAGACTTCGGCAACTAGCGGAAGGGTGAGAGATGAGGTCACTGCGTGGTCCTGAAGGATTTCCTCGGCGCCTGCGCCTAGATCGCCGTGATGGCGGAGGATCGGGGCCAGCTCCGCCGGATTTCTTTTTGCGATTTTCGCTACGGCGCGGAGGAGAATCGAGAACCCGATCGAGAGGACGCGTTCTTCGCGGCGTGGGAAAACGCGTCCACAAAGATAAAGAGCAGCCAGCGAGGCTTCTTCAACCGGCGTGACCTGAAGATAGGCGGCGACGAGGCGAACCTTTTCGGTCTTTTTTGTGGTGGCGGCTATGGACTCGCAGAGTTGGGCGAAGCGAAGCATGGCAGAATACCAGTATCGCACGGGGGCCTTTTGAAGAAATCCCGAGCGCAAAATTGCGCTTGCCTGCCTAAGTCGATTCACACAGAATGACGGCGGTTTGAAACGATTCAATAGCGTATCCCGAAATGCAAGATTGAAGGATTGAGAGGACGGGTTCTTGGGGACTGAGGCGACAGCGGTGACAGCAGCAGCGCCTAGATTGCGTCGGACGCTTACGCTATGGGATTTGATCTTGTACGGAATGATCGTGCTGCAGCCGGTGGCGCCGATGTCGGCGTTTGGAGCGCTTAGCGATCGCGGCCGCGGGCACGTGGTCACGGCAATCTTGATTGCCATGGTGGCGATGCTGTTTACCGCCATCAGTTACGGGCGAATGGCGCGAGCTTATCCGAGCGCGGGATCGGCGTTTACGTATGTGGCGCAGGAGATCCATCCATCGGTTGGGTATGTGACCGGGTGGAGCATGGTCATGGACTACATTGTGAATCCATTGATCTGCGTAATCTGGTGTGCGGGGCAGGCGCACGAGTTTGCTCCAGCGATTCCGGTGTGGGGATGGAAAACAGTCTTTGCGGCGGCGTTTACGCTGCTGAATCTTCGAGGAATCAAAACGTCCGCGCGAGTGAATGCGGGCTTGACGGCGGGGATGAGCGCGGTCGTGATCGTGATTTTTGTGACGGCGATTCGCTACATCTTCGGTCACCCCCACAGTGATCCACACTTTTTTACGAGGCCGTTCTACGATCCCCAAACTTTCACGTGGGACAACTTATTTGGTTGCACATCGATCGCGGTGCTGTCTTATATCGGATTTGATGGGATTTCGACACTTTCGGAAGAGGCGGAGAATCCGCGCCGGAACATTTTGCTGGCCACGGTGCTCACTTGCGTCGTGATCGGATTTCTGTCGGCGGCTGAAGTCTACATTGCCCAGCTAGTATGGCCTGCGTCGGAGCCGTTTCCGAATCAGGACACAGCTTATGTTTGGGCGGCGGCGCGAACGTGGGCTCCGCTCTTTACCATCGTGGGGTTCACGCTGATGGTTGCCAATTTTGGGTCCGGCATGGGGGCACACATCGGAGCGGCGCGCCTGCTTTATGGGATGGGGCGAAGCAACGCGCTGCCGAGTTCTTTTTTCGGGGTGATTGACCCAAAACATCAGGTGCCGCGAAACAACGTCATCTTTGTGGGCGCCTTGGCAATGATCGGATCGTTCTTTCTGACGTTTGGGCGAGGTATTGAGCTTCTCAACTTCGGCGCACTGATTGCGTTTATGGGAGTGAATGCGGCAGCTTTCGTTCGCTATTTTCTGCACGCGGAAAAGAAGAAGGCCTGGAATTTCATTCCGCCAGTGCTCGGATTCTTCATTTGCCTCGGTTTGTGGTGGAGCCTGAGCAGGCCGGCGAAAATAGTGGGCAGCATCTGGATGATCGCGGGGATTGCTTTCGGCATTTGGAAGACCCGCTGGTTCCGGGAGCCCCTTTCATTTGAGGTGCCGGCCGAATAGCCGTCCGGCAAGTATCGCGCGTTGCAAATGCCATGATTCTGGCGGGATGATGTGGGCCACCGAGGAGCCTTCCTGGTGAAGCGGTCCAGTGAGAAAAACCAAGCGGTTACGATGCGAGATGTGGCCACGCAGAGCGGATTTTCGCCGGCGACCGTCTCAATTGTGCTGAACAACGCGCCGTTGGCGAGGTACATCGCGCCGGCAACGAAGAAGCGCATCGAAGACACGGCCAAGAAGCTTGGCTACCGGCCCAATGTGATGGCGCGATTTCTGCGCAGCAAGCGCAGTCACAGCGTCGGCGTGCTTTTCTTCGACATCACCGACCCCTTTTGCACGCTGATTATGCGCGGCGTCGAGAACGCTCTTTATCAAGCTTCCTATCTCTCGATTTTCGCCGACGCGCATAACCAGCGGAATCGATTTGAGCGCTATCTGGAGCTGCTGCTGGAGCGGCACGTGGAAGGCCTGATCGTGGTGGCCAATTGGCTGTTTGTCGATATTCATGTGCTTGCCGATCTCAGCAAGAGGAATATTCCGGCGGTTACCATTGGCTGGGAACTCCCGGGTGACAACATCAGTTCAGTTATGGTGGACAACGAAACAGGCGCGCGACTAGCGCTCGAGCATCTTCACCAGCTTGGCCACCGCAAAATTGCTTTCATCCGCGGGCCGAAGATGTTGATCGATAGCGCGCCGCGCTGGCGTGGGATACAAAAATTCGCGCAGAGTGCCGGACTGGAAATCGATTCCGCGCTGGTCTTGCAGTTGCCGGACTCGCTGGACCCCAATTCGAGCTTTGAGAGTGGCTATCGTTACACGGAAGAATTGCTGGAGCAGAAGAAAAAGTTCACGGCGGTGATGGCGTTCGACGACTTGACGGCATTGGGAGCGATTCGTGCGCTGGCCAAGGCCGGAGTCAAAGTTCCGGAGCAATGCTCGGTAACGGGATTTGATGATGTGGCGTTGTCGTCGCTTGCGGCGCCCTCGCTTACTACTGTGCGGCAGCCGATGGAAGCGATGGGCGGGCTGGCGGTAAACATCATCATGGAAGGTATTAATGCGGCACTGGAAAAACGCGAATGGAATGTGGTCAATCAAAAAATGAATCCAGAGCTTGTCATTCGCGATTCAACGCGGGCGGTTTCGCTGTCGGGAGCTGATGATTGAGTGACTCGGCCGCGCACGTGTCACGCCTCCCACACATTTCGTTGGCGTAGCATGCAGCCGGCTGAGGCCCTGAGACTACCCTCGTCGGGTAGCCCCAGGACGCCAACTCTTGTGCAGCCCTAAGTCACAACCCAATAGCTACTGCGATGGGGGCAAGAAGACCTCGGAGGGAACGAGGAATTCCACGTGCGGTATTTCGGTCGTGACTCGCACTCGTTCGAATTTGCCTTTTTTCCCGCCCGCTTTGCCTGCAAAGGTCAATAGATATTGGTTGTTCAAATGTTCGTTCAACTCGTCGAAGTACGGTTTCAGCGTGACCGGGCGGTCAAGCGACAAATAGTAGGATTCCGCGCCGGTTTCTTCGGATAGTTTGCTGAGATTTGTTTGTGCGTTGAACACGCGGAAGAAGCCCCGGCTGACATGGCCGGCGTCCGGATAATAGATCGTCCAAACGTTGACGTTTTCCTTTTGGGCGCGTTCGATAGTGGTATCGAGATCGGGATCCAAAGGGTCAAAGCCGCCGCGGAAATAATCGATTCCTGAAGAGATCAGGATGATCGATGAGCGATGATCGCCCGCGGAAGATGGCCAACGCTTGAGCCAATCCTGTAGAGAAAGGTAAGGGCTGGTAAATGCCCCGCCTTGCCCCAAAGGAATGCGCAGCGCCTTGGCGGCCAGCGCACGGTCTTGCGTGAAATCTTGCACCACCATCGCGGCGCCGTTGCGGCTGTAAGCCACGGCTACGAGAGTATTTTGCGGCTGTTCGGCGATGAACGCTTTGAGGTCATTCCACTGACTGGCCGCTTCACTGTCGAGCGAGTCGTCAATCAGAATGGCCAGGTACAAAGGTCCGTCACCGCGCCAATCGGCCAGTTGCACGCGCTCTTTGCCTTCAAAGACCTGTACGTCTTCTTTCTTTATAGGCGGCGGTGCCCCCTTTTTAGAGACTGCGGTGACAGTGAGGGTGGCATCGTTAGCGCGGGCTGGAAGACTCGCAAAGGAAGTGAACGCCAATAGGGAAGCGATAAGAAGCAAGCGACCTGCATGGGGCTGAACGTTAGTAATCATTGATTTCTCCTTCTTCTTTAGATGCGGAAACCCAAAAAATCGCATAGCATCTGTGCGCCCAGGGGCTAGATTCCGTGCGCGCCGCTAAACCTTTTGTATTCAGCATGACGGCGCGCCGTGGCGCAGTTGGTGTCAGCCTTTTGACAGTGCGTGGTCGGAGAGGAACTGCTTAGGTGAAGAGTTATATCGGCGCAATTGATCAGGGCACGACCAGCACTCGCTTCATGGTTTTTGACAAAGACGCACGCGTCGTCGCCGTAGCGCAGAAAGAACACGAGCAGATTTTCCCGGCGCCGGGCTGGGTGGAACACAATCCGGAAGAAATTCTGCGCTGCACGCACGAAGTACTTGCCGCTGCACTCGAGCAGCTCCGTCTGCAGCCCAGTCACTTGGCCGCCATTGGGATCACGAACCAGCGTGAGACAACGTTGGTCTGGGAGCGCAAAACGGGTCGACCGGTGACCAATGCCATCGTCTGGCAGGACACCCGGGTTGGAGCGGACGTTGCCCACTTCTCTAAGGAGGGTGGGCAAGATCGATTTCGCGCGAAGACCGGCTTGCCACTCAGCACATACTTTAGTGGGCTGAAATTGCGTTGGATTCTGGAGAACGTGCCGGGCGCGAGAAAAAAAGCTGCCGATGGGGAGTTGGTATTCGGGAATATCGATACATTCTTGGCCTGGAACCTGACTGGCGGCCCAAGAGGCGGTGCGCACGTCACCGACGTGACCAATGCCAGCCGAACGCAGTTGATGAACCTCCAAGCCCTGGATTGGGATGACGAACTGCTTTCTGCGTTTGGGATTCCCCGCGCGATGTTGCCGCAGGTGCGTTCGAGCAGCGAGATATATGGAGTAGCGAGAGTGCCGTCCATATCGGGGGTTCCGATCGCCGGGATTTTGGGGGACCAGCAAGCAGCTCTCGTTGGGCAGGCATGTTTTCACCCCGGCGAGGTCAAGAACACCTATGGCACCGGCTGTTTCCTGCTGATGAACACCGGACAGCGCATGGTGTCGTCCAGCTGCGGACTGCTGACTACCGTGGCCTACAAGTTTGGCAAGCAGGCTGCGTGTTACGCACTGGAAGGCAGCGTAGCGATTACCGGCGCGCTGGTGCAGTGGCTCCGAGATAACCTCGGAATGATTGCGAAGAGTTCCGACGTCGAGGCGCTGGCGCGGACGGTGGAAGACAATGGCGACGTTTATTTTGTGCCGGCTTTCTCCGGACTTTACGCGCCACATTGGAAGGAAAGTGCCCGCGGCGTGATTGTTGGGCTAACACGTTACGCCAACAAGGGCCATCTGGCCCGCGCGGTTCTGGAAGCCACGGCGTTTCAGACCCGCGAAGTCGTGGAGGCTATGGAGAAAGACGCCCATATATCGTTAGCTTCGCTACGCGTGGACGGCGGAATGGTCGGAAATGAGCTCCTGATGCAATTCCAGGCGGACATCCTCAACCGCGAAGTCGTGCGACCCGTCATTCAGGAGACCACAGCGCTGGGCGCTGCGTACGCAGCGGGACTGGCCGTCGATTTCTTCCCGGGGCTGGAACAGTTGCGCGCGAATTGGGCGATGGACCGAAAATGGGTGCCGAAATTGGAAGAACCGCGACGCGAGCGGCTCTATCGGCAATGGAAGAAAGCTGTGACGCGTTCGCTTGATTGGATCGACGAGTGATCGAGATTCAGCAAGTCTCATCAGCGATTGATTAAGGTTCAGAAGGGAACAAAGGATGACATCTCCATTCCTGGGTGAATTTCTGGGCACGATGATGCTGATACTGCTGGGAAATGGGGTCGTGGCTGGAGTGCTGCTTAAGAGGTCAAAGGCCGAGGGTGCTGGATGGATGGTCATTACAACCGGCTGGGCGTTTGCGGTAATGGCCGGGGTGTTCACCGCGATAGCTTGTGGCAGCAGCGACGCCCACTTGAACCCCGCCGTGACGCTGGGATTCGCCGTCCGAACGGGCTCCTTTACGAAGTGTCTGCCCTATATTACAGCGCAGCTCCTAGGCGGCATGGCAGGCGCCGCGTTGGTTTGGTTGCATTATTTGCCGCACTGGAAAGAAACACCGGACGCCAGTACCAAGCTGGCATGTTTTTGCACCGCGCCCGCAATAAGGAAGGTCGCAGCCAACCTGATTAGCGAGATCATCGGCACGGCCGTATTGGTTTTTGTTGTGGGAGCTATTTTTTCCAAGGCCATTGCGGCCACTGGACCGGGATCGCTTGGGCCGTACCTGGTTGGTAGTCTCGTTTGGGGGATTGGTCTTTCTCTTGGTGGCACTACCGGCTATGCGATTAACCCGGCCCGCGATCTAGGTCCGCGCATGGCGCATGCTCTGCTACCCGTGGCAGCCAAGGGGGGGTCGGACTGGGGATATGCGCCAATTCCGGTGGTAGGGCCATTGATCGGAGGCGCGCTTGCCGGCTGGCTGCTCCGGCTAATCTCCGTGACGTAATGTCTAGGCAAGCTCCGCGGGATAATTGAGGCGATCAAGTTGGTTGTTCCGAACGTTAACCTCTCTACAGGAAACCCCGTATAGACTCCGCATCCTCCGGAATTTACCCTACGCCTACCACACTCTTGGCCACCCGGGAGTTCTTTGTAAATGCCAGAGGGTACAAGGTTTATGGGCTTCCGGGGCTTTTTGGCTCCGCGATAAGAGCCTGTATCCCACGAAGGGGTCGATTGCATGAGAGCTGAGCCAGCCACGCCGAAAAATTTGAATGCCAGCGAGCTGCTGAACGCACTCGTCGCGTTTAAGAATGGCGACTTTTCCGTCCGCCTGCCTACCGATCACACCGGCGTGGGCGGAAAAGTGTATGACGCGCTCAACGAAATCTTTCAGCAAAATCAGCAAATGACGGAAGAGTTCGCGCGCATCAGCAATGCCGTCGGCAAAGAGGGAAGGATTACGCAAAGAGCCGGAAGTATCGCCAAGGGAGGTTATGCGGCGTGCGTGGAATCGGTGAACAGTTTGATCACCGACCTGGTGCAGCCGTCCACCGAAGTGGCGCGCGTCATCGGCGCGGTGGCGAAGGGCGACCTGACACAGAAGATGGCGTTGGAAGTGGAAGGGCGCTCGCTGAAGGGCGAATTCCTGCACACTGCGCGCGTCGTCAACACCATGGTGGATCAGCTCAATTCGTTCGCTTCGGAAGTCACGCGTGTTGCCAAAGAAGTTGGAACGGAAGGCAAGCTTGGCGGACAGGCGGAGGTGCTGGGTGTCGCGGGGACCTGGAAGGACCTCACGGACTCCGTGAACTACATGGCCAGCAACCTGACCAACCAGGTGCGCAACATCGCGGGCGTAACCACCGCGGTGGCCAAGGGCGACTTGACAACGAAGATTACCGTGGATGCCCGCGGCGAAATTCTGGAATTGAAAAACACCATTAACACCATGGTCGACCAGCTTTCGTCTTTCGCCTCGGAAGTGACGCGCGTGGCGCGCGAAGTCGGAACAGAAGGCGAGCTTGGCGGACAGGCGGATGTGAAGGGCGTCGGCGGCGTCTGGAAGGATTTGACAGATTCCGTGAACTCCATGGCCGGCAACCTTACGGCGCAGGTGAGAAACATCGCGGAAGTTACCACTGCGGTAGCGAACGGCGACTTGAGCCGCAAGATTACGGTGGACGTGCGCGGCGAAATTTTGGAGTTGAAAAACACCATCAACGTCATGGTGGACCAGCTCAACGCGTTCGCCGGCGAAGTAACGCGCGTGGCGCGCGAAGTCGGCACGGAAGGAAAACTTGGCGGTCAGGCAGAAGTGAAAGGCGTCGGCGGCGTGTGGAAAGACCTCACGGAATCGGTGAACTCCATGGCCGGCAACCTTACGGCACAGGTAAGAAACATCGCGGAAGTTACCACTGCGGTAGCGAACGGCGACTTGAGCCGCAAGATTACGGTGGATGTGCGTGGTGAAATTTTGGAGTTGAAGAACACCATTAACGTCATGGTGGACCAGCTCAACGCGTTCGCGGGCGAAGTGACGCGCGTGGCCCGCGAAGTCGGCACTGAAGGAAAACTCGGCGGCCAAGCGGAAGTAAAAGGCGTCGGCGGTGTGTGGAAAGACCTCACGGAATCCGTGAACTCCATGGCCGGCAACCTGACGGCGCAAGTTAGAAACATCGCGGAAGTGACCACCGCGGTGGCCAAAGGCGACCTCGGACGAAAGATCACGGTAGACGTGCGCGGCGAAATTCTCGAGCTCAAAAACACCATCAACGTCATGGTGGACCAGCTCAACGCGTTCGCGGGCGAAGTAACGCGCGTGGCACGCGAAGTCGGAACAGAAGGCAAACTTGGCGGTCAGGCAGAAGTGAAAGGCGTCGGCGGCGTGTGGAAAGACCTCACGGAATCCGTGAATTCCATGGCCGGAAACCTTACCGCGCAGGTAAGAAACATCGCGGAAGTGACCACTGCGGTGGCCAAGGGCGACCTCGGACGAAAGATCACGGTAGACGTGCGTGGTGAGATTTTGGAGTTGAAAAACACCATTAACGTCATGGTGGACCAGCTCAACGCATTCGCCGGCGAAGTAACGCGCGTGGCCCGCGAAGTCGGCACGGAAGGAAAACTCGGCGGCCAAGCGGAAGTAAAAGGCGTCGGCGGTGTGTGGAGAGACTTGACCGAGTCCGTGAACTCCATGGGCGGAAACCTCACGGCGCAGGTAAGAAACATCGCGGAAGTGACCACGGCCGTGGCGAACGGCGACTTGAGCCGCAAGATCACGGTAGACGTGCGCGGTGAAATTTTGGAGTTGAAAAACACCATCAACGTCATGGTGGACCAGCTCAACGCGTTCGCCGGCGAAGTAACGCGCGTGGCCCGCGAAGTCGGAACCGAAGGGAAACTCGGTGGTCAGGCGGTTGTGCGCGGCGTCGGCGGCACGTGGAAGGACCTCACCGAATCCGTCAATTCCATGGCCGGCAATTTGACTAACCAGGTGCGCAACATCGCGCAGGTGACCACCGCGGTGGCCAAGGGCGACCTTTCCACGAAAATCACAGTAGATGCGCGCGGCGAAATCCTTGAGCTTAAGAACACCATCAACATCATGGTGGACCAGCTGAACTCCTTCGCTTCGGAAGTAACGCGCGTGGCCCGCGAAGTGGGTACCGACGGCAAACTCGGCGGTCAGGCAGACGTTAAGGGCGTCGCTGGCGTGTGGAAGGACCTCACCGAGTCCGTCAATTCCATGGCCGGCAACCTCACTGCGCAGGTGAGAAACATCGCCGAAGTCACCACTGCGGTGGCGAGGGGCGACCTCGGGAGAAAAATCACTGTAGACGTGCGTGGCGAAATCTTGGAGCTGAAGAACACCATCAACGTCATGGTGGACCAATTGAACGCGTTCGCGGGCGAAGTGACGCGTGTGGCGCGCGAAGTCGGTACGGAAGGAAAACTTGGCGGTCAGGCGGTTGTGCGCGGCGTCGGCGGCACGTGGAAGGACCTCACCGAATCCGTCAACTCCATGGCCAGTAACCTTACCGCGCAGGTCCGCAACATCGCGCAGGTGACTACCGCGGTGGCCAAGGGCGACCTTTCCACGAAAATCACGGTCGATGCGCGCGGGGAAATTCTTGAGCTCAAGAACACTATCAACATCATGGTGGACCAGCTCAACTCCTTCGCTTCGGAAGTGACCCGCGTGGCTCGCGAAGTCGGCACCGACGGAAAACTCGGCGGTCAGGCCGATGTGCGCGGCGTTGCTGGCACGTGGAAAGACTTGACGGACAACGTCAACCTGATGGCTGCCAACCTGACCACGCAGGTGCGCGGCATCGCCAAGGTTGTGACCGCCGTCGCGAATGGCGACTTGAAGAGAAAACTCGTACTCGAAACCAAGGGCGAAATCGCCGAACTCGCCGACACCATTAACGCCATGATCGACACACTGGCGGTCTTCGCGGACCAGGTATCCACGGTCGCTCGCGAAGTCGGCATCGAAGGAAAACTCGGCGGCCAGGCGCGTGTGCCGGGCGCCGCGGGTATCTGGCGCGACTTGACCGACAACGTGAACCAGCTAGCCGCCAACCTCACCACGCAGGTGCGCGCGATTGCCGACGTGGCCATCGCTGTGACCAAGGGTGACTTGACCCGATCGATTGCCGTGGAAGCACAAGGCGAAGTCGAAACGCTCAAAGACACGATCAACCAGATGATCGCCAACCTGGCGGAAACCATTCGCAAGAATACCGACCAGGACTGGCTCAAAACCAACATCGCAAAATTCACCGGAATGATGCAAGGCCAGCGCGACTTGCTGACCGTGGCGAAGTTGCTTCTATCCGAATTGACACCACTGGTCGGCGCGCAGCATGGCGCTTTCTATTTGACGGAGAGTTCGGAAACAGAAACGACTCTCAAGTATTTGTCCGGGTACGCGTTCACCGAGGAAAACGGTGTGCCCAAGCAGTTCCGGATCGGACAAGGGCTGGTGGGCCAATGCGCATTGGAAAAGGAACGCATCCTAGTCACTAGCGTTCCCAACGATTACATCCGTGTAAATTCCAGCCTCGGCGGGTCTGCTCCGGCTAGCATCGTTGTGTTGCCGGTGCTGTTCGAGGGAGAAGCGCGCGCGGTCATCGAGCTTGCCTCCTTCAGCCAGTTCAGCGAAGTCCATCTGGCGTTCCTTGATCTGCTGACCGAATCCATCGGCATCGTGCTCAACACCATCGCGGCTACGATGCGTACGGAAGAATTGCTGAAGCAATCGCAGGCGCTCGCAGAAAAGCTGCAGAGCCAGCAATTGCAATTGCAGCAGACCAACGCCGAGCTTCAGGAAAAGGCGCAGCTGCTCGCGGAGCAGAAGACCGAAGTCGAAACCAAGAACCGCGAAGTCGAGCAGGCCAAGCAGCAGCTGGAAGAAAAGGCCGAGCAACTCGCGCTCACCTCCAAGTACAAGAGCGAATTCCTCGCCAACATGAGCCACGAGCTGCGCACGCCGCTCAACAACCTCCTCATCTTGGCCAAGATGCTGGCCGAAAACTCGGAGAAGAACCTTATCTCCAAACAGGTCAAATTCGCCGAGACGATTCACTCCTCAGGAACCGACTTGCTGGCGCTCATCAACGACATTCTCGACCTGTCCAAGATCGAGTCCGGCAAGATGGACGTCGAACTCGGCCCGGTACAATTGATGCAGCTTCAGGACTACTGCTCGCGCACGTTTCGTCACGTGGCCGAGGGTAAGGGTCTCGACTTCACGATCGAACTCGACCCCACTCTGGGCGAGACGATTCACACCGATACCAAGCGTCTTCAGCAAGTGCTGAAGAATTTGTTGTCGAACGCCTTGAAGTTTACTGAGCACGGCACGGTAAAGCTGAAGATCTCCCGCCCTGCCGCCGGGTGGCGCAGTACTCACCCGGTGCTCGGCCGAGTCAAGAGCGTGGTGGCCTTCTCCGTAAGCGACACCGGAATCGGCATCCCGCAAGAGAAACAACGCATCATCTTTGAAGCCTTTCAACAAGCCGACGGCACAACCAGCCGCAAGTACGGCGGAACCGGTCTGGGCCTTTCCATCAGCCGCGAACTGGCGCGCTTGCTAGGCGGCGAGATCCGCCTGGAGAGTGCTCCTGGGGTGGGTAGCACTTTCACTCTGTACTTGCCGCAGGTGTACGTCAGCACCATGCAAGCTAAAGTGGCGGATGTGCCTCGCCTGCAACCCTCGAGCGACACCTTGGTTCCGATGGTGGCAGGAGCGGAAGACAACACGCCTTCGCCGCTCTCGCCGCCACGCCTCGGCGTCACCGAAATATTGGCTGAGGATTTGGTTGTGGACGACGACCGCAACCACATAAAACCAGGTGATCCGGTGCTGCTGATCATCGAGGATGACGTGACTTTTGCACGCATCCTCGTCGACATGGCCCACGCCAACAAACTGAAAGCGGTCGTCGCCTTACGCGGTGCCACGGCGCTTTCCCTCGCGCGGGAATTCAAGCCCGGCGCCGTAACCCTGGACATCTCTTTGCCAGACATGGTGGGATGGACGATTCTCGATCGTATGAAGCACGACCCGGCCACTCGCCATATTCCGGTCCACGTAATTTCCGGCGATGACAATCGTCGCCGCGGCCTGGCCTTGGGCGCGATAACCTACTTACAGAAATCGGTGGGCAGCGGCGGCTCCATCGATGAAGCTTTTGGCGCTATCCAGCACTCCATGGAAAAAGGTGTCAGGCAGCTGTTGGTCGTGGGTGAAACCAGCCAACGCCAGGACTTCAAATCCGTGATCGGTGGTGAAGACATTCAAATCACATCCGCCGGTAGCGGACGAGAAGCTTTGGCCCTTCTCGAGAACTTGCGGGCCGACGCCGTCGTGTTGGACGTGCATTTGCAAGATATGGGTGTGCTGCAGTTTGTGAATGACGTTCACAAAAATGCCAGACCACCGATCATCTTGTTCGACGATAAAGGAAATGGAAACAATGGCGACGAGCTGGATTTAAGCGAAGTTTCACAGGCCGGGATTATCCGCCACGCTTCCTCCCTGGAACGGCTTCTGGATGAAACGGTGTTGCTGTTGCACCGGCCGGAGTCGGTGCTCTCGGAAACGCAGCGCCAGATCCTTTCGGAGATGCGTAAAAACGATTCTGCCCTTGCCGGAAAGAAGGTGCTGGTCATCGACGACGATCTGCGCAATATTTTCGCCCTGACCAGTCTTCTCGAACACCATGACATCAAGGTGCTGCACGCCGAAAACGGCCGTGCCGGCATCGAGTTGCTCCGCAAGACACCGGACGTCGACATCATTCTGATGGACATCATGATGCCCGAAATGGATGGCTACGAGACGACCCTGGCCATCCGCCAGGTTCCCGCGTTCCAGAACCTGCCCATCATCGCTCTCACCGCCAAGGCCATGAAGGGCGATCGCAATAAGTGTCTGGACGCTGGTGCCTCGGATTACGTCACCAAGCCGGTTGACCTCGAACAACTTTTTGCCGTAATGCGCGTCTGGATCTCGCGCCGCTCCGAGCGCATGCCGCTTCGCGTTTCCTCAGGAGCGGCGGTATGAGCTCTCCTTCACGCCAAGTCGGCAGTGCTCAAGCGTCCGCCATGGGAAGGCAACGCGAAGAAGGGCCGCACGAGAAGGTCAAAATATTGCTCGTCGATGATAACCCCGACAATCTCGTTTCCATCGAAGCCGCGCTCGAATCCTTGAATGAGGATCTGGTATCAGCGCGCTCTGGCACCGATGCTTTGCGCTATCTCCTGGAGAGCGATTTCGCGGCCATCCTGCTCGACGTCAAGATGCCGGACATGGACGGCTTCGAAACCGCGGAGCTTATTCGCTCCCGGAAACGCAGCCAGCACACGCCCATTCTATTTTTGACCGCGTATCGCAACGAAGAGCACCTGTTTCGTGGTTACGATCTTGGCGCGGTCGATTTCTTGTTCAAACCCATCGTCCCGGAAATACTCCGCTCGAAGGTCGCAGTATTCGTCGAGCTTAGCCGCAGCGCGCAGCGCCAGCGCAAGCAAGCGGAAATTCTAGCCAAAGCTGAGCTCAAATTTCGTTCTCTGCTCGAGGCCGCCCCGGATGCCATGCTCATTACCACCGCGGAAGGTGAGATCGTCCTGGCGAATACCCGCTCTGACGATATGTTCGGCTACAGTCGGCGGGAGTTGCTGGGACAGAGTATTCGCGTTCTCGTCCCTTCCTGGACGCTGAACAGCTATCACGTCGGAGAGCTCACCTCCGTTTGCAAGGATGGATCAACGTTTCCTTCGGAAATCAGTTCGAGCCCGTTGCAAACCGAAGAAGGGCTCTTGATCACCAGCGCCATTCGCGACATCAGCGAAAGAAAGCACGCCGAGCAGCGCATCGCGGAGCAAACACAGCAATTGCATGAGGCCAACCGCGAGTTGCGCCACCTCTCCTCACGGATCGTAGCCGTTCGAGATGAAGAGCGCCGCAGGCTCGGGCGGGAGCTGCACGACAGCCAGGGGCAATACCTGGCGGCGATCAAGATGAATCTCGAAATGATCGAGACCACCGACGCAGCGCTTTCCACCATACAAAAATCTGCATTGGCCGAGGCCATCACTTTGTTAGAGCGATCGATGCGGGAGATTCGCGTAATTTCGCACCTGCTTCATCCCCCCCTGCTCGACGAGATCGGATTGCAAGCTGTCGTTCCATGGTATCTGAACAGCTTCTCCGAACGCAGTGGAATCCAAATCGATTTGGACATGCCTTCAGACATCGCCAAACTTCCCGACCAAGTGGAGCTCGCGGTATTTCGCGTGTTACAGGAATGCTTGACCAACGTTCACCGGCACTCCGGAAGCAAGGTGGCCAAGGTTAAGATCCTTCCGGAAGAGACCAGCGTAACGCTGGAAGTTTTCGATCGCGGCCGGGGGATGAATTGGCAGAACGGCTCCGAACCGGTAATGGGTGTAGGTATCACCGGAATGCGTGAGCGAGTCAGAGAGCTGGGCGGTCACTTCGAAATTAATTCGGACGCCGGAGGCACGGTCGTACGTGCCGTTTTGCCTTTCGCAGACCAGCTCGGCAAACATACAGTGAAGCTTCAGTCCGATCTCGTGTAGCGAATTGTCGCCCGTTTAGGTGGGCCTCTAAATCTTCGCAGTTCAGAACTCGCACTGCTGCCTAACATTTTTCGTAGCTTCCGCCGCTCCGGGGATACAATCACACCAACTGCTTCCCGGGAGAGTCCAGTGGGAGAAGAGCGTCGCCGAACCCCGCGGTATCCCTTCATCGCCACTGCTGAAGTGACAGATCAGTCCTCGCGCGCCGTCATCCCTACCCGCGTGACCGAACTGAGCCTTCGCGGCTGTTACCTGGACATGCCCAATCCGCTGGCGAAAGATACGCCCATCAGCATCAAAATCTATTCTGAAGGAAAATTCTTCGAGTCCGCCGGTACGATTGTATATTCGCAGCCAAATGGCGTTGGCGTCACTTTTCGCGAAATTCGCCCGCAACTTCTAACCGTCCTGAAGCAATGGCTGCTCGCTGCCGCCGTCTCAAAATACGGCGCTAAGACATAACCAAGAGTGCCGCGATAGTTGGGGAAAACGAAAAAATCGGCACTTCGTTCGATCAAGAGTGCGTTCAACCACGACTTCAAAGTGATTTGGAAGCACGGAAGGCGCGAACCACCGCGGTCGCGTCCCGCTGGTCGGCATCCACTTCCGCGTTCAGGTGGCGCATCTCTTCGTCCGAGATCTTATTCGCTAGATCTGCCAGGGCTGCGCGAAGCTGCGGAAATTTAGCGAGCGCGTCGCGCCGGACGACGGGTACTGCGTCGTAGGGCGGGAAGTAATGCTTGTCGTCGACTAGCGGTACGAGGTGGAGCGCGTCGATCAGGCCGTCGGTGGAGTTGCCAGCCACGATGTCCACTTTTTTGTCGATTAGGGCACGATAGATCAGGCCAAGGTCCATGACACTGGGTGGCGCGGCGAAATGCAGCCCGTAGACTTGGCTCCAGCCGCGGAAGCCGTCGGGGCGCTCAAGAAACTCAAAACCGAAGCCAGCACGCATTTTGGGAGCAAAGGGCACGATGTCGCTGGTGTTTTGCAAGTGGAGACTCTGAGCCTCGTCGCCGCGTACAACCATCGCAAACGTATTTTCGAAACCGAGCGGCTCGGTGACTTCCAGATTGAAGCGCTGCGCATAACCCCGTTTGACTCGATCGTAGACGTCATGCGCGTCGCGGCTAGGCGATTCGTTTAAGACCGCGGTAAGTGCCGTGCCCGTGTATTCGACGTACAAATCTAGATCGCCGGCAAGCAGCGCCTTTTGGCAGAGGAGTGTGCCCCCAAGATTGGACTTCCGATCAACATGGGCGCCGGTGCGCGCTTCGATGTGCTGGGCGAGAAGCTCCGCCAGGATCACTTGCTCCGTGAAGAATTTGGAGCCAATGATCAGATGGGGCTCTTGCGTTTTTCGGCATCCGGCCAACGCCATGAGCGTGAGGGCAGAAAGAGCGGTGAGCAAGCAAAGCTGGAGGCGCATTTGAATTTGGAGAAGAAGAATCTAACACAGAGGACGCAGATGGCGCAGCGAAGACAATACGGCGAAGCGCAGAAACTAGGCAACCCTTAAGCGGCGCTCTAACCACGCTAGCAGGAGATCGGCGCCTATCGCCAATAATGCGGCAGGGACCGCACCCGCGAGGATTACGGCGTCGCTGACCATCGCCACGCCGCGAAAGATGAAGGTGCCCAGGCCACCCGCCCCGATGGCGGCAGCGATGGTGGCCACGCCAATGGTGATGATCGTCGCGGTGCGAATCCCTGCCAGAATCACTGCGCGCGCGAGCGGCAGGCGCACGCGCCACAGAATTTGCGCTTGCGTCATGCCCATGGCTTCGGCGGCTTCGAGTACCGCCGGATCGATGCCCGTGAGGCCGACATACGTGTTGCGCAGAATGGGTAGCAGCGCGTACAGAACGAGCGCGACGATGGCGGTGCGCCGCCCAATTCCGCCGATGAACGGAATCGGAATCAGAAAGCCGAAGAGCGCAAGGCTGGGAATCGTTTGAAAGATGCTGGCCAGACCCAGCGCAATATTGCGAAGCGTCGGCCGGTGGACGATGAGCATGCCCAGCGGCACGGCGATGCCGATCGCAAAGACCATGGCGATGACGACGAGAGTCATATGATTCGCAGTGGCTTCCAGGATTTCCGCGCGATGCTCGATGAAAAATCTCCACGCGCTCATGCTTGCGCACCTGTCGGCGCGTCCAAACACGCGGTGAACGCGCGAATCTCAGGATGATCGATTTGCGGGAATTCTTGAGGCGTGGCATCGGCCACCATACGGCCGTTTTGAAGGAGGATAATCCGCGAAGCCAGAAGAAGCGCCTCGCGAAGATCGTGCGTTACGAAGACGATGGTTTTCCCCAGGCGGCGCGCGAGCGCCCCGAATTCCTGCTGCAACTCCGCGCGAGTCACAGGATCGAGCGCGCCGAAGGGCTCGTCCATCAGCAGAATCTTCGGGTCTGCAGCGAGAGCCCGCGCCACTCCGACACGTTGCCGTTGCCCGCCAGAGAGTTCGTGCGGCTTTCGCGCAGCAAATTCAGCCGGATCCAGCCCGACCAAAGTCAGCAGTTCGCTCACACGCGAAGACGTGCGTGTGGCATCCCACTTCTCCAACGTGGGTACGAGAGCGATGTTTTCGGCCACCGTAAAATGCGGAAAAAGTCCTGCATCTTGAATAACATATCCAATGCTGCGCCGCAGGCGGATGGGATCCCATTCCGTCGTGGCGCGGCCACCGACCATAACTTGTCCGTCGGTCGGAGTCAAAAGACGGTTGATCAGTCTAAGCAGCGTCGTTTTCCCGCTTCCGCTGCGTCCCAGCAGAACCAGGGTCTCGCCGCTTGTCACGGCAAAGCTAATCTCATTAACGATGCTGTGATGGTCGGTACTGTTAATACGGTATGTTACATTCCGGAACTGGATCGTATGGTCAGACTTATCCGAACCGTTTTTAGCGTTCATGGCAATTGACACCCGGGCGGTACGGGAGCGAATATAATAAGGTACTCAGCCTCCCAGCGTCGCATTTTGATGCATCGTAGCGCAGGAAGCCGCATCCAAGTGGGAGGAGAACACGCATGGGAGCCGCAGCTACTGCTGTCCGCATCCGGCATGAACTTCATACCCGCCTCATAAGCGCGCGCAAACGAACCGACGAGGTATTCCGGATCGTTCGCGAGGACGCGATTTACGACCGGCCCATTGCCGAGCGGCATCGGATTATCTTCTACATCGGACACGTAGAAGCCTTCGATTGGAATCTGTTGGCGCAGCGCGCTTTTGGCCTGCAATCGTTTCATCCTTCCTTCGATCAACTTTTTTCCTTTGGAATCGATCCTGTAGGCGGCGGATTGCCTACGGACCAGCCATCGGACTGGCCGCAACGCCAAGAAATCGATCTATACAATCAACGGCTGCGCGACGAATTGGATACCGCAATCGCCAGGGCCATGCGGAACGCCCCGGAGGGACATCCGCAGTTGACGGCAATGCTGGAAGTGGCTGTCGAGCACCGGCTGATGCATGCGGAAACCCTGGCGTACATGCTGCACCAGCTTCCGGCGGACAAGAAAATTCCGGCGGGGCACGAGCCAGTATGGAGGACGCCCCGGGCGAAGTCGCATCTGCTCGATATTCCGGCGGGGCGCGCAACGTTGGGGTTGCAGCGGTTGAACGGAGATGAGTTCGGCTGGGACAACGAATTTGAGGCGCACGAAGTCCGCGTCCCCAATTTTGCGATCGACAATTACAACGTTACGAATCGCGACTTTATGTCTTTCGTGCAAGCCGGCGGGTATTCGGAGCCCTCGTTGTGGAGCGATGAGGCATGGGCCTGGAAGGAAAAGGAAGGCGTGCAGCATCCCGTCTTCTGGCGGCGAGCCGGAAGTCTGTGGGTTTATCGCACCATGTTCGGGGAGATGCACCTTCCATTGGACTGGCCCGTGTTCGTGAGTCATGCGGAAGCCACGGCCTACGCAAAGTGGCTTGGGCGCAAGCTGCCCACCGAGGAACAATTTCATCGCGCAGCCTACGGGACATCCAACTCCGAAGTGGAGCGGAACTATCCGTGGGGCGATGAAGCCCCCGAAACGCGTTACGGGAATTTTAATTTTGCGCACTGGGATCCGAGCCCGGTGGGATCCTATCCGCGCGGCGCGAGTGCGCATGGCGTGCACGACCTCGTTGGCAACGGCTGGGAATGGACGCGCACGGAATTCAAACCATTTCCCGGTTTCGCCGCGATGCCGTTTTATCCGGGATACTCAGCGAATTTCTTCGATGGAAAGCACTACGTAATGAAAGGCGGGTCCCCCCGCACGGCCTCATGCATGCTGCGGCGGTCGTTCCGCAATTGGTTCCAGCCGCATTATCCGTATGTTTATGCGACATTCCGTTGCGTCGAGGACTAGTCACTAAAGCCCTAGCCTGGGAGCCTTTCATGCTGACCTACCAAACTCTTCCCGCCCGGCACGTGTCCGAATTTGCGGCAGCGGCTCGCGAAGGCTTGCTGAAGCCGGGGCAACGCGAGCTGCCATCCAAATACTTGTATGACGAGGTCGGCTCGGCTTTGTTTGAGGCAATTTGCCTTTTGCCGGAGTATGGATTGACGCGAGCTGATGCACGATTGCTGCAAACCCGCGCAAAAGAGATTGTCGACCGTCTGCCCTCGCCGATTCACGTCGCGGAGCTGGGCAGTGGAAGCGGGAAAAAAACACGCTGGATTCTGGAGGCCCTTTCCAACCGGCAGCGCACCTTTTACTTCCCAATCGAGATTTCACCCGCGGCACTCGCGGCTTGCGAGAAGGAGTTGGGCCAAATTGATATGGTAAGCATGGTGGGCTATGAGCAGCCCTATCTGGAAGGCCTGCGCGCGGTGGCGCAAGGGCGCGATGAAGGCGATCACTTGTTGGTTCTCTTCCTGGGCAGCACGATCGGAAATTTTGACCGCTCGGCTGGAGAAGATTTCTTGCGAGACGTGCGAGAGACTCTGCAAGCGGGCGACGCTCTTTTGCTGGGAACAGATTTGGAGAAGGATGTCGCGACGCAACTCTTGGCCTACAACGACCCGGCGGGCGTGACAGCTGCATTCAATTTGAATCTACTGGGACGTATCAATCGCGAACTGGGCGCGGATTTTGATCTGTCGAGCTTCCGCCATGAAGCGGTTTGGAACTACGAGGAGCGCCGGATCGAGATGCATCTGCGCTCGTCGCGCAAACAATGCGTAAAGATACCTGCCGCGAATTTACGTGTGATGTTCAACCAGGACGAAACCATATGGACGGAGAGCTCGCATAAGTACCGCGCCGAAGAAGTTCTCTCCATGGCGGAACGAACCGGGTTCCGCTGCGATGGCCAATGGATCGATGAAGAATGGCCGTTCGCGCAAAATTTGCTGATCGTGGAGTGAGCATTTCTCGGCGGTGGAACGGCAGCTCCTCGCTCTTTGGCACCCGGCCGAATTAGAACGATTCGATGCGCCAAAATAAGTGGGCGGCCCAGGGTTTTGCGGCGGAAAGCGATGGCCGCCACACAGCCAGGATTTGCGAGCCCTGGTAGACACGTTCAAACCCTTCTTCTGATTCTGACACCGTTTCAATTGGCGAAACCCAGAATTGTTCTGCGCCCGGAGCGTGCAGCGCCACGCGAATGCGTTGCCAGCCGTCTTCGACGCGAAGAGTGGGGCCGGGGATGCAGCCGCTAAAACGCAAATCCTGCGGACCCGAAGGAGTCTGAAAAAAGCGATCGAGCTCGTTAGGCGCCAGGAAATTCAGCACCGATTCGATGCCCACGGCGAGGCTGCGATCGAGTGCAGCCGGAACGGAGATTCGTACTTCACACGCGACTTCGCAACCCCGGGGCGCGGGACCAAACGAAAATAACTTCGTAATCGAGAGTACCGGGCCGGAATCTTCTTTCCCGTGCCAGGCGAGCGGCCCTTCTCGAGTCAATTCAGCCTCGCGTTCGGCGCTACGGCCGATTTGAAATGCTGCGCCGGCAAACCCGGGATCCTCTTGAAGCTGGATATTTTCGTAGTCGGCATGACTGCGCGAAGGATCAAACAGGAACAGACGAAACGTGTGCCGCGGCCAGCGATCGTATCGCAGGTAGCGTTCCAGGCCCGGCTCTTTAACGCGCGTTTGCTCATGAATGGAAGTGACGGAACCCGGCGGGTTCTTCGCAATCTCACGAAGCCGCGCATGGTACGCCTCGGGACGGCGCGCGATCGAATTGATCAGGGTCGAACCGGTCGGGCGGAAATCCAGCGCGGCGAGCGTACCGCCGTCCGAGGGCTTCACCAGCGCCTGATATTCGGTGGACGTGAATAGGAGCTCACTGGTGCCGTCCCCGTCATAGTCGAGCGTTTCCACGCGAGGCGCCATGCCACCCGGCGTTTGCTGGTCAGCGATGAGCTCCGCGCGGATGAGGCTGCGCCAAAGTTCGGTGCGCAGGTGCGGAGCATACAGACCGCCGAAAACTCCGTGCCAGTAAGCATCATTGCATTGTGCGCGGAGCAGAAGGTCGCGGGCCTTCTTTAGCTCTTCGCCGGCCTTCGAGACGCTGCGCCGCGCAGGCGAAGTGTCGATACGATTCGCAACGTGCAGCATCTTCTTGTGGAGCAGGTTCGATTCCGGATATTTGCGGAAGAACCCGCGCCAAGAGCCGCCGCGAAGAAACGCGAGCACTTCATTGCGTGACCCAAATTCTTTCAGGACCTGGTTATACCGCTGGCGAACACGCGTCGGCAGCGCCCACTCCATCATCTCCGTGTACGATGCGGTGGGCAGATCGGCCCGGCCGGCAGGAGTGTGCGTCGTAAGGTATTCGCTGGGAGTGCAAGCGCGCAGCCAGGAAGAGTTTTCCTCCAGCGCAACGAAAAACTTCTCAAGCCACGCATCTTTGTAGCAGTGGTCGAACGTGCCGGGCCAGACCCCAAACTTTTCCATGTCGTCGCCCATGGCCGCCATTTGGTCCGGGTGGGCGTTAGCCGTCTCTTTCAGATAATTGACCACCTGCTCGATAGTTCCGAAAGGGATCAGATACCGAAGAATTTTCTGGCCGGGGATCAGCCGAATGGTTTGGCCGTGATCTTCCGCGATGTAGTCCACAAAAAGCTCGTCCGGCTCGAATCCGGCGGAAAGAAAGTGGATGTCGTCGAGAACGGTGTAGCCAACGTTGGCTTCCGCGAGGACGGAAGCGAGTTGCGGCTCCCAAACGCGCTCTGCAAGCCAAGCCCCGGTGGGGCGCTCGCCAAAATGGTGCTCCAGATAGTCGGCAAGGCGAATGATCTGTACGCGCTGGTCCGCGGCCGGAATCGAGATGAGAATGGGCTCGTAGAAGCCGCCGCCCACCATTTCCACCTGCCCAGCTTTCACCAGGCGTTTCAAACGTTGGAAATATTCGGGGCGATTCTCTTCAATCCAGGTTAGTAATGGACCCGAATAATGGAGTCCAACGTGGACGCTTGGATGCTTCTCAAGAGTTTCGATAAAGGGCAGATAGCAGCGCGCGTAGGATTGCTCAAAAACGTGGCCGAAGTTGCCGCAAGGCTGGTGCGCGTGAATCAGTAGGACCAGATTGAACTTTGGCGGCACGGGGACGGGGCATTCTCCAAAGAAACAGAATAACTCTGCCGCTTGAAGTTACCATGCCTCGACAGAGACCAAGTGCGCGAATCACGCACCCCGGTTGGATGCACTTCGCGCATCTATCGACGCTTAACCGCTGTCGACACTAAACCACGGTTGCGGTTCACAGTATGCGGGCTAGGGGTTTCCGCTATTTCTTAACGTACCAGTCGGCATTCAGCGCGGTGAAGCTCTGCCACTTCTCCGGCAGGTCTTCCAGCGCGAAGATCGCGGTCACAGGACAAACCGGCACGCAAGCGCCGCAATCGATGCATTCCGTCGGATTGATGTACAGCTGCTTCTCGCCTTCAAACTGCGGCTCGTCCTTGCGCGGGTGAATGCAGTCGACCGGGCAAACGTCCACGCAGGCTGAATCTTTCGTGCCGATGCAAGGTTCGGCAATCACGTAAGCCATTCAAACTCTCCTTTGTTCGAGCACGGCCCGGTGGTGCCACTTACAGAGTGTGCGACGAGCGAAGATTTTCTTATACCACGGCCCCATCAGGAGCAACAACCGGCATACATCAATTGTACGCGGCGGGAATAGGTTTCTCAACTTGGGGCGTCTATAGATAGAATGGAGGAGGAAGAACCTGAATGCGAACCCGGATTGGCCTTTCCGCAGTGCTGCTTGGAGTCGTTTTTGCCCTTGGCGTATCCGTGGCGGGAGCGCCGCAAGCCGGTGCCCCGCGCGATCCCCAAGTCATTGACGCTCAAGGCTACGTGAAAATTGTGCAGGAGCACCGCGGGAAACCCCTGCTCATGACCTTCTGGGCCACATGGTGCGAACCCTGCCGAGACGAGTACCCCATGCTCAACGAACTGGCCAAGCAGTATGGGCCGAAAGGACTCCAGGTAGTAGGCGTTAATTTCAATGATGACGGCGATCTGATTTTGATGCGGCGGTTTATTGCACGGTACAAACCCGTCTTTCCCAACTACCGCAAAAAGCATGGAGACGAGGCTGGATTCACTCAGGCCGTCTGGCCGGATTGGAATGGCGCGCTCCCGGTTTCATTCTTGTATGACAAAGACGGGAAGCAAGTCGGGCGTGTGCTCGGCGCCAGCAATCGCGAAACCTACGAAGCCGCAATTCGTCAGTTGCTCTCCGACTCCGGCTCGACCGCATCGCGCTGACGCCAGCAGAGGTCCCTGCTAGATCTTCCAGCTAACCCCAGTACATTTTCTCTCCAGAGGTGCAGCGTGCTCGACATGAAGGGCAATCGCGTCACGTTTTTCGGTCACAGCACATTTTCACTGACCACTCCGTCAGGACAGGTCGCGCTGATCGATCCGTGGGTTATGACCAATCCGATGTGTCCGGACAAACTCAAAAAAGTTACGAAGCTCGATGTAATCTTCCTCTCCCACGCGCATACAGATCATCTTGGAGATCTGCTCGCGCTCGCGAAACAACACAAGCCGCAGATTGTCGCCATCTTCGAGACCTGCCTCTGGATCGAGACCAAAGGATTCGTGGAAGAGGCGAAGCCCATGGGGAAAGGAGGAACCCAGAAGGTCGGCGATTTTGAAGTAACCATGACGCATGCCTTTCACTCCAACTCTATTGATGATGGCGGCCGGCGAATCTACGGAGGCGAACCCGCCGGACTGGTGATTCGCATGCCCGGAGGCTTTACCGTCTACCACGCGGGCGACACCGCGTTGTTCAGCGATATGAAATTAATCGGTGAATTGTACAAACCAGATCTGGCCATGCTTCCTATCGGCGACCATTTCACGATGGGCCCGCGCGAAGCCGCGCACGCGATTCGCTTTCTGGGCGTGAAGCACGTTGTGCCCATGCATTATGCTACATTCCCGGTTTTGGTCGGGCGACCTGAGCATTTGAAGCAGCAAACGAAAGATATTGCAGGCCTTGAGATTCATGCTTTGAAGCCAGGGGAGAGCCTATGATCCGCAGCGACAATCTGCGCAGTGCGTTCACCCAGCAAGACGTCGACAAGTACATCTACGAACTGCTGCCAGACCGCGACCCAGTGGTAAGCGAGATCGAAGCGTACGCCGCCGAACATCGCGTACCGATCATCGGGCCGGCCGTGGCACGCTTTTTGACGCTGCTGGTGGAGGTTTCGGGAGCGACGCGCATCTTCGAAATGGGATCGGCGATCGGCTATTCGACAATTTGGCTCGCGCGCGCCGCAGGGCCGAAAGCACAGGTTTTTTACACGGATGGCAACCCGGAAAATGCGCGGCGGGCACAGGAATATTTCAAGAAAGCCGGAGTCGCCAAACGAATCAAGGTTCAAGTGGGAGACGCGTTGGAATTAGTGAAGAAGACGTCAGGAAAATTCGATTTTATTTTCAACGACGTGGACAAGCACCAGTATCCAGACGCATTGCGTGCAGCCTTGCCGGAGCTGAAGCGCGGCGGATTGTTTGTGACCGACAACACGCTCTGGTCTGGCAAGGTCGCTCAACCGCCGGCCCCGGACGACAAATATACGCGCGGCGTGCAAGAATTCAATCGCCTGGTCTATTCATCCAAGGACCTGTTCCCAGTCTTGATTCCGTTACGTGATGGCGTAACCGTTTGCCGCAAGCTGTAGTCGCATCCTTACGAGCGAAAGGCATTGCGCAGAAAGAACGCAAGATTCGCAGGACGCTCGGCGAGACGGCGCATGAAATACGGAAACCAATCTTTTCCGAAGGGGATATAAATCCGCAGCCGATACCCGTCCTTTACAAGTTGGCGCTGCAAATCCGTACGCACTCCGTAAAGCATCTGAAACTCGAAATCGTCCTTGGATATTTGTTTGGCCGCCGCGAAACGAATCGTCTGCGCAATCATGCGCGGATCGTGGGTCGCGATCGCGTGATAAAACCCGCTCGATAGCAGCATTTGCATCAGCCGCACATAATTGCCATCCACATCCTTCTTCCTTGCGTACGCGACCTCGTCGGATTCCTTGTAAGCGCCTTTGCACAGCCGAATCCTGCACCCGTACGTGAGCAAATCCTGCACGTCGCCTTCGCTACGATACAGATAGGACTGGATGACCGTGCCCATGGCCGGATTGCGAGTCCGTACGCGCTTCACCACGTCGAGTGTGCGCTGCGTGTAAATGGAACTCTCCATGTCCACGCGCAAAAAATTCTCGTAGCTCGCCGCGCGTTCCACAATGGACAGCAGCAGCCCCTCGCAAAATTCAGAACTGAGATCGAGCCCAAGCTGCGTCAGTTTACAGGAAACGTTGGCGTGCAAACGCTCCTGCGCAATGCGATCGAAAATTTCCAGGTAAGCGTCGCGGGCGCGCTGCGCGTCCGCCACCGTAGCAACGTTTTCGCCAAGATAATCCAGGCTGGTGTACATCCCCTGGCTGTTGCAGGCGCGCGCGGCGATGATGGCGTCATCCAGCGTTTCTCCGGCGACAAACCGCCGCGCCATGCGCCGCGTGGTTACATTGGAAGTAACCCAGTGCGCAAACCCGGGACTCTCGGACAGTTTCAGCAGCGTCGCGCGAAGCATGAAACTTCATTATGCCTGTGGGAGAGATGCCCGACTAGGACAGCACTTCTTCGTTGTGCTCTTCCAGGAACTTTTCGGCGTCCAGGGCCGCCATGCATCCCGAACCGGCCGCGGTAACCGCCTGGCGATAGCGGTGATCTTGCACGTCGCCCGCCACAAACACGCCGGGCACCTTCGTCTTGCTGCCATTAAGCGAGATGAGATAGCCGTTCGGATCCATTTCAAGTTTTCCGCGAAACGCCGCGGTATTGGGATCGTGGCCGATCGCCACAAACACGCCCTCGAGCTCGAGTTCCGTCTTTGCGTTAGTCTTCGGATTCCGCAGGTGTACGCTGCCGACGTGCCCGCTAGGATGCGGCAGAATATCGTCCACGACTGCAGGGGTCACGAACTCAATCTTTTCGTTGGCGTGTGCACGGTCCAGCATAATTTTGGAAGCCCGAAACTCCGTGCGGCGATGAACAAGGTAAACCTTGCTGGCGTACCGCGTCAGGAACACAGCTTCTTCCATCGCCGTATCGCCGCCGCCAACAACCGCAATCGGCTTGCCTCGGAAGAAGTAGCCATCGCATGTCGCACAAGTGGAAACGCCACGGCCCATCAATTGGCGTTCGTTGGGAAGCCCGAGAAGCCGTGCGGACGCGCCAGCCGCCACGATCAAGGTCTTAGTCTCGTACGTATCTTTGCCGGCGACGATCTTGAACGGGCGGCGGCTGAGATCAACCCCGCTCACCGCGCCCGACTTGAACTCCGCCCCGAATCGTTGTGCCTGCTTGCGCATGTTCTCAATCAACTCCGGCCCCAGTATCCCGTCCGGGAACCCCGGATAGTTCTCGACCATCGTAGTCAGCGTCAGCTGACCTCCCGGTTCATGGCCATCGATGACCAGAGGCTTCAAATTTGCGCGTGCGGCGTAGATCGCTGCGGTAAGCCCCGCGCAGCCGCTGCCAATAATGACCACGTTGTACATTCGAGATGCTCCAGATGATTGGATTCCTGGCCGTACCCGAGTGGTACAGCGAAACGGGTATTGTAGCGGCTATTGTATCGTCCCGGCGCTGAGCCAGCCAAATTGGAGACACAATCTTTACAGGGCGCGTTGACCCCGAAAAGTGCCGCCGCTATATTCGCTCTATCGTTCAAAGAGTTGTATACCGGAGGAGCAGATGGACCCGCGTTATCCCATAGGCAAGTACACACCACCGCCGGATGTGACACCGGCTCTGCGCCAGCAGGCAATTTCCACAATTGCGGAGACGCCTATGCAGCTGCGTGCCGCCGCGGACGGCCTGAACGATCAGCAGCTGAACACGCCGTATCGCGATGGTGGCTGGACCGTGCGGCAGGTCCTGCATCACGTTCCCGACAGCCACATGAATGCCTACGTGCGCTTGCGCCTGGCTCTCACGGAGCAGGAGCCCACGATCAAGCCATACGAAGAGGCGCGCTGGGCCGAGCTGGAAGACGCCAAGTCCGCTCCGATCGACGTCTCCCTGGCGCTGCTCGATTCCTTGCACCAGCGCTGGGTCCGGCTTTGGCGCTCACTCAAGCCTGAGGATTTCACCCGCACGTTTCGCCATCCAGAGCATGGCGCGCGCACGGTGGACTGGCTCCTCTTCCTTTACGCGTGGCACGGGCGCCATCACACCGCACACGTCACGCAATTGCGCAAACAAAAAGGCTGGTAAGCCCCGCGGTTACAATCGTTGCTTGCCGGACCTCGCGGCCAGATTCGCGCTTACCACGATGTGCTGTGCCTCTACCGGATCAATTCCATAACTCTGATTCAGTATCGTGGCGAACTCCAGTGCCTGCGTCCACGTTTCAAAGCGGCCATATTCCCGCTGCGGCCACGTGCCGCAGGTTTCTTCCAGGACGCGCACCACAACGGCGCCATTCTCCGTCATAACCGCCGTGAATGCGAAGCGCTGGCGAGCGCTGGCTCCTGGTAGCTTTCCGCCATTCGCGCTGCGTTCGCTTGCAGCCGCGGGCGCGGACATCGTCACGCAGCGCGCTCGGCCACCTACCTTGGCTCTGATCTCATTGGACACTGCTTCCAGCTCCCGCGACAGTTTCATCATATTCAACTGCACGCGGGCGATTTGGCGGGAGGTGTGCGCCAAGTCGTCCAGGTCCCCGGACTTCAGCCTCTCCACGGACTCGCTGTCAATGCGCGCCAGGCACACCTTGGAGTGACGGTCAAAACGCGTCAGATTTGTGAGCAAACTGGCGCGATTTTTCACATCCACCTCCAAATTGCTTTCGTCACCGGCGCATGAGCGCGATGAACGCTACTCGGAACGGTTGCCGCAGGCCCGGGCTATTATCGTTCGGTATTATACCATAGTATATATACATATACTACACGGCGCTAAGCGTTGGCCCCGCTTTGCGGCAACTGGCGCGCTTTGCAGACGCTCGTGTACGATGGTCGGTGAGGAGATCGCATGACTCGACCCGCTGGAACGTACGCCGTATTCGAGACTTCGCAGGGCAATATCGTGATTCGCCTGCTCGAAAAGGAAGCCCCCAAGACCGTGGCTAACTTCATCGGCTTGGCGGAGGGCACCAAGGAATTCACCGACGAAATGACCGGGAAAAAACAGAAGAAAAACTATTACGATGGCCTTACCTTTCACCGTGTCATTCCCGATTTCATGATTCAGGGCGGCTGCCCCCGCGGCGATGGGCGTGGCGGCCCCGGATATACTTTCCCGGACGAGTTCCATTCTTCCCTAAAGCATTCCAAGGCTGGAAAGCTTTCCATGGCCAACTCCGGTCCAGGCACGAATGGCAGCCAATTTTTCATCACCGTCGCAGCCACTCCCTGGCTGGATAATAAGCACACGATTTTTGGAGAGATCGTGGAAGGCCAGGACATCGCGGACAAGATTTCCAAGGTGCCGCGTGACGCCAGCGATCGTCCACGCACGCCGGTGACGTTGAACAAGTTGCGCATCGAACGCGTGTAGCAGCAGCGCAGATTCAAGACCTCGACTCCGCGAACGAAACCCAGAGGTCACTGCAAGGAATGTTCACGCCGCAGCAACTGCTGCGCATCATCATTGAAATAATTTTTGTGCTGCTCGGCGCGCTGGTCGTCTGGCTGGGCCTCAGCGGGCACATTCTGTTTGACCGCCGAACCCCTAGCTGGCTGGTGCTAAGCGCCGCGGTGCTCCTCTGGGGTCTCCGCGCGTTGTACAAGCCGGTGCCGTGGTGGTCGCGGACAGAACAGTGGACGCGCGGCCTCTCATTGACCTTCCTGGGTCTGGTGATGCTGGCAATCTCCCGCGTTCCTTTTCTGTGGGTAGGACGATTGCTCGCATTTGCCGGCCTCTTGCTGGTCATCCGCGGTCTCATAGGCTCCGCGCTCATCCTTCGCCCGCGCTAGCTGCTCCCGCATGCGACGATGTCAGGCCGACCTCCAGCGCGGGGCGGAGTCTTCGCAGCCCCTGCGGCTTTTTCTTCTCTTGCCACCTTCCTCGGCTATAATCCCGCTACACACCGGCCTGCGGCAGGAAAAAACGAGGAGAGCTTATGTTCAAAGAATTCAAAGAGTTCGCCATGCGCGGCAACGTGATCGATCTGGCCGTTGGCGTCATCATCGGAGCGGCGTTCGGCAAAATCGTATCGTCGTTTGTGCAAGACATCATCATGCCGCCGATCGGAATGCTCCTGACAAAAGTAGATTTTTCGACACTCTTCATCGCTCTTGACCGCAGACACTACGACAACCTAGACGCTGCGAAGGCGGCGCACGCAGCAACGATTAACTATGGCCTGTTCATAAATTCCATCATCGATTTTCTTATCGTGGCGTTTTGTGTGTTTCTCCTGGTCCAGCAAGTGAATCGCTGGACCAAGAAACCCGAGCCGGTCGCTGCGCCAACCACCAAGGACTGCCCGCAATGCGCCATGAGCATTCCCATCAACGCCAAACGATGCCCGCATTGCACATCGCAAATTTGACGGGGTCTTTAGAACCTAAACCTTGGGTTTGCGTTTACTTTGATTCGACTCGAGGTGGGTGCGCAAGCGATTGACGACTTGATCTTCGTGGCCTTCGTCAATTTCTTTCTGAACTTCCTCTAACGCGAAATGCACAACGTCATGATGGTGCAACTCTTCACGGGCCAGCGATTCGCTGAAGCGCAGCCATAAACGGTGCAGCAAATTTACTTCGTTGGCGGTCAGGTTCGGCGCGTGCGGGCCGAGCACTTTGTAGATTTTGTCGCCGTTAGGCAGATGAATTTCCAGGTTAAATTGCGGCTTCGGGTCCGGCAGTTTTTCCCAGGATTCGCCAATCTCGCGGGCCTGCTCTTCCGTGTTGTCCTTGGCGGAACGCCCGATCACGATGGTGCTGGATTGCAAAGACGTCGAGGCGCGCAAAATGCCGTCCCACAAATCGTTGGCGGCGACCACCGCAAGGCGAATGGATTTCCCACGCTTTTCCGCCATGGAAAGGGCTTGCGAAAACAAGTGCTGCTCGATGCTCCCAAAAAGCTGATCGGCGTCCAGTTCGTTCTCTCCCGATGCGGAACGCCGCAGTAGCCGCACGTGCAGAACGACGACGTCACGCCGGCCCGGCTTGATGCGATCGAGAACATTTCCCAGGTGATACAGATTGAAGTGATTGCTGACCGGCACGAGAATATTCCCTGGCCGCGCGCCGACAGCCTCGGGGCTTAGTTCGCCTTCCAGTTCAAGATTGAACTGGTCCATCTCCACGTGCGTTACTCCGCGATTTCGGGCCCGGCGCTCGGAAACCGTGAACACGATATACAAAATCACCGAAAAGACGCCGCCGGCCATGGTGGCCACCGGCTTGGTAAACAGGTTCACCACCGCGATGATAAACAGCGTCAGCGTTATCAGGCCCAGCCCCACCGGAACCTGCACGCCGCGGATATAAAAATTCAGCGGAACCTGGAACTCGCGTTGGCCCGGACTTGTGTAGCGCAAGACCAACACCGCCAGGCCGTTCATCGCGAAACTCCAGATCACGCCGAAAGCGTACAGGTTGGCCAGGAAGTTGACGTCGCCCCGGCTGATCACGATGGTCAGTATCTGCAGCCCCACCACGATATTTATGATCCGGTAGCTGGTGCCAAAGCGCGGATGCGGCTGGCGGAACCACTCGGTCAGCACGCCATCTTCCGAAACGCGATTCAGCACACCATTGGAGCCCACGATGGCGGTATTCACCGCCCCCGCAAGAATTAGTGTGCCCACGACCACTACAAAGCCGTGAAAAATCAAGCGGGCGATCAGCGGACCCTGCAGGCTCATGGCCAGCCCGCCGATCAGATTCTCCAGGTAGTTCCTCCGGACGTCGTCCGGAATAATCATCACCGCGAAGAAGGAAACCAGCGAGGTAAACACCAGGCTGTACACGAAAATGACCAAGCCGGCCTTCTTGAGGTTCTTGAGTTTGGGACTCTCAATTTCGCGATACACCTGGGCCAGCGATTCTTCTCCGCTCATGGCCAGCACCGAATGACCCAACGCGATGAAGATGGCCACCACGCCAAACATGTGCGGCAAGCTGCTGTGGGCCAGCCAGCCCAGTGCACTTGGGCTGAAATGAAGATTCCGCGGATAGGGAAAAGGAGGAAGCTGGGAATGGCGCAGCACCGCGGTGTAAATACACCAGCCGATCAGCAGCACTACCATCACGGTTACCAGCTTCATGATGTGCAGCGCTTTTTCGCTCGACTCCGCCACGCCCTTGGTGTTTTCCCACCAGAAGTACACGGTGACGACAATAGCGAACATCGTGGCGATACCTGCGACGGTTGAATCCGAAAAGGGGCCACTCAGGTGCGCATGTTGCGACAGATCACTGAGCAAACCGCCTAGATACTGTCCGGCGGATACTCCGCTGATCGGTCCGGTTAGGATGTAGTCGAACATCAGGGCGGAGACGCTGAATTTCGCCAGCGCGCCGCCCAGGGATTGCTTGACTGCGCGATACACGCCGCCGCGCACGAACATGCTGCAGCTTTCCACGTACACCGCGCGCACGGCGTAGGAGAACAGCATGATGGCCAAAATGAACCACGGCGCGGTTTTGCCGATGTACCCTTCCGCTTCACCTCCGGCGTAGTAGGCGGAGGATGCCAGATCGTTCAGAACGATGGCGGCCGCACGCCAAAATGAAATGAAGGTAAGTAGAGCTGTGGTGGCTACGATGACGCGCGGAATGCCATTGCCCCGGCGGCCCTTGGCAGCGGGGTTGGGAGGAATGCTGCTCATGTCTGGGTGAACTTATGACCTAGCAGATTCAAATGCTCGCATTTTTCCTACGCGAAGTCTAGCGACCCCTTGCCCTGTTGAGCGTTGGTCGTCCGGTAGCGCCGAAACCACGCTGCGCTGCGCTTTCTTCGAGCCCCCAGGCCCTTCAGCGGCTTGGTTCTTTGACTCAACGGGGACCATAATGCTGCTAGATGAATGTTATGAGGTTCGCTGCAGACGCACTCGTGGCCCGCATTTCAACTGTGGTTGCATGCCTGCTGGTGCCGCTGGCTTTGGCATCGCAGAACCCGCCGCAGTCCGAACAGATTCGCGTCTCGACTCGCTTGGTCCAGATTGCCGTCATCGTTCGAGACAAAAACGGCCCTGTCGCCGATCTTAGGAACGAAGACTTCACCGTCCTCGACCGCGGCAAGCCGCAGAAAATTAGCGTTTTCTCTGTCGAATCCAGCGAATCCGCGTCACAGCCTGCGCAACCGTTGCCACAAAACACGTTCTCCGACTTGCCGCAGCGCGTCGCCCCGCCACGTAGCGTGACCATTGTGCTGCTGGACAACCTCAACACACTTTATGGCACGGCTGGCGAATCTCAGTATGAGGCTACTCCTTACTGGCTCGAGGACCTTGCGCTGAAAAACGCGAAGAATCACCTCACCGAATTTATCAAGCAGCTCCAGCCGCAAAATCGCGTTGCCATCTACAATCTGCGGCGCTCGCTGAATGTTTTGTGCGATTTCACCAGCGACCGCGGCCAGCTCCTCGCCATCTTGAACAAATACGATACACGGTCCGTCACCAATCGCGCGGTCGTCGACCCGGGCTACAAAACTAGTCCCGGCAATGAGGACCACCCGCGCGGCGTGGCAAATGGATTCGAGAACGCGGCGTCGTTGCGCCTGGCAGAGGGCGCCAATGAGGATCGTGCGGCGGAGACCATGGCCGCGTTGGAGCAAATCGCCGCACATGTGGCAAATATTCCAGGGCGCAAAAATCTCGTTTGGCTCACGGCCAATCTTCCTTTCTCCGGCGCAGAGATGGCGCACGTGCTGAGTCCGGCCAATATCGCCGTTTATCCCGTCGACGCGCGCGGGCTGCTGACCCGTTCGCCCATGGTGCTGGCGGATATTGCTGGTACGGCCGACGCCGACGATGTTTCCGGGGCCAGCGGCCACATGGATAATATGCCGGCTCAGTCCTCTCAGCCGATCGGCATCGCCACCATGCAAAAGCTCGCCGACGAAACCGGCGGCCAGGCTTTTGTCAACACCAACGACATAACCGGCGCCATCCGCAAAGCCGTCGAAGATTCCGCCGTTACGTACACGTTGGGTTTTTATATCAATCGCGATGCTCTTGACGGAAAATTCCATGAGGTCAAAGTCAAGGTCCGAGGACAAGGCCTCGCCGTCCACTATCCAAAGGGCTATTTCGCCTATCCAGATACCGCCCCCACAAAGGACGAAGACCAGAGGCGGCTGCTTTCCGCCGTGCAAAGCCCCGTCGAATCTTCCTCCATTCCGGTGCAGGTGACCGTAGAGCGTGTCGATCAACCGCCGCATTGGCTCAAGGTCATGTGCTCCATCGACGCTCACGATGTCAGTTTGGTGCAGAGTGGAGACCTGCGTAAGGGAGTCATCGAGGTCTATATCGTCGAGCAGGACCAGACGGGCAAAGTCCTCTTGCAATCGGGGAAAAGCTTCACTCTTCAGTTTCCTGAGAATAAGTACGAAGCCCTTCTGAAGTCGGGCCTCTTCTTTCACGAACTTGTGGAGCCCAAGTCTGGCGCAATTACTCTTCGCGTGCTGGTCGAAGATCCCGCCACCAGCAAAGTCGGCAGCCTGATTATTCCATTGTCCCAGCTAAAGTAGCTAACCTTCGTTCTCTAAGTCCCGATAGTCGTTTAGCGTGGCACTGCAAGTGACCTGCGCGCGATCGATCGCGTTCTACTTAACTGCCTCGCTCCATTCCTGGTCGGCGCGGCGCAGCAGGCTCGCGCGATCCTCTTCCAAAATCCAGCGCTGTTTCACCAGTTCGTCGAGAGCGCGGCCGTAGCGGTGGAGATAATCTTCGCGGCCGGTGTAGCGCTCCGCAATCGATTGGCGCGCATCGCCGGCCTTTTGGCCATCGGCTGCTATCTTCGGAAACGGCAGGTAAGAGGCCTCGAAGGAAACGCGCTGATCCGGGGCGCCAATCGAAGGATCGCGCAAATTCCAACTGGCATAGGTAGCAAGCGGAACCGTGATCTCCGGTAGACGCACGCCGTCCCGTTCGTTTCCGTCGGCGTCCACTTGCGGCACCAAAACCGGAAAAGGCTGCCCGACCTTGGGCGGCTGTAAAGTCAATATTCCGTCACGCCATCCTGGGCCGAAGTCGAGACGCCAGGCTTCGTTTGCCTCTCGCGGCTTGTTTACGCCAGAAATCGCAGGGAAACTATATTCCCTTAAGGGTACGAGCGTTCCGTCCGCGATCTTCGGATAGCTGCTCTCCGGCGGGGACGTGCCCCTGTGAACCCAGGCGTCCATGTTGGTGATCATCGCACGCCAGAAGAATCGCATCGGAAGCGGCGATTCCGGCCGCTGGCCAAGCAGATCTCCCTTACCCTTTGTGGGCGGAAAAGGGCCGGAGAAATGCTGGAGTCCCGTGAAGTGGTAGATACGCACATCCGGTGAGATGGTCGCGTCACGTTTGCCGTCTGCAGTGATGTGAATCAGTGCCGCCGCGCGTCCCCAATATTCGTACGATGTATTGGAGAAGAAGATCTTCGGCACGACTCGCTCCGCGGCGGCACGGTCGAGCAACCCTCCAGTATCTTCCGTGACCGGATCGGTTTCAGGCTGATCGGTAAATGGAAAAACGTCCGTTGGGAAAAAGACAGACGACGTGGGTTGCGCATCCCGCGAAGGCTGCGCGAAGCGATAGTTGAAGCTGCCGCGCCCCGCTCCCGCAACGTGCGCGAGAACGCCATCCAGGGCGATTCTTCCTTCTTCATCGGCGTTGAATCCTTGGTAAAGGAAATCGCGAAGAAAGCGCCCGTTCTGCGAAATGCCTTCCCCATAAACGCGCGTGGCGGGAGCGATCGTGGCTTCGCCATGCTTCGCGTATGAAGCGAAGTCGCGGACAGCGGCGAAGCCAAGCCCGGCAACCACCGGATCAGCGACAACGTAAACGTATTCGTAAATCTTTCCCGGCTGGAAGCCCCCGTTCAAATGTATGTACCGATCGCTGGCGGTCAGCTTGCCATCCACAGTGTGCGCGAATTGCCACTCGGACCGGGGAATTACAGTGCGCGTGGCGTTGCGCGATTCCCGCACCGTGAGCACACTACGCGGATCGTCTGGTGCTGCGACCGGATATTCGGACCCGCCAATCTCGCCAAGGATAAGATGCCCCAACGGAATTTCGTCCGTCACTTTTGAGGGCATCAAATCGCCGCGCAGCAGGCCGGTGATGGTTTTTCCGTTGTCTTTCGCGATGGGCGCGTAAAAGCGCAAAGCGTCTTGGCCGGCGGCATCCCACTGCCACCCGAGGCTCACAACGGTATAGCCGCTGCGCAGTAGCCACGCATCTCCCACATCGCTAGCAAGATCCCAGTTGCCGCCATCAACGGTGCCGATAATCCGCGCCCGCCCGCGGTTCGGAACTTCCAGCAACAGTGAGCCGTTGCCCTTGCTCGCATCCTTCGGGCGAACCGCAACAAAGTCCGCAGAAAACTCCACCTCGCCATTCTTAAGATTCACGGCCTTGTCGAGATCGACTATGCGTCGGTTATGAGGATTGGCGACGGAAGCCGAAAAATAGACGCGCCCCACAATACGTTCGTAGGCCCCGGCGTCGCCGAAGGTTCGGCCACCAAGCACTGCGGTGCGCGAGGTAATCTCGACACGCGTTACCTTCGCGTGCAGCGACGCAACGCTACAGATCAGACAAAATAGCAGCGGTGTGAGGCTTCGACGCAGAATCATGCGCGGAAGAATAGCACAGCCATCTCACTGACCGGTTCACTCGCCGCGTTCGGCCTTCTTGACTTAATCGGTTGCGAGAATCATTCTGGCCGCCGTGTATCTGTCGGAGCGAGACGTCGAAACTCGTCCGCGCGGGAGGAGAAACATGACCGATCCGGAAGGCGCAATCGATCGAAGAAGGTTTCTGGGCAAATCCGCGGCGCTGACCGTGGGAGGCGCGGCCTTCGCCAGCACGGCCCTTTCCTACAGCAGAATCGCGGGCGCGAACGACCGAATTTCCATATGCCACATCGGAAACGGCAGCCGCGGGGAAGACTTGGACTGGATCGTCTCGAAACTTACCGCCACGCACAATGTGGAGATGAGTGCGGTCTGCGATTTGTGGAAACTGAATCGCGAGAAAGCGGTCGCGACGAATGCAAAATACTATGGGCGGCCGCCGCGCGCGTTTCAATATTTCGAGGACGTTCTCGCGCTTAAGGACATCGACGCGGTGCTCATTTCTACGCCGGAGCATTCGCATTCGCCGATCCTGAAAGCGGCGGTGGAAGCAGGCAAAGACGCTTATGTAGAAAAGCCCATGGGCAACGTCTTGGCAGAGGTGAAAGCCGCGCGCGATGCCGTGCGAAAATCCGACCGAATCGTGCAAGTGGGCACGCAGCATCGCAGCGAGCCGTATCCCAGAGCCGCACGCGATTTGGTGCAGACCGGAGTTCTCGGAGAAGTCAGTAAGGTGGAGATTGTCTGGAATTACCACGGTCCGCGTTGGCGAGGGCGCGAAGAAACAAAACTGATTCGCGAGGAAGACACCGATTGGCGCAAATGGCTGCTGACCAGGCCATATCGTCCGTTCGATCCGCAAGTCTATTGCGAATTTCGCTTGTACAAGGAATTCTCCAGCGGCATTCCGGACCAATGGATGAGCCACGGCATCGACATGGTGCACTGGTTCATGAATGACAGTTTTCCGCGCTCGGTGACAGCTCACGGCGGGATCTTCGCCTGGCACGACGGAAGGCAGAATGCCGACACCTTCCAAGCCTTGCTCGAGTACCCCAAGGGATTTCTGGTCAGCTATTCCACCAGCTTCGGCAACGATTCGCCGAGCTTCACTCGCTACATGGGCAAGAAAGCGACGCTCACCAATATCGGCGGTGAAGGCAGCCCGCGCTATCAATTGACAGAGGAAAAGGGGAATCACGAGGACGACGCCGATATCGACAAAGCTCGAGCGTCCAAGTTCGTCTTGCTTCCGGGTGAATCGCAGCTTCCGCCCATGGGCATCGATGATCGCACGCTGGAGCATATGGCCAACTGGTTCGAGTGCATGCGCTCGCGGCAGCAGCCTCATTGCACCGTGCAGGATGGACTGGCGCATTCGGTGGCAAACATGATGGCCGCGGAGTCTTATTGGTCTGGCAAAAAGCAGTATTGGGATACGGCGAGCGAGACGTTTTCGGATCGACGTCCTACGTAGTTGCTAAACGAAGTGCGACATTTTGCGACTGGGGCCCCCCTCCCCCGGGTTTTCTGTAAGTGCGTATTCTAAAGGACTTACCGATGGGCCTCCTGTAAGTGCGCAATACAAAGGGCTTATTGGCGCCGTTTTAAACGCCAAATCGCGTATGTCCACAACTGCGCATTCTAAAGGAGTTAGGCTACCGGGGTCTTATCTATGTGGGAATTTCCAGTCACAGTGTAGCAGATAGTAATAAAATGTCAAGAACTATTTGGGTCCCCGACGGTGTTTTTATGACAAATAGCGGAGAGTTTGCTCGACTAATTTCGCGGTGGGCGCGTAGGGATCGCCGGGGGCGTCGAATTCCATGGAGCAGTAGCCTCGAAAGCCACTCGATTTAAGGATCTCGAACGATTTCCCCAGGTCGATATTGAACTGTTTGCCGTTGTCCGTTTCGCCGTCCTTTACATGGCAAATGTTATAGGCGTGCTGAAACATGGCTTGCAGCGCGCGGTAGTTGAAATCGGGATCGCCGGTGAGCATGGAATTGGCGAAATCGGGTAAGGCGCGGAGATACGGATGACTGACGCCCTGAATCACCTTGACGAGAAAGAACGCGTCTTCACTGACCAGGTCGTCGTTCTCTAGAGTAACCACTACATTCTTGCTAGCTGCGTATGTCGCGACTTCACGAAGACTATCGACTGTTCGCTGTAGATCAGGTTTTGCGTTCGATGCAGGGCGAATGTGTGTGCGAATGCCCGGGGAGCCGATGGTGACGGCAACATCCACCCATTTCTTGGCGGACTCGATCGATTTGCTTCGCGCTGCGGGATCCGCGTCGTAAAAACTGGCTTCCGTGGATACGGCGATGTTCACAACCTTGGCGTTGGCCTTGTTCAACTCTCCGCGAAATCTCGCGAGGTACTCAGATTCCAATGAGCGAAAGTGCGGGCTGTATGGCTCGATGTTGTGAACGCCAAATTTCTTGATTACTTCGGCCGGAAACTGGATCAGGTCCATTCCCGGCAAGGTCGCGCTGCGGTCGCGATTTCCGGGGCTATCGATGTACGCACGAAAGGGGTAGGAGGCGATGGCGACGCGGTCGCGCGGCTCGGTTGGGAAGGAGATGTTCGGCTGTGGCGCGTCGGTCGCTCTCGCTGTCGACACTGTGGATACGATTAGATTGCCACCGACTAGCGCGGATGCTTGTTCCAGGAAAGTACGTCGAGTTATCGGGTTCATGGTCAGTTTTCGCGGACAGCAATCTATACCGCATCAGGCTGGGAGGCAAATGCGGATCAAGTCTAACGGAACGATTTGGCGCAGTCGGCGCAGGGGCAGATGGTGCGGAGATGGTCGTAGCTGAAGATGCCGGTGGCGTGGCCGTCGGTGAAAGTGATCTGGATGGCGTAATTGCCGACGGTGGTAGCCTTTTGCGCGCGCGTCTTGGGCTTAAACATCGGCAGCGCTGTTGACGAGACTGGAGCCACACCGGCGCCTGCGGCCTTTCGGATGCGCTCGTCATTGCAGGTGGCGCAGGGACATTCTTCGCGAAGATAGGGAAAATCGTAGTGGCTCGTGTGGCCGTCGGCCCAAACGATGTCGACACCCGCGCCGCTGGTTACGTGAACCTTTACGCTGGCGGGCTTTTTTCTGGGATCGATGGGAATGGGCATGATTCAGTCAACAGTTGACAGTTTACAGTCGAAAGGGCCGGGAAAAGAAACGGGGCGCATTGATGGCAGTAGGCCAGTTTCCGGTTAGCGCGTTCCATGAAGGGGAAACGTCAATAGGATAATAGGGGCGCCCTTTTATAATGCGTTTATCAGGCACAATGGCAACGTGTTCGCTTTCTCATCGAGTTGTCTGCGTGTGATTGAGGCCCGCTGTTACCAAAGCCGAGGGGGGTATTCCCGTGAACGCCTCGTTGTTGAATCACTTAGGTTCGGCACACAAAGTCCGGCGGTTCTTCGGAATCGCTTTCTTCCTCTCCTGTTCCTGTGTTGTCCTGATCCTTACAAGTCTGTTGCCAGCTCAGGACCGTAAGTCCCGCGATGCGCGCTCCTTCGGTCAGAATAGCAACCGGCAACTCTCAGACACACATGCAACGTGGCGCGCCTATGGCGGTGCCGCAGATGGCGCGCAGTACTCTTCGCTACACCAGATTGACCGCAGCAACGTCGCCAAGCTGAAGAAGGTCTGGAGCTATCAGACTGAAGACGGCCTGCCGTACGCGTTTAATCCGTTGGTCGTCGACGGCGTCATGTACGTGATGGCACGGACCAATAGCATCGTCGCCCTCGACGCCACTACCGGAAAGGAAATCTGGACTCATCCCATCGGAGCGAAGACGGCGCTGATCACCAACCGAGGCATCGACTACTGGGAAAGCGCGGATCGCTCGGAACGGCGCCTGCTCTTTGCCGCCGACAACCATCTGCAGGCAATTGACGCACGGACCGGACAATCCATCTTTGATTTCGGCAAGAGTGGCAGCACCGACCTCCGCGAGGGGCTTGGGCGCGATCCGAAGACGCTAACGCTGGTGCAGTCAACCAATCCCGGTCGCATCTTCGAAGACCTGTTGATCCTAGGCTCCGCGACGAATGAGGAGTACGACTCCGGCCCTGGCGACATCCGGGCGTACAGCGTGCGCACAGGCAAGCTGGTCTGGAGCTTTCATACGATTCCGCACCCGGGCGAACCAGGCTATGAAACCTGGCAAAAGG
>Ga0210409_10000389_pt1 | contig 78678 bp, 70 predicted proteins | sample IncBWH17MmetaG_FD_161649 | JGI IMG/M metagenome (GOLD analysis project Ga0210409, IMG submission 161649) | Forest soil microbial communities from Barre Woods Harvard Forest LTER site, Petersham, Massachusetts, United States - Inc-BW-H-17-M | ecosystem: Environmental > Terrestrial > Soil >... | reverse complement strand
CCGCCGATTGAATCGAGACTACGAGCGCCAAGCCCAGACCGGCGAAACCATGGTCTACTTGGCCATGATTCGACTGATGATGGCGCGCCTGGCGAAAAATTGATGAGTTTTCAAACACGCTCTTAGAGCCCGTTTGGAAATCCCCTTTTTCTGTAGGAGACGACGTAAGGAGTCTCTGATCTCCCCTCAGGGCGTCATCGGCGCCGGAGGTTTGAGAATTCTTACGCCGTCTCCTGCAATTCTGAAACACGCTCTTAGAGGCTAAGCTAAGCGGCCTTCCACGAACGACTCGACAGCGCAAAACCGTTCTGGAAAGCTTTCGGTGGTGAAGCAATCAATTGTGACGTTGGACATGGAGGGCGTGCTGACTCCCGAGATCTGGATCGCTGTCGCGGACAAAACCGGCATCCCCGAGCTGCGCCGCACTACGCGGGACGAGCCGGACTATGACAAACTGATGCGCGGCCGTTTGAAAATCCTCGACCAGCACGGGCTCAAGTTGTCCGACATCCAGCAGGTGATCGGAGCGCTCAACCCTCTCGAAGGCGCCAAAGCCTTCCTGGATGAGCTCCGGTCGCTGATGCAGGTGATCATTTTGTCCGACACCTTCGAACAATTCGCGTCGCCACTCTTGCGCCAACTCGGCTGGCCCACCCTGCTCTGCCATAGGTTGGCGGTGGAAAACGATCGAATTGTTGATTATAAACTGCGCGTGCCGGAACAGAAGCAGCGGGCCGTAGCCGCTTTCAAACTGCTGAATTACCATGTAATTGCCGCCGGGGATTCGTTCAACGACACCGCCATGCTGAGCGAAGCCCACGTCGGTTTCCTGTTCCGCGCGCCCGGGAACGTGAAACAGCAATTCCCGCAATTCAAGCCGGTCGAGGCTTACGCCGACCTCATGAAGCTCATCCAGGGAGCGATGGCGTGAGCCGCGGCCGCAGTTAAACCGTTAAGAGGTTGAAACGGTAAAACAGCAGGTTTCGCTGGCGTTAATGATAATGCGCCCGCGTTTATTCCTGTCCAGCGGCGCGTGTCAAAGGCGCGACCCCAAGAACGGGCACTAAAGAGAGCAAGGACCGCAGAGACGTGCGGACGGGCGGGTTCTTTGTGTTCTTTGTGTCCTTGCGTGGCGGTTCCGCAGGTGCGAAATTGCCTCGCGCGGCGCCTAATTCTCCGGCTTCAAATCGCGCGACATCAGGTCGCGCACCGCCTTGCCGACGTTTTTGCCCTGGTACAACATCGCATAAACTTCGTCAATCACCGGCGTGCTGACATTGTGTTTGCGCGCGAGTTGGTACGCTGAACGCGCAGTAGGATAACCCTCCGCCACCGCCAGCGTGCTCGCCGCGATGTCGGCGGGCTTTTCGCCCCGCCCAACGCGTTCGCCAAAGCCGCGATTACGGCTCAGCCTGGAAAAGCACGTCACCATCAAGTCGCCCAGGCCGCTCAGGCCCGTCGAAGTTTCGGGTTGCGCACCGCAGGCGACGGCCAGCCGGCGGATTTCCACAATCGCGCGGGTCACCAACGCCGCCTTGGAGTTGTCACCAAAACCCAGGCCATCACCGACACCGGCGGCAATCGCAATCACATTTTTGAGTGCGCCTCCCAGTTCCACCCCAAGCACGTCGGCGCTCGTATAGACTCGAAAAGCCGGCCGGCTGAACAGCGTCTGGACCTTGCCGGCGGTGGCCGGGTCGCGGCTCGCGGCAACAATCGCGGTCGGGATATCACGAGCCACTTCGATGGCAAAGCTGGGACCAGACAAAGCGGCGCAAAGTGCTTTGGGCGCGTTCTCGGCAAGGACGCCGCACATGGTCAGGCCGGTGTCGTACTCGATCCCTTTGGTCACGCTGACGACAATGCCTTGATAATCTGCAAGCGACCGCGTGACTTCGCGAAATGGCTGCGAGGGGACCGCCACAATAACGCACTCGGAGCCGGCGACCGCGCGAGAAAGCTCGGCTTCAAGCATGAGCTCGCGCGGCAGTTCGATGCCCGGCAGAAACCGCTCGTTCCGGCCCGCCTGGCGGATTTCCTCAAGCCACTCGGCGACGTGCCCCCAAAGGGTGATTTGGTTTTCACCCAGGTGCAGTAATCGCGCCAGGGCCGTCCCCCAGGCGCCGGCGCCGATGACACTAATCTTCATGAGGTTTGATTCGATGCCTGCGCTGCCGGCGTTTTTTTGAAGTCGATGCGGCTTTCGGTGCCGTTCAGTAAACGGCGAATGTTCGCCTTATGTTTATAGACCGCCAGCACAGCCATGGCGGCGGTAACAACGACGAGCAGAGTCGTGTTCACGAGCACCCAGGTGGCAAAGGGAAGTGTAAGAGAGGCGCAAATCGACGCGAGCGAAACATAACGGGTCAGCGCGAGGACGATAATCCACACTCCCAGGATGACCAACAACGGGTACGGAACCAGGGCGGCCAGCACTCCAGCGGACGTGGCAATGCCTTTCCCGCCTTTGAACCACAGCCAACAGGTGTAATTGTGGCCGAGGATGGCAACAACCCCCGCGACGACGCGAAACCACTCTTGTGCGAGCGCGGCGGCACCCGGCCAGAATCGCTGGGAAATCAAAGTAGCAACCACGGCGACCGCGAGCCACCCCTTCAGCGCATCGACCAGCAAAACGAGGATTCCGGCCGGTGTCCCCAGCGCGCGAAAGACATTCGTCGCACCGATGTTGCCGCTGCCGACCGTCCGGATATCGATGCCGCGTGCCTTGCCGACCAGGAAACCGGTCGGGATCGACCCGAGCAAATAAGCAGCGGCGGCGGTCAGGATGTAACCAACAATTGGCACGGGAATACTCTATGGGCGTACCCCAAAAAGTTTAAAGCCCAAAGTTGAAGGTGGGGCGCGTTGTCCCCAACGCGCCGCCATGGCGGCAGAGGGCCACGCCGCGTTAGACGCCTATATCCATGAATGTCGTTTCTCCGTGCAGATTCTTGCGGTTCCAAGTTGCCGGTTGAAGGTCGCACCCTGGTTGCGCTTGCGGTCGACAACTTGCAACCTTCAACCTGCGACCTTCAACCGTTCCCACAACGAGTTCGGTTCCGGCTATGCCGGCTTGTCGACAACACGCCCGGCCAAACAAGCTCAGTGCCGTAGCGTCCACAGTTGCCTGTTGTCAGCAGGACTTCCCCGGTGGCACAATGCGCCGCGAACCGACCATGACTACCGACCCCGGCCCTCAAACCTCGAACAAAGTAAAAATCGCCGTCCTGGGCGCCGGTTCGCTCGGCAAAGAGCACGTGCGCATTTACGCGGGGCTGGCCGCCGCGGGGCAAGTAGAGTTTGCTGGCCTCTATGACCCCGCGGCTGAGACGGCGCGCAAATGCGCCGAAAAATACCGTGCTCGGGCCTTCGGCTCGGCCGCGGACGCCGCCGCCGCCAGCGATGCGCTGAGCATCGTCACCCCCACGAGCACGCACTTCGAACTCGCCCAAAACCTGCTCCGCCAGGGCAAACACGTGTTGCTGGAAAAACCGATGACCGACAACGCCGCGCAAGCGGCCGAACTCGTCGAACTGGCGCGCCAACACGATTGCGTGCTGCAGGTCGGCCACGTGGAACGTTTCAACCCGGTGTTCAAGTACCTGGAAACCGTCGCCACCGAACCGCGTTTCATCGAAACCCACCGGCTGTCGCCCTTCCCGGCCCGCAGCACGGATATCGGGGTCGTGCTGGACTTGATGATCCACGATCTCGATGTCGTGTTGGCGTTTGTGAAATCCAGCGTCACGAGCGTCGATGCGGTGGGGATCCCCGTGCTGAGCCAGTCCGAGGACATCGCCAATGCCCGCCTCCGCTTCGCCAACGGGTGCGTCGCCAACCTGACCGTGAGCCGGGTCAGCCCCGAACGGATGCGCAAGATTCGCGTCTTCAGCGGCGGAGCGCTCACCAGTTACATCTCGCTCGATTACCGCGCGCAGGAGGGCTTCATTTACCGGGTCGCGCGCGAAGGCGAGGAGGAGAGCTCTCTGTTGAAGAAGCTGCTGCGCGCAAAGGACTCCACGATCGTGAGCGAGTTTGCCGGCAAACGCATCGTGCGGGAACCGGTGCCAATCGCGAAGGAGGAGCCGCTGAAGCTTGAATTGCAGCACTTCCTCGAATGTGTCCGCGCGCGCCGCACGCCCATGGTCAGCGGCGAATCGGCGAAACGCGCGCTGGATTTGGCGCTCGAGATCACGCGGCAGATCAAATCGTGAAACCAAAGAGCTTCATGCTGATCGCCGGGGAAGCCAGCGGTGATCTGCTCGCGGCGGAACTCGTGCCGGCGCTCCGGGAGGAACTCGCCATCGCCGGGGCCGTCCCGACCACCGATTATCAACCGCTGGGTGCTAGCCTGGAACCGCGTTTTTTTGGCGCGGGCGGTCCGCGCATGGCGGCTGCCGGCGTCGAGCTGGCGTTCGACATGACCGAGCATTCGGTCATCGGGATTTCGGATGTCCTGAAGAATTACCTTAAGTTCCGGCGGCTGTTTCATCAGCTCCATCGCCTGGCGCTGGACCGCGAGCCGGACGCGATCATCTGTGTCGATTTCGCTGGGTTCAACCGCCGGTTCGCCCATGCCATCAAAGCGTACGTCCGGCCGCGCCGGGATTGGTTTCACGACTGGAACCCGAAATTGATTCAATACGTCTCGCCGCAAGTGTGGGCCTCGCGCGAAGGCAGGGCTTACCAGATGGCGCGGGATTATGATTTGCTGCTTGGCATATTCCCTTTCGAGACGGAGTGGTACGCGAAACGTGTCCCGGCATTCCAGGTCGAGTTTGTCGGCAACCCCATCGCGGAGCGCTATCAACATTTAAAGCCCGCGGTTGCCTCCACGTCCGTGCGTTCTTTATCTTCGCCGATGGTTTTGCTGCTGCCAGGCAGCCGCGCGAGCGAACTGGCGCGGCATTTGCCGGTCCTGGCCGGAGCGCTCAAACTCATGCGAGCGGCCCATGCCTCTCTGAGCGCGCGCGTGGTCCTGCCCAGTGAAACTCTCGCCGATAAGGCGCGAGCCGCTGGCCTGCCGTCTGACGCGGACATACAAATCGGCCGCTTGCACGAAGCGCTGCGAGAGGCGGATGTGGCGCTCGCGTCAACCGGAACGGTGACCATGGAGTGTGCTTACTTCGGCGTGCCCACGGTGGCTCTCTACAAAACCTCATGGACCACCTACTACATCGCCAAACAAATTGTGACAGTGAAGTACCTCGCGATGCCAAACCTTTTGGCCAACGAAGAAGTGTTCCCAGAATTCATCCAGTGGGCCGCCACCGCCGAAAACATTGCCACCGCCGCCCTGGAGCTCTTGCGCGATCAAACCCGGCGAACGCGCATTAAAGCAAAACTGGCGGAAATTGTTTCCTCCCTGGGTGGCCCCGGTGCCAGCCGCCGCGCCGCCCAGGCCATCGTCCGCTGTTTGAATGCGAGCTGAAGCACGGTGATCTAACGCAAAGACACAGCGCGCCAAAGCCGCAACTAAACTGGCAGGGACGCTGTCCTCAGCGTCCCCATTTTTTCTGAAAGGATTTCCAGGAACCCCGGAAAGAAATCCATGGTGTCCGTACTACTATCCATCAAAGCTTCCGCAGCTTGCGCAAATCCTCGTCCTCGTCATCGTCCTCGTTCTCGTCCTCGATCCGTTTGCATTCCGCGGTTACTTTCTCCTGCTTTTGCAGAGGACAGCCGTACTCCAAAACCTGGCGGACACAGTTCAAGCGCTGAGAATGCGCTTGCGTTTTGGAGTGCGGCAGCCCTCTGCCGCTTTGGCTCCGGGTGGTTTGAGCGCCACCTGCCTGCAACAAAAGCACGGCAAACTCTCTGGGCGGTGTTCCTACCTTCCTGCGAAAGCAAAGGCGCAGACAATTCAGCTTTCCGTCTTCCGCGGTTACTTTCTCCTGCTCTTGCAGAGGACAGCCGTACTCCAAAACCTGGCGGACACAGTTCGAGCGCTGAGAATGCGCTTGCGTTTTGGAGTGCGGCAGCCCTCTGCCGCTTTGCCTCCGGGTGGTTTGAGCGCCACCTGCCTGCAACAAAAGCACGGCAACCTCTCTTTGCCGCGTTCCCACCTTCCTGCAGAACCACAGGCGCGGTGAATTCACCTTTCCGCGTATTCCGCGTATTCGGCGGTTGAGTTCTCCTCGTCCGGCTCCTCCCGCCCCACAAGCAGTTTGGAATCTTGCAGTGGATCGGTTTCATCGGGCTCTTTTCTCTGCGCTCATCGCGTCTCCGCGGTTTGTTTGGTTCCGCATTAGGGGAACCCCTGACACCCATCTCCCCAAGCCTTGACCCCATCACCCCCATGCCTACTCTCCCCCCATGACAACCTCGCGTCAGCGCATCCTGGCCGCGCTTGCCCTTTCGCTCACCGTCACCAATTATGCCCAGGTGGACCGCATCACCGGCAAACCCTTCGCGACGCGCTCCGAGGTGCTCGCGCAACACGGCATGGTTTGCACCAGCCATCCGCTGGCCTCCCAAGCCGGCCTCGACGTGCTCAAGGCCGGGGGCTCCGCGGTCGATGCCGCCATCGCCGCCAACGCCGCCCTCGGCCTCATGGAACCCATAAGCTGCGGCGTCGGAGGCGACCTCTTCGCTATCGTTTCCAGCGCGAAGGAAAACAAACTCTACGGTCTCAATGCCTCTGGCCGTTCCCCGCTCGGGCTTAGCTTCGACCAGATGCAAGCCGAGCTGTCCAAACTCAAGCGCACCGCCATCCCCATGCGCGGCCTGCTACCCATCTCCGTGCCGGGTGCGGTCGATGGCTGGTTCGAGCTTCACCAAAAATTCGGAAAACTGCCCATGCAGCAGGTGCTCGCCCCGGCTATCCGGTATGCGCGCGAAGGTTTCCCCGTCACCGAAACCATCGCCTACTACTGGGACATCGGCGTGCGCAATGCCAAGGCTGATGGATTCCCTGGCGCCTTCCTCGAAACTTACGCGCCTGGCGGTCGTGCCCCGGCCTCCAGCGACGTTTTCAAAAACCCCGGCCTCGCCAACACCTACACACTCCTGGCGGAAAAAGGCCGCGACGCCTATTACCGCGGCGAAATTGCCGACAAGATCGACGCCTTCATGCGCGCCAACGGCGGCTGGTTGCGCAAGGTCGATTTCGAAAAACACACTTCCACCTGGGTAACGCCCGTCTCCGTCAACTACCGCGGCTACGACGTCTTCGAACTGCCGCCCAACGGCCAGGGCATCGCGGCCCTCCAAATGCTGAACATCCTCGAAGGATTCGACCTCCGCGCCATGGGCTTCCAAAGCGCCGACGCCTTCCACGTGATGATCGAGGCCAAGAAACTTGCCTTCGAGGACCGCGCCAAATTCTACGCCGACCCCGATTTCGCCAAAGTCCCCGTCCAGGGCCTCCTTGCCAAATCCTACGCCGCTGCTCGCCGCAAACTCATCCGCATGGACCGAGCGGCGCGGACCTATGACGCCGGCAACCCGGCCTTGCAGCAGGGCGACACGATCTACCTCACCACTGCCGACGCTGAGGGTAACATGGTCTCGCTCATCCAAAGCAATTACCGCGGCATGGGCAGCGGCATCGTCGTGCCGGGTCTGGGTTTCGGTTTTCAGGACCGCGGTGAGATGTTTGTCCTGGAGCCGGGCCACCCCAACGTCTATGCGCCCGGCAAACGCCCGCTTCACACCATTATTCCCGCGTTCATCATGAAAAATGGCCGGCCCTTCATGAGCTTCGGCGTGATGGGCGGCGCGATGCAGCCCCAGGGCCATGTCCAGATCGTCGTCAACATCGTCGATTTCGGTCTCGGCGTGCAGGAAGCCGGCGACGCCGCCCGCTGGCAACACGAAGGCTCCACTGACTACAACCTCCCGAATATGACGACCGGCGGCTGGGTCAACCTCGAAAGCGGCATCCCCTGGTCCACCGTCGCCGAACTCAAACGCCGCGGCCACGACATCCGCGTTGACCTCGGCGGTTACGGCGGCTACCAGGCCATCCTCTGGGACCCCACTAACAAAGTCTATCACGGCGCCAGCGAAAGCCGCAAAGACGGCTGCGCGGCGGGGTATTGACGGAAGTCAGCAGCCGTCGCTCGACGGGCCGGTTACTGCGTTCGCACGCGGTCGAAGCGGCTGCTGTTGATGGCTTGGGTGTCGGTCAACTGCACACCGAATATTCCGCGGTTGTTTTTTGCTGTTTTTAATTGCGTCTTTGCCTCCTTGCAGTGCTGTCCCCAAGGATGAAGCAATTCGAGCAAGATTCTTCTAATCGTAACTGTTTGGGTTCTCTGCGCTCATCGCGGCTCGGCGGTTTATCTGTTCGGCGGATTTGGTTGCGGCTCGACCGCTCTATGCCTTTGCGTTTAATCCCGGTCAGCGGTTCCGCCAACAAGAACGACACCAGGCACGAACCAGCCGCTCCAGGCACCGGCGCGGTCGCGCTTCTGTCCCACCCTCGACGTTCTGGACCCGCCGCGCCTGACGCAGTACGTTCGTCTATGCGCGAGCGGAGCGAGCCAAAACCAAGAGTCCCGAAGGGACGAAATGTGATAGCCCGGGGTGGAGCGAAGCGGAGCCCCGGGTAAACCGCCCCCAAATTTCGTCTCCCTCTCCTCCTCCGGAGAGGGTCGGGGAGAGGAGGCCTTGACGCGTTTGAAGTCAGGTGCTCTCCCCGCCTGAGAGATATGGGCGACGAACCCACCGCCTCCGGTAACGGCGCCATTATGCGTTCGATCAAATCCGCCCGTTGACCGCCAAATCACTCAGGAACAGCTCCATCTTTGGTTCCGCGGGCAGCAGCTCCTCCCTCGAGTGCATCCGATAGAAAAGGACGTAACGTCGAATCCAGTCACAGTAACTCCGCTCGGTGTGAATCGAATAGTGGTGCAATCGCATCACGTTCCGAACCTGATCCAACAGCTTCGACGAATGGCCTTGACTTTCCATGTCAACCCTCTAAGATCTGATTATGATTATGGATTATTGGACTTTTCGCCCTGATATTGACCTTTCTAATATCAAGGCGAAACTGCCCGAAAACCATGCCAATATCTTATTATCAAGGCGAAACGCCCTGTCAATAAATAGTTATGTGTCATGAAGGCTTCCAGAGCTAAACTCCCTTGCGCGTGCTGCGGGTATCTCACGCTCGGCGATTCGCCGGGGAGCTACGAAATCTGCCATGTGTGCTTTTGGGAGGACGATCCCGTGCAGTTGCTCGACCCCTGGTACGTGGGTGGTGCGAACAAGGTCTCGCTCCAGCAGGCTCAGGAGAACTTTTCAAGGTTCGGGGTCAGCGAGCAGAGATTCAAGAAGAATGTCAAAGGTGTCCTTGCCGGGGACATCCGCGACGAGCGTTGGAGGCCCGTTGCCGAGGCGGATCGAAAGTACGTCACCACGCCTGCGGCTCTAGGGAAGGAAAAACCGAATGGGGATTGGCCATGGTATTATTGGTGGCGCTAACACATAACGAACGCACTTCAGGCAACGGCGCGGTCGCGCGCTCGTTTTCAATTGGACGCCTCAGGCGCGCCGTGCCTGAGTGCGAGCGTTCGGCGTAAATTTATGGACATCGTGGATTGGATGACGTGGGGAGGCGAAAGGATCGATCTGTCGACCGTTCACTTCACACCGGAGTTGCTCAGGTGCGTTCCTCGGCATTTGGCACTCAAGTATCGCGTCCTGCCTGTGCACGATTCGGCGGAGCGCTTGCGTGTCGCGGTAGCTGGGCCTCCGGATTTCGATGCGGTTGATTCGCTCACCTACGTGTTGAAGCGCGAAATTGAATTTCGTCCCTCGGACGAGCAACAGCTCGACACGTTTCTCCAGCGCCTATACAGTGGCGTTCAGGAAGACCGGAGATGAGACACCCCACCGAACCAGCGGATGCACAAAACGCCGCGCTAACGCTCTGGTTTCATTCTGGGTGCCAGTGGCGTGGCGTCTGTGATCCTTTTCGTTAGCCGAATGAATGCTCAGAGCGAAAGACCTTGCATCGCGTGCGGCCAGCCCATCTTGGAACGCGCGAAGAAATGTCCTCACTGCCGCAGTTGGCAGTACCGCATGTATACCGCCTGGTTTCATCCGGCCACTTGGATTGCGCTCATCGTGCTGTTCGGTGTAATGATGCTCATCCCCATGGGTTCGATTCTCTATGATTTGCCGCATAAGCGAAATCCTGAATTTCGCCCCTCGGAGTCCTTTTCCGTTGTCGAGTCGAAGGTTCATTATGGCATCGAGAAGGATATTCCCCACGTTTCCTGCATCGGCACAATTCGCAATAACACCGGTACGGCCTGGGAGGATCTCCACTTTCAGGTGAGGTTCTTCAATTCGGCAGGCCAGCTCGTTGATACGCTTTCCGACAGCGACTATTCTCTTGTCGTGCAGCCGCACTCTGAAATGACATTTCGAGTCCGGGGTCTAGCTGACAAGTCTGCCGACCAGTATGTCACGCACAAAATCCAAGTGATATGGGCAAAAGAGGCCCATGCCTCGTGGTAGTGAGATTCGGCTAACAAGCACATGCAGCCTGACCCCGCGATTTCGTTCTTGTTTCATGCTGTGCGCCAATGGCGCGGGGCGGCTGATGTGCGACGTTAGTTGCTCGAGAGGGCGCCATGCGAAAGAGCCCAATAATTATTACGTCCGTTTTTGTTGTGGTGCTGGGCAGCCTAGCGAGTTGGCGCGCTCATGTTCATCGCGAGGAGGTGCATTCCCAGGAGGTTGCAGAGGCAAAGGCATTTTGCGAGTCACTTCTTCCAGCCATTCAGCGGGCACAGGCTGTGTCCGGCTCATACCCAAAGCAGGTCGATCCCCAATGGTGGGCTGGACGGTCGGTGCCGCGGCTCATTCACACGCAGAAATTCTACCACAGCAAAGGGACGAATTTCTTGTTGGGCTTTAACGTTGGCCAGGGCTACATTTATCCAGTCTGGGGCTGGGATAGCAGTTGGATGAGTTGGCAGCCCTGTGAACCCTCCGTATTGGATGGCAACTAACCAACCCAACCCAGCAAACCCCGCGATTGCACTGGTTTTTCATGCCAAGCATCAGCGGCGCGGGGTCGCCGGTCGGGACCGTTGGCCGTCCTTTTCACCATGAAGAGTCTCAAGCGCTTTACGCTGATTAGTTGGGCATTACTTGCCATCGCCGCCGCGTCTTTCGTGAGCGTTTATCTGTTTGCCGCCGAGATTCCAATGTCTACCTTGGTATTGTTCGGAAGCATCGGAACATCTTTGGCCAGCGTCTCTGTTTTAATCATCGGACTCGTGGTGACACGTTTCGCGGGTCCCGTTTTATGGAGGTTCTTGGCAGTCTTTAGTTTGTTCACTTCGATCATTTCCTCGGTTGCGCTTATTCGCTTTGTAGGGTACGCCTTTTTGCACTTATCAGTGTGACATGTGCCTTTACATTCACAAGTTGAGTAGCAAGACGCCCAACCACCACACGCAGCGGACCCCGCGATTGCGATCTGTTTGTATACAACGCCAGAGGCGCGGGGCCGCTGGTGTGGACCGTTAGGCCACGAGGCGTTATGAACGAATCCGAAAAGCAGGGCAACGAACAGGAGCGAGCGCCACAGCCAAAGCCGTCCACTGGCATCGGTACTTTGATTTGCGCGTATGCACTTAGTGTTATTTTTCCACTTTTGGGTTTGGCCTCTGGTATTTATTTGTGGGTTAGCAAGAAGCAGCTTCGGCATGGTGTGGCCTGCATCTCCATCAGTTGCGTAGTCATGTTTGTGGAGTTTCTCTTGGTGTCAAGTTTATGAGGTGGCCTAACAAACCGAACGCAGCGAACCCCGCGGTGGCGTTTCCATCGCATGACGGGCACCAGCGCCGCCGGGTCGCTGGTCCGGAGCATTGGGATTCCAATATGACCCCTCTCGCAAACTCAAAGAGATTACAATTACTCAACGCGCTCGTGTTGTTCTTGGCAGTCTCCGGCCGAGCCGAGTTTTGGCAATCCCAACAGCTTAACTGCGCGATCAGTCTGCCATTGGAAAGCGGTTGGACTCGGCTAACCCCGCCAGCAGACATGGTCAAAGTCTCGATCCGTTCTGCAGACCGCACAAAAGTCATAACCATTTATGTGTCAGCGATAGATCAAGGTCTCACTGAGGAGAGCTTCATTCAACGTTTCAAGAATAGCTGGTTTGAGCACGGTACTGGCAAAGGCAGGGTCGAGGGACCAGTCACGCTTGGTGGTCGTGCCGGTTACCTCCTGAAGGACATCGCGAACTTGGGCGGGAAGGAAGTGCACAGAGCCGACACCCTGGTGATTGACAGCGGCAGACTTTACCAGGTTGATGCGCTGGGAGTGGGATCTGATCCGATGAATGATCCTGTGGTCACGAACTGCATTGCGAGCTTCCGTTTCCTTGCTCAAGCGGCATTACCACCAACCAACAAGCCCGCTTCCAACAACCCAGGTGACCAGCTACCAGAGCGCATTGGTCATATTACATTCGTGGCCCTGGTGGGGATAGCCATTGTGTTTGTTCTTGCTAAGATTGCCAGGAAGAGACGGGATTAGAGAAATGGTAAAGAACTCTTGCTGGAGCGGACGCGCCGATTGCGCTTCTGTTTGCATTCGTGCATCATTGGCGGCGCGCCGCTCAGCGTCACGTTAAGCGGCATCACACGGTATGCTTGCTCTTGAGTTTTGGTTGAATGGTAAGCGGCTCTGCGTAGCTACTCCCGGTGAGAAGGGCTTGGTGATGTCCAGCATCGCTCTGATGGACGCTGTAGATGCACCTGGCAGCCATGTCGCGCATGTTCGAGTGGGCGGTTTCGGAAAAGGGGTCAGTCAAAACTATTGATACAGTCGTGCCGTTCATCCGCGCAGCGTCAAGTACAGGTAGTGCGCCAAAAACCAAATTCCTTTCAGTAGTGGATGTGCGGTGTCAAGCGCAGCTAAGATTTCTGCCCTGCCTGCAAACTCGGCCGGGAAAGCGCTCAGGTACTCCCGTGCTTCACGCACACGCTTCTGCTGGCCGGCCAGCTTGCTGATTTTGACTGCGTCATTCGCGCAGCGCGCCACAACATCGTGGGTGGGGTGCTCATAGAGCGTCTTAAGATAAACCTCAGTCCAGCGGTCGAAGCGCCCCGCCTTCTGAAGCGCGACCAGCAGAACCGGCACCATCTCCAGCGGTTGCTCGGTTCCTTCAAACTCCTGCTCCGCCGCCTTGGCGGCGCGGATGGCGCATTCCAGGACCTGTTCCGCTTGCTGCCTCTCGGCTTGGAGGACGAATTACCCCTTACTTCGGTCTCACGTCATAGCAGAACAGTACCTCCTGGTCGCGCACGTACAGTTTGCCATTGGCGATCACCGGGTGCGTCCAGGCCGGCGACTTGCTGCGGTCGGGCTGCTCGAAACGGCCACGCTCGACGTATTCCTTCGCGTTCGGCTCAATCAGGAGCATCGTCCCCTTCTCAGTTCGGTAGTAGAGCCGTCCGTCCGCCAAGGCTACCGAGCCTTTAGGCGCCCGCCGCTCGGCGTCGTCCCGCTCATCCCACAGGACGTTGCCGGTCTTGAAGTCGAGACACATCAGGAAGCCGCCCTCGTTGCCGCCGTTCGCCCCAAAAAGGCAGCCATCGAGGAGAATCATGCCGCCGTGGTGGTTTTGCATCTTCCTGGTGGCATAAACCTCCTCGGCCTTGACACCACCGTTCGCATCCTTGCTCAGCTTTACCAACCCTCCGCCCGCACCGTAGGCCGAGGCGGCGAACACCATGCCGTCGTGGTGGACCGGCGTGGAACAGTTAATACCCATCCCGTTGGCCGGTTTGTCATATCGCCAGAGGAACTTACCGTCGGACGCCGCTACTCCGATAAGTCCTCTTGCGGTCAGTTGCACGTACTGGCGCTGCCCTTCGAAGTCGATTGCGATGACCGACGAGTAGGCCGCTCCAGAAGCGCCCAAACCTCCGCGACGGCCGGAACCTCCGCCGCCGCCTGGACCACTGGGACTGCCGCCAGGACCGCCAGGGTTGCCTCCCGAACCCGAGGGCACCCGGCTCTTCCAGCTCGTATTGCCGGTCAACTTCTCCAGGGCCACCAGCATCGCGTCTTCGGCACCGGGCGTGAACACGACCTTGTCCCCATCAACCAGCGGCGACTCGCGGTAACTCCACATGGGCACGCGCCCGCCAAAGTCGCGCGTTAGGCTGCGTTGCCAAAGAATCTTGCCGTCTCTGACCTGCAGGCAAGCTACATCGCCGCCCATGCCTTCAACATAAAGCCGCTCACCCTCGACGGTCGGTGTGCACGCCGGCCCTTCTCGTCCCTGCGGCGCTTGTTGCTTGAGAGCCGGTCCGAGGCGCGTGACCCAAAATTCCTTGCCGTCCTTCTCGGACAGGGCCCAAATGACTTCATCGTCACCGCGATTGCTCATGCCGGAGATCAGGCCACCGGCAATCGCGGGACCGCTGTACCCACCGCCGAGCCCGGTAATCTTCCAGGCAAGCGGCGGACCATCTTTGGGCCATTCTTTGAGCAGGCCACGTTCCTTCGAGATGGCGTTCCGGTCCGGTCCCTGCCACTGCGGCCAATCATCGGCCGATGCGGAGGACACCAGGAGTATCCAGGAAATGACGCTAATTAACATCCTTGTATCGCGAACAGGTTCTCTCTTTTTCATAACGTGTCTGCTTGGGTTGGCTATTGGTTAGTTCGTGAAAACCGTGGTGCGGGTTTCGGTGACGCGCCCCCTCATTTGTGTTCTTTCTGCCCTGCATCCGGCGGCAGGTCGATTTTCAACCCCTGTTTTAGCTTTTCACGAAACTCCCCGCACTTCCGTTGATGGATAACGCGCTGCTCCGGCGTTAACACCTCGTCGACCCGGCGCCAGGAAACGACCAGATTCGTTCCTGAAACCCGAATGGCCTGGCCGAAGGCTTGCCCAAATTGCTGCCCGGTCTCCTCCACAATCGCCCGAACCTTGGGCTCCTGCTCCGGGGTCAGCTTGAGCTCCTTTTGCAGGAATTTCATCGTCATCGCATTCCAATTCTCGACCGTAAAGCCCCGCTCGAACGCGTGCTTGAAATGCACGAAGCTCAGCACCGACCCCGTTACGACGCCGGCGCCAAACACCAACACGACCGCGAGGATGACCTTCCAATTCGTTAAGATTTTCATCGGGGTAAAGTGCTGGCCAGGAAGCTTAATGCTGAAGAAATCTGCTCCGTTGACGAAGGCGAAGAGCGCTGGCTGATAAGTACAAGCGCGCCGCAAACAATCAATCCCAGCGCCATGCAACTCAGGCCCCACGCCATCCTCTGCAACCCTTCAAACAGCGTAGAGTCGGCAGCCGCCTTTCGGGAAGCCAAAACGCGCCCGGAAAAACCAAAGGGAGCCGCTTCCGGCTCGGACGGCGGCGCCTCCCTGGCCCATTTGAGCAAACGCTTCAGCCCGGGATCTAACTTGTTCATAGTTGCCGTTCCTTTCGTAACGTCGCAAACCGCTTGTTCAACCGCCGCCGGGCCCGAAACGCGCGCACCCGGATCACCGCGGCGGACCAGCCGGTTAGCTCGCTGACCTCGCCTATCGAACGCTCCTCGATTTCGAGCAATCGAATGACCATGCGGTCTTTCGGGCTTAGTGACTTCAGGAGCAGCTCCACCAGTTCTCGCGCGCCCATCAGGTGGGCCGGATGCGGCTCCTCAACCGCCGCCGTGGTGGCCGCTTCGAGCGCCTCCGCCTGCTCCTGGGATAAATCCGCCATTCGCCACTCCGGACGCGCCTTTTGGGACCGCAGGGCATTGAGGCAATGGTTGGTCGCGATTCGCGATACCCAATGGCCGAGGGGAACCTCTCCCCTGAACTGGTCCAACTTCTCAAACATCTTCAGGAATATATCTTGCGCCAGATCTTCCGCGTCGGCCCGCCGCGGAAGGTTATTTCGCACGATCCGGATCACCGTCGGATACAGGAATTCCACCAGGGAGCGGGCCGCTTCCTGGTCCTGCTCCCGCACTCGCGCCAGGCATTCATCGACATTCAGATCCAAATCTCTCCTGAGTATGACACGCGACGCGCCCCCGGCGTTACACAATAATGGGGCGCACTGAACTCCCTTCATGGACAGGTTGTGAATGTCACCCGCGCAACGTCAAGTTCAGGTCGTGCGCCAAAAAGCAATTTCCTATCAGACTTGTCACCTCCGGTCACCGCTCTGTCACCGCCACCTGCAAGTCTTGAGCTAACCGGGGACCGTGGACTGTGGGCCGTGGACTTGAGACTCGAGACCTGGGGCTTTCGACCTGACGGGTTCACTGACGCTTTCTGACGGCTCAGTTGACGGGTAAATCGCGAAAAAAAGCCCATTTTATGCGGGTCCTGACGGGTTGACGGGTCCAGGCACCCCTAAGGGTATATCCCCCTCATAATCCTCCTCGTCGTCGCCCGCCGGGCCGAAGCGCAGCGCGAAGGCCGGTCCTCGTAATCGCCTCTCATACCGCCGGCTCTCGCGACAAATCATCTGCACCCATCTGCACTTGCCTCACCCAAGTCATTCCACGCCGTCCCGACCTGATCCAAAGCAGTCCGAACATTAAAATAATTTTTCCCCTGATTCGCCCCTCGCTCGCTCCCAAAATTGTCACCTCTTTGTGCCTTTTCGTGCCTTTTGGTGGCCATTCCGTCCTCTTCCGTGTCCATCCGTGAAATCCGTGGCATCCGTGGTGAAGTCTGTCCGCCCAATTATAACTCAGTGTTCCGTTCTCCTCCGGTTGCCTGAGCCCTGTCTCTGGTTCTACCTGTTGACGACAAGTCCGGGCGAGGAGCTCATCCGGTGATCCGTTTTCGCATACTTCTCTCCCTCGTAGGCGACGCGCCACATCGTCCCGTTGCCGTCTTCGGTGACCAACAACGCACCGTCGTGCGCCACCGTTACCCCGACCGGCCGGCCCCATACGCTGCGGTTATCGACCACAAAACCCGTCACGAAATCGTCATACTGGCCCGTGGGCACCCCGTTCTTGACCTCCAGGCGGATGATCTTGTAACCGGTGCGAATGGCGCGATTCCACGAACCGTGAAGCGCCGCAAACGCGTCGCCCCGATAATCCGCCGGAAACGCCGCCGGTCCCGAAGTCGCGGTGTAGAAGGTCATCTGCAGCGAGGCCGAATGTGACGCTTCGACCACGTCGGGCACAATCGCTTTGCCGGCCAGGTCGGGCCGTTCGCCGGCGTGCCTCGGGTCTTCGTGGTTACCGAGGTAAAACCACGGCCACCCATAGTAACCCCCCTCCTTCACTCGCGTCACGTAATCCGGCACCAGCTCGTCCCCCAAACCGTCGCGCTCGTTGGTGGACACCCACAAATCCCCGGTTTGCGGGTTCACCGCCAAACCGACACCGTTGCGGACGCCGGTTGCGAAGGCGCGCAGAGGCTGATGCCCCTCCGGGTCCGTCCACAGGATTTCGGCGCGATGCCACTCCGGCCCCCACGCCGCCCCCACGCCATTCTCCGCCTCCCACGCCTGGATTTCTTCCGGCGTCTTCTTCTTCATTTCCTCAGCCACGTTCGAGCTGGAACCCACCGAAATGAACATCCGCTTGCCGTCCCTGGAAAACACCACATCACGCGTGCTGTGGCCGCCGGTGGTATCCGCCAGCTTCGGCACAATCACCTCCGGCTCGCCCCGGGCCTTCAGATCTCCGCTGCGATAAGGAATTCGCACCACCGAATTGTTGTTGGCTACGTAGAGCCACTCCGGCTTGTCGCCCGGCGGATAAAACGAGAGCCCGAAAGGCCCGTGCAGGCCCTCCGCGAAAATCTGGTTCTCCGTCGGCGCGTCCGCCCCGTCTGCCGTCCGCATGACTCGAATCCGGCTGGGATCTGTCTCGGCGATGAAAATGTCCCCGTTTGGCGCCGTGCGCAGCAGTCGAGGATTGCGCAGACCTTTGGCGAAGAGTTTCACTGCGAACCCCGGCGGCACTGCCAGCGTCGCGTTCGTCGGGGCCGGCACCACTTGCGGTCCATTGCCCGCCGACTTCGTCTCAAAGGGCTTCGGCAGGTCGGCCAATTTGAAATGATGTTGCGCGCCTGGCGCCTGGCGCTGCCAGTCGTTCGGGTCTGTTCCGCCGGCAGTTTCCGGCAAGGCCTCGTATTTCAGTGTCACCCCCTGCGGGATTGTAAGCGTGGCAAGATAAGCGATCACATCGGCGCGATTGCCCGGGTCCGTCACCGGGATCGGCATCGTCGTGCCGGGCAAGACCACCATCGGGTTCTCTAAAAAGTGGTACAGCGTGGCCGGGTTCCAGGTAAGTCCGGACTCCCGGATCGCCTTGGTATAATTGAAATATGGCAGTGACCCGGCCGGCCGGCCCACGACGCCGACCAGGCTAGGCCCTTGTTTCGTGAGCACCATGTTCTCCGGCCCCAAAACCGGTGAATGGCAAACTGCGCAACCGATTTGGAAAAAGGCCTTGCCCCGCGTGGCATCCCCCACGGGCAAGGCCTGAGCGCTGACCTTCACTGGTGCGAGAGCGGCGGCCAACAGCAGGCCGGGGACGACGGTGTTTTGCAGCAATCTCTTGGATGACAATGTTTGCATGATTACAATTCTTGCGTTGCGGCACACAAAATATGACTGGAGCCGAAAATAGCCTAAGCACCAAATACGGCAAGCTCACTTGAACCGCAGAGACACAGCGCGGCTGAGCCTGGCAGAGCCGCAACCGAACCGCGCGAAGCGCATGGACTGGCTGTCAGAACAAAGTTTCTCCATTGTTTGTCCGCTGGGCGATGTGGGGGATGGATCGGTGAGGATCAAGACAGTGCCAAATTGTCCCACCTGTGCCACCGAGCAGTGCCATATTGGCACACTTTCTTCCGCAACCGGCGTGAGCCGTAGGGCCGTCGGGCTTTCTAATACGATTTCTACTTCGGTCGCATCCACCTAATCATCAAATATTTCGCGCAACGCTCCACTAGTTCACTACCCCAAAAAACCCACTCCGCCCTCAAGTTGGCACGCTCCAAGCATGAGACGTTAGCGGCCAACGATGAACCCGGCCAGCGACAGACAATTAGAATACCCCTTCTAATCCTCACCAGTGCTCAAACTGAAATCTTCAAAAATCTTTGCGCCCGGCGGGAAAATCGCACTTCTGACCGTCCTTAGTACATAGGGACTGTGTGTTACAGCCCCGCGGACCCGGTCTGCAAAATTGAGAATATAAACAAAACGCCGAATTCCGCATTCCGAGAACTATCAACTACCTGGCCTCCCTAGCTTTAGCGAAGGAGGCCCAACCATCAACCACTCCCATGACCACCACCCCCGAAATCGAACTTCTCGCCGACGAACTCGCTGACGCCGCCGCCCCACCCGCTAACCTCCGCCGTAACGGCAAAATCGCCCGGCTCCCCAAAGAAACCCGCGATATGCTCAACCACATGCTCGACGATGGCCTACCCTATCGCGTCATTATCGACGAACTCGGCGAAGCCGGCCGGGGCCTCAACATCCAGAACATCACCAACTGGGTCCAGGGCGGCTACCAGGACTACCTCAAACACCAGGACGCCATTGACCGCGCCAAAGCCCAGGTCGAATTGGCCATCGACCTCCTGCGCGAAATTGGCGACGCCGACATCGCCCAGGTCCGCCGCGCCTGCAACTTCGTCGCCGCCCTCCAGCTCTTCCAAACCCTGCGCGACCACGGGGATGAGACCCTCAAGAACATGCTCCAGGCCAACTCTGCCAAGTACCTCAACATCATCCACACCCTTTGTCACCAGTCCAACTCCGCCCTCAAAGTCGAAAAACATCGCCTGACCCAGGAACTCCTGGCCGCGCGCACCGCACCACCCGCTCCCCCATCAAGCCAAATCAAGGTGAATCAAGCCCCAGGAAAGATTTCCAGCGAACTGCAACCCACCACTAATCCAACAATCCACCAATCCACTAATCCGTCCGCCCTCCCATCAAGCCAAATCAAGGCGGATCAAGCCGCAGGCGGAGTTCCCGCTCAAGTGCAACAACCTTCAACTCCCGCCGTGCGGCCTCTCCCTGGCTCATCAAGCCAAATGAAGGTGAATCAAGCTCCAACGGAAATCTCGACCGAAGCGCAATCCGGCCCCGTTACCCCGCCAGTGCGTCACTCCAGCACTCCATCACCCCACTGCAATCCATTCATCCATTAATCCATTAATCCATTAATCCATTAATCCACCAATCCACTAATCCACCAATCCGTCCGCCTTCCCATCGACCATCCGAGTACATCCGACTAAATCCGACCAAATCCGAGTAAATCCGAGTATTTTTTTCACCTGCGACCCGAAAACCTGATCCGTCCAAGTTCATGGTAAATCGCGTTTGAATGAATTTCGCCGACCCAGGACCCGTGACCCGGTCCCGGCCGGCGCTGCTCTTTGACATCTTAACCAACCCTCCGCACCCGGCCTGCGCGACGGCCACCGCGGGGCGCCGCTGACCGACGGCGCCCCGCCGCCCCGTCCGGCTGCTAGCCACTTTACAGCCGGCCGACCGCCAACAGGATTCCCTGCAGCAGTGCGTACGGACTCGGCGGGCACCCGGGAATATAGACATCCACCGGAAGCACTTTATCGACGCCGCCGAGGCTGGCGTAGTTCTCGCCAAAAATGCCGCCGCTGCAACCGCAGGCCCCGACCGCCACCACCAGGCGCGGTGCCGGCGTCGCGTCGTAGGTCTTGCGCAACGCCAGTTCCATGTTGCGCGAAACCGGGCCGGTAACCAGCAGCATGTCCGCATGGCGCGGCGAGGCGACGAAATGAATGCCGAACCGTTCGATGTCATAGACCGGGCTGTTCAAACCGGCGATTTCGATTTCGCAGCCGTTGCAGGAGCCGGCGTCGACTTCCCGGATGTGCAGCGAGCGGCCAAGGATACGATGAATCGTGGAGCCGAGTTCGGCGCCGAGCGCATCGATCGACTCCCTGCCCTGTTGCGGCGGCGCGTTCGCGACAACGCGCCCTGCCTTGAGCGGGGACGATTCGATCAGTTTTTGATGAGAGCCATCCGGAGCAAGCTGGTACTTTGCCGTTCCGGTCAAATCCTCTTTCCGCCGGACCGCCAACTCGCGCAGGTTCGTCATTTTGATCGCGCTATCCGCCTCCGCGCACAAGCCGCAGAAAGTGCACTTGCCCAGAGCCAGAGTGACCGTGCGCGCGCGATCTCGGTCTTCGCTAGCCAGGGCACCGGTCGGACAGGCCGCCACCGCGAGTCGCGCGTCTTTCCAGTTGGCGAAATCGATGTCCGGCCGGCCCCGACCCCACGTTGACACCTCCGAAGCAGGCTGCGGGAAAGGCGTGGTGACCACGCCCGTGGCTAAGCTCTTGCGCAAGACTTCAAACATATATCAGCGGTCCGTTCCCGAATACGAGAGGTTGAAGCTTTTGTTTACGACCGGAAAATCCGGCACGATGTTTCCGAGAATCGCCTCGCTCAGCGCCGGCCAGTTCTGCAGCGACGGGTCCTTGATCTTGCACCGAGCGAGCCGGTTTTCCCCGGCGGTCCGGATCCAGTGGAAAATCTCTCCGCGCCAGCCTTCGACGTATCCAAGCGCGACCGCGTTGGCGGGCAGCCGCGGCATCTCCGTCCGCACCGGTCCCTCCGGCATCTGTTGCAGCATCTGGTCAATGATCGAAAGCGCCTGGATGACCTCATCCACTCGCACTTGCACGCGCCGCAACACATCGCCTTCCTGGTAAACTGGGACCGTGAATTTCACCTGTTCGTAGGCGGCATGAGGGAAGTCCCGCCGCAAATCATGATCAAAACCGGATGCGCGTCCGGCGATGCCGACGACGCCAAGATCCCGCGCCGTTTCGGGTTTGAGAATACCCGTCGTTTCGAAGCGGTCGCGCGTCGACGACGATTCGCGGACGAGTTCGACCAGCGAATCGAACTCCGGCCGCAGCTCCCGGGTGAACTGCGAAATCAGCTTCAACTGCTCGGCATTCCAATCGGACCGGACACCGCCCAGGCAGGCCATGCCGCGCAGGAGACGGTTGCCGGTCAGGCGGTCGTTCAACCGCAGCACGCGCTCTCTGAGCCGCATCGCATGGGCGTTGGCCACCACAAACGCGACATCGGTCGCAATCGCGCCGATGTCGGCAATGTGGTTGTACAGACGCTCGAGTTCGAGGCAGATGGTGCGCAACGCCCGGGCGCGCGGCGGCGCTTCAACGTTCGCGGCGCGCTCGACCGCATGGCAGAACGCCGTTGCATGCGCGAAACTCGAATCGCCGGAAATACTCTCGGCCAGCCGGACCCCGTGGTTCACCGGAATGTTTTCGAAGAGCTTTTCCGTGCCCTTGTGCGTGTAGAAAAGACGGATTTGCAGGTAGAGCACCGGCTCGCCGGCGACGCTGAACAAAAAATGCCCTGGCTCGATGATCCCCGCGTGCACCGGACCGACGGGAACCTGAAACACCCCTTCGCCCTCGACTTCGCGGAACTTGTGCCGCTCGCCCTGAAACGGCGGCAGTTTTGTCTTTAAATCGAAATCCTTGCGCAGCGGATAAACCTCCGGCCAATCGTCGTGCAGCGCGCAACGCCGGGGATTGGGATGCCCCTCGAGCTTAAGCCCGAAGAGGTCCTGGATCTCACGCTCCTGCCAGTTCGCGGCGGGCAGCGCATTGGTCAAAGAAATGAACTGCGGCTGCCCGGGCGCTACGGGCACACGCAGGATGAAGAACCCGTGCTGCGCATCCAGCGCGAACACGTAGTAGAGATGGAACACACCCTTCTCTGCCCGCGCGTCATCCGCGAACAAGCTCACCAGCCGCCCCTTCCATTTCTTGTAGAGCTGCGCGCAAAAGCCCGGCACCAGTTCCATCCCCACATTGAAGTAAATTTCGTTGGACCGCGCCGATTCGACGCTCTCGATGCGCGAGCCGAAGCGTTCCGTCAGATCATCGAGGATGGGTTGCAAAGCGGGCAGGATATTCATAACGCGCCTCCCAGAATACCGGCCGAGCCGCGCACCAGGCTAAACAGCGGGCGCGGCAACCACACGCCGAGGACGGCCACCGCCACCGCGACCACCAGCATCGCGCCCAGTTTCCATGGACACTCGGCGGCCCGCACGGACGGCTCCGGCGGAGCGCCAAGGTTCATCTTCGCCATGTGCAGCAGGAAGCCGACAAAAATAGTCACGACCCCGGCCGTGAACAACGCCGCAGCCCAGCCGTGGTCCGCCGCGAGCGCGGCGCTCAACGCCGTGAACTCACTCTGAAAAATGCTGAAGGGCGGCACGCCGGTCACCGCGAAGGCCGCCACCAGGAACAGTGCGCCGGTCCAGGGCAGCCGATGAATCACCCCGCGCACCTTGCGGAAATAAGGCGAGCCAAACTCCTGCTGGACATTGCCGGCGGCAAAAAACAGCAGCGGCTTGGTGACTCCGTGAAAAAGCATGTGCAGGACCGCCCCCAGCGCGCCGAGTTTGCCGCCGAAGCCCAGCGCCGCGACCATGATCCCCGCGTGATCAATGCTCGAATAAGCGAGCAACCGCCGAAAATTCCGCTGGACCAGCACGAAGGGAGCCGCCAGCAGGATCGAAAAAAGGCCGAACCCGATCAGCAGTTGGCTGGAGAATTCGTGGCCGAGACATTTTTCCGCCAGAACATCGAACCGCATGATGCTGTAAATCGCGCAATTGACGAACGCAGCTCCCAGCAGCGCCGCGGCGGGCACCGGCGCTTCGGCGTAGGCGTCGGGTTTCCAGGTGTGCATGGGCGCCAGGCCCGCCTTGGTGCCGTAACCCAGGAGGATCAACACGAAGGCCAGCCGCATCGCCGTAGGGTTGAATCGGTCGGCAATCTCCACCAGCACCGACCAATTCATCCCCTGGCCGGTATGGGAACCGAGCACGCCCACGGCCGAGGAGTAGGTCACCACGGTGCCGAACAACGCCAGGGAAATCCCCACGCTGCCGATGATGACGTATTTCCAGCCAGCTTCGAACGACGTCTTCTGATTGTAGAAAGTGACCAGCAACACCGAGGCCAGAGTCGTGCTCTCGATGGCAACCCACATCACTCCCAGGTTATCCGCCAGCGGAGCCAGCAACATCGCGCACACGAACACGGGAGTCAGCACGTAATACAGCCGCAACTGCTTTTCGGTGACCCGGTTTTCCTGAAGGTCGCGTCGAAAATAGCCGACGGCGTAAATCGTGCAAACAAGCGCCACAAACGCGGTCAACCCCACCACCAGCGCGCTTAACGCATCCGCCAGCAGAAAACCGCCTAGTGCGCTAACCTTGCCATTCTGAATGACGTCGCGTCCAAGCAAAGTCGCGAGCCCGGCGACGAGCACGAAGGCCGCCAGGTTGAGCCGTTCCCACCACACCCGGGAACCAACCACCAGGCAAAGCAAGCCCGCCAGCAGCGGGATGATTAAGAGTAAGCTCAGAAGCATGCTGAGGTGGTTATTGATTTCGGAATCTGGCCGGCGTTCACGGCATCCCTCCGATAATGGCGGCAGCCTGGTGCATGATGCGGGAGAGCGGCGCCGGGAGCCAGAAACTGAACACCACGAGCCCGCCGAGCATCAGTCCCATCGCCGGCACACCGTCCAGTGGCCGTGCATCGCTCACCCGCGCGACCTTGGGCGCGCCAAGCAACACGCGCGCCAGTTGGGCCAGAATCCCACAAAAGCAGGCCAGGACCGCAAGCAGCACCAGGATGGCAATCGCCGTTTGACCTGACAAAAAGCCGCCGTTGAGTACTGTCATCTCGCTGAAGAATAAACCGAACGGCGGCAGCCCGGTCGCGGCCGCAGCCGCAAACCCCATGCAAACTACGGTCGCCGGAAGCATTTTGGCCATCCCCGGTCCAATCGAACGCATCTGGAGGGTGTGACAGCTTTGGTGGATGTTGCCCGCGGCAAAGAAAAGCACCGGCTTGGTGAGCGCATGATAACCCATGTGCAACAGCGCGCCGAATATCGTCAGCGGCGAGTTCAAGCCGATGCCGACACAAATCAATCCAACGTGTTCGAGGCTGGAGTAGGCCAGCAACCGCTTCAGGTTCGTCTGCACCAGAATGAATGGCACCGCCAGGCACATCGAGCCCAGGCCGAACACCAACAATAAGGTCCGGCTGAAAGACGAGCCGAGGCAAGCGGTCGTGAGGATGTGGAACCGCAGCAGGGCGTAAAGGGCCACTTTCAGCGAGACGCCTGAAAGCATCGCGCTGGTCGGCGAGGGAGCTTCGCTGTGGGCATCGGGCAGCCAGGTGTGCATCGGCGCCAGGCCGGCTTTGGTACCGTATCCCACCAGCACGAAGGCAAACGCCAGTTTGATCATGCGCGGATCGAGCTGGCCCGCGATCGACATCAAATGCGACCAATTGAAACTCGGCAGCACGACAGAGTTCTTGTCGATGGCCGCAGCGTAAGTAAGCACGGTTCCAAAGAGCGCCAGCGCCAGGCCGAGGCTGCCCAGGATCACGTATTTCCAGGCCGCTTCGAGCGAGGTGCGCCGGTTATACAGCGCGACCAGCAACACGGAGGAAAGGGCGGTCGCTTCCAGCGCAAACCACATCACCCCGAGGTTGTTGGACAGGACCACCAGAAACATCCCGGTCGTAAACAGGGGCGTCAGCACGAAGAATTCCTTCACCCTGCCAGGAGTGACGTCGCCCGCGGCTAGGTCGCGCCGGAAATAGCGGCCGGCGTAAAGCGACGTGCCCAGCGAGACGACCGAGATCAACAGCACCATCCACGCGCTCAGAGCATCAGCACGGAAAAACTCGTGGCCTTCAGTGATGACCTGCCGCGCGAGCACCTCGCCCAGCAACGCCACCCCCAGGCCCACCGTAACCCCAAAGGCCACTATATTGGCCCCCTCCATAAACCGGCGCGACCGCGCGAGCAGGCAGAACAGTGCTGCCAATGCCGGGGCGAGCAGGATCGGGGTGAGGAGGGGCATGGGGGGGGATGGAGACGTTAAAGCGTGAGAGCGTGGAAGCGGCGGAGCGTTGAAGGGTTAGCCAGAATATTGCTCACCCACCTTGTAGCGCAGGCTTCCAAGCCTGCCGTATCGCAGGTTTCCAAACCTGCATCGCTCCAGGGTGGGCGACGCGCTGCCGACTGAGAAGTCGGCGACACGGCAGGCTTGGAAGCCTGCGCTACGAGTTCGCGGTCACCCTGCATGCTACTAGATATAAAATACACAGGTTAGAACGTTAGAGCCTGGGTGCGTTGCTAGGTTGAATGGTGGAAGCGGTGAAACGTGATAATGCGCTGTGGGGAAGGGTTTCAATCATGTCTAGCCTTTTAGTTGGCTGAGTTTGCTGACGTCCATGGAAGAGAAGGTTTCACGGATGCGATAGACCAGGATGCCCAGCACCATGACCGCCACCATAACGTCAAAGAAAATCCCCAGTTCGACCACCAGCGGCATGCCGTAGGTCGTAAGTGCGACCGCCGCCAGCATAACCCCGTTTTCGATTGAGAGCAGCGCCAGCACCTGGGTGATGGCTTTGCGCCGATTGAACATGAGGAAAAAACCCGTCAAAAGCAGCGTAATCGCGATTCCCAGGGTATTGCTGCCCAACTGCACGAGCGTGGTGAAAGGGCGGGCTACAATGTAACCCAGCACGGTCAACGCGCCGCAAAGCAGCATCGAGGCGGTGGAGTTTAGCAGTGGCTCAATCTCTTGGTGGATCTGAATCCGCCGAACCAGCCGGTTCAGGAGCCAGGGCAGGAAAAAGACCTTGCCGACCAGCGTCAGGCCGGCCACCCAATACACATGAGTGGCGTTGTGGAAATAGGCGATAATCGTCGCAATCGCGGCGAGCAAGAGTGATTGGAGCGCAAAGAGCCGAATGGTCGTTAGCAACATCCGCTGCACGACCATCAAGAGTTGCAGGACCAGCATCGCTGCCGCCAGGAGCGTAATCCACTGCGAAGCGTACTCGGATGGGGGCGCATTCATTGGAAGAGGAACGTGGATAGCAGCGCGAGCGCGGCCAGAATGAAAGCCGCGCTCAATAAGTCCGGGACGCGGAACAGCCGGAGCTTGGCGTTAGTCGTTTCCACCAATACCACCGCGCCGGCCAGGGCCAGGAGTTTAGCGAAGAACCAAACCAGCGACAACACGAGCGCGCCCGCATTCAGGTCCGTCGCGATGCCGAGCGGGAAGAAAATGTTGACCAGGAGGGCCATAAGGATGAGCTGCTTGATGGAGGCGCTCCACTCAATTAAGGCGAGATAGCGGCCCGAGTATTCCAGAATCATCGCCTCGTGGATCATGGTCAGCTCCAGGTGGGTGGCGGGGTTATCCACCGGCAGGCGGCCCGTCTCAGCCAGCAAGACAATGAACAGCGCGGCGAAAGCCAGCAGGTGCGCGGGATTCAGCCATTGGGATGCCGACCCTTGGGCAACCATGAGCATCTGGCTGAGATTGGTCGAACCCGCGGTGATGGCCACGGTGAAGATCGCCAGCATCAGGGCTGGCTCGGCGATCGCCGAAATCGTCATTTCCCGGCTGCTGCCCATGCCACCAAAGGCGCTCGCCGGGTCCAATCCGCCCAGCGCCAGAAAGAAGCGTCCCAGGGCCAGCAAGCCCACGAAAGCCAGGGCGCCGCCAAACAGACTGAGCGGCGCGGCGGCGCTGACCAGCGGCATCATGAGGCCGGCCACCAGCGTCGAGAGGAATAGCACATAGGGCATCGCTCTAAAGATCCAGGACGCATGCTCCGAGATGACCATGTCCTTGCGCAGGAACTTGGCCAGGTCCAGGTAAGGCTGCCACACGCGCGGGCCGCGCCGGTTCTGAAGCTTGGCTTTCCAGTTCCTGATGCACCCGCTGACCAGCGGAGAGAGCGCCAGCAGGAGCAAGGCCTGAAGAACGATGGCAAGGACGACGTTCATTTGCTTATAGGGCGAACATCAGCAGCAACAGCAGCGTGACGAAGATGTAAATCAGGTAAGCCTGGATGCTGCCGGCCTGCAGCGCTCGCATTCTCCTGGACAGCCGCAGGATCCCGCGATTCAAGGGGCGGTAAATCCTGGTGACGAATGGCTCCTCGATATGGCTCTGGAAACGAAGCGTTTTGGCGAAGTACGGCGAGTAGTCGTATTCGCGCTGGACCTCGCGGCGCGGCCGGAACAGTGCCTTAAAGATCATCCGGATCGGTTTTGAAAAGCCCGTGGCAGTATATTCCATGTGCGGGGTCAATCCTCGCTGGCCGCAGTCCCAGGTTGGGCCGATGCGCACCTGCGTCCGTCGGCCAAAAAACAGCCACAACACTAGAGGGATGGGCAACAGGCAAAGTCCCGTCAGCAGAATCCCGACCGTGGAAACCGTGCCACCCAACTCCTGGGTGTTCCCCAGCACCAGACCGTTTGCCAGCGAGAGATGGTCGGGTAGCGTTTGCGACAGAAGTTGCTGTGTAATGGGGGCGAAAACCGACAAGAACAGAGCCGGGAACAGCCCGAGAAAAACACAGGCCGCCGTAAGCAAACCCATGCCCCAAAGCATCGCGGGGGGCGATTCGTGGGCGTTACGGGCCTCTTCGCTACGCGGTTGGGCGAGGAAGGTGATGCCGAAAGCCTTCACGAAACAGGCCGCCGCCAGAGCGCCCGTCAAGGCCAGCATCGCGCCGCTGAGCGGAAACATCAGACGAACCAGGCTGGGCGTAGTCCCGAACCCTTGCAGCAGCGACTGATACGTCAGCCATTCGCTGACAAAGCCATTGAGCGGCGGCAGCGCCGAGATGGCCACAGCGCCTATGAGGAAAAAGAAAGCGGTCCAGGGCATGCGTTTGATGAGCCCGCCCATTTCCTCCATGTTGCGGGTGTGCGTCGCGTGCAGCACCGCGCCGGCGCCGAGGAAGAGCAGCGCCTTGAAAATCGCGTGGTTGATCGTGTGGTACAGGCCGGCGATAAGCGCCAGCGCCGCCAGCACCGGGTGGTGCGTGTGCAGAAACATCAAAGAGGCGCCCAGGCCCATGAGAATGATCCCGATATTCTCAATACTGTGATAGGCGAGCAAACGCTTCAGATCATGCTCCATCAAGGCATAAAGCACGCCCAATACCGCCGAAATGGTCCCAATGCTTAACACCGTCACGCCCCACCAGTTCGGTGGCGTCCCCAAAAAATCGAACAACACGCGCGTTAGACCGTAAATGCCGGTTTTAATCAGCACGCCGGAAAGCAGTGCCGAAATGTTGCTGGGCGCAACTGGATGCGCCTCCGGGAGCCAAATGTGGAACGGGATGATGCCGGCTTTGACGCCGAAACCGATCAGAAAGAGCAAAAATGCGGCGTTGCGCCCGTCGGGAGACAACTGCTCGCCCAGTGAGCGGAAACGGTCGAATGAGTAGTCATTCGGGCTGGCCCCGCCTGCGGCCTGGAATAGCAACAGGAAACCAAGGATGAGGCAACCGGTGCCGATGTGCGACATGATGAAATACAGCACGCCGCCGCTGCGCGTCTCGGGCTTCTCATGCTCGAAGCTGACCAGGCAATAAGCGGTCAAAGCCATGATTTCCCAGGCGATGAGGAAGAAGAAAGCGTTGCTCGCGCTGAACACCAGCGTCGTCGCCAGCAACAACAAATTGTAAAACGCAGCGAGGATGCCGACATTTTTCCGCCCATAGAATCCGCGGACGTAACCAAACGAATAAACCGAGAGCGCGACGGCCAGGAGCGAGACAATGAGCACGAAAAACGCACCGAGCGGGTCGAGCTTGACCGTCAGCCGCACATACGGGACGAGCGAGGGCCAGAGCTCAAATCCGACCGCGCCTGGCTCTCCGGCCCTCAGCAGCAACCGCAACGCGGCCGCCATTCCGGCGAGGCCGGCGAGGGCGGCGGCGCCGAACCCCAGCAGGTTGGCGAGCCGTGCGCGCCGCAGGCTCAACAGGCTCATCAAAGCCCCCAGGCCATAACCGCACAAAGTCAGTTGCAGCAAAACGGCTGGAGACAAAGAATCCATGGATTAGCGCCCGCGAGCGGCTTGGGACTTGCGTCTCATCCTTGCCGGATTCGGATTTGCTCGAGCACCGAGAGAATCGCGTCGGGGGTTTCGGCGGTTCGGAGTTGCGCCAGCAATCCGGCCTGTTGCCCAAGCCGAGCGAGGCTGGCCAGCAAATGCAGGTACCCGGCGGCATCGGTGGCCGGGACGGCAAGGAGAAAGATGAATTGGACCGCCGAGCAACCTTTCGCCCCCCAACTGACGGGCTCCGGCGCGCGCCCAAAGGCAAACTGCAGCTGCCTTACTCCGCTCAGTCGCGCATGGGGGAACGCGAGCCCGCACTCGAGCGCCGAGTTGGCCAGTAGTTCCTGGTTAAGCGCGACATGGTAAAACGGCAGCATGTCGGCGACACAACCCTCCTTCTGGAGCACCTGGCTGAGCTCGCCGATGATCCCCGCCGTGTCGCGGTCTCGAAGGTGCGGCACAATCAGTGCCGCGCGCGTATAATCTGCCAGAGTGCTCGGAGCTACAGGATGGACCGTGAGGTCAAGCGGCAGCATGGACAAGCGCCTTGCGTTTGCGCGGCTTCGGCGCCGGTTTGGCGGCGGCGACGTGTTCCAGGAACTGAGTCTCCGCGGCGTCGGGAAGGTAGAGATACCGACCGCAAGTGTCGCAGAGTTGGATGTCCTGGCCTTGCATGAGGGTATTGATCGTCCCGATGGGCAGGCGCATGTGGCAACCGGTGCACACCTGGTTGCGCACCACGGCGACGCCTTTCTTGCCACGGACAACTAAACGATCGTAATGGCCCAGGATCTGGGCGGGGATTAGCGCACGCAGCTCAGCCTTGCGCGCATCGACGTTCTTGCTGGCAGGTTCATCAAAATCCAGCGCCTGAAGTTTCAACAAGTTCGGTAGGAGGTCATTCATAATTCAATTCAATGCTAGTTGCGTACCAGAAAATGCCCGTTCTAACTTAACTGCCTTGACGATAGGGAGAAGAAATTGTTCCCGCAAGCTTTTCAGAAGCCAGGGACAGTCGCTACCGCACCAAAAGTGCAGACTTTGCACCAGTCCCCCGAATCGAAGTGCATCCTGCGAAGTCCCCGGTCCACTGTCCAAAAAGGCTGGCGCCGCCTTTCCTCCGAGACGGCGCCCGTTGGTTAATCCTGCAAGCTTTGGAACCGTAGTCGCTACAGTGCTTGTGCGCGCTTGCGGGAGGCGCGTTTCGAGGCTTTGAGAGTCGCTGCCGGCGCCGAGGTAGTTATGGGTTTGACTTGGGTTTGCGCCGGCGCAGTGGCCGCGGGTTGCGTCGAGGGGGTAGTGCCGCAACTGCAAGCGCAAGGAGGCGTGGTCGTTGTGGCTGCAACAGGATTGATAGTTTCGCTCATAACAGTTTTAGTTGTTTATCGTTGGCGGTTGCAGTTTAGGCGAAACAACCGCCTCGCGAACATACTGAGGCATACGGTATGCCATCCGGCCGAACCGGCACATAATGGTTTGTTCCGCAGAAACTTATGCTGATTTATCTGGGCAGGATGTTTTTCGCACCTGACCTTGACCTGGCATATTCGCGCAATTCCTGCACCTCCCTCCCGCGATATGTGCAAAGTAGAGATCGTAGGAGAAATACTTCCAGGAAGCGTCGGCGCCCTCGTCAACAGTCGCACCTACCTTTTCAAGCGGGAAGTTTGGCCCTTTTGCGGGGACCCCTTTGTTGCAGGGTCAGGAAACGCGAAAAAGCGCCGCGCGTTTTGATAGCAGATGTTGCGAATCATCGGCCCAAGCAGCGCCTCATCATCCGGCAACTCGCCGTTCTCGACGTCCCGGCCAATCAGATTGCATAGTACGCGGCGGAAGTACTCGTGGCGCGGGTACGACATAAACGAGCGCGAGTCAGTAATCATGCCGACGAAACGTGACAGCAGGCCAAGGTTCGACAGTGCGTTTAGCTGCCACTCCATGCCTTCTTTTTGGTCCAGGAACCACCAGCCTGAGCCCCACTGCACTTTGCCGGGAACGGTTCCATCCTGAAAATTGCCGATCATCGTCCCGAAAACGTAATTGTCCGCCGGATTGACGTTGTAAATGATCGTCTTGGGCAGGCAGTTGTCCTCATCGAGGCGGTTCAGGTACGCGCTGAGCGCGCTGGCTTGCGGAAAGTCGCCAACCGAGTCAAACCCGGTGTCCGGCCCCAACTTCGTCAACAGCCTCGTGTTGTTGTTGCGCAGCGCGCCAAGGTGCAACTGCTTGACCCAGCCTTTCTCGGCATCGAGATGGCCAAAGAACAGCATCATGAAACTGGCAAACTGGATTTGGTCGAGCGGCGACACCTGCCGCCCAGCACGGGCTTTGGCGAAGATCGCCGCCGTCGCTTTCTCCGTCGGAAAGTCGGCAAAGCAGTAGTTCAGGCCATGGTCGGACAGGCGGGCACCCTGGGCGTGAAAAAAATCATGGCGGCGGCGCAGGGCCTTCAGAAAGGTGTCAAAGTTGCGGATATCAACATCAGCGGCTTCCGCCAACCGCTCGAGCCACTGGTTGAAAAGGTTGGGTTGGTGCACTCCCAGCGCCTTGTCGGGCCGGAACGCCGGCAGCACGCGGGTGACCAGGCCGGAGGCGGCCAGCGCCTGGTGCGGTTTCAAATCATCGACTGGGTCGTCAGTGGTGCACAGGTGGGTGACCTTGAATTTTTTTAAGATGCCCTGGGTGGTAAACGCCGGCGTCGCCAACAGGGCATTGGCCTGCTTCCAAATCCGCACCGCGCTGTCCTCGTCCAGCAACTCATCCACGCCAAAGTACCGTTTAAGCTCCAGGTGTGTCCAATGATAGAGCGGGTTGCGCAACGTACGCGGCACCGTGGCCGCCCAAGCACGGAATTTTTCGAACGGCGCGGCATCACCCGTGACGAAGCGCTCGGGGACGCCGTTGGCCCGCATCGCGCGCCATTTATAGTGGTCGCCTTCCAGCCAGATTTCGAAGAGGTCGTTGAACTGACGGCTTGCCGCAATGTCGCGCGGCGGCAAGTGGCAATGGTAATCAAAGATCGGCTCCGCCTCCGCGTACTGATGGTAAAGCCGGCGTCCGATTCGGTTCTGAAGCAAAAAATCTTCGTGGATGAATTTCATAGGATCAGTCGAGGCCCAGGAATAATGGTTTCAGGTGGCGCTCGAAAAGGTTGGCAGTGACATTCCTCGCGACAAAAGCCTCGTGCGTCTTGAGCGCTTCCAGGTAACGTTCCCCTTTATGCGCTGCGATTTTGTAACCCACGTGCAGCAGTTGGCGCAGATGGGGATTATAGTTTTTGTTCTTTTGGTCGTGGCGTAGCGCCGAAACGAATTGCTGGGCATCCCAGCCTTTCGCGATACCGGCCGGCGGGAGCTTGTTGCGGTCGATATCGATGACCGTCGCATAGGGGGCACAGAGTTCATCAATGTGGTCCAGCGCTTCGAGATAGATTTCCTTCGCCAGGACCAGGCCGCTGCCGCCCGCCTCGGCGAGGCCAATGATTTCCTCGAGCCAGGTCGTGCCTGCCGTCTTGATGTGCAGCCCGGCCTGGAAGCGTGCCAAAGCCCGTCGGATCGGCGAATAAATGGAGAATTTATCGCTGCCGGAATGCACGCTGAGCTTGAGCGTGGCGGGCAAACCGTCTTGCTTTACCGCGTAAGCAATAACCGCCAGGTCTTCGGTGAACTCCTTCTCAAATTGCGCAAGGTCGCCGACATAATCGACGCCTTTGTTAAACCGGCCCGTGAACTTGGGCGCGATCGTCTGAACAGGCACACCCTCATCGGCTAACGCTGCCAGGATGGTCAGCAATTCCAATGGCGTTTGTGGCCGGTCGGTCTCGTCCATGGAAACCTCGGTAATGAATTGGCCCCCGCCTTTCGCTTTCTCGATGTGACGGTAGATTTTGCCCGCCTCCTGCACGGCGAGCAAATACTTGCCGATGATGCCCTCCACCTGGGCTCGCGTGGTCTGGAAGGGCTGCTCGATGCCCGGAATGGTGATGCGACCCACCCGTTCTGCGTGTCTTTCCGCAAATGCTTTGATAGCTTTCCCATCCGCCGGCTTGCCGATCCAGTCAGCGACGTCGATGGTGTAGAAGTCCGAATACGGCACGAAGCGGTCCACGGTCTCCAGCCGGATATGGTCAGCATCGACGTAATAGGGTTTCTGCCAACGAAGCGCTTTCGTGGCTGCATCAGCAGCGGCGCGGGTGCTGGCGGGTTCGGAGCCGATAATCAGGTGCTCGCGGTTGGACTTGTTCCAGACCGGGATGACATCGGCGCCTTTCTCAGCGGACATTACACACGCGCGCAACTGGGCCTGGGCCTGTTGTGCGAATCGATCACCAACTCCGATTGAATACTTCTCTAGTTTCAAAAACTTAGCCATAGAGCGACCACGTTGCCGTCAAGTCGTAATCGTAAACCAAGCGTGCATAAAGGAAACGACTTTCTTGCGCCGCAAAGGCGCGAGGTTAAGAATCCTTGCATGCTGCTATTCCGCGAAAAGGTGCCCCTTGATTGGCTTCCTAAGGTCCTCGCAGACCTACCGGCGGTGCTGGTGGACCATGCCCACTTGGAGCGCAAAGCCGCTACCACCGCACTCAATCTGGAAAAGTTTCGCGAGCTGTTTCCACGCGTCGAGGAGCTCAATGCGATCGCTATCGAGGAACTCCAGCACTTCCAACTGGTGCTGAACCTGTTGAATCAGCGCGCAATTCCTTTCGGCCAACCATATCCCAGCCGCTGGATCAGCGGACTCATGCGCTCCATCCGCAACGGCCACCGCGGCCAGGTTGTTGACCATCTCATTTGTTGCAGCCTGATCGAAGGCCGGAGCTGCGAAAAATTCCAAATCCTCGCGGCGGAACTTAAAACGCTAGACCTCCCGCTGGCAGAGTTCTACGCCAGCCTGGTTGAATCCGAAGGCAACCACTACGCCACTTATCTGCTCATGGCCAAAGCCATCGACGAGCCGGAGACCAATCGCCGCCTGGATTATTATCTGGGTCTGGAGGCCAAACTCATCCTGGAGCACAACCCGCAACCGCTGTTGCACTGAGGTTCCGGCCTCAACGCAACTGCAAGTTTACCCGCGTGCCGTTGGTGGTGTAGCTGCCGGCCGTGGCTTGGCTAAGCAACACACGCTCGGCGGCGACGTGGAGTTCCTGCACCAGATTGGTCTGTACCTGGCGAGCGCGTTCGGCGGCCAGAGTGGCCAGGTCTGAGTCCGAAACCTTAATCTGCCCGAGCAAGCGATGCTCAATTTGCTCGGGCGTTGGCTTGGCGTCGCCGGCAGCAACCGCGACGGGAATGGCCGGAGCAGCGGACCCGGGTAGAGCGACAGTCTTCACCGCCGCCGGCGCCGGCGCTTCGGACATGAGACGGTAAGCCCCTTTCTCCTCGCTGGTCGCGGCGCGGGGAGAGGGACTCGCGAGGGCGAGCGGCGCAGCCGGAGCTGCGCCGGCCGCAGGAGCTGAAGCCGGAACCACTGGAGCCGGCGGATTGGTCTTCACGAGGTCACGGTAAATGCGCGAGAGGAGGTCGGCGCGCTTTTCGGGCGTCAGAACGACATCCGCCGGTTTCGTTTTCTCCCGCGCGGAAGCGCGCAGCGAGCGCCAGTAGTCCTGGTGAAGCTCGGCCTCGAGCTTCGCCCGGCGCAACGCCTCGCCATCCCGCCCGGGCTCCACGTTGCCCTCGATCTCGAGCTGCAACTCCGGCCTGGCCTCCAATGCCTTGGCCACGTTCGCCAGCTTTTCACGCGCGGCGGCATCCAGCTCTGCCGAGCCGGGGGCAAATTCCTGGAATTGCATTTCCTCGCCGGCCTTGCCGCCGCCGACCAGGCTGCCGAGCAAGGCGAACGGGGAGGTGATCGCCTTGACGAACACGTTGCCGATCACGTGCCAGATGACTTTGCCAAAACGAAACTGCGGGTCGTCGAGGTTGCCTTCGACCGGCACATCGATTTCGATCTTGCCCTGACGGTCTTTGAGGAGGGCAATGGCCAGCTTCACGGGCATATGGGTGGCGTCGGGGCTGGCCACCTTGTCGCCCAGGGTGACCTGGTCCAGGACGATCAGATTGCGGCCCTTCAACTGGCTCGCGCTAATCGTGTAATCCACATTCACGTTCAGCTCGCCGCGTTTGAGGCGGTAGCCGAGGAATTTGCCGGAATACGGGTCGGCGGGATTTAACTTCACGTTCTTGACGCTCAGCTTGGCCTCGGTGGCCTGCTTGGCGCGCAATGGGTTTAGCTGGCCGGTGATCTCGATCAGCCCGGTGCCCCCGGCCAGGGTTTCGAGGTGCACCTGGGCGCGCCGCATTTCCTCGGTGGACAGGTCCTTGATCGTGCCATGAACTTTTTGCAGGGAAGCGCGGGCGACCGGAGTCACCGAGCGATCCACGAACTGCAGTTCCCCGTTTTCGATGGTGACGGTGTTGACGTCAACTTTGGGCAGGCCGGCGGCGGGGTTATTGGTCTCCAAGCCGAGCAACGTTTTGACCTGCGCGAAGGCCCGCTTGATGGCGCTGCCGCCCGAACCGGCCGGCGGCCCGGCTGCTGGCGGCGCCGCGTTGGTGGTGGCCGCCAAATCGGCGGCATTAGTCCGCAGCACTCCCATCACGTTGAGCGTGCGGTTGGTTTCCATCACCACCAGCCCGGCCAGATCTTTCAGCGTGACGTTGGTGACCGTCACGGCGGCCGGGTTCAGATTTGCGGCGATTCCGTCGAACCGCAGCGAGCTCCACTTGAGCAAGTCCTCGCTCGATTCGCTCCCGACGAGATTCAAATCATCAAGAGCCGCGTTGCCGGTGTAAGTGACTGCAGGTATCCCGCCGGGCTCAGTCCGGAGGCGAATGACGCCATCGAGGCCGATTTTGCTGCCGAGCACATAGACATTGACGAACGAGTCAAGGTACGGGCTGAGAGGCGCCAATTCGAGCTGGTTAACCTGCAGATCCAAATCGGCGTTGAGCGGGTTCAGCGCCGCCACCAGTTTTGTTTTCACCGTCCCGTTGGTGTTCCAGCGCAACGAGAGGTCCGCGACCATGTTCGTGTCAGGCCGGTTTGACAGGTTTCTGGCGGCAACGTTGATTTGGTCGACGCGCAGGTTGACCGGCCGGTCGAGCGAATCATCCCGCAGCGTGACCGCGCAATCCTGCGCGTCAACCGAGCGCACCGTGCCCGTGGCGAGGTTGGTGCTGCTGAGCAATCGCGCGAATACATTCGTTACCGAACTCAACAGCACCAGGATGCCACCGGGCGCGCTTTGATTCGGGTTTGGCTGGGCGGCCTCGACCACGTTGAACTGCGCGCCCTTGTTGCGAACTACCCGCAGGTCGGCCCCGCGGACGGACACTGCTCCAACTTCGACGCGCCGCGACAGCAAATCGCCGCTGACCCCGCTCACCGAAAACTCGGGCAGTTCGAGCAGATTCTCCGCGATCCCCGCGGCGCCGAGCTTGAACGAGCGCAGCGCAAATGAAGCATTTGACACGGCGGCGACGATTCCCGCCTGGGACTGCTCGAAATGATAGGCCGTGTGGAATCCGGCCACCCCGTCGCGGATCTCGAACCGGACGAAGTCCTCGTAAAGCGGCGCGAACTTGTTTAGGGTGACATTCTCGACGGACAGCTCTCCGGCCGCGCGAATCGGGTCCAGGGAGAACTCCCCGTTCCAGGAGAAGGTCTCTCCGGTATCGGTCGAGCCGGTGAACAGGTGCGGGTTGCGGCTTTCGGGGTCGGTGTGGAAGTCCGTCAGCGCGATTTTCACCGGACCGATGACGCGATGAAACGGCTGTTTTGGCGTCAGGTCCGTAGCGGAGAGGCGAGCACCCTCCACACGCAACAGGCGGACGCGCCCCGCCGGCGGCCGGCTGGGCGCGGCCTTTTTGGGAGGCGCATTGGTCCCGGCATGGGCCGCGAGGATGTCGGAGATGTTCAGCGAATAGTCTTTGTTCACCTGCAGGCGAGCGTACGGGTTGACCAGGGCGATTTCATCGAACACCCACGGGTGCCCGAAAAACGAGGCGAGCTGGAGGTTGGCGTAGAATTCGTCCCAGGCGAACAACGTTTCGTTGTCGCGGTCCTTGATTTTCAGGCCGCGAATGGTGAGGGACATCGCGTAAGGATTCAGCCGTACCTTTTCAATCGTGGCCTCGCGGTGCAATTCCTTGCCGAGTTGCTTGATCGCCAGCGCCCGGATGATGAGCGGCAGGATCAGGAATCCAAAGATCGTGTAGAAAACAATCAGCCCTGCGCCCCACAACAACCACTTTCGAGCTCGGGAGGAGCGCGCTTTCGCCGGTGTCACTGGTTTCATGATGCGAACCTCAAACGGCAGCCGCCGCGTTCCCGAACGTCGCGACCGCTGTCATAGCGAAAACTACCACACTTTCAATGCGCTAGGAAGGCGTCCCGTTCGACTTCGGCTGCTCGGGGGAGCCGTCCAGCAGACCGTATTGCTTGAGCTTGTATTGAAGAGCTCGGCGGCTGATACCCAGCGCTTTGGCGGCTTCTTCGCGGTTGCTCGTGACGTGGGTCAGGGTCTGGCGGATAAGCAGTTTTTCCACCTCCGCCAAGGCAGTGCCTGGGCGGACAGTAAAGGTCGTGGTCTTGCGGTCGTAATCGCGTAAAAAATCAGGGAGGTCGGGGACATCAACCACGGCCTCGCGGCAGGTAATCACGAGGCGCTCGATGGTGTTGCGCAACTGCCGGACATTACCGGGCCACGGAAAACGCTGGCACACTTGGAGCGCATCGGGGGACATCCGTTTGCGGCGGCGCTTATGTTTGGCGGTAAAATTCTCAAAGAACCGCTCAATCAACAGCGGGATGTCTTCCGCCCGCTCGCGCAAGGGCGGCATAAGAATCGGGACAATTTGCAGGCGGTAAAACAGGTCCTCACGGAATTTTCCCGAGCTGACACTTTCCTGAAGTTTTTTGTTGGTGGCCGCAATGACGCGCACGTTGACGCGGATCAACTCGGAGCCGCCGACCATCCGGAAGGCGCTGTCCTCAAGCACTCGCAGCAGGTCGCCCTGCCCCTTGGGCGACAGGTCGCCGATCTCGTCCAGGAACAGTGTGCCGCCGTCGGCAAGCTGGAAGCGGCCCGGCTTGTTGGCAACCGCCCCGGTGAAGGCTCCCTTGGCGTGACCGAAGAGCTCGGCTTCGAGCAATTGCTCGGCGAGAGCGGCGCAGTTGACGGAAATGAACGCGCATTCGCGGCGCGAGCTTTGCAGGTGGATGGCCCGGGCGACGATCTCCTTGCCTGTCCCGCTCTCGCCTTCGATGAGGACGGTGACATCACTGCTGGCCACTTCCTGGATGAGGCGCGCGACCGCGCGCATCGGTTCGCTCTCGCCCACCAGCAGGCCGGGGTCGGCGCTGGTCTGCAGGCGCAGCCGCAGTTCGTTGTTCTCGGCGACGACTGCCTGGAATTCAAGGGCCTTTTGCACCAGCACGCGAAGCCGCTTCATGTCGAGCGGCTTGGGCAGGTAATCGTAAGCGCCCTGTTTCATGGCCTCGACCGCGCTTTCGACGGTGCCATAGGCGGTCATGAGGATAAACAGCGTGTCGCGGTTATGGGCGCGCACTTGGGCGAGCAACTCTATGCCGCTCAGGCCGGGCATTTTGATGTCCGAAATGACAAGGTTATAGAGGCGCTGCTGCGCATGCCGCAGACCGGCAGCGGCGTCGGTCGCGGCATCCACGGCATAGCCTTCGCGCCGCAAGGCCTCCTGGATGCCGGCGCAGAGACCTTGTTCGTCATCGACCACCAGAATTTTAACCTTTGCCTTATTCATCCGGCAGAATATGCAAACCCATCACCAGACAAAATCATTGGTGACAAAATCATGGCAAGACTATTGCCGTTGCGACGCGCGAGGTTACGGCGTGGTGATATAGCAGGATCACAATTCCGACGTTCATGACTCAGCAGACGGGCCTGTAACAAACGCCCGTTCGGCGGGCCCCAACGGCAACGTCACGGTGAAAACCGCGCCACCGGCAGGCCCGTTTTGCGCCTTCAACGTACCGCCATGGGCCGTGATGATTTGTTGCGCGATCCAGAGCCCCAGGCCGCTCCCTTCTGCCTTGGTCGTAAAATAGGGGTCGAAGATGGGTGCCAGCGACTCGCGAGGTATGCCGGGTCCGTTGTCGCGTACCGACAATGTGAGGCTGCTCCCGGCGACCGCGCCACTGACTTCGATGCGCCCTTCGCGCTGCACCGCCTGAATGGCATTGATCACCAGGTTCATGAGTGCCTGGGTCAGTCGCACCGGGTCGGCCTGGATCGGTGGCACCGGATCGGGAAGGCAGGTGGCAATTCCGATAGCTCGCGCCGCCGCCTCAGGGCGCAACAGGTCACAGACATGGTTGATGATTTTGGAGATTTCGACGGGCTCGAGTTCCAGGGCTGACGGCCCCGCCAGCCGTAAAAAGTGGTCCACAATACTCTCCAACCGATGCAACTCGCCATGGATGATCTCAAGGCGCGAGCCCAACTGCTCCCTCATCTGCGGCGCGAGCGTGCCAAGGTCTTCTTCGAGCAATTGGACGTGGATGTCAAGCGAGCTGAGCGGGTTACGGATTTCATGGGCCAGGCGCGCGAGCAAACGCTCGAGCAAGTCCCGCTTTTCCGCTAAAGTCGAATGTGCCGCGTCCTGACCCAGCGCTTGTGCCAAAATATTTTCCACTGGCGAACAGGATACGGGAAGCACGGGTGGTTGCCAACGGCGTTCGTTCGGTGGCAATTTTTGTTGCTAATTCGGCCGGGCCAATTTCTAAATATCGTCATGCAAATTCGCTACTTTACTGGATCAGCAATCGCCCTGCTGCTTGCGGTCTCCGCTGCTGCTTACGGGGCAACCCCCAATCAACTCACCGAGGACGAAAGAGCCGCCGGCTGGAAACTGCTCTTTGACGGCCAAACCACAAAAGGTTGGCATAGCTTCAAGAAGCAGACTTTCCCCGCCCATGGCTGGGTGGTTGAGGACGGATGGTTCCATTGCCTCGGGGAGCGCGGCGGGGATTTGCTCAGCGACGGCTTGTACGACCAGTTCGAACTCGAGTGGGAATGGAAGCTCGAACCCAAGGGCAACAGCGGCTTGAAGTATTTCGTCCTCGACTCCCGCAGCTCCGCCATTGGACACGAATATCAAATGCTGGATGACGACCTGAATCCCGACGGCAAACTCGCCGACGGTAAGCGGATCACCGCCTCGTTCTACGACGTGCTGAAGCCGACGGTTAAACCCCCGACCCGCGCCATGGGAGAGGTGAACCAATCCCGCATCGTTGTCAAAGGCAACCATGTCGAGCATTGGCTGAACGGGGTAAAGGTGTTGGAATATGAGTGCGGAAGCTCAGAGCTGAAAGCAGCGGTGGCCGCGAGCAAGTTCAAAACGACAGCGGGGTTCGGCGACCGTGTTAAAGGCCACATCCTGTTGCAGGACCACGAAAGCCAGGTCTGGTTCCGGAGCATCAAACTGCGTGATTTGGCTGCAGGGTGACTCGGGTTACCTCAGACTAGACCAGCCTCTTCAGCTTGGGGTCCTCCACGAGTTTCTTAACCAGCTCTTTGACTTTTTGAGTCTGGCTCTTGTGCGCCAGGAGTGTCGCGTCGTCGGTCTGAACGAGGACCGCATCACGCAGGCCAACGACGGCGATGGGGGTGCGCCGGTCTTTTGAGCGGGCATCAAAGATGATGTTCCTGGCGCCATCGACGTGGATGAAATCGGCCACCGTGGCATTTCCCTCTGGGTCGTGCTTGAGGTGGCGGCCCAGCGCGGTCCACGAACCGAGATCGTCCCACTCGAACGCGCCGTCTGCGACGATCACATTTTGGGCGTGTTCCATGAGGGCATAGTCAATGGAAATCTTCTTAATCGCGGGGTATTCCTTCGCCAGCACTTTATCAAGTTTTGCAGGCGAGCCGGCTACCTTAAACCAGCGCTGGCAGGCGGTGTACATCTCGGGCTGGTGCTTCTGCAACCCCTCCGTGATGGTCACAAATGACCAGATGAACATGCCGGCATTCCAGCGATGATGACCGCTGTTGAGGTACTCGAGGGCCGTGTCGAAGCTCGGTTTTTCGACGAACTGCTCGACGCGAAAGAAGGACGTTTTGTAGGATTTAACCCCTTGCGGAGGTGGAAGTGACTCGCCGACCCTGATGTAACCGTAACCGGTGGCGGGTTCAGTTGGCTTGATGCCAATAGTGATGATAGCCTGGCCGCGACCGGCCAGGTCAAAGGCATCGACAAGGACCTGCTGGAACTTTTTCTCTTCCGGGATGACATGATCGGCCGGAAGCACGGCCATAACCCCGGTGGTGGAACGGGCGCCGACAATCGCCGCTCCCAGCGTGACGGCAGCCGTGGTGTCGCGCCCGACGGGTTCGGCGATGACGTTTTCTCTTGGCAGCTGCGGTAGTTGCTTGCGGACCTGCGGCGCCTGCACTTCGTTGGTAATGATCAGGATGTTCTTGAGGGGCACCAGCGGGAGTACGCGCTCGACCGCCTGCTGAAGCAATGAGCTCTCCCCCAGCAAGGTGATGAGTTGCTTGGGAGTCTTCTCACGGCTCACGGGCCAGAAACGCTCGCCTTTGCCGCCTGCCATGATGATGACAAAACGATCCTGATTCCCGGCCTTTGTTTTCATGATTTCTTCACCCCTTCGATAAGAGCCTCGACGAATTCAGCCGTTCGACGCACCAAATCCGGCCGTTTGCCGTGCTCGGCAATCTGGTTCACAATTGCGCTGCCGACCACCACCGCCTCCGCGTTTTGGGCGACGAGCCCGGCCTGCTCCGGCGTGGAAATGCCGAAACCGACCGCGACCGGCAAATCGGTATGAGCACGGATTTTCGCCGTCATTTGCGAAATGGTGTCAGCGACCTTGGCCTGCATGCCAGTCACACCTTCGCGCGAGACGTAGTAGATGAATCCCCTGCCCCGCTTCACGATCAACTCAATGCGGTCGTCGGGCGTCGTCGGCGCTACCAGATAAATGTTGCACAGCCCGGCCTTGTGCATGAGCGCTTCATAACTTTCTCCTTCCTCGGGCGGTAGGTCGAGAACCAGCAACCCATCCACACCGGCAGCAACGGCGTCCTGGATGAATCGCTCGAGGCCGTAACGATGAACCAGGTTGAAATAAATGTAGAGGACAACGGGAATTGGGGAATCCTCACGGATGGCGGCGACAGTTTCGAGAACCTTTGGGGGCGTCGTGCCCGATTCGAGGCCACGCTGAGCGGACAGCTGGTTCACCAAGCCGTCTGCCAGCGGATCGCTGAACGGCACGCCTAGTTCCAGCACATCCACCCCCAGCCGTTCGAATGCGAGGGTTAATTGGCGCGTGGCCTCGAGGTTCGGATCGCCAGCGCCGATGTACACGATGAAGCCTTTCTGGCCGTCGCGTTTAAGGCGGGCGAAGCGTTCCACGATGCGGTTCATGCGCGCGCAGAATGCCCCAATAAATCGGCGGATTCAACGGTTTTAGTTTCCAAACTCGCCTCTGTCCGGTAGATTAGGCTCAAATCAAAATGTTGCTAGTCATCGACAATTACGATTCGTTCACCTACAACCTGGTGCAGTACCTGGGCGAGATGCGAGTGGAGATGCAGGTCCATCGCAACGACCAGATTTCCCTGGAACGAATCCGGGCACTGACCCCAGAGCGCATCTTGATCTCCCCCGGGCCCTGCTCGCCCCGCGAGTCCGGCCTGTCCAATGAGATTATCCGCACGTTCAGCTCGCAGATCCCGACGTTTGGAGTGTGCCTTGGCCACCAATGCATTGGCCATGTGTTCGGTGGCAACGTCATCGTCAACTACCGCATGATGCATGGCAAAACGTCCCTGATTAAGCACAACGGGAAGGATTTGTTCGCTGCCATGCCCAACCCTTTTGCCGCCACGCGCTATCACTCGCTGGTGATCCAGCGGGACAGCCTGCCCGAGTGCCTCGAAATCACCGCCGAAACCGAAGAGGGAGAAATCATGGGAGTGAAACACAAGCAATTCCCCATCTGGGGCGTTCAGTTTCATCCCGAGAGCATCCTTACGGAGAACGGCCGCCAGATTCTGCAGAATTTCCTGAAGCTTAAATGATTGAGCAATTCGGGAGCGTTCTTCTACCAGCAGCCGGGAGGACGGCCCGCCAACATTCCTCTCCAAAAGTCAGGTCTACGCGACACCAGCCCGGTTGGCTCGGTTGTTACAGGTGCAATGCCAGGTTACTTGGAGTCATAGCCATTCCTTTTCAGCACGTCCTGAATGCGCACCGGCACGCCGCCGGCCTTCTTGCTCTCGTCAGCCGCTTCCAGGAATGCAAACATCTCAATTGTTTCGGCAGGCTTAACTGGAGCAACACCGGTTTGAAAGAATTCCATGATCTGAGCCATCAGCGGAAGATAGCCGTCGAAGGAGCCTGCCGAGGCTTCCCCCTTTTCGCCTTTCGCCAGGCCGTGAAAACCTTTGTCCTCGCGGAAAATTCCTTTGCGTCCGCCGGACCACACACCCACCACCTCTATCGTTCCGTTCGGGGAGGTTCCGCGTTGGACGGTTTCGCAGCCCGTGCCCATCACGGTGTAAAGGGCCTCGACGCCGTGGACGCCGTACCAAAAGAGGTCCGGATGGTGCGGTTCCACATCGCAGGGCCCGTAGGTTTCCGCGTAGCTCACGGTGCCGAGGGAACCGTGACTCACGGCCTGGGTGTTGGTAGCGAAGCGCAACCCCGAGGAGCTGAAAAGCGGGACGTTCGCCTCCTTGGCCAGCCGGAAAATTTCGATCACATCCCTTAGCGAGCCAGCCATCGGCTTGTCGATAAAAACAATTCTACGCGCTTTCAATACGGGCTTGACCTGTTCCAGGTGCGGACGGCCATCAACACTTTCCAGCAGAACCGCATCGACGTTCTGACACAATTCCTCGATGGTGTCGTAGAATCTGACGCCGTATTTCTCCTGGAGCGTTTTGGCATAGCCGTCAACCCGGGAAGAACTGGCTGGAATATCTTTGCTGCCGCCCTTAAAAGCGGCGACAACCTTGCCACCCGGGACGTGGCCTTTGGCGGCGGGATTGTTCAGGGTTTCCGTGAAGGCGGTAACGTGTGACGTGTCACAGCCGATGATGCCGACGCGCAAGTCGGTGGCGAAACCGACTTGAGAGGCCGCCAACCCAAGCGCCAAGAAGAGTTTGACTGCTACGGTTCGGGGTTTCGCGTCGGTCCGCATATAGAAAAGCTTAGCTGAGGGTTGAACAGATGACAAAACCGAATAAATTTCATTTGACTTATTGCGCTTGAACATAAGGCTCGGGATGGTTAATGTGGCTCGCGCATTTGACAGTACGAAGACAGCCTATGCATGCCCTAGCGAAAGCGAAGAAGGCGGCGAGTTTGAAACCCTCCGTGAAGCCGGCTCCGAGCACTGTTTCCGCCGGGAAGGTGCTCGCCGAGCTCGAGCAACACGTCCTGATGGATGGCCTCAAGTTAGTCTTCGACGCGGAAAAGAGCCACGGCTCAGTCTTCGTGGATGCAGCCACTGGCCGGGAACTGATCGACTTTTACAGCTTTTACGCGTCGCAACCGGTTGGTTTTAACCACCCTCACTTTGACCGGCCGGAAGTGCACAAGGACTTGCTGATCGCGGCAAAAGTTAAGGTCGCCAATTCGGACGTTTATACGGTTCAGTATGCGACCTTTGTGAAGACCTTCGCGCGCGTCATGGGACTGCCTCCTCTGGACCGCTACTTCTTCATCGAAGGCGGCGCGCTCGCCGTGGAAAACGCGTTGAAGGCGGCGATGGATTGGAAGGTGCGGAGAAACCTGGCGGCGGGCCGAGGGGAACGCGGGACGGAGATCATTCATTTCGAGCGCGCGTTTCACGGCCGCAGCGGCTACACCCTCAGCCTGACGAACACCGACCCGCGCAAGACCGCTTACTTTGCCAAGTTTCCTTGGCCGCGGGTGCCGGCGCCGACGCTGCATTTCGCGCTGCCACCGGACCAGCGAATTCAGGCCGTCAGTGCCAAAGAACAAGAAGTGGAGCAACAAATCCGGTCCATCCTGGCGCAAAAAGGCGCCGACATTGCCGCTATTATTCTTGAACCGATCCAGGGCGAAGGCGGTGATAACCATTTTCGCGGCGAGTTTTTGAGAACGCTGCGCAACATTTGCGATGACCAGGAAGTCCTGCTCATTTTCGATGAGGTGCAGTGCGGCATGGGCATTACCGGGAAGAATTGGTGTTGCGAGCATTTCGGTGTGCCGCCGGACCTGCTGGCCTTCGGAAAGAAGGCGCAAGTCTGCGGCGTGATGGCCGGTCCGCGGTTGGATGAGGTCACGGACAACTGTTTTCGCCTGCCCAGCCGGATCAGCTCCACGTGGGGCGGCAACTTTACCGATTACGTCCGTTCAACGCATTACCTGCGGATCATCGAGGAAGAGAAGCTCGTCGAGAACGCGCGGAAGCAAGGCGATTACCTGTTGGCCGGGCTCCAGTCACTAGCCGCGGCACACCCGATGATTTCCGCCGTGCGCGGGCGGGGCCTGATGTTGGCATTCGATCTGCCGACGGCCCAATGGCGAGACGGGTTCTGGAAAGGCGCGTACGAGCTCGGGCTCCTGGTGATCCGCTCGGGCGAACGCTCGGTCCGCCTGCGCCCGATGTTGGACGTAACATCCGCGGACATCGACCGGGCGCTGCGGTTCATAAAATTGTGCTGCAAGAAGCTGGAAGCGGCGTATAGCAACCCGAAGCGCCAATGAACAATAATCCACGCTCCGCGAACAAGTTGCTCAAGAAACTGCAGCTGACCGCCTTCAACCCCGGCGTGTTTTGCGGCGAATGGGTGGGTGGTGGCAAGCCCCTCCAGAGTATCTCGCCGATCAACGGCCAACCTCTGGCGACGGTGCGCACCGCGACACCCCAGGATTATGACCGCGCGGTGAGACGCGCCGGGGCGGCGTTTCAAAACTGGCAGGCCGTCCCCGCTCCCAAGCGCGGGGAAATCGTCCGGCAGTTGGGAAACGCCTTGCGCGTGGCCAAACGTGACCTGGGTCGGCTTGTCACACTCGAAGCGGGCAAGATCATCGCTGAAGGTGAGGGTGAAGTGCAGGAAATGATCGATATCTGCGACTTTGCCGTCGGCCTGTCGCGCCAGCTTTACGGGCTGACCATCGCTACCGAGCGACCCCAGCACCGTATGATGGAGCAATGGCATCCGCTGGGAGTGGTCGGAATCATCACCGCGTTTAATTTCCCCGTCGCGGTCTGGGCCTGGAACAGCGCCCTGGCGGCAGTATGCGGCGACGCAACCGTGTGGAAGCCGTCAAGCCAGACGCCTCTGACGGCGCTTGCGACGATCAAAATCGCCGAAGGCATCTGCCGCGCCAACAACGTCGATCCTGCCATTTTCAGCCTCGTCATCGGAGACGGCGCCACCGTAGGCGAACGTCTGATTCAGGATAAACGCATCCCGCTGGTGTCGGCGACCGGCTCGACGAAAATGGGGCGGCATGTCGGGGAGACGGTCGCGCGGCGGTTGGGGCGCTCTCTACTGGAGTTGGGGGGTAACAACGCGATTATTGTGACGCCGAGCGCCGATTTGGACCTGTCAATCCGCGCGATCCTGTTCGGGGCAGTCGGAACGGCGGGCCAACGCTGCACCACCACACGCCGGATTATCGTTCATGAATCCGTGCGGAGCGAGCTCACCAGGCGCCTCATCGAGGCCTATAAACAGGTCCGAATTAGCAACCCGCTCGACGCGCGCACATTGATGGGACCGCTGATCAACCCGCAAGCTGTGAAAGCAATGCAAGGGGCGCTAGCGACTCTTCGCAGGCAGGGGGCGGAGATCCTTTACGGCGGCGAGCCATTGGATGGACCGGAGTATCCCGGCGGCTGCTACACGCGCCCGTGCATCGTGGCGGCGCGCCACGACCTCGAGTTGATTCATGAGGAAACCTTCGCTCCAATTCTGTATTTGCTCACGTACCGGAACCTGGACGAGGCGATCGCGTGGCACAACGAGGTGCCGCAGGGACTCAGCTCGGCCATCTTCACCAACGAGCTGCGCGAAGCAGAGCGGTTCCTTTCCTGCCGGGGCAGTGATTGCGGCATCGCCAACGTCAACATCGGGACCAGCGGCGCGGAGATTGGCGGCGCGTTCGGCGGAGAAAAGGAAACCGGCGGCGGCCGAGAAAGCGGCAGCGATGCGTGGAAGGCCTACATGCGGCGGCAGACCGTCACCGTAAACTATTCGAAGGAACTTCCGCTGGCGCAAGGCATCGTCTTCAAATCACGGTAGGCTTAATGATCCAGTGGATCGAAAAACCCGGGCGGGCGCCGCGTTCAACCTTGATTTTGGCAGGCGTGGGTCTGCTGGTGCTGATCGGCGTGATCGACTACCTGACCGGCTACGAGCTGATGTTTTCGGTCTTTTACCTGCTGGAGGTAGGTTTGGCGACCTGGTTCGTTGGCCGGTGGTTCGGATGGCTGATGTCGTTCCTGAGCGTCGGGGTCGCGATTGGAGGAGACGTGGCGGCCGGAGCGCATTATTCGAATCCTTTGGTTCCAATTTGGAATTCGTTGATTTTGATAGTCCTGTACTCTCTGGTCGTGTGGCTGCTGGCCAGCTTACGTTCGCTCCATCGTGAACTGGCCGCCCGCGTCGAGCAGAGGACCCGGGCCTTGAAGCAGGAGATGGAGCAACGCCAGCGCCTGGAAGAGGAGATTCTGCAAGTGAGCGAGCGGGAACAACGGCGCATCGGCCACGATCTACATGACAGCTTGTGCCAGCACCTGACGGGCACCGCGCTGGCGGGACAGGTCCTGGGCGAAAAGTTAGCCGCCAAGTCGCTGCCTGAGGCTGCCGACGCAGGCGAAATCGTCGAACTGGTCGAGGAGGGCATAACCCTGGCACGCAACCTGGCCAGGGGACTTTACCCCGTTGAGATGGAAGCAGACGGCTTGATGGCGGCGTTCCAGGAGTTGGCCGGGAACATCTCAAAAGCAACCAAAGTTCGCTGCGTTTTCGAGTGTGACACACCTGTGCTGATTCATGATGATGCGGCGGCCACGCACTTATATCGCATCGCGCAGGAAGCGGTCGCCAACGCCATCCGCCACGGAAAGCCCCGGCGGATCGGGCTCAACCTTTCGGAACGGGAGGGACGAGTGAACTTGACCGTGGAGGACGACGGTGTCGGATTGCCGGAGACGAGCCAGGACGGCGGTGGCCTGGGGATTCGCATTATGGCCTACCGTGCGGGGATGATCGGAGGCACCTGCTCGGTTGAACCGGCCGCCACCGGTGGCACCATCGTCACTTGTTCGTTTCCCCGAACTCCGGCCGCGAAACCAAATGAGCACCATGGCGCCTGAGACGAGCCACCAGAAGAAAACGGTTTTCCTCGTGGATGACCACCCGCTCGTGCGCGAGTGGCTGACCAACTTGATCCACCAGCAAGCGGACCTCGCAGTATGCGGCGAGGCCGAGAGCGGGCCGCAGGCGCTGCAAGGGATCCTTGCGCTCAAACCCGAAGTCGCGATTGTGGATATCTCCCTGAAAGACTCTTCCGGGATCGAGTTGATCAAGAGCCTCAAGCAGTGCTGTCCCAAGGTGGCGGTGCTGGTCCTGTCGATGCACGAAGAATCGCACTACGCCGAGCGGGCGCTGCGAGCGGGCGCCAAGGGCTACATCGTGAAGCGCGAAACCACGCGCAAGGTTATCACCGCGATTCGCCGGGTCCTGGAGGGAAAAGTATATGTGAGCGAAGACCTAGCCGCAGCCCTGGCGGCGCAACTCGTTACTGGCAACAGCCTGGGTGGCCGGTCTACGGCCGAACTGCTGAGCGACCGGGAGTTGGAGGTGTTCGAACTCTTCGGCCAAGGGCGCGGGACGCGCCAGATCGCTGAACAGCTCCGCGTCAGCGTCAAGACCGTGCAGGCCTACTGCGCGCGCATCAAGGAGAAGCTGGGTCTGGCGAGCGCGACTGAACTTGTGCGCGAAGCGGTGCGGTGGCATGAAAGCCGGAACAAGGAATAACACGGGCATTTCGAGGCTCGTGTACGACATTGCCCTACACGAAAATTAGCCCGCGCCTGATGGAGTGCAGGCGAACGGTTCTCTATCCTTCATGCGCTGAGTCCAGAATTGATGAATCGTGGGTCGTCTTCGATAGGAACACGCACGCTCATTGTGCTGTTGTCGCTCGCCGTTGCATTCCCGGCGCGGGGGCAAATGGCAGCGAGCACACCCAGCAGCGACGGCTTTACCGCGGGCGTGCTGCAACACCTCACCCTGGCGGATGCACAGCGGCTGGCGATGGAGAGAAACTGGGATCTGCTGGCGGCGGTGGCCGGGGTGGATGCGGCCACCGCTCAAAAAATCGTCGCGCACGAATTCCCCAACCCGACCCTTGCGGCCTCCACCACCAAAATCAATGTGGACAATCAGCCCAACTCGACGGCTGCCGGGAATGGCCTGTGGGACCGAAGCTACGACACGGTCTTCGCTATCAACCAACTGCTCGAGATTGGCGGAAAGCGGCACAACCGCCAGATCTCAGCCCAGGCCGGGGTTGAATCGGCCAAAGCGCTGTTCCTGGACGCAAAGCGGACGCTCGACCTTGGGGTGGCCAAAGCCTACATCGCCGCTGCGCAATCGGAGGAGAACGTACGCATCCTGCTCGACTCGGCGGCGACCCTGAGGGAAGAGGCGCGGCTCGCCGAAGTGAGGCTCAGGGCCGGTGAAATCTCTAGCGCTGATAGGAACCAGATTGAGATTAACGCTGAACGGTTCGAGTCGGATGCGCAGGCGGCAAAGTCAGCCGCAGCGCAGGCTCGTGTCGCGCTCGAAGTATTGTTGGGGGTTCCCCGGCCCAACGCTGATTGCAGCCTGGCCGACAAGCTGGAGAACCAGGCTGCCACCCCGATGAAGCCAACCACTCAAGCGACCGGTCTCTGGCGCCCGGACGTCGTCGCGGCGGAAGCTGCCTGGCGCAGAGCGGATGCGGATTGGCGCCTGCAGAAGGCCTTTCGGATTCCCGATCCTACTGTCCTCGCTCAATATGAGCATCAGCCGCCCGACGCTCCCAACACGATGGGAGTCGGTGTGAGCTTTCCCCTGCCCCTCTGGAACCGAAATCGAGGCAACATTCTTGCCGCGGCCGCCGCGCGCGACCAGGCAAAACTGGCGTTCGACAAGGCCAAGGCGCAGGCAGCGGCGGATATTGCGACTGCCTTGCTGGCTTCCGACGAGGCGGCGAGGCGATGGCAACGATACCGCGACAGCATCCGGCCTAAATCCGAACAGGTCCGCAAATCCAAGGCTTACGCTTATCAAAAAGGGGGCGCGTCGTTACTGGACATGCTAGTCGCTGAGCGTGACGACAACGAGGTGCGCCTGGCGGCGCAGCAGGCGGCGAGTGATGCCGCCGCGGCGATGGCTGCTTTGAAAGCCGCCACCACAGAAATCAAACCCTCCGATCTGAAGAAATGAAACAGTGCATGAAACGCCTCACACTGGTGTTGCTCAGTCCGCTGCTGCTGGTGGCCGGCTGTAAGGCAGAGAAGAAGCAAACTCAAACTCCGGAAGCCAGGGTTTACGGGGACACAGTCGTAATCCCGACGAACTCGCCCCAATGTGCCGCGTTGACGGTCGAGCCAGTCGGGACGGAACAGCCCGCGTTTGTGCCGCTGACAGGCCGGCTCGTGTGGGACGATGATTTAACGGTGCGTGTATTCACGCCGTTTGCCGGCATCGTGCGCAAGCTGCTGGTGGATATCAATCAGCCCGTCACGCGTGGCACTTCGCTGGCAGAGATCCAGTCCAGCGAATTTGGCCAGGCGCAAGCGGACGCACGGAAGGCGGAGAGTGACTTCCGGCGCACACAGCAAAACCTCGAGCGCGTGCGCGACCTCTTCGAGCACGGGGCAGCTCCACGCAAGGACCTGGAGGCAGCAGAGGCGGACTTCGCGAGCGCACAGGCCGAAAAAGAACGGGCCGAGACCCGGCTGGCGATTTACGGAGCGACCGCCACCTCGGTGAACCAGGTGTTCCTGCTGCCTAGCCCGCTGGACGGCATCCTTGTGGAACGCAATGTCACGCCCGGCCAGGAAGTCCGCCCGGACCAGATGCTGGCCAACGTCCCGCAGTTCACGGCTCCGCTTTTCACGGTGACCGATCCAACCCGGCTGTGGGTGTGGCTGGATGTTACGGAAGCCCACCTGCCGCTGGTGCACAAGGACCAGGAATTGAGGGTTCACTCCCAGGCGTTCGGCGGCCAGTCGTTCAGGGGCAAACTCGACCTCATTGGCGATTCCCTGGATCCCACCACCCGCACCGTCCGGGCTCGGGGGACGGTTGAGAACCCCTTGGGGATGTTGAAGGCCGAATTGTATGTGACCGTGGAAGTTCCCGACGCGGTGCCGCTGAGCTTGCAAGTGCCTTCCAAGGCGGTTTTCCTCAGGGACAACCAGTATTACGTCTTTCTCGAACATGGTGCAGGCCAATACCAGCGCCAACCCGTGAGACTCGGCTCGGAACGAGAAGGCAGAGTCGCGGTCCTCGATGGCCTCAAGCAAGGCCAGCGACTCGTTACGGAGGGCTGCCTACTGCTGCAATCGCTGATGGATAGTTCCCCGAAGTCATGATTGGCCGCATTACCACCTACACACTGCGGCACCGGGCGATCGTCGTTGCGATTCTGGTCTTGTTCATTCTGGCAGGCGTAAACTCCTTTCAGCGTTTGCCAGTCGAGGCCTTCCCGGATGTGTCCAACATGTCGGTGCAGGTCATTACGCTCTTCCCCGGGCACGCCGCCGAGGAAGTGGAACGATTGGTCACCATCCCGATCGAAAACCAGATGAACAGCGTGCCCAAGCTGGCGGCACTGCGATCTATCAGCTTGTTTGGCCTGTCGCAGGTCACCCTCGTTTTTGAAGACGGAGCGGAACCGGACTATGTCCGCAACCAGGTGTTTCAGTATTTGAGCAGCGTCACCCTGCCAGCCGGCGCCCAAGCGAGCCTGTCGCCCAATGCCACGCCCATTGGTGAAATCTACCGCTACACGCTCAAGGCGCCTCGCGGCTATTCCGCCGTCGAGTTGAAGGCGCTCGAGGACTGGGTGGTCGAGCGCAAGATGCGCACGGTTCCGGGCGTCGTTGATGTCGTGGGCTTCGGCGGACCGACGAAGCAGTACCAGGTGCAGGTCGATCCGGTGAAGCTTAAGTCGTACAACCTGTCACTGCAGCAAGTCTTCACGGCGCTGGCCAACGGCAACCGCAACGCCGGCGGCTCGTACGTCGAGCACGGCTCGGAAATGTATGTGGTGCGCGGGCTGGGCTTTGTGCGCAACCCCGCCGACATCGGGGCGATCGCCGTGGACAGCCGGGCCGGCACACCCATCCGCATCAGCGACATCGGCGCCGTCACCATTGGCCACGCGGTCCGCCTCGGACGGGTCGGCATGCTCTTCAAGGCTGCCGAAGAGATCAGCGATGATGATGATGCGGTGCAGGGCATCGTGATCATGCGGCGCGGGGAGAATCCGCGCGATGTGCTCGACGGCATCCACGCCGCCGTGAAAGAGATTAACGCACACTACCTTCCCGCCGGCATCAGACTCATACCTCACTACGACCGCACCGAGCTGATCCACCGGACGCTGCACACGGTCCGCAAAAACATGATCGAAGGCATCAGCCTGGTTGTGCTGGTGCTGGTGTTGTTTTTGGGCCTTGGCAATTATCGCACCGCCCTCGTGGTCGCGCTGGCCGTGCCGGTTTCCTTGCTCGGCGCTTATTTCCTGCTGGATTTGCGCGGGATACCCGCGAACCTCATTTCGATGGGGGCGATTGACTTCGGCATCATTGTGGACTCGGCGGTGGTGATTGCCGAGAACCTGATTCGCCTGCTGCACGAGCGCAAAGATACGCCGCAATCCCTGTCCGGGGCAATTATCGAGTCGGTTCGGGAGATGGGCCGGCCCATCTTGTTCTCCAAGGCCATTCTGTTAACCGCGTTTCTGCCGGTTTACACCCTGCAACGCGTCGAAGGCCGCATTTTCCGACCCATGGCCCTAACACTCACCTATGCCCTGATTACGGGTACACTCTTCGCTGTTTTCGTGGTTCCGGCTCTCCTCAGTATCGTCCTCAAGCGCGCGGACCATGAGGAGGAATCGTGGGTCGTACGCCAGCTCATCCGGGCTTATCGCCCGGTGCTCAACTTCGCTTTGAACCGCCGCCAATGGATGTTCGTATTCGCCGGCGTGCTGTTGGTTGCCGGGGGTCTGGCCTATGGCCTTATCGGTTCGGAGTTCCTGCCCAAGCTGGATGAAGGCGCGCTGTGGGTCCGAATCTTTATGCCCAAATCGATTTCGCCGTCCGAAGCCGCGAAAATTGTGGATAACGTGCGCCGCCGCCTGGCCTTCTTCCCGGAGACGGAGAATGTCCTCAGCCAACTCGGCCGCCCCGACGACGGGACCGACATCAACGGCTTCGATGTCTGCGAATTCAACGTGAACCTCAAACCGCGCTCAGAATGGAAAACCGCCTCCCGTCGCGAAGAGCTGGTCGATGCGATGTCCAAAAATCTGGCGGAAATTCCGGGAATCGAGTCGCAATTCAGCCAGTATATCGAAGACAACGTCAACGAAGCCGTTTCCGGCATTAAAAGCGAGCTCGCGATCAAACTTTTCGGCGAGGACCCGGAGAAGCTGCAGGAGTACGCCGATAAGATCGCCGAAGCCATCGGCACGGTGCCCGGGGCCAAAGACGTCGGGACGGACCAATTTACCGGCCAACCGCAGATCCAGATCACCGTGGACCGCTCGGCGATCGCCCGCTACGGAGTGAGCGTGTCGGACATTCAATCGGTCGTTGAAACTGCGCTGGGCGGTTCGGTGGCTACGCAGGTGCTCGAAGGCGAGCGCACCTTTGATCTGGTGGTGAAACTCGCGCCCAAAGCGGTTTCTGATCTGGATTCGATCCGCAATATCCCCGTCTTCGGCTCGAACGGCGAACGCCTGACGCTGGGGGCGCTGACGCGGGTGGAGGTCCGTGCCGGCCTAGCGAAAGTCATGCGTGAGGGCAACGAAAGGCGAATCGCGATCAAACTTTCAGTGCGCGGCCGGGACCTCGGCTCGCTGGTTCACGAGGCCCAGGATAAAGCGTACGCGGCGGTCAAGCTTCCGCCCGGCTATCATATGGTTTGGACCGGCGCGTTCGAGAACGAGCAACGGGCAGTGCACCGCCTGGCCGTCGTGGTGCCAGTAACGATTCTAGCGATTTTCTTCCTCTTATTTACGGCGTTTGACTCGGGGAAATTCGCGACGTTGATCTTATTAAACGTGCCGTTCGCCGCGTTGGGCGGGTTGTTGGCGCTGCTGGTGGTCGGACTGGACCTTTCGGTCTCGGCGATGGTTGGTTTCATCGCGCTCTTTGGCGTGTCGATCCAGAGCGGCGTCTTGCTCGTCGAGCGGGTCCGTGAATTGCGCCGGCTGGGAAAACCCCTGAAGGAGGCGATCATTGAAGGGTCGGTCTCGCGCGTGCGCCCGGTGATGATGACATCCCTGATGGCCGCGCTGGGCCTGCTGCCGGCCGCTATTTCCACTGGCGTCGGCGCGGAAACTGCCCGCCCGTTTGCGGTGGTCATCATTGGCGGTCTCGTGACTGCGACACTACTCACCCTATTGCTGCTACCCGTCGTTTACCCCAGTTTCGAATCCGAAAAAGTCGAGAGTTGACATGTGCAGCCTGATTACTCACTGACTACTGCTTACTGACCACTGACCACTGACCACTGACCACTGACCACTGACCACTGACCACTGACCACTGACCACTGACCACTGACTACTGACCACTGACTACTGCTTACTGATCACTGCTCACGCTCCCGTGAAATACCTGCTCACCTTCATTTCACCGGATGTGCTGCACCGGGTCAAAGACGCCGTCATCCTCAAGCACATCCACGGCCTGAGTGTCTCGGAAGCCCGCGGTTTCGGCCAGGAACACGAGGTCGGCCATCCCGAATACCGCGAGATCCCAGGCGTCGAGCTGACGAAAAAATTCCGCCTGGAGATCGTTTGCCACGACGAGGAAGTCGAACGCGTGCTCCAAGCCATCTACTCTGCTGCGCATACCGGCCATGCCGGGGACGGCAAGGTTTTCGTCCTGCCGGTCCTCGATGCGTTCCGTCTCAAGACGGGCGAACGGGGTCCCGCCGCTTTGGGGCCAACCTTCGGAGCCTAAACGGGCCCGTCTCGAAAGTGCGTTGTCCTTGGGCCGGAGTAGCTGGAACCACACTCGTTGTGGGAACGGTTGCAGGTTGAAGGTTGAGAGTTGCAAGTTGACCCGTTCAACTTGCAACTTGGGACCACAAGAATCCGCGCAGAAAAACGACACTTCTGGGTATGGTCATCCAGCGCGCCGTCCTGGTCTTCGGAGATAGGCTCAAATTCAGTGGGTGTGAGACAGAATTCTTCCTCCTAAATGGATTCTGTTGGGATTGGGCGATTGTGTATATCGTCGGCTAGAGGGCGGCCCGCGTCGGTCCATCTCGCAGCTACGGCCGACACCTTCTCTGCGCCCGGAGCTTCAGGCGTCGCTACGCGACGCGAAGGTCAATCGACGCATCCCCCCGTGGACTGAAGTCCACGGCTACCATCGCTGCACCGCTGCGCGGTGCATGCCGCTGTCGGGTTCAGAAGAAATTTGTCCCACACCCAAATTCAGTTTTCGCACTGGATTTGGCTTTGCACGGAAACGGGCTCGCCCTTAAGCTCCGCAGCAACTCGAACACTCTATGCAAACCATTCAATTAGGAGTCAGCTCACTGACCAGCAGCCGGCTGGCGTATGGTTGCTGGCGCGTCGCCGGAACCTGGGACCCAACCGAAGTGACACCCGAAAGCCGGGCAGCGGGACTTCGAGCCATCTTGGCGGCATATGAGGCGGGCTACATTCTCTTCGACAATGCGGACATTTACTGCGCCGGCGAGGCCGAACGCGTGCTCGGCACCGCGCTCAAAGAGGTCTCTGGAATGCGCCAACGTGTGCTCATTGCCACCAAGTGCGGCATCCGACCAGCGGGTGACCCGTACGCTGACTCTCCGGGGCGATACGATTTTTCGGCTGAGCATATCGTCTCCGCGTGCGAGCAATCGCTCAAGCGGTTGGGGATTGAAACCATTGACCTCCTGATGCTGCACCGGCCCGACTACCTGGCGGACCCTCAGGAGATCGCTGGAGCGTTTTCGCAGCTCAAGGGATCGGGCAAGGTACGGTATTTCGGTGTCAGCAATTTCCGGCCCAGCCTGGTGACCGCCCTGCAGGTGGCCTGCCCGATGCCATTGGTAGTGCACCAGGTTGAAATCAGCCTGGCGAAGCTGGATGCCTTCACCGACGGCACGCTTGATCAATGCTTGATTGAGCAGATTACACCAATGGCCTGGAGCCCTCTGGCAGCCGGTCTGCTTGGGGGCGGGGCCAGCCGTCTGCTGGCTTCGCAGAAGGCATACCGCCCGGAAACGTTTCTGCCTGCGATTGACGCCGTGGCGAAAACGCGCGGCGCGACTCGGACGGTCGTAGCGCTAGCCTGGCTGTTGAAACACCCGAGCAAAATCCAACCCATCGTTGGCTCGATCAAACCGGATCGGATCCGCGAAGCCGCGAAAGCCGCCGAATTGGACCTGACCCGCGAAGAGTGGTATCGCTTGCTGATCGCGGCCAGAGGAGAGCCGCTGCCGTGAGGGAACGCGCAGCTGGTAAGGGGTGATGAGTAATCAGTGGTCAGTAATCAGGGTCGGTAATGAGTGATGCGTTTCCGCCTTTTCATCGCGGTAGCCATACCGGAGGAGGTTAAGGCTGCGATTGAAACAGCGCAGAACGAGCTGCGCCGAACGCTGCCGGGAGGTGTTGTTCGTTGGACCCGACGAGAGCAGTTTCATCTCACGCTCAGGTTCCTGGGCGACGTGGCGGTGGCGCAACTGGCGGCGTTGGAGGGTGCCGCGCGCCAAGTGTGCGCGAGATTCGCCCCGCTGGAAATGCGCGGCGAGGACGTTGGCTTTTTCCCGGAGCGCGGGTTGCCACGCGTCATATGGGTCGGGATAAAGGACCAAGCTGGCCGGTTGCCAGAGCTGCAACACGCCCTTCAAGAGGCAACGCTTGCTTTCAGTTCCGAGGCGCCGGAAAGGAGATTCACCGGCCACGTCACTTTGGGACGGATCAAGGACATCAGGCGCCCGGAAGCGGAGACGCTCACTGAAGCGGGTGCCCGTCTGGCCGGACTACGGTCTGGGTGGTGGACGGCTCCAACGATTGAAATCATGCGCAGCGAGCTTTCGCCAACAGGCGCGACCCATACGGCCCTGGCCGCACTGCCGCTGGGCGGAATGGAACCATAGTTGAGGGTTCTCGAAATCGGGGGCCATTTCAGGCAACGGGGTGGCGAATTTCTGCTTTGAATTCCTTTGAATTGGGTTGAAAGACCTTGAAATCCTTTGAAAGGTCTGGGTTGGGGTTAATAAGGCGAAGGGCACTTATGTTTAATTCAGCTTAATTTACATTAAAATGGCTTAATTTGGCTTAAGCGGTTAAGGTTGGGGCTCGAAGAAAAGGTTTCGCGCTCAGGATTGGTCGGGATTGGTCAGGATGACTCAGGTTTGCTCGGGCGGCCACTCGCCAGGAGGCCCATCCGCGGATGGCCACGGAAGAGGACGGAATAGTCACAAAAAACGGCACAAAGAGGTGAGAATTTCAGGGAAGGTCAATTTTGGTGCCGATAGCTGCCGATAGGTGCCGATAGGTGCCGGCAGGTGCCGCTGCGGGCACAGTTCGCCGGGAGCTATCGGCAGCTATCGGGACCAACGCTTTCGGGGAGCGGGAGCTATCGGGAGCTACTAAAGGCTAAAGTATAAAGGCTAAAGGCTGAAAAGCGGAAAGTCCGGGTACAGGGAATTCAAGTCGCAGGAAGTCGAAGTTGAGAGGAAGGATTGTGTCAACTTTGGAAAGCTGACAGCGGGTGGAGTTGTCAACTTTCGAAAGTTGACAGTTGACAAGAGCAGGGCAGAAAGGTGGGCCGCCATTAGGGCGAACCCTTTATTTCTTTCCGCGAGGCGTGTCCTGGCGGGGAGCCGTTATCCGTCAGGCGGCGTAGCACGATCCGTTATCCGTCAGGGTGGGTCGGCGGGATATTTCTTTTTCTGACGGTGCGGTGGCGCGATCCGTTATCCGTTATCCGTCAGGCGGAATATTTCTTCGTCCGAGGGGGGTGATCCAGGGGTGAAACGTTTCCACAGACCGTATTTACCGAGTGATCGTGCGTTTCAGGGGTTGCCAAGGGATGATCCTTGAGGTTGACAAGGCTGATCCTTGAGGGTTGCCGAACCAGGGAAAAGGGACGACGCGAATGGCGGAAGGGCAGGCGTCGAGGGACGGCGATACGATGGTGTGCGCGGCAGGGGGTAAATTTGCCGTCAAAGTGTCCCAAGGCCGTGTTTACCGAGGTTTTTGCATTTTCAAAGTGTCCCAGAAATGTCCCGGAAGCGTCCCACACTATCCTACAGCATCCTGCGTGGCATAGTCGGGAATGTGCGTTATCCGTTAAGGTGAGCTGGGAGAATTTCTTTCTTCGGGCAGGGATTCGAAAGTGCAAAAGTGTAGCCAAAAGCGTAGCACCTACAAAACCGTAGCACCCGGAAGAGCATGGCCCGGTGCGATCCGTTATCCGTTATTCGTTAGGGTGGCCCAGGAGAATATCTTTCTTCGGACATGGGTTGAGAAATGCAAAAGTGTAGCAGCAAAAACGTAGCACCTGCAAAAACCTAGCACCCGGAAGAGCATAGCTTGTAACCAGCCTCCCGCTGATCCGTCTCATGGGGTGGGAGCGAAAAGTTTTTACGACGGATGGGACCAAATGGGCACGGATTGCCAACGGGGCGCCTCCGCTCGGAGGTGCGGCGGAAAAGTGGTGTAGGCAAGTGGAGGGAAGCAGAAAGATGCTGGCAGAAACCTGGGAATGGAAAGAGCGATGGCGGGAGAAATGGGTGCTGCTACCGCGTGTTTGAGGACGAACGCTCGCCGAGAGCCTTTGCCGGCGCGTGCGGGTTGGCGGCTGTCAATCCCCTGCTATTTCGATGTCCAACCGCAAAACCCCGCCGGCTTGCAAGGCCACTGGACGCTCTGCTGACTCCTCATAAAACGGCAATCCCGCAGCCTGCGGGCTGTCTTCCAGGCACAGTCGGGACCCGGTTTGCCAGGAGTATGTTACATTCTAAGTAACCGACCCCGTTCTGGCCGATCCGGGGTCTGAAAGCGCCTTCCAGAGGCAGATTCTCAGCGCCGATCAATCTCACCCTATGTCCGACCTTCATCGGGATTCGAGGATGCGCTTAACTCCGATTGCAACTGCCGCGGTGTCTTTGTCTGAGCAGTCAATTATAAGGTCCTTCGCTTCTCTGAAGATATTATCGAAATGGGCGTGGGTATGGACCGTGACACTTTGATCCACTTCGGGGCGGAAGTCTCCGTTAGGTTGCTGTAGCTTCACATGTTCCTTGATTCGTTCCCTGCTTTTGAACAAGTAAACCAAGAGGACTCCCAACTCTCGGGCCGCTTTATAGTATGCATCCAGCATGGGGGGGTGGATGCTCAGGGCGATAACTGCGGGCGTGTCTTTGGCAGAAAGCCAATCGCGGAATTCGGAGACTGGCGGCGCCACCCTTACCCCTAATGCTCTATCCATGTCGGCCAACTCCCGACTGAATCCCAACTTTTCGATACAAGACGATTTGCCTGCGGCAGAATGACCGATAAGGGCAATACGGGCGCTCACAAAGGCGAGTCTATCCGGCGTGCCTTGGACTACAAAGTAAATCCCGTGGTCACAGACCCGCACCTCGAACTATCGGGATTCCTTCGTTGCCTGAATCCATCAGCGTTCGCAAGGTCGTGTTCGCCCCGAGAGATAGTTGCATTGCGGGACTGACCATTGCCCCATACGCATGTTTTGAGACTTCAGAACTGGTGCTGACGACACCTCTTACGACTGAGCCATCTGCACCAAATATCGGTGCGCCGCTCATCTTGCCCGGTATTTTAGCAAGGAACTCGAAACAAGGGCCCGGCGCGAAGACGACCTTTTCGTTGTGGTTGTTCGGGAAAACATTGTTCGCTGGCCCCAAAGAAACATACAAATCCTGCTTGAACTCCGGAACTGTGGGCGTTCCGCCGCGAACTTCTATCGGGATGTCTGCCATTTCAGCATAACCGATGGCCATAGCCCTCTCACCTTTGGTGAAGCTGTTTAGGGAAAGTGACAGCGGCTGATGCCCGGCTCCATCGGGTAATAACGAGATCTTACAAATGGCTATATCGGTCAGCATCTCAAAAGTCGGCTCCAAGTGCGGAAGGGGGCTGTCTTTCCATTGGCCCCAGCAACGGCAATCTTGAAACGGATAAAAAATACTGCCGATGCGTCCCGTGGCTGGGCTGAGAGGGATCAAAACACCGAACCGCATACCATCCGGAAATTTAATGGCGTTGTCCTCTCTTGCGACCGTAGCCTGCTTCCGGTCATAAGGGTCGAGGAAAACATGGCAGGCAGTGATGAGATACCCGGTGCAGCTAACCATGAATGCCGTCCCGATGCAGCGGATGAAAGCGTCGCCATCGACCCAAGCAATGACGGGGACAATGCTTTGCTTCACCAGAAAATCCGTATAACCGAACGTGGTCAGCGAGCCGTAACTATCGTATGTCATGGGCCGGTCAGAAGGCTTTTCAAGGATGCTTTTGAACTGGAAGAAATCCGGCTCACAACCAGCTTTGGGTCTTAGCATGAGGGGCATGAACCCACCAATGACCCATTTACCATCTTTGTCTTTGTTCCAGAGGGTTTTTAAAATCCCCACTTCTCGCATCTTGTCGGGCATTTCTTATCGCAGAGTCGCAAGCGCAGAGTGCCTTGTCAAAGAGTCTTTGCGCCCCACGCGCGCGATAAGAGGGTGTCGGATTCGGCCAGGGCCTGCCATCACTACTCGGCCCAACCATCCCTTGCCGAGGCAGGACTTGCACCTGCAAGCATGTCAAAGGTTGAAGGCTGCACATAGGAAGTTGCTTTTTGGCGCACGACATGTACTTGACGCTGCGCGGGTGAGGGAGAATTGGTATTTGGTCCCACTCGCCATGGGCTGCTGCTGGGAGACGAGAATTGGGATGTCAAACCCTCCTTCGCCCAAGCTGCGGAGGGCGCACGGGGGCGCGTGAGCGCGGGCCCGGGTTAGGTGCAGCCATTACTGTATGCTCCGGACCGGACCTGTGGCTGGCCCACCGGTTCGGTCTCAAGCGTCGCTGGCGCGACGCAAGCATCTTCCTGAAATTCTTCCCCGTGGACTGAAGTCCTTGTCATTACCCACAACTCTTACAGGGATTTTTAAGCTTTGTTGATGACATAAACTATTCATCTTCAAAGATTTGCTGGTTCGCTCAGGCGTCGCGACGCGACGCTGGAGCGTGCGGACACCTCCCCCGTGGACTGAAGTCCACGGCTACCATCGTTGCATCGCTACGCGATGCATGCAGGTGTTGGCTACCATCAAGCTGCCGCTCCGCGGCGCAGAGATGGCGGCGAAGTCCGGGCATTTTTCTGCGGATTTGCGCGGCCAAGAAGGGAAACTCATGCCAGGCTCAGAAAGATGTGGGTAATGGCAAGGGCTAAAGCCCACGGCTACCGTCACCTCATCGCTACGCGATGGCTACTGCCAGCGCATCGCTACGCAATGGACCGAGGCAGGCCGTCTTCGGTCAGCAGCGGCGGAGCGATAGTTGAGAAGCAAGCCGGTCACGGGCACCCGGCGCGCTGGGGACAGCACGCCCTACGTGTCCCGGTCGGTCGAGAGTCCCGGGGAAGTCCATCCTCAGAACTCCGATACAAGGGCCAGGCAGGGTGGATTCACCATGGGCGGAGACCACCATGTCCCCGCAGCGCGGGCGTTGAAGCGAAGACATCGGGGACGTGGCCGTCCCCGCACCTGGTGTCGCGCTTGAATTCGCCCTTATCGCCCGGTTCGGGGCTACATTTCTCTTTACACAACACGCGCCACGGGCAATCTGCCTCCGCACCGGAACCAAACAGAACACAACCGTCCCTACAAAATTGCCATGAGTGAGAGCTCAAAGAAACGGTCCGATGATTTCCTGCGCATCAGCGACCAATTCCAGCTCGGCGTGCTCACCACCGAGTCGTCTCATCCGGTCACAGCGAAACTGAGCGACACGGCAAAACACGATGTCAGCGCCGCGCTGGCACAGCTTTTCGAGGTGGATCGCGACGTCCTGCAGAAATACCGTGAGTTTGCTCAGTCAGGCAGGGCGACCGGCATCAAGGAGACTGTGCTAAAGGCGTTGAGAAACGGAGGCAAATTGTTTTTTACCGGCTGCGGCTCCACCGGGCGGTTGAGCATCCAATTGGTGTCGATCTGGCGGGACTTTTGGCAGCGTCAGCGCGCGCAGGACCTGAAGTGCACGCCGCCGCCGCAGGATTTCGAGGACCGCGCCTACGCCGTAATGGCCGGGGGGGATTTCGCGCTCATCAAAGCCGTCGAAGGTTTCGAAGATTTCACGGAGTTCGGCAAGAAACAGATCGGGGACCTGGGCGTGTCGTCCCGTGACGTCGTGTTTGCGATTACCGAAGGGGGGGAAACTTCATTTGTGATTGGGACGGCCTGGAAAGGGGTCGAGGAGGGCGCGAAGGTCTATTTCGTCTATAACAATCCGGACGACGTGTTGTGCAAGCACGTAAAGCGCAGCCGCGAGGTGATTGAAGAGCCGCGCATCGAGAAAATCAATCTGACCACCGGGCCGATGGCGATCACGGGCTCGACGCGCATGCAGGCGACCACTATCCAGCTCGCCGTGCTGCTGACGGTGCTGGAGATGGTGCTCCGCGAACTGATGAAAGAACTGGAACCGAAAGGTCCCTGCGCGCTGGAGCCGGCAGGCGTGCCAGAGGAATTCCTGGCGCGTTTGACCGAGCTGCACGCGACCCTCAAATCAAAAACGGTCCTCGCCCAGCTCGCCCGGCTGACTTCCCTGGAGGAATCGGTGTATCGCGCGGGTCACAAGAACAATTATTTCGCCGACCGTCTCGGCATCGACGTGCTGACGGATACGACCGAACGTTCACCCACCTATTGCACCCCGCCCTTCCGGAAATTTGATGACACGACGGCCACGGAATCGTGGGCCTTCCTGTTCGTGCCCTACGGCGAAACGGCACACGCCTGGGAACGGATCATCAAGCGCAAGCCACAGTGTGTCGAGTGGAGCGACACGGAGGTCCGCGCCCTGGTTCCAGGAGAGCGAGCGCCACGGACGCTCGAGATCGTCCGCAAGATCAGCTACCCCGAACTGATGCGCTTCAAGGTCGGGCTGGACGGGCTGAAGCATCGTCCGCCGGGCAAGGGTGATTGCGCTGTGGCCATCGTTTCGGAGGAAGAAAGAGGTTCCTTGCTTTCGCCCGCAGGATTCTACCGCGTGCAACTGGAGGCGGCCAGGAAAGCGGGCGCGAAAGTCGGGCTGATCTATTTCGGCCATGAGGAGTCTTTGAAAGAGGTCGGAGCGTTCCTGGCCCAATGGAACCCCGAATGCGTGGCGGTGCTCTTGCCAGTCCCCAAAACGGATTTCCTGTTGGAAGGCGTCACACGCCTCGGGGTGAAGACGCTGCTCAACACGCTCTCGACCTGCACCATGGTCCGGCTGGGAAGGGTTATGGGTAATTACATGATCTGGGTGGTGCCCAGCAACTTGAAGCTGATCGATCGCTCCACCCGATATATCGAAAAACTGACCGGCTTGAATTACCGGGACGCCAACCATTTGCTGTTCGAGGTTATTGAGTATGTGGAACCGAGGATGAAAGCTGACCAGGCTTATCCGCCGGTAGTGGGCGTTGCCGTCATGCGCATGCGGCACGGAGCGGGAAACCGGGAAGCGGAGAAGGAATTGCTGACGGAGCTGTAAGCCGTGGCACGGAGGTTGGCGCCGGGGGCCGAAGCATCGCGTAGCGACGACTGAGCGCAAGTGCGTCGCGAGCATCTTAAATTTTCGTGCGTCTTCTCGTCTCCTTTGTTACAGCTATCCACATCATTATGGCTAACACATTCACATCACTGCATTACCACATCATCTTCAGCACCAAAAATCGCGAACCTTGGATTCGCCATGAGTTCGAGGAACGCGTTTGGGGTTACCTGGGCGGCATTGCACGCCAAAACGACCTTAAACCAGTTCTCATTGGAGGGGTGGACGACCACATCCACATGCTGCTGGGGGTGCCGGCGGTAATTACGGTAAGCGAGGCGCTCAAATGTATCAAAGGTGGATCTTCAGCCTGGATAAAGGAGCAATTCCCGGGTTGCGGTGGGTTCTCGTGGCAAGATGGTTACGGGGCGTTCACGGTGAGCAAATCACAGATGACAGAGGTTGAGGATTATATCCATAGCCAAAGGGAACACCATCAGGAGAAGACATTCCAGGAGGAGTACCGGGCGTTTCTCGACCGCCATGAGATCAAATACGACAAACGGTATTTGTGGGATTGAGGTCAGGCGTCGCTACGCGACGCATGGGCATAGGGACGTCTCCTCCCGTGGACTGAAGTCCACGGCTACCGTCGTTGCGCCGCTACGCGGCGCCCTGGAGCGGGTCGGACACGTTTTACGCAGCTCAAGCCTGGCGTGGCTCCAAGTATAGCTACGCGACGCAAGAATGAGGGGCCTTCTCTCCCCGTGGACTGGAGTCCACGGCTACCATCGTAGCACCGCGACGCGGTGCGGTGGCGCGAGTTGAAACATTTTAAATGGCTCGAGGTTGGCGTAGGTTCAAGCGTCGCGACGCGACGCCGGGCGTGTTGGGACGTGCCCCCCCGTGGACTGAAGTCCACGGCTACCATCGATGCGCCGCTACGCGGCGCCCTGGAGCGGGTCGGACACGTTTTACGCAGCTCGAGCCTGGCGTGGCTTCAAGTGTAGCTACGCGACGCAAGAATGAGGGACCGTCTCTCCCCGTGGACTGGAGTCCGCGGCTACCATCATAGCACCGCGACGCGGTGCGGTGGGGCGGGTTGAAACATTTTAGGTGGCTCGAGGTTGGCGTAGGTTCAAGCGTCGCGACGCGACGCCGGGCGTGTTGGGACGTGCCCCCCCGTGGACTGAAGTCCACGGCTACCATCGTTGCGCCGCTACGCGGCGCCGTGGCTACCGTCGTTGCGCGGCTACGCGGCGCCGTGGCGCGGGTTGAATCACTGGTTACTCGCGCGGGGCGAATCGCGGTTAAACGAGGCCGGTTTCCGTTTCGAGTCTTCGAAATGGGGTAGGCTCCATCTGGGTCTTTGATTTCGAGATTGCGGGGAACCCTTGCTTGCTTTAGGCCTAACGCTATGACGCGTTACCTGATCCACTCCATAGCTTTATCGAGTCTGCTGCTTTTTGCGGGGGGTTGTTCCTGCTGCCGCCCCGCTGGAGCGAGTTCCAAGGCCTTACCCGCACCCCCACCGGGCTTCACCGCCATCTTCAACGGGCAGGACCTTGCCGACTGGTGGGGAGCCGACACAGAGGACCCGCGGAAGTATCTTTCGTTGCCACCCGACGAATTCAAAAAGAAGCACGACGCGAGCCTCGACGATATCCGGCAACATTGGCGGGTCGAAAATGGCGAACTGGTCAACGACGGCAAAGGCGTGTACCTGACCACCGACAAGTTCTACGGGGATTTTGAACTGCTGGTGGACTACCGCACCGTGCCGCTGGCCGATAGCGGCATTTACCTGCGGGGCTGTCCGCAAGTCCAGATTTGGGATTGCACGGAGAAAGCCAAATTCAGCCTTGGGGCCGACAAGGGTTCCGGAGGCCTGTGGAACAACAGCCCGGGGGCGCCCGGCAAAGACCCGCTGGTGCTGGCTGACAAGCCTTTCGGCCAGTGGAATCATTTCCGCATTATCATGGCCGGCTCGCGCGTCTGGGTCTGGCTAAACGGCAAGCAAACCGTGAACGGCGCACTGCTCGAAAATTACTACGACCGAAAGCTGCCAGTGCCCCCCAAGGGCCCACTTCAACTTCAAACTCACGGCGGCGAGATCCGCTGGCGCAACCTTTTTGTTCGTGAAATTGGCTCGGACGAAGCCGACAAATTGCTGCGCGGTAAAGACCCAGCCGGGTTCCAGTCGGTGTTCGATGGCAAGGATTTCAACGGCTGGGCGGGCTCGGTAGATGAGTATCAGGTCAAGGACGGCGCGATCACCTGCCGGCCGGGCAAAGGCGGCACCATTTACGCGACCCAGGAATATGGCAACTTCATTGCGCGGCTGGAATTCAAACTCCCGCCGGGCGGCAATAACGGTCTGGCGATCCGCTACCCCGGAAAGGGGGACACCGCTTATCTCGGGATGTGCGAATGCCAGGTCCTCGACGACAACTACGAAAAGGCGACCGGCGAAAAAATCGACCCCCGGCAGGCGCACGGCTCGGCCTACGGGATGGTGGCCGCCCAGCGAGGCTATCAACACCCCATCGGCGAGTGGAACTACGAAGAGGTCAGCGTGAGAGGGTCGACCATGAAAGTCGAACTCAACGGCACGGTCATTCTGGATTGTGACTTAAGCAAGGTGACCGATTACCTGGGCGGACACGCCCACCCGGGCAAAGACCGCACGCGGGGCTACTTTGGCTTTGCCGGCCACAATGACCCGGTCATGTTCCGCAACATCTCGCTCAAGCGGCTGGACTAAGCGCCGGTCAACTGACCGGCACGAGGGAAACCCGCTCGCCCTTGTCGTTGCGGGTGATCCCTTGGGCGCGCGGATCGAGGGTCAAAACGCCATCCACCAGGAAGGCGTAGCGGTGATGGCCGTGTTTGAGCTCAACGTTGAGCAGCCAGGAACGGTCCGGCATCTGTTTCATGGGATGGGCCGTCGGGTTCCATTGGTTGAAATCCCCAACCAGGCTCACCGCTTGCGCCTGGGTCGCATTGCAGATGAAATTAACCGGACGGAGGTTCTTGTGGTAAAAGGAGTTCATGGCCTCACCGCAGCATATTCTCCAGAACGCTGAGGCCGCCCCGCCGGATCGGTTCCGAGCGCAACGCCAGCGCATAGTACTTCTCGACCCAACCGGGCTGAGCGGCGTTGCGCTCCCGCCAAACGGACCTGAGCACACGCTCGGTGCGCTCAACCTGTTGCAGCGCCGAGGCGAAGGATTCCCTGCCCTCGGGCAGGTCAGAGACGTTGCCGACAAAAAAGCGCGTGATGCGCTTGCGATCGAAAACCGCTTGCAACAGCATCACGACCGTTTGTTCGTACGGATACCAGCGGCGGTTCAACACTTCGCCCAGAAACTCATGACGCACCGCAAAGAATTCGGAGCGGGGCCGTTCGGTAAACTGGCGGATCTCCTGTGCCTCCACCGGGAACCAGTTGTAAAGCAGCGCAAACGTGCCGTAGGTGTCGATCAACTGTTTGGAGTTGCAGTGGTCAGTCGCGATCTCACCGATGCACAGGTCCTGGTCCAACTCCAGAATGATTTCCGGCAAATCGTGCAAGCGGCCCAAGACCTCCTGCCCGACAACCGTGCCGTAGTTAAAGTCGCCCGGGATGAGCCAATAGACGTCTCCAGGCTTGCCCGTTTCATACGCCAACCCCAGCCCCGAGTACCACATCTGGCACGTGTCCACGCACCACGCGTCCAGGACATCAGAGTAACGAGCAACATTACCCTTCTTGAACGCCAGAAAGGCCGCGTCATGAGCCATCCGGTAATGAGTTTTACGGTCTATCACCGTGATTGGCCGGGCGTAAGTATCTTTCTCAGCGTCGAGCCGCGCCACGAGCTGGTACAACGCCTTCAGGTCGGTATAATCGCTTGGCTGGCTGAAGGGGTAAATGACCACCGGGTGGATGCGCCCGCGCCGGCTGGAACCGGATTTGGTGACCGCCGTTGTCGCCCTCCCCCGTTGTGTGTGCGCGGCAGTTTTCCTCATAGGCTAATGCGAGGTTGGGCGGTGACGGGATGGCCTGGCGCCAGTGCAGGCTGCCCTCCGGAAATCGCCGGAACGTGGCTGGAAGCTTTGGCCGCATCGCCGCAGGGGTGCATGAGCGGACCCTACGCCGACTCCTACTGCTCGACAACAACAAATTCGGCTTAGTACCGGTAGTGGTCGGCCTTGTAAGGGCCTTCCAAGGGCACGCCGATGTAGTCGGCTTGCTTCCTGGTGAGCCTGGTCAGTTTCACGCCAATCTTTTCGAGGTGCAGGCGCGCGACTTCTTCATCGAGCTTCTTGGGCAGGCGATAGACCGCCGGCTTGTATTTGTCACGGTTGGCCCACAGGTCGAGCTGGGCGAGCATCTGGTTGGTGAAGGAGTTGGACATCACGAAACTCGGATGGCCTTCGGCACAGCCGAGATTCACAAGGCGGCCTTCGGCGAGCAGGTAAATACTGCGGTCGCCGGGCAGATCGTAGCGATCCACCTGCGGTTTGATGTTCAGCCGCGAAACGCCCTTGGCATGGTTCAGCTTATCGACCTGGATCTCGTTGTCGAAATGCCCGATGTTACAGACGATCGCCTGGTCCTTCATGTTGAGCATGTGCTCGAGGGTGATGACGTCGCAGTTGCCCGTCGTAGTCACATAAATATCCGCTTCGCCCAAGGTGTCCTCGACGGTGGCCACCTGGAAGCCTTCCATGGCAGCCTGCAACGCGTTGATGGGGTCGATCTCGGTGACGATGACGCGCGCGCCAAAGCCGCGCAGGCTGTGCGCGCTGCCTTTGCCCACATCCCCGTAACCGCACACGCAGGCAGTCTTGCCGGCGATCATGACGCCGAGCGCGCGTTTGAGTCCGTCGGCCAGTGATTCGCGGCAACCGTAGAGGTTGTCGAATTTCGATTTGGTCACCGAATCGTTGACGTTGATGGCGGGGACGAGCAACTTGCCCGCTTCGAGCATCTGATAAAGCCGATGGACGCCCGTGGTGGTTTCCTCGCTGACACCTTTCCATTCCTTGACGACCTGAGTGAACCAGCCGGGACGCTCTTTGGCGCACCGTTTCAGCAGCTTTTTGATAACGTCCTCTTCGTGGCTGGCGCTGGCAGTGGTCACCCAATCACTGCCGTGCTCCATTTCATAGCCCTTGTGGAGGAGCAAGGTGGCGTCGCCGCCGTCATCAACCATGAGTTCCGGGCCCTTACCGCCGGGATGGGTCAGCGCGGCCAGCGTGAAGTCCCAGTATTCCTCGAGTGATTCGCCTTTGAAGGCGAACACACTGATTCCGGACTGGGCCACCGCCGCCGCAGCCTGATCCTGCGTACTGAAGATGTTGCAGCTCGCCCAGCGCACCGAAGCGCCGAGCTCCACCAAGGTGTCGATGAGGACCGCGGTCTCGATGGTCATGTGAAGCGAACCGGAGACGCGGACTCCGCGGAGAGGCTTCTGCGTGCCGTACTTGGCCCGGACGGCCATCAAGCCGGGCATTTCCTGCTCGGCGACCGAAATCTCCTTGCGACCCCAGTCCGCCAGAGTGATGTCTTTGACTTTGTAATCGCTGTTCGCACGGGTTTGGCCGGTGGCCGCAGCGCTTTTTTTGCCGTTGGTTCTGGTTAAGGTGGGCATATTCAACGTTTTGAAATTTGGATTTAAGATGTCAGATTTTCGAATTTCGGATCAGGCGCTAACTTGCACGCGCGATGCTGCGGTCTGACCCTGACGGCCATTTACCAGCGCCGCCGCTTTTTTGAGCGTCGCGGGCGCGACCACCGCCGCCGGTCGGGCCACCGCCCGGCGCAGCGCCTCAACTTTGTCGGTATTCTCCCAGGTGATATCCGGGTCGCTCTTACCGAAATGGCCATAATTAGTGGTCTTAGAATAGATCGGACGGAGCAGGTTGAGCTGCTTGATAATATGCGCCGGCTTGAAGCTAAACACTTCGCAAACCGCCCGCTCGATGTCCTCGTCGCTTACGACGCCGGTGCCAAACGTGTTAATGCAAACCGAAACGGGGTCCGGATAACCGATGGCATAGGCGAACTGGATTTCGGCGCTGGTGGCCAGACCGGAGGCGACGATGTTCTTGGCCACATACCGACCCATGTAAGCTGCGCTGCGGTCCACTTTCGAGGGGTCCTTACCGCTGAAAGCGCCGCCACCATGGCGGCCCATGCCGCCATAGCTATCAACGATAATCTTGCGGCCGGTTAAGCCGGTGTCGCCCTGGGGACCGCCGACAACGAACCGGCCAGTCGGGTTGATGAGATACTTGGTTTCTTTGGTCAGGAGATGCTTCGGCAGGGTCTTTTTGATGACCTCCTCGATGCAAAAGTCCTTGATGGTTTCGTGTTGAACGTCTGGACTGTGTTGGGTGGAAATGACAACGTTGGTAATCGCCACCGGTTGGTCGTTGACGTAGCGCACCGAGACTTGGCTCTTGGCATCGGGGCGAAGCCACTTGACCTTGCCGGTCTTACGAATCTTTGTAAGCACCCGGCCCAGTTGGTGGGCATACATTATCGGAGCGGGCATCAACTCGGGAGTTTCATTGGTCGCATAGCCGAACATCAGGCCCTGGTCGCCGGCACCCTGCTCTGCCGTCTCCTTGCCCTTGGCCTTGCGGGCATCAACGCCCTGCGCGATGTCCGGACTCTGGGACGTTATAGCGTTCATGATCAATACTTTATCCGCATGAAACACGTCGTCGTCATTGGTGTACCCAATGCCGCGGATGGCGTCGCGAGCGATGGCGCTGAAATCGAGCTTGGCTTTGGTGGTGATTTCACCGCCCACCACCACAAGGTTGCACTTGGCGTAGGTCTCGCAGGCGACGCGGCTGTAGGGGTCCTGGGCGAGGCAGGCGTCCAGCACGGCATCGGAGATCGTATCGCACACTTTGTCCGGATGGCCCTCGCCGACGGACTCGGAAGAAAAGATAAAGTTTTTGCTCATAAACTAACTAGACTGCAGTTCGACCGACATATTGACGTATCAGGATAAGATGATATATGCTAAGAGCCAGAAGTCAACCGGGAAATGTAAAAAAACATCATGTCCACCACCCTGAAAGCGCTGCGAGCCTTGTCGGATCCGACCCGGTTGCGCATCGTCGCGCTGCTGGAGAAGGACGAGCTCTCGGTTAACGAGCTGCAAGAGATCACGCGCATGGGCCAGTCGCGTATCTCGACACACCTGGGCTTATTGCAGGATTCAGGGCTGGTGCGGTCACGGCGTGACGGGAAGCGCACTTTCTACCGGCTGAACGCGGTTGCCAACGGGGCGGTCGGCGAGTTCATTCAGTTGGCCATCCGCGGTGCCGGAGAACTGCCGGAGCACGGCGGAGATCAAATCAACCTCAAGCGCGTTCTGAATCGCCGAAGCGAGCAGGCGCAGCTCTTTTTCAACCAGGTTGCGGGCCGTTTCGACCGGGTGTACGGTCCGGGCCGGTCGTGGCAGGCCTTTGGCCATCTACTGCTTCGGATTTTGCCGCCGTTGGTGGTGGCCGACCTTGGCGCGGGCGAGGGTTTGTTAAGCGAGTTGCTGGCGCGACGCTGCAAGCGGGTGATCGCGGTGGACAACTCAGAGAAGATTGTCGCCTTCGGCGCGGCCAAGGCAAAAAAGAACAACTTGAAAAACCTGGAATTCCGCCTGGGCGACCTGCAGGACCCGCCGGTCGAGCCGGAAAGTGTGGATCTGGCGATTCTCAGCCAAGCGCTGCACCACGCGGAGGACCCCGCTAAAGCGCTTGCCAGCGCCCACAAAATGCTGAGAATGGGCGGCCAAGTCATGATTCTCGATCTGGCGAAGCATAATTTCCAAAGGGCACACGAGCTTTACGGCGACCGCTGGCTCGGTTTCGCGGAAAGCGATTTGCATCGTTGGCTCGAAGCGGCTGGGTTCAAACGAATTGAAGTCAGCGTGGTTGCGCGGGAAGAGCAGCCTCCCCACTTCGAGACGGTGCTGGCGGGCGGGCAGAAATAGGCGCCATGGATTCCAAACCGGCGACTGGCCGCTATTTGGCCGCCCTGACCATTGGGGCCCTGGGGGTTGTCTATGGAGACATCGGCACCAGCCCCCTCTACGCCCTGCGCGAGTGTTTTGCCGGCTCGCATGCGCTGCCGCCCACGCACGAAAACGTCCTGGGGATTCTGTCGCTGATTTTCTGGTCGCTGCTGCTGATTGTCACGGTGAAATACCTGACGATCATCCTGCGCGCCACGAACAGGGGCGAGGGGGGGATCCTCGCGTTGATGGCCCTGGCTTTCCCCAAACAGAGCCCTGGCGCGGGACGCCGGCGCGCAATGTTGATAGGGCTCGGCGTCTTCGGAGCGGCGCTGCTTTATGGCGACGGCATGATCACGCCGGCGATCTCGGTGCTCAGCGCGATAGAGGGGCTCAACGTAGCCACGCCCGCGTTCAAGGATTTCGTCATCCCGCTGACGATTGTGACACTCATCGGGCTGTTCGCCGCCCAAAGTCACGGCACAGGCAAGGTGGGGGCAATTTTCGGGCCGATAATGCTGGTTTGGTTCGTTGCGCTGGCGGCGCTCGGGATTAAGGGCATTCTCCAGGCGCCGCAGGTGTTGCTCTCACTCAACCCGCTCCACGGCCTGCAATTTCTGCTGAATAGTGGCTGGAAAGGATTTGTCACGCTGGGAGCGGTCTTCCTGGCGGTGACGGGGGCGGAAGCTCTATACGCTGACGTAGGGCACTTTGGCGCGCGGCCGATTCGGATCGCGTGGTTTTCGCTGGTCCTTCCCGGACTGTTCCTTAACTACCTCGGCCAGGGCGCATCAGTGCTCCGAGATCCGAAAAGCGTCGAAAACCCGTTTTATCTTCTGGCTCCGCACTGGGCACTTTATCCGCTGGTTGGGCTCTCCACCGCCGCCACGGTCATCGCCTCACAGGCGTTAATTTCGGGAGCGTTTTCGCTCACCATACAGGCGATCCAACTCGGGTATCTGCCGCGGATGGCGGTCAAACATACGTCCTCGCTGGAACGCGGCCAGATTTACATCCCGCACGTGAACTGGGCGCTGATGGTCGCCTGCATCGGCCTCGTGCTGGGCTTCGAGTCCTCGAGCAACATGGCCTCCGCGTACGGCATTGCTGTCACCCTGACCATGATGTCCACAACCGTCCTCTTTTATTTTGCCGCTCGCCGGGTCTGGCAATGGAGCGCTCTCCACGCCGGGTTCGCGTGCGGCGTGTTCCTGGTAGTCGAGACCACGTTTTTCGCCGCGAATCTGCTGAAGGTTCTTAACGGCGGCTGGTTCCCCCTGGCCATGGGCCTGGTCATCTTCATTCTTATGGCCACCTGGAAAAAAGGCCGTCAGCTCGTGTGGAACAAGTTGCGGCCCGCCTCCATGCCGCTGGAAATGTTTTTGGACGATATCGGGGACAGCAAGCGAGTCCCGCGGGTTCCAGGGACGGCGCTTTTCATGACCGCCAATCCCGAGGGCACGCCCATAGCGCTGCTACACAACCTCAAGCACAATAAAGTGCTCCACCAGCGCAACATCATTCTCACGATCCTGACTGATGAAGTCCCGCAGGTGAGCCCCGCCAAGCGCCTCGAAGTCGAGAAACTGGCCGTGGGGTTCCATCGCGTCATTGCGCACTATGGTTTCATGGAGGAGCCGAACGTGCCCGAGTTGCTCGCGGCGGCTCCATTGGACGGGGAGCCGGTAGTCCTGCACAAGACGACGTTTTTCCTCAGCCGCGAAACCGTCGTCCCCAATAAATCCAGCTCCATGCCCCGTTGGCGGCAGTGGATCTTTGCGCTCATGGCCCGCAACGCCCAATCCGCCGGCTCGTTCTACCGCATCCCCGCCAACCGGGTCGTCGAGCTCGGAATGCAGGTCGAGATCTGAATCGATGAGGATTACGACGACGGCAATTGGCTCAGCTCAATGACGTTCCTGCACCGAGCGGACCCACTGCTGGTTGTCGAGATACCAGCGGACGGTTTCCCGGATGCCTTGTTTGAACTTATGAGCCGGGACCCAGCCGAGCTCCCTTTCGATCTTGGACGCGTCGATCGCATAGCGGCGGTCGTGGCCGGGTCGGTCTTTGACGAAAGTGATCAGGGTGCGGGAGTGGCCCCCGAGTTGCGGCGCCAGCTCATCGACCAGGTCGCAGATTAACTCCACGATACGAAGATTGGCCCATTCGTTGTGGCCGCCGATATTGTAGGTTTCGCCGACGGCGCCACGCGTCAGCACCAGCCAAAGCGCGGCGGCGTGGTCCCGCACATAGAGCCAGTCGCGGACGTTCATGCCGTCGCCATAGACGGGCACTGGTTTGCGGGCCATGACGCTTTGAATCACCACCGGAATCAGCTTTTCAGGAAATTGATACGGTCCGTAGTTGTTGGAGCAGTTGGTGATAACGGTGGGCAGACCGTAGGTATGATGATAAGCCCGAACCAGCAGGTCGCTCGACGCCTTGCTCGACGAGTAGGGCGAGTTCGGAGCGTAGGGAGTGGTCTCGGTAAAGAAACCGGTAGCGCCAAGGCTGCCATAGACTTCGTCCGTGGAGACATGATGGAAGCGCGAAACGTGGGGTGCGAGGCGCGAGGGGCTGGCGGCGTCGAGCCAACAGGCGCGGCAGGCTTCGAGGAGGTTGAACGTCCCTACGACGTTGGTATGGATGAAATCACCCGGACCGGTGATCGAGCGATCCACGTGCGACTCGGCGGCCAGGTGCATTACATGCGTGATGGCGTGCCGCCGGATGACCTCAAGCACCGCAGTCTTGTCGCGCAAATCGACTTTCTCGAAGACGTACTTGGGGTGGCGGCTGACTTTCTCGAGGTTGGCGAGGTGGCCGGCATACGTGAGGCAATCGAGGTTGACCAGGCGTTCGACCTCCGGATGGTCAATAATGTGATGAATGACATTGGAGCCGATAAACCCGGCGCCGCCAGTGACAAGCAGTTTCATGAGTTCTTTTGTGTCCGTGTCGGGCTGCGGTGCCTTACGATCTTTCTAAAACATGGCCGAGACTCTCCCGCCAGTCCGGCAGCTTGAGCCCAAAGGTGCGCTGCAGCTTCTCGCAGGAAAGCACCGAATAAGCGGGGCGTTTGGCAGGCACCGGATACTCCAGAGTCGTAATCGGCTCGATTACTTTGCACTTCTTTTCCTCTTCCGACATCAAGCCGATGATCGCCTCGGCGAATCCGTGCCAGTTAGTTTGGCCGCCGGCCGCGAGGTGATAGACGCCCTTCAGCGGGCCCGGTTCGCGGGCGGCCAACACCTGCTTGAGCGCCAAGGCGGTGGTTTCGGCGATTAAGCGCGACCAGGTCGGGCAGCCAAATTGGTCGCTGACGACGCGCAGCTTTTCACGTTCCCGCGCCAATCGCATCATAGTGAGCATGAAGTTCTGCCCGCGCGCCCCATACACCCAGCACAGCCGAAAGATCAGGTGCGAGCCATCCACCTGTCGCAGGGCCTGGTCGCCGGCGAGCTTAGAGCGGCCATAGGCGCCGAGCGGGTTGGGAGCATCATCTTCAAGATACGGCGTGCGCTTCGTCCCATCAAAAATGTAGTCGGTCGAGTAATGAACCAGCCACGCACCTGCCCGCTTGGCCTCCTCGGCCAAAATGCCTGGCGCAAGCCCGTTGATCTGCTGACAACGCAGCTCGTCCGTCTCGGCTTTATCGACGGCCGTGTAGGCAGCCGCATTAATAACGACCGCAGGCGCGGTTTCACGGACCCATTTGCGAATGGATGCGCCGTCGGTGAGGTCGATCTCAGGATAATCGACGCTGACGAGGCGGCCCAGCGGGGCTGCGGTCCGGCGAAGCTCATAGCCGACCTGGCCAATCTTGCCGATGATGAGGATGACCGGTAAAGTCATGATGAGATTTCAACCGCGGGATTCGCCTAAGTTTTTTCCTTATGGCCAGCTCACGCAAAAAGCCTGTCCTTGGGCACGTCCCGCAGCCGGAGCCCTCGGGCGTCCTTTTCCGAAAGCGTCGGGTTCTCCATCGGCCACTGAATGTCGAGGTCCGGGTCATCCCACCGGATGGTCAGTTCACTCCCGGGCGAGTAAGGCTCGGTGCATTTGTAGTGGAACAGCGCGGTTTCGCTCAACACCACAAAACCGTGGGCGAAGCCAGGCGGCACAAAGAACTGGCGTTTGTTGTCGCCCGAAAGGGTCAGGCCCTGCCACTTGGAAAAGGTGGGCGAACTGCGCCGCAGGTCCACTGCGACATCGAACACCTCGCCTTGCAGAACTGAAACCAGCTTGCCCTGCGGGGTCGGGTTTTGAAAGTGGAGCCCGCGCAACGCGCCGCGGCGTGAGAACGAGAGATTATCCTGCACGAAATCAGCAGCCAACCCGGCCTCCCGATAACGGTCGCGGTTCCAGGTTTCCATAAAAAAGCCACGCGAATCGCCAAAGACTTTGGGCTCGATGAGGACGAGTCCGGCTAATTCACCGCTGACAACGTTCATGCCGTGAGAGCCCATGCTGAGGAAAGCGATGGTTTACCCGCCCAACCGTTTGGCTTCCGCGATGACTTCTTTGACAAGGTAGTCGCGGTATTCGCAATGGGGCATGCGCCGGGTCAGCGCCTCCAGTTGGGCGAGCGACAGAAAGCCGCGCCGGAAGGCGGCTTCCTCCGGGCAGCCGATTTTAATGCCCTGGCGTTTTTCGATCGTCTGCACATAAGCCGAAGCCTCGTGCAGGCTGCTGCTCGTGCCGGCGTCCAGCCAGGCAAAACCCCGGCTCAGCCGGCACACCCGCAGCTCCCCGCGGCGCAAGTACTCGACGTTAACATCGGTGATCTCGAGTTCGCCCCGGGGTGACGGCTTCAGGCTCCGGGTGATCGAGACGACGATATTGTCGTAAATGTAAAGGCCGGGAACCGCGAAATTGCTCTTGGGCTGCTTGGGTTTCTCTTCGATTGAAATGGCCTGGCCGTCGGCGTCGAATTGGACCACTCCATACCGCTCGGGATCATTGACGTGGTAGCCAAAAATCGTCGCGCCAGCCTTGAATTCGGCAAACGCTCGCTGAAAACTATCGCCGCCATAAAAAACGTTGTCACCCAGGATGAGGGTGACCGCGTCATTGCCGATGAACGATTCCGCGATCAGAAAGGCCTGAGCGATGCCTTGGGGCTTGGCTTGCTCACGATAATCGATGGTCAAGCCCCAGGCGCTGCCATCGCCGAGCAGTTGACGGAAGCGGGGCAGATCCTGGGGCGTGGAGATGAGACAAAGCTCCCGGATGCCGCTCTCGATCAGGGTAGTCAGCGGGTAATAGACCATGGGCTTGTCATAGACCGGCTGGAGCTGCTTGCTTGCCACCAACGTAAGCGGAAATAATCGGGAACCGGCGCCACCGGCGAGGATTATGCCTTTCATTCAGGGCCGGAACATACGGGTTAAAGGCCAAAATGCAACGCGCAAACAGGACCTGTGCTTGCGAACTCTCACAGAGGATGTCACGGAAATCGGGGACAATCTGAAACGGTAGAGCTGGTTGTTCCCAACCAGCCCTGGAGTTTGGTTTTCGACTAGATGAGTTATACGCGGGCTTCATTTTTTTGTTGCTAAATCTAGTTATATAACTAGATGCTGCCCCCCACTATGGGCTACCCAACTAAAGTTCAACTCATCCAACGTAAACAATCCGAACAATGGTACATCAACTTCCCGGCCGCCATCGCTCAAGGCATGGACTTCGCCAAGGGCGAGGAAGTCC
>Ga0210409_10000388_pt1 | contig 78693 bp, 56 predicted proteins | sample IncBWH17MmetaG_FD_161649 | JGI IMG/M metagenome (GOLD analysis project Ga0210409, IMG submission 161649) | Forest soil microbial communities from Barre Woods Harvard Forest LTER site, Petersham, Massachusetts, United States - Inc-BW-H-17-M | ecosystem: Environmental > Terrestrial > Soil >... | reverse complement strand
GGATGCTTGAGCCGTCAAAGCCCAGACCATCGCTGAAGATCTCTTCGGTCAGCTCCCGGATCGGACAACTGAAATGCTGCCAGGTGCCAAAGGTGTCGACAAACTTGATGTCCATCATCTTGGCACCCGTCTTCTTGGCTAATTCGATTACGCTCTTGGGTGTGCTCATTGATTCTATTCTCTATGGTTGTTCGGTTATGTTTCGTTTTACTCCGCGGCGCCCTGCCGTCCGTAGCCCCCCGCTACGGCGCGGCACGACGCTTTGGAAAACTCTTATGTTATCCTGCTGTGTGATATCCTTCTTCGCCGTGTTCGGCCAAATCCAGCCCGGCAACCTCCACCTCCGGCGAGACCCGCAGCCCGATGAGGGCCTTTACCACATAGGCGATAATTGTTGTGCCAACCACAGCCAGAACCAGAGTCAGGGCGATAGCCTTGAGCTGCTCGACGACCAGCGGTTGGAAAAAGGAATCTTTCACGTAAGCGCTAAGATTCGTGCTCAGGTTGCTGTTCGCCGAGGTCCGCGCCAAGAAGCCGGTCATCAGAGCGCCGAGCGTGCCCCCCACCGCATGGACGCCGAAAGTGTCCAGAGCGTCGTCATACCCGAAAGCGCTCTTGAGTTTCCAGCAGGCGAGGTAAGGAATCAAGCCCGCCGCCACGCCAATGAGCATCGCCCCGTCCGAGGTCACAAATCCGCAAGCCGGCGTGATGACCACCAGCCCCGCGACCGCGCCGGAACAGAAACCCAGGATGCTGGGCTTGCCCCGGAACATGTACTCCGCCATGGCCCAGGTGAATGAAGCCGTCGCCGTCGCCAGGGTTGTCGTCATGAACGCGTTTGCAGCTACACCGTCCGCCGCCACCGCGCTGCCCGCGTTGAAGCCGTACCAACCGACCCACAGCATCCCCGTGCCGACCATGCACAGGACCATGTTGTGCGGCGGCATCGGTTCTTTGTTAAAACCGATCCGTTTGCCCAGGATCAGGCAGAGAATCAGGGCCGACCAGCCCGAAGACATGTGCACCACGGTGCCGCCGGCAAAATCAATCGCATGGATGCCGGCGTCTTTGTTGGACACGCCACTCATGAAGCCATCCACGCCCCAGACCATGTGCGCGAGCGGAAAATACACCACGAACATCCAAAGCGTGACAAAGAGCAGAACTGCGGAGAATTTGATGCGTTCGGCGATTGCGCCGACAATCAACGCCGGCGTGATGATCGCAAACATGAGCTGATACATCGAGAAGACGTTTTGCGAAACCCAACCCGAATAATCGCTGTTAGGCATCGAATCGACCCCATGCAGGAACCTCCAATCGAGGCTGCCCCAATACGGCTTGCCGCTATGGAAGGTGATGCTGTAGCCCACGGCCCACCAAAGTATGGTCACCAAGCCAGCGATACCAAGGCATTGGGCGAGCACCGACAGAACGTTCTTGCGGCGCACCAGACCGCCGTAAAACAGCGCCAGGCCGGGCAACGTCATGAAGAGCACCAACGCCGAGCTGGTCATCATCCAGGCGTTGTGGCCGGGACCGGGGCCGGCAACTTTAGTAGTTGTATTAGTGTTGGCGTTGCGCGAGCCGTTGTTAATGTAGGCCTCGATGTCGTCGAGTCGCTCCTGGATGGAGCGCTCCGCGACCCGCGCGGCGTCCGCCGCGTGAATCGCGGGGACACTCAAAAGCATGGAACTACATAAGCTAGTCAAAAGAAATAGCTTTCTCATTTGGGTTCTCGATTTTTTTGGATTGTAAGTTTATCTGGCGCCGCAACCTTCAGGTCAAACTGCGGCGACTCCCTTCTCCTCCGTTCGAATGCGCACTGCCTCCTCCACGGTCGAAACAAACACTTTGCCGTCCCCTATCTTGCCCGTCTTGGCAGATTTGACGATGGCCGCAACCGCGTCATCCAGCTTGTCGTCCGCGGTCACAATTTCGACCTTTATCTTCGGCAGAAAATCCACAGTGTATTCGCTGCCGCGATAAATCTCGGTATGGCCTTTCTGGCGGCCAAAGCCTTTCACCTCCGTTACTGTCATGCCTTCGATGCCAATCTCACCAAGGGCATCCTTAACCTCCTCGAGTTTGAACGGTTTGATTATGGCTTCGATTTTCTTCATTACGTTCCGGGTATTGCGGTGTTGTCAGCGCACGTGAAACACATCACCAGCCTCCGACGCTCGATGTGCGAAACGCGTCGCGCCCTAGTGACTCCTCCTTACGCACCCCCCGTGCCAAAGCGACCAATTCATCCGAGGTATTTACATAAGTTATTTATTATAAGAACTCTACGTAAGTTGCGGAGGACCCTGTCAAGCGCTCACACTGTTTAGATGTGCACAGCCAGAAAACAAATCGCCAGCGACCGGCTGTTTCGTTATTATAGCCAAACAAAGAAATTACGCTCGCCGAAGTATTTCATTACAGAGAAAAACGGTAGGAGATAGAACTGCTCAAAGGGTGTGTCCAGTGGCCGAATGAAGACCCAGTTTAAGGTTTGGCGATTCAACTTTCCTTGTAAAGGCGAGCACCCTGTTGTGCTGGATTTGAAGGATGGTCGGAGCGACAGGATTTGAACCTGCGACGTCTTGGTCCCAAACCAAGTGCTCTAGCCAGGCTGAGCTACGCTCCGACAACTGGAGGTTGAATATCCCATAACGGCGTGGTTGTGCAATGCAAATCGGACTGACTGCAAATCGGGCTGAGTGTCAAGTGTCGGGTGCTCGGCGCCGAGGACAGGGTGAACTGGTGGAGAAGTGCTGCAACAGCGGTTGGCGTTGATCGCTGCGGTTTTCCAATCCTCGTCTCAGTTTTCTTTGGGCTTGGAGAAGGTGGTGCCCCGTGTTACTGTGGTGGTGGTATGTCAACCGCAGCCCCTATTGCCCCGCAGAAAAGCAATCTGCGCCGCCCGGATATCATGGCGGCAGTGCAGGCGCAGGTCCTGTCGCATTACCGCAGCGAGCTGGTCGAGCGGATTCGCGCGAATGGCCATATCCTGTCTGCCGGGGACTTGACCATCAAGCTGGCGAAGGAGTTTGGTTTTTGTTATGGCGTCGAGCGCGCTATCGACTTGGCCTATGCCGCTCGGCGGGCGTATCCGGACCGGCGCATTTTCCTCCTGGGCGAGATCATCCACAACCCCGAGGTCAACGACCAGATTCGCCGGATGGGGATCGTTACGATCGCCGGCAAGCCCCGGGACGAGGAAATCAACCAGCTTCGCCCGGATGACATCGTAATTATTCCCGCGTTCGGTACGGAGGTGGCGACGCGCCAGAAGCTTGGCGAGAAGGGGTGCCTGTTTGTGGACACGACGTGCGGGGACGTGATGAGCGTCTGGAAGCGGGTGCGGCAGTATTCAAAGGACTCGGTAACGAGCATCATCCACGGCAAAGCGTGGCATGAGGAAACGATGGCGACGAGCTCGCAGGCGCGGGCCAGCGGCAAAGGTCATTACCTGGTGGTGTTCACGCTCGCGGAAACCGATTACGTCTGCAATTACATCGTCCACGGCGGCGACAAGTCAGAGTTCCTGGCCAAGTTCAAGGGCGCGTACTCCGAAGGGTTTGATCCGGATGTGGATTTGCGTGCAATCGGCGTCGCGAACCAGACAACGATGTTGCGCGGCGAGACGGAGGAAGTCCAACGCCGGTTGAAAGCCGCGATGGCCCAAAAATACGGGCAGGAGGAACTCGCCCAGCATTTCCGCTTTTTTGACACCATCTGCGGCGCCACGCAGGACCGCCAGGATGCGCTGGAGAAGTTGCTGCGCCAGCCGCTGGACCTGCTGCTCGTCATCGGCGGCTACAATTCTTCCAACACGTCGCACCTGGCGGAAATGGGCGAGTCCCGCCTGCCAACTTATTTCATCAAGAACGCGGCCAAGATGGCGTCCGACAAGGTGATTCTGCATTACGATCAGGACAAGCATGAGGAAACTGAGACCCCCAACTGGCTGCCGCCGGGCCGGGTGACGGTGGGCATCACCGCCGGCGCGTCCTGTCCGAACAACCTCATCGAAGACGCGATTCGACGGCTGTTCGAGCTGCGCGGCATTTCGGTGCAACAGTTGCTGGAAACGTAATTCTCCCTCCGGCCTTCCTCCTGATGCCGCGGACCCGAGAGGAACTGGAGCAACTCGAACGGCAGAACCTTGCTCCGTATGCTCAATTCAGCGCCGACACCCGCGGGCGCAAGTACGAGGAAGCGCCGCCCGAGTGGCGCACCCAATACCAGCGCGACCGCGACCGCGTGATCCATTCGCGCGCCTTTCGCCGGCTCGAATACAAGACACAGGTGTTCCTCAACGGCACGGGCGATCACTTCCGCACCCGGCTGACGCACACGATGGAAGTGGCGGCGATCTCGCGCAACATCGCGCGCGCGCTCAAGCTGAACGAAGACCTCGCGGAGACCATCGCGTTGGCGCATGACCTCGGGCATTCTCCTTTCGGCCACAAGGGGGAAACCGTGCTAAACCGTCTGATGAAGGGCCACGGCGGGTTCGAGCACAATCAGCAGAGCCTGAGGATCGTTGAGGAGCTCGAACAGAAATACCCGCTGTTTGCCGGACTCAACCTGAGCTGGGAAGTGCGCGAAGGCCTAAGCAAGCATTACACCGCTTACGATCATCCGGGCCTGCGAAAGGACTTTTCCGCCAGGTCTTCTTCCCTCGAAGCCCAGGTGGCCAACCTCGCGGACGAAATCGCCTACTACAGTCACGACCTCGATGACGGCCTGGATTCCGGCCTGCTTTCGGAGAAACAATTGAACCGCGAGGTCCGACTCTGGCGCCAGGCGGCTCGCAGCGTGGTGCGAGACTACGGCGAGTTGCCGGACGAATGCCGCCGGTATTTCATCATCCGCTGCATCACCGACCTTCAGGTCAGGGATGTGGTCACAGCCAGCGAAGAGCGCATCGGCGCCTCCGGCGTAGGCAACGCGGATGAAGTCCGGCGCCAGCCCAAACCACTGGTCCAATACAGCCCAGGACGGCGCCAACTAAACACGGAGCTGAAGGATTTTCTGTACAAAAACCTCTATTTCAATGCCGCGGTGAATGGGCCGCACCTCCGGGCTCGCAGAATCCTGGAGCAGCTGTTCCGGTTTTACCTCGACCATCATCGCGAGGTCGGCTCTCAGGCCCGCAAACGGGCGCGGCGGGATGGCTGGCCGCGGGCGATCTGCGATTACCTGGCAGGCATGACCGATCGCTATGCGTTGCTGGAACACGAGCGGTTGATTTCGGTAACCGCTCGGTAACCCGTGGTAACCGATGGTAACCGATCCAGCCTCCCAGTCCGCTCGGCAGGTTGCGGAAGGCTAGCGTATAGTCGATGGCCGCCGTGATTTCCTCTTCGCGGGGATAAACCGGGGCCAATCCCTCAGTTAGAGACACTCAGCCGATAAGTTCGCGGACCACCGGCGGGATCAAACGCATCGGTGAATGCGGCGGTTCCGCCGTCCAGAAACCTAAGGCTGGTGATGGAGGTCCAACTGCTAAAGTCGCCAGTCTTCAGAAACGTATAAGTGAGCCCGGGCTCGACCTCGTAAAGGATTTGAACAAAGCCAGGGAGAATGGAATAGAACATGAACGGCGCCAGGGTTTGGGCGGAGGCGTAGTCGGTTTCACGCAGCTTGTAAAATGAGATCGGAAAATAGGGGTTCGCCGGCACGGTCGCAGTCCCGCTGCCGCCAATGCCCACCGTGGCGAAGCCAACGACGCCCCAAACTTGCATGTCCTGCGTCGTGAGGATCTCGTAGGTGTGGCCCACCTGGCCGGTGATTTGGACCTGTAACCCGGCATCCGATGCCGTTATGCGATTGAAAACCGGCAGGCTTCCGGGCACGGTGTAAGTCGTCTCGTGCAACTGGTAAAACCGGGAAGGGTATTGAGCGGCGTCGGGGTCGATAAAATTGAAAGCACCGGAGGCGTCAACCGTCACCGTGCCGATCGACAGCCAAAGCGCGAAATCCTCGGTGGCAAGCACATCATAAGTGTGGCCGGCAGGCGCGCTAACGGCCAGGCCGACCTGGCCGGCGGGCAGAGCCGACGGTCGGATCACGGGCACCGTGCTTGGAAGGGAGAAAACGATTTCGTCCGAATAGGCGCTCTCAAGCCCGGTGGCCAACCGGGTGGTCATGGCGATGAAATAAGTAATCCCGGGGACGAGTCCGAAGATCGTTGCGACGTTCGTATCTCCGACGTGGACGACATAGGGGTAAACCTGGCTGGTGGTGCCGTAATAGATATTGTAGCCCGCGACGCCGGGATCAGAAACGGCGTCCCACGCCAGGGTCAAGCTGCCGGGAAGTGCGAAGCCGGCGTGAAGGGGTAAGCTCAGGGAAGCCCAAAGCAGCCCCACGCCGAGGCATCGGGCAAAAGCAGCGCGTCGCGGAACCGGTTGAAGCGGAGGAACCTTCGTTGCGGGTATGTCGGTTGAAGAGCCCGAACGGACGCTCTCTTGTTTGATTGAGAGGCGCCGTTTGCAACTCACTTTCCGAGAAGCCGCGACAGGACAACTCAGCCTGCGGGCCGCCCGCAGGAAGGACCGAAAACCGCGTTCCGACATACTACGAATTGTGCCCGTTGAGTCTTGCCCTCAGCGCGGAAAGATGCAAACAGAAACTATTCACAACATACCTGGAAAATTCCTTGGTTGCATCTTGATTGAGGGTGTGCCGCCCAAACCGCACAGACCCAGGAAGGCAGGGCGCGCCGTCACCAGCGCGCCGCCAAAGTTCGCACAAGCAGGCTCAACTCTGCTGGTTTCGCGCGATCGTGGCAAGCTGGGGACGGAGCGCCCCACCGCCAGGTCGCCAGGCCTTCTGGGCAACCCGCCCTTGAAACTCGCCCTCTACTCTCCAAAAAAGGGAAACAGCCGCTTCAATTCTGCCTGCCCCGGCTGGCGGCCGTATTCACAGACCTCGAAGGCCTCAGCGCAAAGGACGGAGTTTGCCTTTTCCTGACCGTAAAATTCCGCGAGCTTTGAGCGGAAGCGCTCAGCCTGGTTCTGGTAGCGTTTTTCGAATTGCGCACGAACCTGGCGATGCCGCTCCTGCTGCTTGGCCGGGTCGTTCGGAATCAACTCGGCCGAGCCGTTGGCCCCACCTTCATAAAATTGCGACTCCAGCGCGTCCAGCGCATCCAGCTTCTGTTGGATCACCGAGTCGATTGCGACCGCGACGTCGGGTTGGAAGGGATTCGGCTTCCGGAACGAATCCGGGTAATAGAGGAACACCGGGTTGCTCTTGAGGTATGGCACGTCCGGGCAGAAGAACGGAACCGTCACCATATAGGCGGCGTCCTGGACCAGCACGCCGGTGTAGCGGTGGTCCGGGTGGTAATCGTTCGGGCGAGGGCTCAGAACGATATCGGCCTTCCATTCACGCATGAGCCGGGTGATGAGACGGCGATTCTCGAGAGTCGGCAACAGTTCGCCGTCATGGATATCAAGCACTTCACAGGTGACTCCCAGGATTTTATCGGCCTGTTCCGCCTCGGCTTTGCGGCGTCTCGCCAGCGGACCGCCTGCCTCGCGCCAGTGCCCGATGTCACCATTGGTCACCGAAACCAGTTTAACGTGGTGGCCCTTCTTGGCCCACATCGCCGCCGAACCGCCGACCTGGATCTCACAATCGTCGGGGTGAGCGCCGAAGCAAATGATGCGCAGCTTGCCGTCGTCAGCTGGCGCCTGGGCCGGCGCAGTGAAGGCAAGCGTGGTCGTGAAAAGAGCAGCTAGCAGCAAGCTTTTCATGGAAACATTGGGGTTGTGTTGTGGAAGCGACTATAGACGCGCGGTCTTCCGTAGCAAATCAAATCCTCTCTACGCTTGAAGGCATGTCAATCCCCGAGCGCAGGGCCCCCAAACATCACCTTTCCGCGAGCCGGGGCGGGGACGGCCACGTCCCCGTAGAGCCGCTGTTACTCGGAAGTTCCGGGCACGTGGCCGTCCCCGCCCCGGCTCAGGGTCCCAATGCACGGCTAATTCGTGACTGGACCCTCCCCGCTTTCGGGGATACCGCCCGTTTCGACTCCCGGTTATAACTCAGCAAAGACTGACCCCAACTGCCGCCGCGGCCGGGTCGTTTATGCAAAAAAACCTAAGTGATCAATCCGCATCTATGAAACCACTCCGTTCAAAACTCGATGCAGTCAGGCCTCAGCTCAAGGTAGCTCTGGGCCTCATGCTGATGACGCTCATCGTCGGCATATCAGAAACTCAAGCGCAAACCGGACCGTTCAGCCCGACCAACTGGCCAACGACCATAAACGCCACCGCCACCGTGGACTACTACATCGTGGACCCCGCCGCTGCCTTTTCCACACCGGCCGGCTGGCAGCAGACGATTTCGTTCGCTGGCGGTGGGGACCAGGCCTACCAATCGATCAACCTTGTGGGGATGACCGGCGACCAATCGACCAGTTCCTTCATGAATATCGCCGACAGCAATTTCGCCACCTGGGCAAATGTCCCCACGATAGACATCCTGATGCAGGTTTATGGGAACGACAAACTTTACAATCCGGACGGCAGCGGGATTAACGTCATGGTCGACGAGGGTGCCTTGCACACGGAACTTGTGGTTAGCGCAGGGATCGTGCCCCAAGGCGCCAATAACGGAAGATGGAACTGGATGCTGTTCAGCATCACCAACGCGATCGATCCGCTGGACAGCAAACGCTACGTCGGAGATGTTCCCGACCCGACACAGCCTGGAGTGCTGAACGGCGGGGTCAACGGCGGCACTCTGCGTATCCAGGGAGTCCCGGGGATCATCATTCGCGCCGTCGCCCTCGGGACTCAAGGGGCGTTTGGCACGTCGAATCAGGTCAATGTGTTCCTGCCCCCGGTGGCCTGCGACCCCGAACCGCCAGTGAACCTGGCATTCATTGACCTGAACGCCGGCGTGACGAACCACCTCACTGTGCTCAACGACCTGGATCAAACGGTTTCCTTCCAAGCGAACGTGGGACCGGCAGGCGACCTGCGGAACGCGGTCCAGTCTACCGGCAACTTTATGAACTTCGGCATTCTGAGCAATTACCTCGGTGAACCCTGCAACTTTCCGCGGCCGATGAAGGTATGCGTCGAGTTTTACGACGACCCTGCTTTTTCCGGGGCGGGAGTCTCATTCGGCCCGGAGATGTACGCGACCGACAGTGTCGGCGGCACGGCGACCTATGCCGGACCGCTATACACCTTGGCGGGCTCGGGCGCCTGGGTGAAGGTAGCCTTTTGGATTCCGGCAGTGGACCTGGCGGGGGTAAACACCACCCCGCTGACCGGCGGACCAAGGCTGACTTTTGTTGGGGGTTTTCCTTTCATCGATCGCGTTGAACTGGGCGTTGTGCGGACAGGGACAAACGCGCTGGCCGGCCTGGACCCCGACCCGACCTATTTCATGAACCCACTCATCTGCTCGACCAACTATCGCTACTACGCCGAACTAGACCTGCAAAATGGGATCACCAACGGGCTGAATGTTGGCAATTCGGGCGGCGATCAACAGATGGTAGTGGAGTTGGCGGGGCCGGCGCAGGACCAACGGCTGTCGGTCCGGCCGGATGGCGGCAACAACAATCTCCAATTCCAGATCCTCAACCAGATTCTCGGCCCCTCCTACCAGGATGATGCCGACGTAACGATCGCTTTGACTTATTACGACGACCCAGCGATGGCGGGCGCTTCGGTGAGACCTCAGGTCTATCAAAGCTGGATTTATGGCGTCTCGACCATCACCTTCCCGGTCGCTCCCTACAACACGAGGGCAACTCTGCAAGGTACCGGCACCTGGCGCGACGCCTACTTTGAACTTCCCAACGTGAACTTCAATGGCGTCAACCAGGGGCCGCAGTCGCTGGTGCGCTACCAAACAACTCGAGCCAACCCTGCCGATCCGACCACCGGTTATGTTCATGTCTCGCGAGTGCGCTACGACGTGATCCGACCCTGCGGGACCTACCAGGGAATCAACATGTTCCAGAAGCTCAGTATCACCAATGGGGTCGGCAATCCCCATGTCGGCTGGTTCGGCACCGCGACGCTACAATCTACCCCTACTATCACGGGGGGATGGAGCAATGTGCTCAGCATCACGAACGTCTCGAAGAACACCTACACGCCACCCAGCCCGCAACATTCCCAGTTCTTCCGGCTGAATTATCCGCCTTTGCCCTAGCCGTTGCCGGGCAATACCGCCCCAACAGGCGGTTCGGTTGGGTTGAGCTCCGGGCCGGCGGGCGGGTGTTTGTGCTGCGAGCAACGCAGCCTCACCCTCCCCCGGCCCGGTCGGGCCTCACCGCGGAGGACGCCGGCGGCCACGTCGCAGGTAAAACTGGGCAGAGCCGCTGGACGAGATTACGGTAGTCAGAGAATGATGGCATTGCGCGAACCGGTTCTGTTTCGCCGCGTCCGCTTCAGTCTCCCCCGGCTGGCCGGGCTTGGCCTGTTGTTCGGAGCGATGCTTCACGCGAACGGAGGCCCAACCTTCACCGTCCAGCCCGCCGGGAACGAGGGCTTCGATATCATGGCCGATGGGACGCTGGTTGCGCCGGTGCGGCTGGCTGCCGAGAGCGCCATCCAGGCTGACAACGTGGTCAGCAACGCGACGGGTCTTCGTCTGTCCGGCCTCCACACGATGGATCCGCTGGCCGTGACTTTCGCCGCGGACGATTTTGTCAGCATCACCTTGCCGGCCCCGGGCGCCACCAACCCACCCACGGCGTGGGAGCCTGTTGTGCAGTTCAAGCTGAGCGTCCTCTCGTTTGATACCAACCGCTGGCTGGCGATGTTCCCGGATGGAGCGGCGCCATTCCACTTTCTGGTGTGTTCGATGCCGACGGCGCAGGTGTGGCATCAACGAGGATGGCTCAACGCGACACCTTATGCCGACCCGTTTCCACTTCTGCAGGACGTGCATGTCGGCTCGCCCGAGATCTCCTGTCTTTGGAACCGGAACTGGAGCTATCTCTGCCCGCTGGGAGGACATCCGATTCCGATGGTGGGGCTATGGGACCTGGATGCCAGCCTTTACGTGGGGTATGATTTCCAGGGCGCGCGAGCCAGCGATCAATCGGAGCGCTATATTGCCACTGGGTATTGCTGGCGGCAGGGAACTCTAACCAATTTCATCTCGCTGGCGTACCCCTACGGAGGAGTCCGTTACGGGCAGCAAGTGTATCCCCAAGGCGGCGAAGTGCTGTCCTCGTGGTTCACGCTGGAAATAGATACCGCTCTGCCTTCGACCGAAGACCCGAACGAGCGGTTTCAAGCGCGGTTGTTCCAACGGTACACGAACGCACTGCCTCGGGTGCCGGCGATGAATGACCTCGCGTGGATCCCTGGCCAGGCGCGGCTAAGCGATTTCGCGGGCCCGATTGGCTTGGGCATGTACGGGGCTGGAGGCGAGACAACTTTCTATCCGGCGGGAACGTTGCTGGTCCAGGCCTGGCAGGGACATCAGGAGATGCCGGTTGACACGGCGGTACACAGAGGGGATTTGGCGACGTTAAACTATGGCCGGGGACAGATGGAGTCTCTGCTCACGAACTATGCGCAGACCTTCACGGCGGGCGGTGACACGTGCCTTTACTGGCAAAAGCCGCTCACGGGAGCCTGGCTGACCAATTGGGGCGGGCCGGCGGTGACCACGCTCCACAACTCCGAAGGCTGGTTCGCGGCGCGGGTGCTGGTCGAGCTATACCGCTATGACCGCAACAACGGGCAGGTCAGACCGGGTTACCTGCCGGCGATTGACGAGCTATTCAATTGGGCCAAGCACTACGTTTGGAGCCGAAATGAGTTTGCCGACGTGCCGTCCTCACCCTTCGCGATCGGCGCGACGTTGAACTCGGCGTTTTTGATGGACTATTACTTCACTTTCCGGGATGACCCGTTGCGGGCGACCAATGCCACGCTGGCGCTGCACCTGGCGGATGTCGTGACGTGGCGTTACGTCCATCCCTGGGCGATGGATTCAGACCGATTCGACGGCGCCGTGGATAGCGCGTTTCTGGTCGAACCCAACGGCGGGCGCGACTGGGCGGGATTGGGCTGCGCCAATGAGGTGAATTGGAACATCGACGCGATGACTCAGGTCTATGTGCACACCGGCGACCCGCGGATGCGGTATTACCTGCGCGGCATGCTCCAGCGATGGCCGGTGCTTTATCAGCCGAACTACGAGGACTCAATAGCGGCTTACGGCACCAGCGAGGCACTCAGCGAAGGCTTCGGCGTGTTCGACGGTTCGGGGCCCGGCCGAGGCAATCGATATCCATATGGCTTCAGCCCGGCGCTGCCGCTCAACGAGCCGGTGGGAGCTTCCACGATGCGCGTCGTTGCGGGTGCGCAGGCCTGCATCGCCTTCGATAAAAACACCACCGGTGCCGATATCGCCGATTATCGCACGGGCGGGTATGGGTCGTGCACGTTCAGGATTGTTTCCAGTCTCCCCGGCACTTTCGACGTCAGCTTCTCGTATCCCTTCATCGACATTTCTCAACTGCCGGTGACCCGATTGCGCAACGGCCAGACCCAAACCCTCGGCAGCGCCGATGTCATCCGGCCCGCGCAATCCCCAAGCTCGCTCTACCTTTCGCAAATGCAGGACGGAGATGTGGTAACGATCGGTACGGTTCCGGTCATCGCGCCGGTCGTCACATTCGACAACTCACTGGTGTTCAATGAAACGAACGCACCGCCGATAACCAATAGCCTGTTCACCACGCTGCCTTTGCAGGGTACCTATCCCCTGCCCCAGAACTGGACTGATTTGAACTCGTTCGCGGGGATCGTCCCCGGGGAACGATGGAATTATGGCTTGCCTTATTGGCAGGGCCTGAGCGCGGTGACTAACGTCGTCGCGCTCACCGCGACGGGCGCGACGGCAGTCGTGGTCGCTTATTCACCGCCCCAGACGGAAGCTCTTACGCGCTCGCCGGTGCTGGTCCTGGACGATGGCACGCCGACGCCGTTGAGCGGCCACCCGGCGTTGGCCTGGCGCGCGTGGCCAATCATCTTCACCCAAAACGTGCTGCTGGATTACGCGGTGCTGCCCTCTGGACGCTCGCTCAGCCAAGTCAACCCCAACGGCACGCTGGTCATGGGGGTTACGACGTTCAACGGAACCTCAAGCGATTGGCAACCGACTCAGGACGCCCTGGTTGCCGCTTCCGCCACGTTCGTCCAGCAAGAAACTCAGGAACTGGCGGTGCTCGCGCTTCAGGCGAGCTATTCCCAGTTGCCGACCGGCAGGATTGCCTTGCTGCCGTTAAACACGGCAGGCCCCGGTGCCAATTTTGCCGCAGCCACCGGTCTGCGCAAAAAATGGGATGCGCTGACGGAATTGCAATTCGTGGACCCCAACTGGTTCAACGCAAGCCGGTATCCGCTCGCTTTTTACCTGGGGAGTGAAAACTACGTTAAGACAGTGACGACGAACGGCGACGGCAAGGCCGCGGTGACGAACTACCTTGCAGGTGGCGGCACCCTCGTGATCCTGGCCACCGGCCCCTTTCCGTTCTATTACGGCTACGGGCCGGCGGATCAGCCGGGGCCGGCCGACCCGCTGTTGCCCGCTCTGGGGATAACGATACTGGGATTTGAACAGGCGCCCGCCGGCATTTTCATGCGGCGGTATTCCAACCAGACCATTGTGGAATCTGTGCCAGACCAGTTCGCATTCCCACCGGGCGACCCGCGGCTTCGGGCGATATCCGGTCCTGCGGTAAGCTCGGCAAATCGGTACGTGCCCTTTATCAAGGCGGTTGATCCCCAGGGCAACTATTACGGCGACGCGGCCGCTTTCCTGGCTTTCGGCACGGGGCCGGCGAAAGGGGGCAAGGTGGTTTACGTTTGGGCCACATTGCTCGCGGGTCCGCAGGGACAGAGCATTATGGCCGACGTGGTCAGTTGGATCTTGGACGCGGTCTTGCGTCCCCCGCCTCCCCGGCCCGAGTCGCTGCAGGTGCTGGACGCCAATCACGCCGCGTTCCATTTCACCGCGGTATCGAACCTGGATTATATCGTGCAGTCTCGCGACAGCCTGAGCGCGGGTTCATGGTCCACGCTGCAGGACCTTGGAAGCACGCCGACCAACCGCTCGCTTTGGTTCACCAATATTATCAGCGGAAAGGCTTCGCGATTCTATCGACTGCGGGTGGGGCCATGACTTGACCGCTTAACCTTCCATATTTTTTAGGTCTGGATTGGTTCGGATTGGTTGGGATCCCTCGGGAGTGCTCGGGGCGGTGGTACAAAGTCCAAGGCCCAAAGTCCAAGGTCCGGCGGGCAGCATTTTCGGTAGGGACGCTCGCCGTCCCTGGTGCGAGTTTTTTTCGGTTCCTGTGAGCTCATGTTGGCTCCTCTTGACTCCCGTAGGGTCCGCGGCTTTTGCAAAAGCCTTGCGCTGCCGAGATGCAGAAAAGAAAAGGGGTGCAGACAGATGCAGATGGTTGCCGATGGTTGAGGGAGGAGGGGGACAGCCCCCGTCATTGTTTACCTTGAATTACCTTGAAAAGGCTTGAATCGGTCTGAATTGGCTGGATTGGGTTGAAGGGACTGGAGGAAGAGCGACGAACCGCCTTCGCTTTGCTTCCTCCTTCGCTCGGAGCTACGGCCGACAGGACGACGCTGCGAGGGGGAGGGGTGTCTGATCCCCCTGTGGACCCGTGACGTCGTGACAAACCGCATTTTACGGAGGTTTTTTTTCAAAAAGCCCGTGACAAAAGGCGTGACGCGGTCGTGACGGGGCGTGACAAGGCTTTCAAGTCTCAAGTCCAAAGTCCAAAGTCCCAAAGCCGAAGCCCAGAGTCAGGGCAGAATGATTAGGGCAGAATGATTTCAGATAGACGAGGGAGAGGTGCGGAGCGAGGTGGAACGGGGACGTGGCCGTCCCCGCCCCGAGTAGGCGCGGAAATTGCTGTCAAGGCACAAACGGGTCATGGTGATCCGGTTGTTTAATAATCAGAAAGGCAAAATTGTTATGAAGTCGGGCGAGGAGTCGGGAAGTTTCGATGGACAGGTAGAGCCGGAAACCAAGAATAGCGGCGCGCGGCCTGGGAGTTGGATTCCGCAAGATTGGCTGGTGCGGCTGGAGGAGGTAGAGCCGTGGCCAGAACCGGTGGACGGGAAAGCGCTGCTGGACGAGATTGCGCAGATGGTGCTGCGGTTTGTGGTCCTGGGCGAGTGGGCGATTGAAGCCGTAACGCTATGGGTGGTTCATACTTACGCATTCGAGCTGCGGGACGTGACGACTTACCTGGGGATCGAGTCGCCGCGGCACCGGTGCGGGAAATCGACGTTGCTAAGCGCCCTGGAGCGGCTGGTGAATCGAGCGATCCGCACCTCGAACATCAGTCCGTCAGCATTTTTCCGGACGATAGCGGAGACCGGGCCGACCTTGCTGGTTGACGAAGGGGACACATTTTTGAACAGCGAGGAGCTGAAGGGGATCCTGAACTCGGGCTACCAGCGGGACGGGGCCTTTGTGATGCGGGTGACGCACGAAGTGTCGAGCTCTGAGGCAGCCGCAGGACAGAACGGGAGCCGGCGCGGGGGCGGCGGCGAGAACGGGAACGGCGGGCCGAGCCGGCTGGTGAAGTTTTCGGTGTGGTGTCCAAAGGCGATCGCGAGGATCGGGCGGCTGCCGCAGACTTTGGCGGACCGGTGCATCGTGATCCGGATGCAGCGGAAGCTGTCGGACGAGCGCTGCGAGCGGCTGAAGCACTTGGATGGGGAGACGCTGAGACGAAAATGCGCGCGATTCGTCAGAGACCATGCGGAGGAGATCCGGAACGCGCAGCCGGTGGTGCCCGAGGGGCTCAATGACCGGGCGGCCGACATATGGGAGCCGTTGCTGGTGCTGGCGGACCTGGCGGGCGGGGACTGGCCGGAACGGGCGCGCAAGGCGGCGGTAGGCTTGAGCGCGAGCGCACAGGAGCACGACCCGATGGGGTCGTTGCTGATGGACATCCTGGAAGTGTTTCTGAGGTTGGGGCTTGAGCGAGTCTTTTCGAGAACCCTGGCGGAATGGCTGAACCGGGCGGATGACCGGCCCTGGATGGCGCTAAAGAAGGGAAAGGTGGTGACGGGTCAATGGGTAGCGCAGCAGTTGCAGGATTTCGGGATACGGCCCAAGACGCTGCGGATCGGGGAAGAGCGGGCGAAGGGGTACGAGATGGACGATTTCGCGGACGTGTTTCGCCGGTACATACCACGAAGGGAGTGGGAAACATTCAAAGCGGAGGTGCAGGAAGAAGCGGTCAGAAAGAGGGAGGAAGAAAAGGCGCAAAAGGCGGCGGGGAACGGCAGCGCGAGCGATGGGGCCAAAGGGCAGCAGGGAGAAAAGGGAGCCGGCGAAGCTGGGGAGCGGGGAACGAGTTCGACCTGAGCTAGAGGCGGGAAATCGAGCGAGGTGATTCCTTGCCGGCATCTTGTCGGTCAGCGTTCTTGCAGTCCCCTTTTTGCTTGCCTTTGGAGCGTGGGGAAATACGATTGGGCCCGAGGTTTGTATGACACCCTTTACCTCAGCGCGGGAAAGCGCCAATCAGAAGGCCCGACCGAAATTGGTTTCGCTGCCGGAGGAACCGAGCCCGAGAGGTTACAGCGGGTTTACCGATTTCATAGCCACGAAAAGGCGCAAGAGGGCACAAAAATCGGCAGTGTTGATTCAAGTTGGCGGCTATGGTTTCCCTTAAACGGCTGTAGCTATGCTCTGGATTGTCTCATTGCGAAAGGACATTGCCACCGACACGCTGGAAAAGCGCCTATGGGATATCAGCGACAGCGGTGCTAACCTGACACAAAAGCGGTTTGGTGGATTGGTCATCCCTGTTCCCCCGCTGGCAGAGCAAGCGCGGATTGTGGCGGAAGTGGACCAGCGGTTGAGCGTGGTGGAGGAGTTGGACTCGGTGGTGTCGGCCAACCTGCAACGGGCGGTTCGGCTGCGGCAATCAACCTTGCAAAAGGCATTTTCGGGAGAACTGATATGAAATTCATCCTTCTTCCTTCAACCTTCATCCTACGGATGGCCCGCCTCCGCCGGTCCATCCTCCAAAAAGTCTTCACCGGAGAACTGCACTAACTATGTCAGCCAGCTCCCAAACGAGTCACGCCAAAGCCCAAGCCGCTGAGGTCTCATATGAATTGCATTCTTTGGGCTGGAAGGCATTTCAGAATCTGTGTGTTACAATCACAGCAGAAATCTGGGGGCAGACTGTTCAGAGTTTTTTTGATTCCCACGACGCAGGCAGAGACGGGGCTTTCCATGGGAAGTGGCAATCAAAAGAGGGAGAGACATTTGAAGTCAGCTTTACAGCCCAATGCAAATTCACAGCGAAGGCAGATCTGCAGATTCAACTTGATGATTTGAAAGACGAGTTGAAGAAGGCAAAGCGTCTTGCCGAACGCGGCCTGGCCGACAATTACTTCCTGTTTACCAACGCTCGAATCACAGGCGACAACGAACTGAAGATTCGGGGGGCATTCCTGAAAATCCCTGGCGTCAAGTCGTTCAAAGCCTACGGTTCAGAACGCATTTCAGGGATGATAAAGGAGTCATCACGGTTGAGGATGCTAGTCCCTCGGGTTTATGGGCTGGGTGACCTGAGCCGGATTCTGGACGAACGCGCGTGTGACCAAGCAAGGGAGGTTTTAACCGCGCTTGGCGATGATCTAGCTAAGTTCGTAATCACTGATGCGTATCAGCGCAGTGCGCGAGCACTTCTTGAGCATGGCTTTGTTTTGCTTCTTGGCGAACCGGCTTGTGGGAAGTCGACGATTGCCGCTGCCTTAGCGGTCGGTGCGCTGGATAACTGGAGGTGCTCAACGTTCAAGCTTCGAAATGCCGAAGAGCTCATTGCTCATTCGAATCCCCATGAACCTAAGCAGTTTTTTTGGATCGATGACGCATTTGGTGCCACTCAGTTTGATTCATCTTCTGCGGCCTCGTGGAATAGTGCATTCCCACACCTGCACGCTGCCATCAAACGTGGCGCACGGGTCCTTTTTACGTCCCGTGATTATATCTACAACGCGGCGCTAAACCACCTTAAAGAATCGGCCTTCCCTTTGATTAGAGAATCACAAGTAGTGATTCATGTTGAAAATCTAACCAAGGACGAAAAGGAGCAAATTCTCTATAACCATATTCGTCTTGGCTACCAGCCAGGTGAGTTCAAGAGCAAATTGAAACCATTTCTGCCAGCTGTTGCAGCGCATCCGAGATTTAGTCCGGAAATCGCGCGTCGATTGGGAGATAAGCTTTTTACAAAGGATCTAGTCGTCACAAAAGAAAGCATTGCAAATTTCGTGAGCAATCCAGTGGGGTTGCTCTGCGAGATTATGCGCACCATTGATCCAAACAGTCGGTCGGCACTGGCTTTGGTTTTCATGCGCGGTGGGCAGTTGCCAAGCCCAATCAGCATGACCAGCGAGGAGCAGGCGGCCATAGAGCGGATCGGCGGGGCAGTGGCCGGTGTTGGTAGCTCACTTAACGCGTTAAACGGAAGCTTGGTGCTCCAGACCCTTCAAAACGGCGCATATTCATGGAAGTTCAAGCATCCAACAGTTCGAGATGCTCTTGCCTCAGTCATCGGAGATGACCGGGAACTGATGGACATCTATCTTACGGGAGCGCCAGTTGACAGATTGTTCGTGAGGTGACTTGCGGCGATGTTGGCATGCAAGGGGCAAAGGTTATCGTTCCCCCAGACAGATATGATTTGTTGTTCTCACGGTTGAGTAAATTTGATTTGAGCAAATCGGAAGACGAGCGAAAGCTGCATCATTTCCTTGCTTACCGTTGCGATCGCGATTTTCTAGTCCAGTTCATTGCCAAGTATCCGAGCTTCATTTCAGATTTGAGGGTCGGTTCTTACCTTTACGCGGTTTCTGACGTTGCTGTCATCGTCAGACTGCATCAATTTGGCCTTCTACCGGAAGAGAAACGGCTCGGAGTTGTGTCGGCAATCAGGGAACTGGCCGTTGATACACCCGACGCAGGTTTTCTACGCGAGGAGATTCGTGAGTTGCATACGGCTGCTGAATTGGAGGCAACACTTGAAGACGTAAGGATAAAACTGCTCCCGAATTTGCCAGCCACCATTGAAAATTGGCGAGACAACTATTACCACAACAAGGATGATGCAGAGAGTTATTTTGAGCCTCTCGTCAGCGCCTTAAAAGAATTTCAAGAGGAACTTGCCGAGCATACCGAGTCAGCCAAACAAATTGCATCGGCTTTGACCGACATTAAAGAGACGGTGCTGGATTTGATGGCGGAATCACCAGAGCCGGATTATGACGATGATTACCGCGGCAGCTCATCCGGGAGCGACGATGATTCGCGATCTATATTCGACGACGTGGACCACTAGCACCCGACCAAAATCTAAGGCATGAGCAACCCGACCGCCCTCGTCCAAAAGCTTTGGAATTACTGCAACATCCTGCGCGATGGCGGTCTGTCCTACGGCGGTTATGCGCAGCAGTTGACCTTTCTGCTATTCCTCAAGATGGCGGATGAAGAGTCGCGTCCGCCGTTCAACAAGAGCCCTGGCGCGGTGTCGTCCTTCAGAGCCTGCCACTACTGGACATTTGAACAGTATTCGGGTAGTACTACATCTGGACTATGAGCGATAACTCCAAAATCGAGTGGACGGACGCGACGTGGAATCCGGTGCGTGGTTGCACCAAGATCAGTCCCGGCTGCGTTCACTGTTATGCAGAAACGTTCGCCGAACGCTTTCGCGGTGTGCCCGGCCATCCGTTCGAGTTTGGTTTCGATCTCCGCCTTGTGCCGGAGAAGCTGGGCGACCCAATCCGCTGGTCGAAGCCCAAGAAGATCTTCGTCAATTCCATGAGCGACCTTTTCCACGAGGGCGTGCCGGACGAATACATCGAAAGGGTCTGCCGCGTGATGCTGGCGGCGAACTGGCACACCTACCAGATTCTCACCAAGCGTGCCGACCGCATGGCGGCACTGTTGCAAGGCAAGCTCCGCAACGCTGCGAAATCTTCCCACATTTGGTGGGGCGTGAGCGTGGAGAATCGCAAACATGGTCTGCCTCGCATTGCGAAGCTCCGCGGCGCAAAACCGGAAGTGGCGTTTCTGTCGGTTGAGCCGTTGTTGGAAGACCTCGGCAAAGTGGATTTGCGCGGCATTGATTGGGTGATTGTTGGCGGCGAAAGCGGGCCGGGCGCACGGCCGATGTTGGCTGAATGGGTGAGGAATATTCGGACACAATGCACAGTGCAAGGAATCGCATTTTTCTTCAAGCAATGGGGTGGCGTGCGCAAAGCCAGCACCGGGCGAGAACTTGATGGCCGAACTTACGACGAGTATCCCAATATTGTTCCGAATGCCGTGCTATCGTCTTCAAGTCGCGCCACCTTACTGGAACGACTGGTTCATGGTTAGCGGCACAAGAGGGGAGGCATCTAAAATGAACTTGGATGAAATCGGGCCCTGGTCGGAGATCAAATTGGATATACTTCGCGACTACGCCGCACCGTATTCCAGAATTCTCAAGAGCAATGGCTTCCACCACGGTTACATCGATGCGTTCTCCGGACCGGGCCTCCACATCAGAAAGGCCGGCGGTGAAGAGGTCTTGGGAAGTCCCTTGGTCGCCTTGGGAGTTCAGCCGCCATTTGACGAATACCATTTTATCGACCTCGATGGTGAGAAGGTGGATTTTCTGAAAGGTAAGGTCGGCAACCGCCCGGACGTAGAGTTTTACACCGCGGACAGCAATCAAGTGATGCTGAAATCGGTTCTGCCGCGGTTCTCCTACGCCAAGCGCACTCGGGCACTGTGCGTGCTAGATCCGTATGCGCTCACATTGGATTGGAGGGTTGTCTGCGCGGCTGGCAGCAGTCGAGCAGTCGAAGTTTTCATCAACTTCCCGGTCATGCAAATGAACCGGAACTGCAAGCACGAGGACGTATCGAGAATTCTGCCCGGGGAGCTCGATGTAATGGATCGTTTTTGGGGCGACCGTTCGTGGCATTCCGCAATGTTTCGACCGAGCGGCCAAGCGAATCTTTTCGGGGGCGAGGAGCTGGATAAGACCGAGAACAGGGATTTGGTAAATGCTTACTGCAAGCGCCTGAAGGAAATTGCCGGGTTTGGCTTTGTCGCTGATCCACTGGCAATGCGGAACTCGCGGCAGGCAATTGTTTATTATCTGATCTTCGCCGGGCCGAACAAGACGGGGTGGAGAATTGTCCAAGACATTTATCGCAAATACGGATCAGCATGAGCAATCCCACTGCCCTAGTACAAAAGCTTTGGAACTAATGCAACATTCTCCGCGACGACGGTTTGTCCTACGGCGATTATGTCGAGCAGCTCACGTTTCTGCTGTTCCTCAAGGTGGCTGATGAGCAATCGCGTCCGCCGTTCAGCAAGCCCAGCGCCGTGCCCAATGAGTTCGCCTGGCCCAACCTGCTGGCGTGCGACGGCGACGACTTGGAGACGCATTACCGGCATGTGCTCGAATCGCTCGGCAAACAGAAGGGCATGCTGGGCGTCATCTTCCGCAAGGCGCAAAACAAAATTCAGGACCCGGCCAAGCTCCGCCGGCTCATCGACCTGATCGACAAGCCCGGACCCGGGCCTGGCGATATGTGGTCGAGCCAGTCCGCCGACGTGAAGGGCGACGCCTACGACGGGTTGCTGCAAAAGAACGCCGAGGACGTGAAGGGGGGCGCCGGGTTCCGACCGTTGAGGGCGGGGTCGGTTTATTTCGGATGAGTTCCCAGGGCGTTGCCCCGGGCTGGAGAGTGGTTGCGCCTTTGGCGCGGAAGATTCCGCCTCTTAAGGGAGGGGATGAATGTTTGGCGGCCTGGGTTTTGTGGTGGTCCATTTGGTCGGCAATTTTGCTTGCTTTTGCAACGACGCGAAATAGGATTGGCGGCGAGGTTTGTATGGCACCCTTTACCTCAGCACGGGAATCCGCGCATCAGAAAGTCCGACAGAAATTCCTTTCCCAGCCGGGGGAACCAAGCCCGATGGATTAGTCATGTACTGGATTGCCCCACCCGGAATGGCCTCCGCCACCGACACGCTGGAAACGCGGGTTTGGGACGCCGTCGCTGCCCACCATTTCCACACCAATTACCATTTTCTCGCAGATATTTCAGCCCGAAAGGCTGCAACTCATCAGCCCAAGGCAACGCCCTGGGAAGTCGGTCCCCCCAAGCCATTATCAGCCCTAAAAGGGCGTCACTCGCCATGCCTCAATCCCTCTCCAAGATCCTAGTTCATCTGATTTTCAGCACCAAACACCGTGAACCTTTGATCGGCCCGGTCATTCGCCCACGCCTCCACGCCTACATCGTGGGCATTCTCGACAACCTTAAATCACCTTCCCTCCAGACCGGAGGCGTGGCCGACCATGTTCATATCCTATGCGCCTTAAGCCGCACCATTTCATCGGCCAAGTTGCTGGAAGAAGTGAAAAAGAGCTCCTCCAAATGGATGAAGGACGACGGCGGCGTGCCGGGTTTTTCGTGGCAGGCAGGGTACGGCGCCTTTTCGATCGGAGAATCGCAGGCCGACGATGTGATTCGTTACATTCAGAACCAGGAGGAACACCATCGCAAAGTGACGTTCCAGGACGAGTTCCGACGGTTTTTGGACCGTTATCGGGTCGCCTACGACGAGCGATATGTGTGGGATTGAACGAACGGCGATGCGTGCGACATCACAAATCCGGGTGGTTTGGCGGTCCGGGGCGTCGTGTGTTGGCCGAGTTCCGCGCCTTCAGGGCTGGGAAGGCAATCTCGGACCGAGTTCCCAGGGCGTTGCTGGGCTATAGAGTTGCAGCGCCTTCGGCGCGGAAGATGGGTTGGGCTTTAGAGCCGTGGGGCCTTTGGCGCGGAAGATGAGCCGGTGGGTTTAGACTTTCACGATGGGGATGAGGATCGAAGATGGGCAGTCGCGTCTGTCGCTCAACACACCGTCCGTATAGCGCAAGAAGGGGTTGCACGGTTAGGCCCCTTCAGGGCGAGGTGGGTTTGGTTCGGCCGGGTTCCCAGGGCGTTGCCCCGGGCTATAGAGTTGCGGCGCCTTCGGCGCGGAAGAAAGCGCTGCTGGTGAGGAACCCCGCGCTCCGGGTGGATGCTGCCGGCGGGGGCGCCGGCGCTCCCGGTGGGTGCTTACCCAAGCGCAAGGGACGGCGGGGGAAGCGCGCGCTTGATCTCGTCAAGGCGGTAACCAAACCCGGGGCCACGCACTGTGGACAGATCCACTTCGCCGTCGCGACGCTGGTAGAGGCGGGGATGGACGGCGGCTTCGGGGACCGAGGCGTCGGGGTAAAACTGCATCGCGTTGGTTTCCACGCCCATGAGCGTGCCGACGTGGGCCGCGAGCAGCACATGGGGGATCTGGGCAAGCATCGGATTGGTAAGGTCCTGCACCATGAGGGACAGGCCGTGGGCTTTGGCCCAGCAGGCGCTTAGGATGGCGCCGGTCTGCGTTTTGCAAGTCTTGAGGGCGACGCCGGTCCAACCGAGTTCACGTCCAAGCCGGATCATCCGCCAGTCGTGTGCGCTTTCGTCCAGGAAAAGAGGCTTGAGTGCGGAGAGGCTGTGGACATCGAGCCGGTGAGCCTCCAGGTCGTAGGGAAAGGGTTGCTCGACGTAGAGAAGCCGGTCGTAGATCCGCGGGGAGTCTTTGCGCAGGCGATCCAAGACCGCCTTCACGTATGCCGGATCCTGCACGGTGCAGTTGAAATCAGCGGAAAGCCATTCCAGCTGGTGGGCGGCGGCTATGGTTCCCACTGCCACTAGTCGGTCGTAGTCCCAGACGCTGTCGTTCCCGCGCAATTTAATCTTCAGGCATTTGAGCCCGTCCCGTTGAATCCAGTCGGCAAGCGCGACGGGATAGCCATCGTGTGGTTCGGCGCCCGTGAGCTGGCCCGGCCCCAGCAGATCCATGCCGCCGACCAGGTGCCAGGCGCGGAGACGCTGTGGCGGTTGTTTCAGCAGAAAATTCGCGGGCCAGGTTTGCTGGAACGAAACGCCGGAGTCATGCGCCGGTTCCAGGAACCGGGAGAGATCCTCGGGCAGGAATTCGGTACCGTAAGTGTCATAAACCGGAAGTTCGACTAGCTTTCCGAAAGCGTCGTGGAGAGCAATGTCGAACGGAGACGAGCAGACCAGGGCGGCGAGGCGGGGAACGGGCTCGGCGACCTGGCCTTCGGTGGGGCGGCCTTGTCCGCTGGCCTGCGTCGTCCGCGACCAGTTGAACTCGGCCAGCACATCCGGGAGGACGTGTTCCTGAAACTGATATCCCATCTCGAGCGGGTGCTCGGAGGAGGGGCATTCCATCCAGGCTTTTGCCATTCGAAGGCACAAGTCTTTCATGGCCTGGTGCCTCGCTTCATAGGGGTTCGAACTCGGCCAGGCCCATTGGACGCTCAACGGGGTCTCGCCCCACCCTTCAGCTTCGCGCCCCGCCTCGTCAGCTATCCGCAGGGCCACGCGGGCGCAAGTGACCGAGGTCAGGGTCTCAGGCCCGAACTTGAGCGGCAGACGGGTGCGAACGGGAATGAAATAAAGCCGAATTCCTGTGACCTTATGAATGTGCGGAGCCATAAGTGGTAAGGCCCCGTTTAGGGTCTCGCAAACGCATTGACACAATCATCGGGTTATCAGGTTGTCAAGTTATCAGGTTTTCAGGTGGAACCGCGCGGTGCCGGCAACGCCCTGGGCCGACTGAATAGCAAACGAAATTCAGAGACCCCACACTATACACGGCGCCACAAGTCAGAGACGGGCGGGGACGCCCGCCGAACCCGCAGGCGAGGACGCCTGCGCTACAACGACCGCACACACTTTTGGCGTCGTGTAGAGTCACTGCGGCAAAGGTTTGTTTTTAGTCTCGGGCCCCAGCCAGATCAGGCCCAGGCCCAGCGCATAAACGAGCGTGATGGCGGCCCCGGCCCGGGCGTAACTGCCTTCGTAGAACTTGAGCAAGTGCCCCATTTGCACCGCCCCGACCGCCGCCAGGATGCGGCCTGAGTTGTAACAGACCCCCTGCCCCGTCGCACGGATCCGCGTGGGAAAAAGCTCCGGCAGATATAGAGGCAGCCAGCCGTAGAACGAAGCCGTGGCAACGCCGACCAGGAACACCATGGACACGAAGAGTAATCCGTAACGGTCCACGAAACGGAACAGGCAAGCGCACAGCATCAGGGAGACCAGGCAAAGGATGAAATACGCCGGGCGGCGGCCAAGCCGGCTGCCAATCCACGGGCCAAGAAAACAGCCCAGCACGGCGCCCGCGGCGATGAGCATCTGGGTCTGGCCCTTGGCCCGGGCCATGCCGCCGTGAGTCAACTGGTCAGCCCAGGCGGGCAGCCACTGCACCGAACCCCACGTGCCAATCAGCGCGATCGCCGCGAAACAGATTGCCAGCACGGTTGTCCGCCATTGAGCCGCGGAGAAAATCTCATGGATGGGCGTGGAGGCGGATGTCCGCACCGAGTGCTTCCAGCTTTCGGACTCCGGGACATAACGGGCGATGAACAGGGTCAACAAGGCCGGCGCGGCCCCCGCCAGCATTACCCAGCGCCAGGAATCGCGGGTGATATCGAAGGCGGTGCCCAGCGCGCCCAGCAAGCCGAAGCCAATGTTGGAAGCGGCGCCAATCGCGCCCGCGAGGATGGGTCGGTACCTTTCCGGCCAGCACTCCATGACGAGCGCCACACCCAACGACCATTCACCGCCCATCCCGAGCGCCGCGAAAAACCGAAACACTCCCAGATGCCACGGCGATTGTGCAAAATAGGCGCACCCGGTAAATAACGAATATGCGAGTATGCTCAGGATCATCGCGCGCACACGCCCGTAACGGTCCCCCACCCAGCCAAACACCAGGCCGCCCCCGGCCGCTCCCACCAGGAAGACCGCGGTGAGCCAGCCCATCCAGACTCCAATCTGCTGGTCGCTCTCGACTTTGAGCAGGTCCTGCAGCGCGGGGCGAGCTATCAACGGCATGACGCCCTGTTCCAGGCCATCGAACATCCAGCCCAGAAAGGCGGCGATCAGCACCATCAGTTGGCCTCGAGTCCATATTGCGCGGTGTGAGGCCGAGAAGGGCGTTTCGGCAAGTGGAGGAGAAGGTCGATCTGGCTCTGTTATCATGGCGGAACCCTCAGCCCATGACCGCACGCGCGCAAACCATGTTAATCACCCGCTATTGAGTTCCTTGGGGTGGCGTTGGTTTTTTCGGCGTCACGCCAAACTCCTTGATGTATTTCTTCATTGCACGTTCGAGGCCAGAGAGCCCGTACCGTTTGGCCTCGGCCAGAGCGGCTTCGTTGGACCACTGGTGATGGGCGATCCGATAACAGGCGACCATGGTCCCGGTTCGGTCGCAGCCATGAACGCAATGGATGAAAACAGGTGGCGGCAAGGTTTCGATGAGGTCGAGAACCGTTTTCACCTGCTCGTCGCGCGGCGCGCCCAGCCCGCGCAACGGCACGTTCGTGTAAAGGATGCCGTTGGCCAGCGCGGCGGCTCTTTCCTCTTTCCTCACTTCAGCAGGCATCCGCAGATCGATGATGCTTTTTGCGCCGAGCTGTTTAAGACTCTGCATCCCTGATTCGTTGGGCTGCGCGCCTCGATACAGTTTCTCATCGATCTTGGCAAAGTTCCCGATGCCGTCGATGCCGGGCACGCCTCGCTCCCCCGCTGTGACCAGGTCGAGCGCCAGCAGCAAAGTTGAAATCACCAGGAATGGCTTAGTGAGAGCGCGTCTTTTCATTGGCTAGTCATCCCTTCAGATGAAGCCACGCGAAAATCGATTCCTGCACGGTGTGGCACGACCGTCCCGGCGGCGGCGTGTCGCCGCCACGAAGCACACCGGGCGGGACGCCCGCTAAACTCGCAGCCGGGACGGCTGCGCTACGCTGCGCGTCAAACAGGTCTGGCTGCATCCGTGGTAACAGTTCCCCCGCTCGGGGCTCAGCTCACGCCAGTTTCCAGGGTGCGCGATATTCCCGGGTCAGCCACTTGGGATCGCCGGTGCCACCGACGAATCGCTCCTTCGCCGGGTCCCATTTCAAGGTCTTGCCATAGAAATAGGCGATGTTGACCAGGTTGCAGGCGGTTGCGCTGCTCGCCCCAATCTCGACGTCACAAATCGGTGGCTTGCGGCTCTTCATACTCTTGAGCCAATCCCCCAGGTGGTCGTAGCTATTGTAGAGTTTGACCGCGTTGGCGGGCAGCAAATCGGTTAACGTCTGTTGGATATCCCCCAGATCTTTGGCCTTTTGCTGGTCGCCGAGCCAGACCTCAAACTTCCCACGGTTCACATAGATCTTGCCTTTGTCGCCATAGAACATGACGCCGTTGCCGCCCCGGTGGGTCACTTCGACTCCATTGGCGTAGAGCAGCCGGACTCCCTCTTGGGCATTTGGTTTCTCGGGCGGAATAATCTCTACGGGCCCGCTGCCGTCGAAGCCCAAACCCCAGTGGACAATGTCGAGGTGATGCGCACCCCAGTCGCACACCCCGCCGCCGCCGTACTCCCGATAGTTGCGCCAGTTGGGAAAGTGCTTGTGCACACCACGCGGGCTGAGCTCGGAGTTGTACGGGCGCGTCGGCGCCGGTCCCAGCCACAAGTCCCAATTGAGGCCTGGTTCGTCAGGCTCGGCCGACAGGTTGCACGGAACCGGCGGGCCGCCAACCATGAAATCGGCCTTGGCGACTTTCCCGATCGCTCCGTTGCGCACGAGTTCGCACGCGGCCCGGAATTCGCGGGAAGAACGCTGCATGCTGCCGGTCTGAAACACCCGGTTGTTCTTGCGAACAGCGTTCACCATCGCGCGGCCTTCGACCACGGTGTGATTCATCGGTTTCTCGCAATAGATGTCCTTGCCGGCGCGCGCGGCGGCGATGGAGGTCAGGGCATGCCAGTGGTCTGGCGTCGCAATGACCACGCCATCAATATCCTTGCGGGCCAGCAGTTCGTGGAAATCCCCGTAGGCTTCGCAGGTCTTCGGCGCGTCGGTGTTTCCGGATTTGGCGTAGAACTCTTCGGCTGTCTTTTTAGCGTTTTCGCGCCGCGTCGTATCGACGTCGCAGACCGCCACCACGCGGGTGCCGCTGTGCCGCAGGAACCCACCCATCAGGCCACGGTTCTGGGTGCCCATGCCGATGAAGCCAAGATTGATGAGGCTGTTGGGCGGTGTCTCCGCAGCCCAGATACGGGCAGGGAGCACGAAGGGAGCCGCGCCGGCCAAAGCGGCGGTTTTGAGGAAATTGCGGCGAGTGAAAGAAGAGTTTGTTTTCATTCTGTTATCGTGTTGGTCTTGAAGGGCCACTGCATTCGGGTGAGCAGAATATCATTTCCGAGCGAGCGGTCCATAAAAATGGTAAGCGAGAAGTTTTTTGGGGGAGCTTAATTTGAGTGGACCGTTTGTTCTTGCAAGCGGGTGCCGGACTGCGCTAGATTTATAGCAATCCCACCGTCACACGAGGGGCTTTGGTGAGCTGTGGGTGAGCGTGTATGTATTGGCAGAGGGCCCAGAGACCGGCAGGGAGGAGTTTTCCCTGGATGGCGCGTGTTCGGTTATATGTTGGTTGCGGAACGCTTTGGTTGGTGGGCGCCGGTGCGTTGCTGGGGCACCAGGTCGTGACCAATTATGCCGATGGTGGGCCTGGGTCATTGCGGCAGGCGATCCTGGATGCGTCGCCCGGCGATACCATCGGGTTCGATGGACAGTTGGGGCGACAAATTGTGCTGACCAACGGGGAACTGTCACTTGGAGGGAACCTTACCATCGTGGGGCCGGTAGCGGGGGCAAGCGGCAGAGGCGGCCTGACGATCAGTGGCAACAATAGCAACCGGATTTTTCATTTTTTGGGGGGCAGCAATGCGGTTTTCAATCTAACGATTTGCAGCGGGCACTCCGGTAACGCAGGCGGTGGGATACTCAATGAAGCGCAGGGCAGCCTTACGTTGAGCCGGTGCAGCGTGGTGACCAACTCGAGCGACCTGGCCGGAGGGGGCATCGCCAACTACGGGAATTTGACTCTGGATCGTTGCACTTTTGCAGGCAACGCGTCAGGGCTGATGGGCGGGGGGATTTATAATTTGGATGCGTTGCTGGGCGCGACAAACAGCACGTTGACGGGGAACCAGTCCCCCTGGGGAGGCGGCATTTATAATTACGGGGGTCTGGAGATTTTGCAGAATTGCACGGTGGCATTGAATTTAGCTTCGAGCGGCGGGGGAGGCATCGCCAGCGCGGACAACCCGCCTGTTTTTGCGAGCAATTATCTCGCCAGCACGATAATCGGCGGGAACACCGCGACGAACCATCCCGACCTGGACGGCAATTTTATCTCGCTCGGTTACAATCTGGTGGGGGTTTATGCCGGCGGGGGTAATTTTGATCCGACAAACCAGGACCTGTTGGGCACGGCGTCGAACCCGTTGGATGCGCGCCTGGGCGCGCTGCAGGACAACGGCGGGCCGACGCTAACAATGGCGTTGCTTCCGACCAGCCCGGCAATTGATCAGGGTTATGCGGGTGCTTTGGTTACCGATCAGCGGGGGTGGCCGCGCAAGTTCGATTACCTGTTTATCCTCGACCCGCCCGGGGGGGATGGCAGCGATATTGGCGCGTTCGAATTAAGCCCGCCTCGGCCGGTGCTGAGGCTGAGCTTTTCGGGTGGTAATGTGGTGCTGTCCTGGCCGACGAACGCGTTCCGGTTCCGGCTGCAATGCTGCACGGCCCTGTCCCCCACAGGCCAATGGCGGGATTGGACCGGGCCGCTGGTGATCATGGCGGATCAGTACGTGGCGACCAGAACCAACGTAGCGGACACGAGATTTTTCCGGCTGGTGGCGCCCTTCTCCGGGATGACGGGATTGCCCGCGAACATTACCACGTTGCCGGCGGCGCAAGTCACGTTGAACAGCGGGGTCCTGCAGGGCAGTCTGGTTCCCGGGGGATCGAACTGCCTGTGTTGGTTCCAGTATGGGACGGACGCCGGCTATGCCCAAACGACCCCGGCGGCTTCGGTAGCGGCAGCCACTAACGCCGTTTTGGTGGGTTCCGCCATCAGCGGGCTGGCGCCAGAGACGGTTTATCATTTCCGATTCGTGGTTGGGGGCGGGGACGCGGCCAGCTTCGGGAACGACCTTACTTTCATGACTGCGACACAACCCGCGGTGACCACGCTGGAAGCCACCTCGATTAGCAGCAACAGTGCGGTGCTCAATGGCACGGTTGATCCCGAGGGGAGTCCGTCGCTGGGATGGTTTGTCTTGTTCACGATCAACCCGCCGTTCAAGGTTGTTTCCGGCGCGCAGAGTCTGGGCGGCGCGACGAACGCGGCCGACTTCAGCCAACCGCTTACCGGGCTGACGCCGGGTGAGACTTACTATTATTATGCCGCCGGGAGCAACAGCAGCGGGGTCAGTTATGGAAACAGGGTGGCTTTTACCATTCCGGTTAGCTCGACCCCAATCACTAACGTGACAACGGCAGAAAACGCACTGCCGGGGACCACGGACTGGAAACTGACCAACCCCGTGACGGTCGGGTATGGCACCAACTACGGTGATCGCGAGTGGCCGACTCTGCGCACTCGGGCGATTGAAGGGTATGCCTCAGCGACCAGTGTTAACAAGGGGGATTGGTTGACGTTTTATGTCAGCACCACCTCTCCGAGCTTCTCGCTGGAGATTTTCCGGATGGGTTACTATGGAGGATTGGGTGGCAGGCGCATGCCTGGCGGCAGTTGGTACAACCTGCCCGGAGTGGACCAGCCGACCCCGCCCGTCCGAAATAGCGGCCTCATCGAATGCAATTGGCAGCCAACCTATCTGACCGGGGCCACCAATGGCTCTTTCCGAGTGCCTCCGGATTGGGTGAGCGGGGTTTATGTCGCGAAGTTGACAGCCAGCTCCGGCAAACAAGGCTACATCATTTTCGTTGTGCGCGATGACGCGCGCAATTCGCCGTATTTGGTCCAATCCAGCGTCACGACCTACCAGGCGTATAATGAGTGGGGGGGAAAATCGTTTTATTTCGGGGTTGGGAGCAATTCCATCACAGTCGGGGCTCTCAGGGCATTACAGATTTCGTTCAATCGGCCTTACATGACGAGCTCGCATCCCGGGGCGGCGTACGGGAACGGCGCCGGCCACTTCTTTACCTGGGAGAAGCTTCCAGGAGCTGTTCCTCAGGAACCGGCCACCTGGGAGTACAACATGGTGCGGTGGCTGGAAGCCGAAGGTTACGACGTGACTTATTGCACGGACATCGATGTCGAACGCGATTCGAACCTGTTGCGGTCACACCAGGGCTTTCTTTCGGTCGGCCATGACGAGTACTGGGGTGGTTTGGCACGAACCAACGTTGAACGCGCGCGGGACCTTGGCGTGAACCTCGGTTTTTTTGCAGGAAACACCGTTTGGAACCGGGTGCGATTCGATTTCGACTCGCAGAGCAATGCGTTCCGCACGATGGCCATCACTGGCAATTTTGTCGTGCTGCGTTGGTACCCGGAATCCCTGGTGGGGGGGACGTGGACAGGCGTGAGTGATTCAGATTTGCAGGTCACCCCGCAGTGCCCCCCCTGGCTGGCCGACGGGACGGGCCTTTTTAGTGGAAGCGACCTGGGAAGGCTTGCCGGCTACGAGGTCAATGGGTTTGTTAGCACCACCAATGAGAATAGCGCCGCGTTGGTTCCGCCCGACACACAGGTTGTGTTTACGAGCGGGGCTGCGAAGTCAATCGTTTACACCGCCCAAGCCAGTGGTGCGACGGTTTTCTCCGCCGCGACAGTCCAATGGAGCTGGGGTTTGGACGCGTTTACCGTGGATGGCGTTCCACCTATTATCCCGCCGCGCAGCAACCGCGTTCGGACCGCGACCCAGCAGGTCACTAGGAACATTCTGCGGCGGTTTCAGGACTCCACACGGATGGTCGTCGATTTGACCAATGGCGAATACAGGATCCAGTCCGCCAGCGCTTACCCAAGCTGGCTGATGTGCGACAACCAGGGGGCTTCGAACGGGCCGGTGACCCTGTCGCCGGGCCAAGGATGGACGACGACCAATGACCAGGCCGTCTGGATCATCACGCAATACACCGGCGACCGACTGCCGTGCGCGGGACCGTACAAGGCAGCTCCGGACCAGTGGTACACGATTCGCAACAAACAGAACGGGCAGACTTTGATTGTCGGCGACGGAGGAGTGTCCGGCGGTCCGGTCATGGTGGTGGGCGATCTCACCGGAAATTGGGGGGCTGCACCGGACAACCTGCAACAGATGTGGCGCATCTGGCACTACATCGGCAACAACGACCAATGGTACCTGTTTCAGAACGTCGCTTCAGGCCAGCTTCTCATCGTGAGCAAAGGTAGCCCGTCGGGTGTACCCGTGAGGGTTTTTGGCGATAACGGCGGCTGGGGCGAAACGGAGGAGGATCTTCAAAAGATGTGGGTTCTGACACCTCACTGACGGGCACGAAGGGGAGGCCAACCTCGCGCCTTGACCGAAGTTGGGTTCGCCTGGAAAATGACACGGTTTGATTTCTGCCAATCACCACCGTCAGGGCTTAAGCGTCGCCAGCGTGCTCAGTGAGCCCCAGCTATCCGAAGGCAACTGACCTGATAGGAATTTGGTTTTTTGGCCGCCCGCATGTCAGGCGCAGGTTGTCAGTGCTTGCCGGCGAGCATTTGGGTGCTGCCTTTGTAGCGGTGAGTCGGCTCTTCTTCGATTTCGAGTTGATACTCTTTCCAGGTTTCGAAGCCGCCCTCCAGTTCCAGGACAGGGTAACCGCTGGCGGCGAAGCGCAGGCAGGCGTTGGCGGCGACGGCACGGGAGCAAGGAGGGAGCCAAGCGTGAGATTACAAAACACCTATAAAATTACAATTGGACCTGCCGAGTGAGCGGGCGATACTCAGGGCATGTCAATCCAATCTCAACCGATAAATGAGCAGGAACACCGGGCAATCATTTGCATCTGCATTCTGGCCGCTTTCGCGGACGGAGCGCAGGACGAGGCGGAGCGCGCCCGGATTGAGGGAATCGTAAATGGTTTTTCCGGAGAGCACCTGGACCTGGCGGCCGCGTACCAGGATGTTCTGGGAGGAAGGCTCTCCCTTGTGGCGGCGGCGGCGCAGTTGCAGAGCCCGGCGGCCAAGGCGCTCGCTTACGAGATGGCCGTTTGCGTTTGCCACGCCGACGGAGTTCTGAAAGACCCGGAACAGCAGTTCCTCAACGCCTTACGGCAGGCCCTGAACCTCGATGGCTCGTCCGTGGACGCTCACGAAGAGGCGGCGCAAGCCATCGCGAAAGAACCGTTGGCCCCGCCGGCGCCCCCGGCCATCGATACGGGGCGGGAAACGGAAGTGGACCACATGATTTTGAACGCCGCCATTCTGAATGGGGCGTTGGAGATAATGCCGCACACGCTGGCGACCATGGCCATTGTTCCTTTGCAGATGCGAATGGTTTATCAGATTGGCAAGCGTTTTGGCTACGAACTGGACCGCGGGCACGTCAAAGACTTTCTCACCACGGTCGGCATCGGTCTAACCTCACAAGTCTTCGAGGGATTCACCCGACGGCTCATCGGCGGGTTGACGCGCGGATTGGCGGGGGGCCTGCTGGGCGGGTTGGCTGGACAGGCCGCCGGCTCGGCGTTTGGTTTCGCAACGACTTATGCGCTCGGACAGGTCGCCAAACGCTACTACGCCAGCGGGCGCTCACTCAGCACGGAGCAGCTAAAGCAAGTGTTCGCTTCGCTGTTGGAGGAGGCGCGCTCGATGCAAGGCCGCTACTCGGGAGACATCGCCCAGAAATCGCGCCAAGTGAATGTTTCTGAGCTCCTGCCCCTCGTGCGTCAGCGGTAGCAGGCGCTGTGGGGTCAGGCTGGTTTTGAAATCACGAGCAAGGGCGCCGGCGCTCCCGGTTGGCCAGAATAGCGCCTTGACCGGCCCTTCCGCAGGGAGCTAGCTTTTTACCGTGAACCACTCTCACCCGGACCGAACGGAGCCTTGGCGGCCTTGGCCGGGCCAGCGCGCCGCAAGGAGATGAAGCGAAAGCGGCGAAACTCGTCGGACCAACCTTCCGCTTCTGGCCGGAACCCGAAACCACAGCACTTGCGCAAACCAGCGCCCTCAACGACGCAACGCGTCAGCGGATGGAAACTCTGGTGCTTCCGGCTGCTGGCGTTAGTGGTTGCGCCGGTGGTCTGCCTGGGCGTGCTCGAACTAGGCTTGAGGTTCGCCGGTTATGGCCACCCCACCGCTTTTCTGTTGCCGACTTCGGTCGAAGGCAAGCAACTGCTCGTCCAAAATAACAAGTTCGGCTGGCGTTTCTTTGGGCCGCAGATGGCGCGCACCCCTTGCCCGATTGCGATTCCTCGCGTCAAGCGCGCCGGCACGATCCGGATCTTTGTTTTCGGCGAGTCAGCAGCGTATGGCGATCCGCAGCCGCGCTTTGGGTTGCCGCGGATGTTGGAGGCGCTGCTGAGCCTGCGACACCCCGGCGTGCGCTTCGAAGTGGTCAACGCCGCGATGACCGCAATTAACTCCCACGCGATCCTGCCGATCGCGCGGAACTGCGCGCGAGCGGACGGGGACATCTGGGTAATCTACATGGGCAACAACGAAGTCGTTGGACCGTTCGGGGCCGGCACGGTGTTCGGACCCGCGACTCCTCCGCTGCCGGTCATCCGGGCGGGCCTGGCATTCCGCGCGACGCGCACCGGGCAATGGCTCGACTCTCTGGCAAAGCGGATGCGGACACTTCCGGAGGAGCAAGACGAATGGGGCGGGATGATGATGTTCACGAATCACCAGGTGCCACTTGATGACCTGCGCCTCAATGCGGTCTATCATCACTTTCAGCGGAACCTGGACGACATCGTCGCAGCCGGACGTAGCCGAGGTGCCGGCATCGTGGTCAGCACCGTTGCTGTAAACCTCAAGGACTGTGCTCCATTTGCGTCGGCGCATCGGGAAGACTTATCCGAGGCGGACAAGCTGAGGTGGGAACAAATCTACCAACGCGGTATAGAAGCTCAGCAGGCCGGGCGAATGCAGGATGCCGCCGCCCGTTTCGGGGAGGCCGCGCGGCTCGATGAACGCGTCGCGGAACTCCGCTTTCGACAAGGCACCTGCGCGCTGGCGCTGGGTCAAATCCCTGAAGCGCAGCGCCATTTCCAGGCAGCCCGTGACCTCGACACGCTGCGGTTCCGATGCGACAGCCGGCTTAACGATTTAATCCGAAAAGCCGCCGCGGGGCACGATCCAGACCGTGTGTTGCTGGCCGACGCCGAGCGGACGTTCGCCGAAAAAAACCCTGACGGCTTGCCGGGCCAGGACCTGTTTTATGAACATGTCCACTTGACTTTTGGAGGGGACTACTTGCTGGCCCGCACGATTGCCGAGCAGGTCGAGAAATTGATGGCAGGGCGACCGGGACCCACGGCAGACCGTCTCTGGCCGTCGGCGGACGATTGTGCGCATCGACTGGCCTGGACCGACTGGGACCTGCAGGCGGCGGTGTCGGACATTTTCAGCCGCCTCAGCGATCCGCCGTTCAGCGGACAGCTAAACCATGCCGAACGAATGCGCCGCTTCGCAACCTGGCTGCAACAATTGGCGCCGGCCCTGCAGCCGGCCGGCATCAGCCAGGCCCAGAAAGCTTGCGCCGCCGCGGTGGCTACTGCGCCGGATGATCCGTGGTTGCACGCGCAATTGACGGCGCTGAAACGATTGAGCGGCGACCTGCCCGGCGCCGAAGCTTCCGCCCAGCGGATGGTGAGTGTGCTGCCCAGCAACGGGGGAGGCTGGTCGCAACTGGGCCTCATCCTTGCGCAACAACAGCAGTACGAGAGAGCCGTCGCGGCCCTCCGCCGGGCCTTCGAGCTGGATTCGCAGGATGTTTGGTCGTTGCAGAACCTGGCGCAGAGCCTGACCAAGCTCGGACGGCGCGAGGAGGCCATGCGGGAATACCGCCGTGCCTTGGCAATCAAACCGCGGTTCGGCCTGGCCTGGCTGGGTCTGGGGCAGCTTTTGGAGGAGCAGGGTCGAAAAACTGAAGCGGAGGATTGTTATCGACGGGCGCTGGCGAACCGCATTCATCGCGCGCCGGAACTCACGACGCTGGCCCGCTTCTGCCAAAGCCGCGGTTGGTTCCAGGCCGCAGCCACGAATTTTGCCGACGCAGTCCAACTCAATCCGGCTGATGCGATGCTTCGGCTCGAGGCAGGTCAAAGCCTGGCAGCCTCGGGGCGGCACAGCGAGGCGGCCGCGGAATACGCGGAGGCCGTCCGTTTGGCGCCGGATATGGCCCAGGCCCATTTCCTGCAAGGGTTGGAGCTGGGCCGAAAAGGCCAGCCCGCTGAGGCAGCCGAAGAGTTCCGGGAGGCTGTCCGGCTAATGCCGGACCTGCTGGAGGCGCGGCTGAACCTGGGCATTGCGCTGGTGAATGAGAAGCGGGCCGATCAGGCTTTGGTGCAATTCCAAGAGGTTCTGCGGCGAAGCCCTACCAACGCCCTCGCACTGCATTACATCGAAGCCTTGCGTCCCAAGCCGTAGCCTTCAGTCTCGGTTAGGTTCACTCTTAAACGCAGGGCACGATGTCCCAACCTCCTTTTTCGTCGCCAGAGCGACAACGAAACATGATTCTTGCTCGGTATTTGGTGGTCGGTGATTGGTGAATGGTGAATGGCCTCGTCCGAAACCTTGCTCAGGGCAACAAAAGTCTCGCCGCGTGAGGTCACGCGGCCTACAAATTCCCTTAGGCCGTGTGACCTCGCGCGGCGCAATGAATTATGATGCTGCGGATCGCTGCTTGCTTCGCGGTCGCATTGAGCTTGTGCTCCCTCAACGGACCGACCGACCCGCCCGGGTTGGCCTGGGCCCGGTTCCCGGACGCAACGGTCCTCTATTGGAGCGACGGAGCCGCCAGCCTGCTCCAGGCGCCATCTCTTGTCGGACCCTGGAACGTCGTCTCCAACGTGCCTAAGCCCTTCGTCCTGGCGCCTTCAGCACCGCAGCAGTTTTTCCGGCTAAAGAGATAAAGCCCATCAAAGGACCCTCTGCGCCCTTCACCCCAACTATCAACTATCCACCACTCCATCACTCCATTCCTGTCACAAAAGTATGGCCTTCTACGCCGCCTCTGTGTTAGCCTTTTGTCATGGCAGTGTGGACCGAGCCTGTGCCAACGCAACTGGCGAGCCAACACGATAAGGGCCCGCTGACTGACGGCGGTGCGCCTCTTTCGCCGCCCCCTGCCGTTCCGGCGGACGTCACCTCATCGGAACCGCTGCCACTCGCCGCTAAACTGGCTCCAGCTACCCATTACCCCAGTACTCCACCAATCCGTCATGGAGCGTACGGCTGGCCAATTCCTTCCTCTCTCTCGCCCAATCCGGACGAGGCCCGCGCCTGCATTCAACTGCCTGAGTTTGACGCTCTGCTGCTGGAGAAAGCTCGGGTAATCTCCAGCCGTTTTCCCTTAGCCGAGGCGGAGTACCGGAGTTTGCGCGGAACCGGAGCAAGCGCCCAGGAGCTTGAGATTCCACACTTCGAGCGGGTCTTTCGGATCGCCAGCACGATGGCGAGCGTCGCAAACGTGCAACAAACGCCGGACTACGACTCACTGCTGATCCTCACCGCGTGGCATTCGGTCAGGCCCGGCGTTGAAGGCTTTCTGGGTTCTTATCCTAAAGCGCTCCTTTGCCCGCTGTCTCATGGCGCGCCGCCCGCCGCATTGGCGTCGCTCTCGTCGCGGCAACAGGCGATTTTCGAACGACGTGCGCCGGCCTATTTGCGCTACCTGCTCTGCGATAAATACCGTTTGCGCTCCTGCGCCGATATCGAAAACGCGGATTTGCGCCACTTCCTCCGGAGCACGGGCTTTCGCCTGATCCGTTCGAGCGCGGTGGCAGAAGTTGCTTTTCCGGGTATCACCCGCGGCGAAGACCCACCGGTAAGACCCTGGAAGCTGACCCTCCGGCAGGAGCTCACCGATGACCGCGCCGCCGACCTGCTCATTCACGCTGCGCTTTGGCAAATCAAGTATGGGCTCCGGCTCGTCACATTCGAGGCGGGCCAGCCGCGCTGGAATATTGGCGCGTTCGGACGCACGGATTGGGAAGACGCCTTTCTTTCTCTGGGCGTGCGAGTCGCTCCTTCGCTCCTCCGCGAGAGCGGGCTCTTTGATTGGCGAGCGGTGTTGACTCGCTGCCTCGACCAAATCGGCCGCGGCAATCTCCCGCCGGAGGTACTCGGCAGGGTTTCCGCCTGGCCGCAGCGAATTTGTCACGACAGCCGCCAAGCCATCTGGGACGGGCTCGATCATGTCGCTCGCACCGTTATGGAACAGGTGCAGGCGGCAGAGCCTCAGCTTTTTGGGAGCGACGGGGAACTGAACTATGAAACGGCCCGTGCTTTTCGGGGCTGGGCACGGCTGTTCGACGAGGTCTCGCCGCAAATCCTTTCGCGGTTTGGGGTCTCCGCGTTTACCGCCCTGCACCGTGTTGCTCCAAGGTATTTTGGCTGGGCCGGCACGCAGCTCAAACCCTGGGAGCTCGAACAGGAGCACGGGAAGTGGAAGGGGCCGCGCGGCCACGCGATGCTGCGCAGCGCTTATGCCTTCGCGCTGCATGAAAGCGGCCTGGGCTGCATTCAGGAGCAGGAAGAACAAGTGCTCTGGCAGTGCACATTGCAACAGTTTTCCGATTGGCGCGCCGCTCGCGGGGAAGTACGGAACGTTACGGCCTATGACTTTCTTTACGGTCTTGCCAGCAGGTACGGTCTTACACCTTTGCTGAATCGCGAGGTGACCCACACGGCCGCGATTTCACTTCTGGCGGGCATGAACCTGCATGACCGCCTGCCGAGAATCGAGGGCTGCTGGGAACTCTGCTTGCGCACCGCCCTCGAGCAGCACAGCGGCAAGCTCGAAGTCCGCCTGGACCTTCCGGATTTGGTGCCTCTGCCGCTCCGGCTGCGCAAAGCGGTGCTGACCCCGCTCGCCTACGGTTACCTTCACAAAGAGCTCCGGCTGGTGCGGGATTTTGACCTGCGCATGGCCCGCGAAGCCCGTCGCCCGCTCGAGGAGATCCCCGGCTGGTGGGAAGATGAACGGATTATGGGAACCCCGCTGCAGGCGCGCCTCAGCCAGCCGGACGACCCGGCCCGCACGGTGCTCCAACTGCTCCGGCCGGAACCCTGGCTCGAACCCCCGGCGCAGAGAATCCGTTTCCGCGCCCTTTACCTTCTCCTCTCCAAGCGCGCAACTACCCGGACCCGGCCGGGCGAGGCTGGGCTTTCCTCCGGAGAGATTGCTGTGCTGCTGCGCCTCGCCCTCGACGCCACGCTCGAGCATACCAACATCGCGCATGTCTCCCTGCCCGCAGTCCGGAGTGGTTTCGAGCGTATTCTCGCGCGAGAGGATACTCGTGAAATGCTCGATTCCCTGCTGCTGCACATCGGAACCGCATACGAAACCGAAATCTGGGGCCGGGTCCGCAAGTTCATTGTGCTCGATGTCATCAATGACCTGCTCGCGCTCACGATCCGTAGTTCGTTGCTGGATCTGATGAGCGCCTCTTAAGACCTGGTTTTATAATTGTAGGAGACGACGTAAGGAGTCTCAAATCCTTCGCAAACTTCACGCTCTGGCGGGCACTTCGTTGCTGCATCTGACGAGCGCCTCCTCAGCATGTAACCATGCAAGCAGGTCTTGATGCAAGGACGCAGCGCAGCGAAGCCGCAACCAAATCCGCCGAACAAGCAAACCGCAGAGCCGCGATGAGCGCAGAGAACCCAAAGGCTCACGTCTAGCGGAATCTTGCTGAAATTGCTGCATCCTTGGAGATAGCACTGCACCCTTTTTCCCACACTTCGCTGGGAAAAAGAGGCTTCGCAATAGCTTGGACGCCAATAGCTTTTCTTCGTTGCGACCAACATGTTGGTTCTAATTTTGCCCTAGCGGGGCAAAGGTGCAGAGGCGCAATGGCAGGGACCGGGTTTGGCCTCAGACAAGAAGCTGTTCCTTCCACTCTGCGCGTATTTCGCGTGTTCCGCGGTCACTTTGCGGGCCTTTGGTAGCGCCTTTGCACCTTTGCGTTAAACCCTCCGGGCTGAACCGTTATGGCTGCCGCACTTTCACAAAACTGTGTTTCTGGCCCCCAAACTGGCTTTGTGATTTGACTCTCCGCCTGTTCCACTACTCTCAGGCATTGCATGTCGCCCCGGTTTTCCTTAAAGAGAACAGGCAATGATCGACCTCAAAAACCTGGAAGTCTGGTTCGTCACCGGCAGCCAGCATTTATACGGCCCGACGACCCTTAAGCAGGTCGCTGCGAATGCGCAGCAAATCGCTGTCGCCCTCGACGCCGCGGCCGCTATCCCCGTGCAGGTGGTGTTCAAACCGGTGGTTAAAACGCCGGCGGAGGTCAGCGCCCTTTGCCGGGATGCCAACAACGACCCGAATTGCATTGGCCTGATTACCTGGTGCCATACTTTTTCCCCCTCCAAGATGTGGATCAACGGGCTGAAAAACCTGCGCAAACCCCTCGCCCACCTCCACACCCAGTTCAATCGCGACATCCCCTGGTCCTCGATTGACATGGATTTCATGAACCTCAACCAGGCCGCTCATGGCGACCGCGAGCATGGCTTCATCATGAGCCGCATGCGCCTGAACCGGAAGGTGGTGGTCGGCCATTGGCAGCGGGCCGAGGTGCAACAGCAGCTCGGCGCCTGGTGCCGCGCAGCTGCCGCATGGCACGACTGGCAAGGTGCCCGCTTCTGCCGCTTCGGCGACAATATGCGCGAGGTCGCCGTGACCGAAGGCGACAAAGTGTCCGCCCAAATGCAGTTCGGCTATTCGGTCAATGGCTACGGCGTGGGCGACCTGGTACAGCGCGTTAACGCCGCGAACGATAAACAAATCGACCACCTAGTCGCCGAGTACGAAACTCGCTACACCGTTGCTGCCAAGCTCCGGAAGGACGGTTCGATGCGCCAATCCCTGCGCGAAGCGGCGCGAATCGAATTGGGTTTGCGCGCATTCCTGACTCAAGGGGATTTCAAGGGATTTACCACCACGTTCGAAGACTTGCACGGCCTGGCACAGTTGCCGGGCATTTCCGCTCAGCGCTTGATGGCGGATGGCTACGGGTTCGGCGCTGAAGGCGACTGGAAGACCTGTGCGCTCGTCCGCGCGATGAAAGTGATGGCGATCGGCTTGAAAGGCGGCACCTCGTTCATGGAGGATTACACCTACCACCTGGACGCAAACCGCAGCCTCGTTCTCGGCGCGCACATGCTGGAAATCTGCCCCACCATCGCCAAGGCGAAACCCTCGATGGAAGTACATCCGCTCGCCATCGGGGGCAAAGCCGACCCGGTGCGGCTGGTCTTTGACACGCCCGCCGGCCGCGGTTTGAATGTCTCGGTGATCGACATGGGCAACCGCTTCCGGCTCCTCATTAACGAAGTCGAAGTCATCGCTCCCCAGAAACCGCTGCCCAAACTCCCGGTGGCGCGCGCCCTCTGGATTCCCAAGCCGAACCTTTCGGTGGGAGCGGCAGCGTGGATCTACGCCGGCGGCGCTCACCACACCGGCTTCAGCCAAGCCGTCACGACGGAGATGATCGAGGATTTCGCCGAGATCGCCGGCCTCGAACTCGCGGTGATCGACGCCGCCACCAACCTGCGCGAGTTCAAACAACAATTGAAATCCAGCGAAGTCTATTACGCTCTCCGCAGCGGCTTCGTCTCTTAAGCCTCGTTCTCCTCGGTCGGCACTTGGTGATCGACTATCGGCTATTCCGAGACGCCCCATCAGTTCCATTTGTCCAATTCGTCCCCTCCTCCTCGGAAATCCAAGATCTCAAATTGCCCATCGCCGATAGACCATCGGTTATTCCACGCCCGCCTTATCTTTTATCCACGGTGAGATTATCGAAGGGAAACGGCCCGCTGGCGTTCAGCTACAAACCGGCACCGCTGCGGGAAGGCACCGTTTCAACGTCTCGACCACTCGCTGCGGGAAGGCACTGTTTCAGAGTCTCAACCACCCGCTCGATTTGGGCCTCGGTCAATTCAGGGTACATGGGCAGGGAAAGCAATTCCTGGGCACAGCGTTCAGCGACGGGGAACGACCCCGGGCGCAACCCCAGGAACTCGTAGGCCCTCTGCAGGTGAATCGGCACGGGATAATGGATGCCGCAATTCACGCCCTGCGCTGCCATGCGCTGCAAAACAGCGTCTCGGTCCGGCACCCGCACGGCGTAAACGTGGTAAACATGCCGGCAGTGCGGCGCCGCTGCGGGGCGTATCACTCGCGGTTCGTCCTCGAGCAACTGGTTGTACAGCTTCGCATGCTCCCGTCGCGCGGCATTCGCCGCGTCCAACCGGCGCAGCTTCAGGCTTAACACCGCCGCCTGAATGCCATCCATCCGCGCGTTCCAGCCGATGGCCGCGTGGATATACTTGGCCGCCTGGCCATGGTCGCGCAGCATCTGAATTCTCGACCGTACCTCCAATTCGTCCGTCACTACAGCCCCGGCCTCGCCAAAGGCTCCCAGGTTCTTGCCGGGGTAAAAGCTGAAACAGCCGGCTACCCCCAGGCTCCCGGCCTTCCTCCCCTTGTATTCGGCCCCGTGCGCCTGGCAGGCGTCTTCAATCACCGGCGTGCCGCCCCGGCGTGCGATCGCCAGAATCCCGTCCATGTCCGCCATCTGGCCGAAGAGATGCACCGGCAGGATCGCCTGCGTGCGCATGGTGATCGCCGCTTCGAGTTTCCCCGGGTCCATCGTGTACGTCCGCTCATCGACATCGACGAACACCGGGCGCGCCCCGCAGAGGCTGATGGCCTCGGCTGTCGCCATGAAACTGTTAGGCACTGTGATCACCTCGTCTCCCGGCCCCACCCCGAGCGCCAGCAGGCTCAACCACAGTGCATCCGTGCCGCTGCCAACGCCCAGCGCGTATTGCGCTTCGCAGAACGCAGCAAACTCCGTCTCGAACTGGGAAACGTACGGCCCTCCCGAGAAAGCGCTGGCCTCCGTCACCTCGCGGAAGGCCTCCACCAATTCTGCCATCAGCGGCTCATGCTGGATGCGCAAATCCAGAAATGGAACCTGCCCGCTCATGCCGGACCTCAAGCCTCAACCGCCTGGCGCAGCACGCGCGCGGGGTTGCCCGCGACTACCGCTCCATCTGGTACATCTTTGGTTACGACACTGCCCGCGCCAACAATGGCGCCCTCGCCGATAGTCACGCCACACAGGATCGTGACCCCCGATCCGACCGACGCTCCCCGCTTCACGGTCGTGGCTACACATTCCCAGTCCGCCTCGCTTTGGAGGCTGCCTTCGGTAGTCGTGGCCCGTGGGTAACGATCGTTAATGAAGGTAACGCCGTGCCCGATAAACACCTCGTCCTCCAGCGTCACTCCCTCACACAGGAAACTATGACTGGAGATCTTGCATCGGTTCCCAACCCGCGCCCCCTTCTGGATCTCCACGAACGCCCCAATCCTCACGTCATCCCCAATCTCACAGCCGTAGAGGTTGGTGAACGAGAAAATCTTTACCCGTTCGCCAAGCTTCACATCCGGCGCGATACTCTGGAAAAGAGGCGGGCTCATACTCACGCGGCAACCAGGGTCTGGAGGTCCTTCGAGACCGGAATCGCAGTCAGGCCGTGCCCATTGCCGTTGCCGTTGCTGTGGCCATTGCCATTTCCGTGGCCGTTGTTCCAGGGCGCAGTCGTTCCCAGCGAAACCGAAGTGCCGCGTTGTCGCAACGACTCGCTCGACGCTTCCAGGATGCGAACGACCTCCAACCCCAAGCGTCCGTTCGCCAGCGGCACAGCTTCGCCGCGAATACACTCCAGGAAGTGCTGGCACTCCAGCTTAAGCGGCTCGTCCTGTTTAATGTACGGCACATAGGCATCGCCATAATGGTATGAATAGGTGAACTCGGCGAAGGTGTCATAATGCGGTGGCACCTCCACGCGCGCATCGTAAATCTTCAGCTTTTCCAGCGGCTCCGTGTCATCGTACACGATCATGCGCTGGGATCCCACAACCGTCATCTGGCGCACCTTCTTGGGATCGAGCCAGCTGTTATGCACGAACGCGCACCGGTTCTTTCGAAAGTTCATATACATCATCGTAACGTCCTCGACGCCGCGCGTGACGTGGTTGCTTCCCTGGCAGGAAACGCTCACCGGCAGTTCTTCAAGGAGGTGCAACACGATTGAAATGTCATGCGGCGCCAGATCCCACGCCACGTTGATGTCCTTTTGGAACAGCCCGAGGTTGAGCCGGCGGGCAGCGATATACTGGACCTCGCCGATGTCACCTGCGTCGATGATCTCCTTCATACGGCGCACGGCCGGTGAAAAGAGGAACGTATGCCCCACCATCAGCACCCGGCCCTGTTGGTCGGCCAGCTTCACCAGTTCCTCGCCTTCCGCCACCGTCCGCGACATTGGTTTCTCGATGAAAACATGTTTCCCCGCGGTCAAGGCTGCTTTGGCCATCTCATAGTGGAACCGCACCGGCGTGGCGATGACCAGCGCATCGAGCTCTGCGTCCTGGAGCAGGTCGGAAAACTGGTGCGTCGTCGCCACCTCCGGGTGAAGCCGCCGCATGTGGGCAAGGCGCGTCTCACTCGTGTCGCAAAGGACCTTGAGGTGGCAATCGGGGGATTGGCGCAAGTTCCGAACCAGATTCGGCCCCCAGTAACCGCATCCCACCACACCGACATTAATTACTTTCTTCATCGTCTTCATAGGTTGTAAGACTGCACCGATTTAGCCAAACCTTCCGTCCGGGCTGTTACTTGCTTGGGCTCCTTCGAGCGAAGGTCGCAATACTGACCCCACAAAGCAGGCAACGTCTTTAAAATAATCTTCAAATCGAGCCACAGGCTCCGGCGCTCCGCGTACTCAATATCCATGCGAACCATCTGGTCAAAGGTCGTCCGGTTTTTGCCGCTGACCTGCCAGAGCCCGGTCAACCCCGGGGCGGCGTCCAGACGCTGCCGATGCCAGGGCTCGTAGAGCTCGTATTCGTAAGGAATGCACGGGCGCGGTCCCACCAGGCTCATGTCTCCGCGCATCACATTGAAAAGCTGGGGCAACTCGTCCAAGCCGGTTGCCCGCAGCAAGGACCCGAGAGGTATCAGCCGAGGATCCCGGTGCGCATCCAGCTTGATCATGGGGACCTGGGATTTGATCAAATTCTGCGTATGCTGCCGATGAGAATCGCAGGCCGCGTTGGTGTACATCGTGCGGAATTTATACAGCATAAACTCCCGGCCCTTGTAGCCGACCCGCTTTTGCCGAAAAAAGATTGGCCCTGCCGAGCCCACCCGAACCACAAGCGCTACCATCGCGCCGATGATCAGCCACCCCGGAAGCGCCAAAGCGATGAGGCAAAAATCGAGTCCCCGCTTCCATGCAGGCAAACCGCGCTCCTGACCCTCTTCCCCGCCAACCCCAATGTCCCGGCCATCCATATTCAGGTTCTAATGCTGCCTCTCGTCCGCCAATTTATCTCGCACACAATTCTTCGCCCCGTCCGCGGGCTCCTCAACCAGGAACCTCACGTCGGGAAGCTGACAGAATCACTCAACCATCCCCTCACTGCACTTGGGTGGTAACACGCGACTATCATCGTCCGGACAAAAAAAGTCGCAACTCCGCCGATTACGGAGCACCTGTCGGTGCAATTACGGAGGATTTCGCAGGAATCGGGAAAGAGGCCTTTACGAGCCCGTTCAGGCCGTTAATCGAAGGTCAAAAACCTGCGACTCTCAAGGCGTGAAACGTCGGCTGAACGCGAACTCGTCGCCGTGAAAAACGAGCACTATGCGTGCAACGGATTTGTGGCAGGCCGGGAAGCGGCGATTTGTGCGCCTGAAGGGTCGGCTTGTCTGAGAGAGGGCAAGCGTTGGTAACCTGCCTCGAGGTGCTCGTCGCACGCTGGATGAGGTCGCGCCGCAGCTCTCAGCAAGGCCAGACAAAAGAGGACCGACAGACAAACCCAGGTAATCAGCACTGCTGTCATGCCAGTTTCTTAGCAATTTACGTACCTAAGTCTAGTCATCCGGCAACTTGGCAACTAGAGCCGCAACCCCTCCTGCGTAACAAGGCCCAAGCTACTGGTGTCGAATATGTCGCATAACTATTGCGTCCCTCCATCGCCCACTTGGCCGATCTACTCATGCCTCGAATTCCTCCAAATCGTGTCTCATTGCGGGGCACAATCAGTGCCACGCCAGGATATTTCAGACCCCGCACGAAATGCGATCGCCCCGGAGCGCCGGCATGTTGCCGGCTGAGACTCTGCGGACCGTTTCAGCGGCCGACATGCCGCCGCTCCGTCTCGGCAGGTATGAAATAGCCGGGCCAGTGGTCCGTTTCCGGTCACGGCATTCACCTGGCTCATTCGCCCATCCCTGGCCGACGCAGCGCACAATGGTTCGAGCCATGGTGCCAATCGCCCGAATTGTGTGGCCGTTTTCAATACATGCTGTCTTGAAAACCCGCAACAAACCTCAGGAGATCTAATAGCCCGCCAGTTCGGCGGAAGGCAAAGACCTTGAGAGAAAAATCATCCCGCGCGCGCATAAGATGTTGATTCCACACGGCTTTCACCAGCGGTTTGAGTTTAAGGCTCCACCCCCGAACCGCCGGCTTCCGAGATGCGGCTTTTCGGACCACCGTCCCTCCCAACTTGGCAACTCAATTGCATATGAGCAGAAAGCTATGTTGTCATTAAGGGCTTTTGATTGGGTGAGACGCGCGGCTCACGTTGGTTTTATCGCCGGTGCTTTCGCCAACCTGGCGCTACCGTCCCTTTCCATCGGTGCAACCGTCACTCTCGCCTGGGATCCAAGCACCGATCCGACGGTCGTGGGCTACAATGTCTATTCGGGCACCAGCAGCCGTGTTTACACCGCAAGCGCTCCGGCAGGCACTAACACGCTGATTACCTTGTCTAATTTATCTGTCGGCGCCACCTACTACTTCGCGGCCACCACTTATAATCTCGCCGGCCTCGAAAGCGACTACTCCCTGGAAGCCTCTTACGCAGTTCCGACCGGGACCAGCAACGCACCTCCGACGCTGGCCCCCCTGAGCAATGTGACCGTCCAGGAAAACTCCGGTCCGCAAACCATCAATCTAACGGGCATCAGCTCTGGCTCCACAAACACAGCCCTGACCCTCATCGTCAGCGCCTCTTCGAGCAGTCCTGGCGTGATACCCAACCCTACGGTGAACTACACCAGCCCGAACACCACCGGCACGCTGACGTTTACTCCCGTAGCTTACGCGTCCGGCTCAGCCGTCATCACTGTTACGGTGAACAACGGCGCTCCGTCCAATAACGTCGTTTCCCAGACCTTCACGGTGACCGTCAACGCCGTCAACCAGCCCCCCACTCTCAATCCGCTCTCCAACCTAACGCTCAACGAGAATGCGCCGGCCCAGACCGTCAACCTGTCCGGCATCGGCACGGGTGCCCCCAACGAAGTCCAAACTCTTACCGTTACGGCTACCTCCAGCAACCCCGGCCTCGTCCCTAACCCCGCCGTCGGTTACGCCAGCCCGAACGCCACCGGCACCCTGACCTTCACCCCCGTCGCCTACGCGTCCGGCTCGGCCGTCATCACTGTAACGGTCAACGACGGCGCCGCTTCCAATAACATCGTCACTCAGACCTTCACGGTGACCGTCAACCCCGTCAACCAGCCCCCCACTCTCAATCCGATTTCCAACCTGACACTCACCGAGAATGCGCCGGCCCAGACCGTCAACCTCTCGGGCATCGGCACCGGCGCCCCCAACGAAGTCCAGACCCTCATCGTTACCGCCACCTCCAGCAACCCTGGCCTCATCCCCAACCCTGCTGTCACCTATGCCAGTCCGAGCGCGACCGGCACGCTCACCTTGACCCCCATCCCGAATACTTCGGGCTCGACGGTGATCACCGTTACAGTCAACGACGGCGGCGCGTCCAACAACATCGTTACACGGACCTTCACAGCAACCGTCAACGGGGTGAACCAGCCGCCCACTCTCAATCCGCTGCCCAACCTGACGCTCAACGAGAACGCGCCGGCCCAGACAGTCAATCTCTCCGGCATCGGCACCGGCGCTCCCAATGAGATCCAAACCCTCACCGTTACCGCGACCTCCAGCAATCCCGGCCTCGTCCCTAACCCCGCCGTCGGTTACACCAGCCCGAGCGCCACGGGCACATTGACCTTCACCCCTGTTGCCAATGCTTCCGGCTCGACCGTCATTACGGTTACGGTCAACGATGGCGGCGCTTCCAACAACATTGTCTCTCAGACCTTCACGGTGACCGTCAACCCGGTTAACCAGCCCCCGACTCTCAATCCGCTGTCCAACCTGACGCTCAACGAGAACGCGCCGGCCCAGACAGTCAATCTCTCCGGCATCGGCACGGGCGCCCCCAACGAAGTCCAAACCCTCACCGTTAGCACCACTTCCAGCAACCCCGGCCTCGTCCCTAACCCTGCCGTCGGTTACACCAGCCCGAGCGCCACGGGCACATTGACCTTCACCCCTGTTGCCAATGCCTCCGGCTCGACCGTCATTAAGGTTACGATCAACGATGGCGGCGCTTCCAACAACATTGTCTCCCAGACCTTCACGGTGACCGTCAACCCGGTCAACCAGCCCCCCACTCTCAATCCGCTCTCCAACCTGACGCTCAACGAGAATGCGCCAGCCCAGACAGTCAATCTCTCCGGCATCGGCTCCGGTGCTCCCAACGAAGTCCAGACCCTCACCGTTGCGGCGACTTCCTTTAACCCTGGTCTTATCCCAAACCCCGTCGTTGTTTATACCAGCCCGAACGCTACCGGCACGCTAACCTTCACCCCAGTCGCCAATGCCTCGGGCTCGAGCGTCATTACCGTTACGGTCAACGACGGTGGCGCTTCCAACAACATCGTCTCCAGGACCTTCACAGTGACTGTTAACCCGGTCAACCAGCCACCCACTCTCAATCCGCTACCCAACCTGACCCTTAACGAAAACGCGCCAGCCCAAACCGTCAACCTCTCGGGCATTGGCACTGGCGCTCCCAACGAAGTCCAGACCCTCACCGTTACGGCCACCTCCGGCAACCCCAGCCTCGTCCCTAACCCCGCCGTCGGTTACACCAGCCCGAACGCCACGGGCACCCTGACCTTCACCCCCGTCGCCGGTGCCTCCGGCTCGACCGTCATTATTGTTACGGTCAACGACGGCGGCGCGTCCAACAACATCGTTTCCCAGGCCTTCACGGTGACCGTCAACCCGATTAACCAGCCGCCCACTCTCAATCCGCTGTCCAACCTGACCCTTAGCGAGAATGCCCCGGCCCAGACCGTCAACCTCTCGGGCATCGGCACGGGCTCCCCCAACGAAGTCCAAACTCTCACCGTCATTTCCGTCTCCAGCAACCCTGGCCTCATCCCTAACCCCGCCGTGGCTTACATCAGCCCGAACGCCACCGGCACCCTGACCTTCACCCCAGTCGCCAATGCCTCCGGCTCGGCCGTCATTACAGTTACGGTCAACGACGGTGGCGCTTCGAACAACATCGTCTCTCGCGCCTTCACCGTGACTGTAACCGCGCCTAGCCAACCTCCGACCCTGGATCCGATCAGCGACCTGACCATCAGCGAGAACTCCGGACCCCAGACTGTGAACCTGACCGGCATCAGTTCCGGGAGCACCAACGGCGCTCAGACTCTGAGCGTCAACGCCTTTTCCAGCAATACCAATTTAATCGCCAATCCCACAGCCAGCTACACCAGCCCGGATACCAACGGCTCCCTTACGTTTGAACCGGCCACCAATTCATTCGGCTCGGTGATCATCACCGTGATGGTTGATAATGGAGCCACGTCCAGCAACAGCCTGATCCGCTCGTTCACGGTCACCGTTGTTCCGGTCAACAACCCGCCCACCCTGGATCCGGTCAGCAATTTGACGGTTAACGAAAACTCCGGGCCCCAAACCGTGAATCTTACGGGCATCAGTTCCGGAGAGACAAATGTGTCGCAAACGTTGGTGGTGAGGGCGGTTTCAGGCAACCCGGGCGTGGTTCCCAATCCCGTGGTCAATTACACGAGCCCGAACCCCACGGGCTCCCTCACGCTCACGCCGGCAGCCAACGCGTCCGGCGCAGCCACCATAACTGTAACCGTCGATGACGGACAGCCGACCAACAACCTCATCACTCGCGCTTTCACCGTCACCGTCAACCAGGTAGTGACTCCGCCAACTACCAATCCCGCCCCGTCAGCCTCCTGGACGCTCTATTGGCAGCACAGCGCCGGATATGTCGGAACATGGTCATTGAGTGGAACAAACCTGGTGAGCAATTCTTTGCTCCAGCCTGCCACCGTGGGCACGACTTGGAAGATGATGGCGGCAACAGACCTCAACGGGGACGGCCAGGACGATCTTTTCTTCGAGGACACCAGCGGCAACCTGGCTGCCTGGTTCATGAACGGCACCAACTGCGCGTTGGCAGCTTATTTGAACCCGCCCCAGGTCGTCCCGGAATGGCAAGTCGTCGCTTCAGGAGACCTGGCCGGCACGGGGCAGAAAGCTATGCTTCTTGAACACACCGATGGCTGGGTTGCGGCCTGGTTCATGAACGGCACCAACGCCACGCTCCTCTCGATGTTGAATCCTCCGCGAGTGGACCCGGCGTGGCGAATGGCCGGCCTCGCAGACCTTAACGGCGATGGCCAGAGACAAATCCTCCTGCAGAACACGGACGGCTCGCTCGGCATGTGGAGCATGGCCAACACGAATGTGGTGCAGTTCTCTTATCTGAACCCGCCCAAGTTCGACCCGAATTGGAAGATCGTCGGAACTCAAGACCTGAACGGCGATGGACGCACTGATATCATCCTGCAACACAAAGACGGATGGGTTGGCGCCTGGATGATGAACGGCACCAACATCGGCCAGTTCTACTATCTGAACCCCCCCAAAGTCGATCCGGCCTGGCGAATCTCCGGCCCGCGGTAACACTTCCGTGGAGGCCGGCCGGGGCGCACGACTCCAATCGTGCTCCCCTTGCTAACTCCACCTCTACAGCGAACTGCGCGCCCTCCTCAATGCCGGCCACAAACGCGACTCCCAGGCCCTCCGCTGCGGCGCCGGTGGTTACGACGTCAACGCCTACAAAACCTTCTGCCCCACCGTCCTAGCTGGCATCGGCGATCTGCCTCCCACCCTGCGTGACCGCTCCATTATCATTCCCATGGTCCAGGCCCAGCCCGGCCAGGTCCAACTCCGCTTCAAACCCGACAAAGCCGAAATCGAAAAAATCCTCGGCCGTAAAATCTCGCCCGCTGGGCCACAGACACCTATGCGGCCATCGCCGCCCTTGACGACCCCCCGTTGCCGGGCATCGCACCCAACCGTCTGGCCGACAACTGGCGCCCCCTCTTCACCATCGCCCACGTCATCGGCGGCCACTGGCCCGACCGCCTCACCGAGGCGTTCCACGCCTTAACGTCCTCGCGATCATCCTCGTCTAGGTCCCTGTCATCCTCGTCCTCTTTCTCATCCTCTTCCTCTCCCGCCCCATCACTCCAACTCCCTCAATCCCCTCAGCTTCCTCCGACACCAATCCATCAATCCACCAATCCACGAATCCAAGCGCTGCTCCAGGCGCTGCTCGCCGATATCCGTCAGCTCTTCACCCAGTCCGGCGCCCAGCGCCTCCTTTCCAGCGCCGTCGTCACCTCCCTCCGCGCCATACCCGACCGGCCTTGGTCTGAACCATCGGTTTCCAGCCTCCAGCCCCTCAGAATGACTCAAATCCGCCTGGGCCGCTATCTTTCAACGCTTTTGACTTCTCGGCTGCTCTCCGCGATAATCGTTGAACAAGCCAACAACACCAAACCCAGAAAGCCTATGTCGTTTACCGCAACAAAGGATCTGATGCTGCCGGCGACGGTGACCGGTTCGTGGCCGCGCCCGCGCTGGTATAACATGAACACCTGGGGCCGTCCCCTGGATACGGCCATGATGGACCCATGGTTCCGTGAGCAGTTCACCGATGCCCACGCGATAGTTGTCTCCGACCAGGCCCGGGCCGGGCTCGATATTCTCACCACCGGCGACTATCACCTCGACGAGGATGTGGCCGGGCGGTCCTGGCACCATTACATGCTCCAGCGGTGGAAGGGCTTCGAGCACGAGGAACTGCAAACCGAAAAGACTCGTTCACCGCTGCTTTCCTATCCCGTCGGAACAATGCTCGATTCGATTTACAAGACCTGGCGCTGGCCGCGCGTGGTGGGCAAGGTCGAACATAACCCGAAAAACCCGCTCGAGTACGCCAAGATCTGGCGGATTGCACAACAGGCCGCAGCGGCTTCGGGCCGGCCCGTGAAGTTCGGAACGTGCTCAGCGCAGGTACTGGCCTTTTTCCTCGATAGCCACTCGCACGACTACAATCTCGACGACAAGAAACAACTGATCTGGGACATGGCCGAGGCGATGAACCACGAGTTGCGCCAACTCGCGGCCTCGGGTTGCAAAGTCATCCAGATTGAGGAACCCACGCTGCACTTCATGGCGCGTTATAATCCGGAACAAAAAGAGTTTATCAATTTCCTCGTCGATGCGTTCAACCGCGAGGTGGAGGGCCTGGAGGGGGTCGAGGTCTGGATTCACACCTGCTGGGGAAACCCGAACATGCAGAAAGTGTTCTCCGACGAGTCTTACGCCAACTCGATTGAGATTTACCTCGAACGGCTCAAGGGCGACGTCTGGACCATCGAAGCGACAGAAAATAATTTCCGGGAGCTCTCGCTTTTCAAGGCCTATCAAAATCGTTTGAAAAAGAAAATCGCGGTGGGCGTTATCAGTCACCGCACTCTGCAGGCGGATTTTCCTAATGTCGTAGCCGACCGCATCCGACGTTGCCTCGAGTATATTCCCGCCGACAAGCTCGTGCTCTCCACCGATTGCGGTTTCGGGCGCCAAGGATTCAATCGACACCTGGCCTTCTTCAAAACTACAGCTATACCCATGGCCAGGAACCTTATCCTGAAAGAACTCGGACTCCCCGAGCGTTACGTCCCCGCCGCCGACGAAAAGCTGGCTTGGGATCAACTCCCCGATTCCGAACCTTACACACACCTCAAGCCGCTGCGCTAAACGCCCTGGGATTCGCGTTGCCTTTTTGCCCCTGCGTGCCCCAAGCTGCTTGCGATGCAAAAGCGACTCCTGCTGGCGGTTGGCTTGACCACCGCATCGCTCGCCGCTCGACTGTTCGCTGTCGAGGTTCCAACCAACGCACCTCCCCAACCTGCGAGTGCGCCGGGACAGGGTGGCTATCCGTTCTTCCCCTTCTGCATCGACTGGCACGATGCGAAAAAGCGCTCTTTCGAACAGCAAGCCGAGATGCTCAAGGAATTGGGCTACCCTGGCGTCGGCCACATCTGGCTGGACAGGGTCGAGGAGCGCATCAAGACGCTCGACGCCGCCGGGCTGAGGTTGTTTCAGATAACCATGGTAGTGGAGGTCGCGCCGGGCAAGACGCCTTACGATGCCAGGCGTTTCGAGCAAGTCTGCGCGCTCATCAAAGGCCGTCAGGTGCAGTTCTGTCTGTTGCTCAATGGCATGAAGTCGTCCGATCCGTCTATCGATCCGCAGGCGGTTGAGATTCTGCGCGGCATGTCTGATCAGGCCAGGGACTCGGGGGCGCAGTTGCTGCTTTATCCGCATCAGAATTCCTGGGTTGAGCGCATCGAAGATGCGGTGCGCGTGGCGGACAAAGTGAATCGCCCAAACGTCGGCGTCATGTTCAACTTGTGTCACTGGCTGCGCGTGGACAAAAGCCGCGACTACCGACCTCTGCTCAAGCAGGCGATGCCGCGGCTGTGGGCGATCTCGATTAACGGCGCGGATGATTTCGACGAGAAACCCGGCTGGGACCGCTACATCCAACCGCTCGACAAAGGCACGTTCGATGTTGGCAAGTTGCTCAAGACCCTCAAGGACCTCGGGTATCGAGGTCCGATTGGCCTCCAGTGTTACGGCATCGGCGGTGATGCCCGCGAGCACCTCACCCGTTCCCTGGCCGCGTGGCAGAAGCTGAGTGCGAATCTAAAAGACTGAAAAAATCGTCGTGCGAAGGCCCTTCCACCTTCCAGCGGCGCAATGAACCCAACAGACTGGACACGAAAGAAAAATCCAATGAACAACGACAACATTACACCCCTCACGCGGCGCCGGTTTCTGGCACGCGGAGCCATGGCGGCGAGCGCGCTGGTGCTCCCGGATTATATTCCGGCCTCTGCGCTGGGGCGTGATGGAGGCGTTGCTCCCAGCGAACGCATCGTGATGGGCGGAATCGGAATCGGCGGCCGCGGTTCCTACGATTTGGGTTCCCTGTTGGCCGAGCGGGAGGTCCAATGGGTCGCCGTCTGTGATGTCCGCAAAAGCCGTCGCGAAGCGGCCAAGAAAATCGTGGACACCAAGTACGGCAACAAAGACTGTGCGGTGTATGGCGATATGCGCCAGCTCCTGGCCGAGCGCACCGATGTGGACGCCGTTTTGATCGCCACTGGCGACCGCTGGCACGCCCTGGCTTCGACCCTGGCGATGCGGGCGGGCAAGGATGTCTATTGTGAAAAGCCGGCCTGTCTCACCATGGCGCAGGGGCAGATGGTTTCGGAGACCGCCCGGCGCTATGCGCGGGTCTATCAAACCGGCGCCCAGCGACTCAGCGAGCCCAATCACGTGTTCGGCATCGAGATGGCCCGCTCCGGCCGCCTGGGCCACATTCACACTGCTTACGCCGATTGTCGTTGGCGCGATGGCTCGCGTCACGACTGGCTGCCGGCCCAACCGGAACCGCCCAAGGATGAACTGGACTGGGATCTCTGGCTCGGCCCATCTCCCTGGCGGCCCTATAACAGCGGCTACGTGAACGGCGGGGGCTGGTATCACTATTACGACTTCGCCACCGATGTCGCTATGTGGGGCGCGCACTCGGTTGCCCAGGCCCTCGCCGGACTCGACATGACCAACGTGTCCTTCATCGAATTCGACTACGAGGGGCCGGATGCGACGATGGTGACGCGCTTGTCCAACGGGGTGAAATTGGTTCTGTTCCGAGTCGCTGGCTCGGTTTGGGAACCCTGCAAATTCTGGCATGGCGCTTGTGGCGAGCGGTTCGATGGTCCCGAAGGCTGGGTCGCCGCCGCCGACGGGTATGCAGCACCCGATGTCCCAACCCCGGAGCTGTTGTGGGACTACAAGAAAGTCCTGTCGGACTACACCGCCAGGACAGGACGCCCGTTGAGCCATGTGCGGGATTTCCTGGATTGCATCCGGTCGCGCCGCCCCACTGTGGCGAATCCTGAAGTCATGTGCCGGCCCATGAACATCTGCCTGGCGGCCGATATCTGCGAGCAATTAAAGCGAAACCTCAAGTTCGATCTGCACAAAGCTGAGTTTCTCGACGATCCCGAAGCCAACCGCCTGCGCTCCCGCGCGATGCGAGCCCCGTGGCTCATTTAACCACCGCACCATTCGTGATTCCTCACTTTTTGCACTCGTTATGAAAGGCAAGCCACTGTTTCGAAAAACCGCCGGCCAGGAATGCAGATGGGGTCTCGTCTTGTTTGCCTGGCTGGTGACGACGATTGGGGCGCTCTCGTCTGCCGCCGCAACGCCGTCCTCCGCGAAGCAGCAGGTCGAGGCTCTGGTCGCCACCCTGCAGTCCAAAGCCGATCAAAAGGAAAAGGCCGACGCCTGCCGGGAACTGGCCCGAATAGGCACCAAAGAGGCCGTCGCGCCGTTGGCAGCGTTGCTCGGCGACGAAAGTCTCTCGCACATGGCGCGGTATGGCTTGGAGACGATTCCCGGTTCCGCGGTGGACCAGGCGTTTCGCGACGCTCTGGGCAAACTGAATGGCCGGGTGTTGGTAGGAGTCATTGCCAGCATCGGAGTGCGCAAAGATGCGAAAGCGGTTAAGCCGCTGACCAAACTGGTCCAGGATTCGGACCCGGAGGTCGCCCAGGCGGCGGCGCTGGCGCTGGGCAGGATCGGGAACGCCTCCGCGGCAAAAGCCCTGCAGCAGGCGCTGCCAAGTGCTTCTCCGACCAACCAACCCGCGCTTTGTGAGGGCCTGTTGCGTTGCGCCGAAGCACTGGACCGCGAGGGACAACGTAACCAGGCAATTGCCATTTATGACCAGTTGCGGAACCTCCAGGAGCCGCCTCCGGTGCGCGCGGCAGCTCTGCGCGGCGCGATTCTCCTGCGGCGGGAGCAGGGCAGGACCCTCCTACTGGAGTCGGCGCGAAGCCAGGATTTTGGGGTGTTCCAAACCGCGATGCGTATTTCGGCCGAAGTGCCGGGCGCAGAACTGACCGGCCTTCTCGTCGCCGAACTTGGCGGGCTGCCGGCCCGCCATCAGGTCTTGTTGATTCAAACTCTCGGCCGGCGTTCTGATCCGGGCGCGCTTCCGGCGCTTCTCGCCGCCGCCAGGAATGGTTCAAAGCCGGTTCGTCTCGCCGCCATCCGCGCGCTGGCCGAAATCGGGAGCAACTCGGCGCTCCCCGTCTTTGTGGGTCTGTTGGGCGACAGCGACCCCGAGATTGCCCAGCTCGCTGAGGAGAGCCTGGCCAGTCTTCACGGCAAAGAAGTGGATAACGCGGTCATGATTATGCTCTCCAGTCCCGCCGTCAATCGGCGCCTGGTCGGAATGGAACTGGTGGCGCGCCGCCGCATGGTGAATGCCGCTCCCGACCTGGCAGCCGCGGCGGGCGACCTCGATTTGAAAATAAGGGTTTTTGCGGTGCGGCGGCTCGGCGAATTGGCGGCCCGGACCAACTCCCGAGCCTCCTGCGGCTCCTGGAACGGGCGAGCACCCCTGAGGACAACGAAGCGATCGAGCAGGCCCTGACCATGGTGAGCCTTCGCGTGACCGACGCCGACGCTTGTGCCACGGCGCTGGCGGCTTATTGGCCCAAGGTGCGCCCGGGGCAACAGTGCGCGCTTCTGAGAGTGCTGACGGCTGTTGGGGGTGCAAAGGCTCTTGACAGGGTCCGGGCCGAGGTCAACAACCCGGACCCGGACCTCCGGGCTACCGCCGTGAGGTCCCTCAGCAGTTGGACCAGTGCTGACGCCGCGCCCTTCCTCCTGGCGCTGTTGAGGAAGGGCGTTTCGCCCTCCGATGAGCTCCTTTTGCTGCGCGGCTATTTGCGCCTGGCCGCCACGCCGGATGTGCCTGCGGACCAGCGACTGGCAATGTGTCGCGAGGCCGGCGGTTTAGTCCGGCGGCTCGATGAAAAGAGGCTGCTGCTGGGCGCGCTTGGCGGGATCCAGTCGCCAGAGTCGCTCGCATTGGTCGCTCCCTACCTGGACGATGCTGACACGAGGGAAGAAGCTGCGACGGCAGCCGTGAATATTTCGGAAAAGCTGCTGCAGGGAAGCGATGCCGGGAAGCTGGCGCCAAAACTCGCGGAATACCTGCAAAAAGTGACTCGCGTGACCGGTAACGACGGTTTGAAGAAACGAGCGCAATCGCTCCTCGAACTCGCCCAAAGCAAATAAACCGGATCGTGTAGCGCCGACTGTCAGGGTGGTGGGGGCGCTGAGGTGACTGGATGGTCCACGGAGCCGCGGTTCCATGTGTTCCGACAGAAATAGCCGTTATGCCGAGCTCGGCATAACGGCTATCGGGGTTAATTGGAGGCGCAGCAAGCGAGTTTGTTCGCCACGTCTGCGGTGCATTTATGGGTCGTAACCGAGTGCCTGGCTTTGCCTTCGCCAGCGACTGTGATTTTGGTTTCGCAGCCGCCACAGGCATGGATGTACGCGACCTGCCTGGCTCCGGTCAGAATCTCGGCGCCTTTGGCTTGAGGGCTGACCTTGACAGTCTGCACGTCGGCGCACATAGGGCAGGCCATGGCGGGAGCCGCGGGGGAGGCGGTGGAAGCTTTCCGCTCGCTGAGCACCTGGCGGACTTTCGGGGAGGCGGCAATGCCGTCGGTGCCCAGGGGTCTCGATTGGGCATTGACTGCGCTGACAACGGTGAGGGCGGCAATGGCGGTGGCGATTAGGGCCAGGCTTGAGGGGCGGAGGATTTCGGAGAGGCGGTTCGTTTTCATATTGGTATCTTTAGTCATTTCGTTTTTCGGCGAGGGTTTCTCGCAACGCCCTTAATACGCCGGCGCGATGGAATCCACTCAGCTATTTCTTGCCCCCAGCCGACCTTTTTTCACGGGACTACGGGACTACGGGACCACGGACCGGCGGGGGGCGGCGATGGTTGGCGTGGGAACCGGGTGGACCACGGATGACACGGATGAGGACGGAATGGCCACAAGAAGGCACGAGAAGCCACAAAAAGCAACCTGAGGGGCACGAGCGAAACCCGAGGATGTGCAGCAATGGGCACAGCGCAACGGAGCCGCAACGAAGAGCAGGAGAAAACAGCCGCGGAATCCGGAAAGTGGATCGGGCGGGACAGAATATTGGGTCGCCCGAGGTGGAAAAACGTGGAAAAACGTGGAACGGCAGGTTGCGTGAGAGGGCTGTGTCCCAGGCAGAGGCCGGAGTTGAACCACGGATGGCACGGATTTACACGGATGAGGATGGAATGGCCGCAAGAAAGCACGAAACGGCACAAATAGGTGCTCACGCGCGAGAATGTCAATTTTGGTGCCGATAGGTCCCGGCAGGTCTCGATAGGTCCTGCTGCGGGCGCAGGTCGGCGAGAGCTATCGTGAGCTATCGGGACCACGGTTTTTGGGCGAGCGGGAGCTATGGGGAGCTGCTCAAAGATAAAGGCTAAAGGGCCGAGTATCAGTTCGCGCTAAAATGCAGGAAGTGTTAGTAGGCGGTAGTAGGTGCTAGTAACTGATATAAAGTGTTATTAGCTGATATCGGAGTGGGCTGAACTTTGAACTCGGGCCTGGGAAAAAGATTATCCAACTGCGGATTGGTCGGGATTGGTCAGGACTACGCGGGATTGGTCGGCCTGGCCGCCGACAGGGTCGCTGGGGGAATTTAAGTCGCGGTTAGTCGCGGTTGGCCGCGGTTGGCCGCGGTTGGTCGAAGTTGAGAAGAACGATTGTGTCAATTTTGGAAAGCTGACAAAATATTTCTTTTTCTGACGGTACGTTGGCGCGATCCGTTATCCGTTATCCGTTATCCGTTATCCGTTAGGGTGGGTCGGCGGGATTTTTCTTTTTCTGACGGATCGTTGGTGCGATCCGTTATCCGTTATCCGTTATCCGTTAGGGTGGGTCGGCGCAATATTTCTTTTTCTGACGGATCGTTGGTGCGATCCGTTATCCGTTATCCGTTAGGTTTATCCGTCAGGTTGGCGCAAGCGGTTGGCGGGCAAGGTGTTCTTTTCCTGGAGGGCGCGCCGGTGCGATCCGTTATCCGTTAGGGTGGGTCGGCGGAATTTTTCCTTTTCTGACGGATCGTTGGTGCGATCCGTTATCCGTTATCCGTTATCCGTTAGGAATTTCTTTTTTCGGACGCGGGTGCCGGGAATGCAAAAGCGTAGCCAAAAACGTAGCAAATTGCGCAAGTCGTTAATTGCCGACGGTTTGCGAAGAGCAAAAGTGCAGAAGCAAAAGTGTAGCAGGTGCAAAAGTGTAGCAGGTGCAAAAGCGTAGCAGCTACGAAAGCGTATGAGGTGGCGCCGTTCCGGAGCCGAACCGATCTCCGGTTCGACCCATCCCCCCGTTGGGTGTGAGACAGAATTCCTCCTCCATAATGGATTCTCTTGGGATTGAGGGGATTTTGTATCTCGTCGGCTAGGAGAGGTGCGCGCCGGTCCATCGCGTAGCGACGGCCAACACCTTCCCTGCACCCGGAGCTTCAGGCGTCGCGACGCGACGCGAAGGTCAATCGGCGCATCCCTCCGTGGACTGAAGTCCACGGCTACCGTTGTTGCACCGCTGCGCGGTGCATGCCGCAATCCGGTTAAGAAGAAATTTGTCCCACACCCGCACGGACAGGGCTATGATCGTTGGATTTGCTAACGAAGCGACTCATTAAGTGGACTGAAGTCCACGGCTACCGTCGTTGCACCGCTACGCGGTGCGTGCCGCAATGCGGTTAAGAAGAAATTTGTCCCACACCCGCACGGGCAGGGCTATGATCGTTGGATTTGCTAACGAAGCGACTCATTAAGTGGACTGAAGTCCACGGCTACCGTCGTTGCACCGCTGCGCGGTGCGTGCCGCAATCCGGTTAAGAAGAAATTTGTCCCACACCCCGCCCGTCTGGGGCTCGCGGGGACGATCGCCCTCTGTTTTCTAGAAGGATAGCTTCCCGTAGAACAACAGACCGCTAAAGCGCACGTCCACCGCGCCCACGAAGTTCACCGCCGGATATTGGGAATTAGTGCCTTTTCCCTCGACATGCGCGGCGGTGAAATTGTACCCGAGCCCAACGCCGAAATGTTTCCACAAGCGGTACTCCAGGCCTACGTTGGCGTCCACCAGCGAACCTTCAAAATCGCTGATCGCGAGGTACATGCCATCCGCCGAGGCCTTCAGGAAAAGCTTGGGTAACAACAGAAATTCACTCCGCAGCGCAAGGGTTGGAAAGGGTACGACCGCGTCGGCCCCGTTGACCACAGAAGAGCCGCCATGGCTGTTGACCGTCAAATTATAGCGCAACGGAATCCCATAAGCACTCAGCCCGAGCGCGACGCGGGCTCGGTTGTTTTGCAGGAAGGCATACGAATAGGTGGCGCGGATGAGGTCGAAATTGAACACCGTTTTAACCTGGGCCCCGACCGGGTAGGTCACTCCATCGATGGTGAGCGCCTGGGAGAGCGAGATGTCCCCCTTCCGATCATAGCCCGCGTACCCAACATCCACCTGGTTCCTCCGGCTCTGCCCCGGTCTGAACATGGCGTCAACCCGGAACACGGTCAGTTGCGAGTCCAGGCCGAGGCGATCCTCGCCGTCAATCTTCGCGTTCCCTACGCCGCCGGCTCCAAAGGTTAACTCGCTCGCGAACGTGGTGACGAAGCCGCCGATCTGGATCGCCCCTTTCTCCCACGGTGAAGCCTGCGCATCCTGCGCGGCGGCATGGGGCAGGCCAGCCGAGAAGAAAAGCACCGCAATAGTACAGGTCCAAGCGATGGGGCACAACTGCCACAGTTTTCCTACTGTTGCAGTCGCGGAAAACGAAGCATGGCGAAACCACAGCAAAGGCTTTTGATTTCGACAATCAAGGATTCGGTAGAACCAGCGGCCCAATTTCATAGCGTTTAGTTTGCGCGCCGCTGGCTACCATGTCGGAGCCGATGGGCCACGTCAAGTTTTCCACGACCGCGGCACGGACAGGGTGTGAGACAGAATTCTAGAGAGAGGTGCGCGTCGGTCCATCGCGTAGCGACGGCCAACACCTTCCCTGCACCCGGAGCTTCAGGCGTCGCGACGCGACGCGAAGGTCAATCGGCGCATCCCTCCGTGGACTGAAGTCCACGGCTACCGTCGTTGCGCCGCTGCGCGGTGCATGCCGCAATCCGGTTAAGAAGAAATTTGTCCCACACCCACATGGACAGGACTATGATCGTTGCATTTGCTAACGAAGCGACTGATTAAGTGGACTGAAGTCCACGGCTACCGTCGTTGCACCGCTGCGCGGTGCATGCCGCAATCCGGTCAAGAAGAAATTTGTCCCACACCCGCACGGACAGGGCTATGATCGTTGGATTTGCTAACGAAGCCGCGGATTAAGTAGTATGAGGCCCATGGCTAACTTCTGTAGTCCTTTGCCAACGGTCGGCTTTCTGCTGCTGCTCGCGTTGTTCGATTCCGGATGTGTTTCAAAGAACTCGCGTCAGGGCGTGGAAAACACATGGCGGGCGGAAACAGCGCCCACTTTCAAGCAGGGCCAAACCACGCAGCACGAGGTCCTCTCGGCGCTCGGTCCACCTTCCCAAGTCATCAATCTAGGAAACCAGACGGTCTTTTATTATTTGCAGGAGCAAAAACAGGTGCGGAGCGTTGTCCTTATCCTTTACAACCAAACCCGCGAAAAGATCACGTACGACCGGGCAATCTTCTTCTTTGACCAACAAGGCCATCTTACTGATTTTGCAACCAGTGATGAGAAAATTCCCCGCAAGTGAGCAAATCTTCGTCCTTCTCAGTCTTCTATTGTTGACGGGTTGTTCCCATCTGACCAGTGAACTCGGGCGCCGGCTTCCAGCCAAGCCGGCAAGGCTGACGGTGGGTCAGAGCACACTAGGGGATGTTCTCAAGGCCGCCGGTCCACCCACGAGAATCTCGGCGGCTGCCGGCGGCTTCACGATGCTTTACGAGTACAATGGAATCGAAGAAAACCAAATCGGCTTTAGCTTTGAAGCCCCGGTGTTGCGATTCATCAAGTTCGTAGCAGCGAGAGCCCGGCTTGAGCACCAGGCATGGTTACTGACATTCAACACCAACGGGACACTTCAAGCCTGGGGCGAAGAACACTGGCGCAACCGCCTGGGCGGAGGGGCCGGAGCCCAGATTCTAGTCACGGTATCGAGCCTGGTCGATTCCTCGCAGATCCGCCGTCCCGCTCCGCAGCACGACTGGGGGAAACTTTGTCTCGCACCGTTGCCCAAAATGCTGAACGTGGGCCAAAGTCTCGATACGGGTTTGCAAGGATTGGAGCAAACGTTAGCGCCCACGGCCGTTGGCCAACGTGCACTTGAGATGACTCCCGAGCAGCCAAAAATCATGAAGAAGAAGTGAGCCGAGGCATCGGCATTTCACCAAGATCTTTCAGTCAGCCCTTTGCAGGTCGGTTTTTATCGGACAAGCTTTTGGATCGGCGTATGAGTGACTCGACATAGAATGAGCCCGAAACGAGTCCAGCTCCAATAAGGCCCAGCCACTCGAACCAGCGACTCTCGATCACCTCTTCTATAACATTATCATCATGCACCTCGGTCCTCAGCTCTTGTAACTCTTTGGCTAGCAGGGCCAAAGTTGGTTGGGAGCCGATGCCAAAGGCAGACGCTAAAGGTGACGCCTGCTCTCTGGACCTGTGGCGATCAACATCACGTCGCGCCGCCACCAATGCCACAACTGTTCCAATCAGAATCACAGAGGTCCCGATACCTCTTAGCAGAGGGGGCAAATAATCGCGGTTCACAGCAGTATTTGCAGAACGATTAGACACATGGTTCGCGATGCGGCTGGGGCCACTCAGAACTTCACCCCTGCGCCCACAATCAGGCGGTAATCGCTATGTTGTGGCACAACCCCGCTGGATTCGGTTTTGGGATCCTGAAGGTAGTCCCAGACAAACGAGACGTTGAGGTCGAGGTGCCGTTTGATTTCGAACTCGAGTGTGGACACCGCATGATGAGTGTATAAGCCGGCTTCCTGGCCCGTCAGCGTGGCTCCGAAGGTCTGTATGAATTTGAGCCGATCCGTAATGTCCGCCTTAAAGGTTGATTGAACCACGCCCGCTGCAGTTCCAGTGCTGTCAGCCTGGCCCTGCTCGACGGTCTCAAACTTCGTGTATTGGTAGCTGGGGCCGCCCGAAACGTCCCATTCCAGCCCCTGGCGGTCGAAGATGTAGTAACCGATGCCCAAGCCGGGGGTCACCCGTTGCGAGATGTTAGCCAATTGGTCGCGATACCATTCAAATTGCAGAGGCCGGGCGAACCAATCCTGGCTGAGACGGATGTCGTAACTCCCGTTAAGGCGATGGTTGTTGGCATTTTGGGTGCCACGAACCTCGCTGAAGTTTCCCAGGTAATTAAGCTGAATGACGGTGGCGGGCGTGCGCCGCGCCAGTTGCGCACTGGCACTCTCGGAGGCCTGCTTGGTGTTGCCGGCCTGCAGAGTCACTCCAATGTTGGCTTTAGCGGACCAGAAATCGATTTCTCGTTTTCCTCCCGGGGTGATGCCAGTGAGTTGGTCCCGGGGAAGGCTGACCTGTTCCGGCCCCAGAACATGCACGACGTCATTGCTGACAACCACCGTGCCGTAGATCTGGTCCCGGCCCTGGAATTTCGTAAACAGGGGTTTCGCAGCGTAAATCTGCCGAACGTCCTTCAAGTTCAGAGAGAGGTCCTTCAGCTCATCACTCTCGAAGTCAACTTTCCGCTCCTGGACGTAATGAAGATGGCCCCTCAGCCACTCGCCCGACCTGAGCTGGAGCCAGTCGAAACCATCCCGGCCAACCCCGGGCGGCCGCCACATCAAATCGCTGCTGGCTGCGACATTTGTAAGGGTCGCCGACGCGCTCGATACCCGGTTGGTGACCTCTGGCAGTGCAGGAAGAGGCTGTGCGGGCGCGGTTCGCTGCAGTTCGCTAATGCGCACACGGGGTATCGTTAGCCGTCCGCCAAGCTCGGACTCGAATATCACGGAGTCTGGTGTTTCTGCGACGACCTTGCCGGTGAACCGTTCGCCGTTGGTGCCGATCAGGACGTCGGAGCGGCCCGCGAGCGCTACGCCCCAGAGTGCCAGAACTATCCACTGGGCCATCCGCGGGCCGTGGTGTTGATACGATATCATCAGCTTCATTGTGTGGAAGATGAGGGCGAACGTGCAGGTCGTTTCAGCTTTTCGGCAAGAAACCGGTAAGTCAGGCCCGCCACCACAGCGCCGGACAGAAGCACCGCTACCAGCACCAAGCCGAGCCGGAAGCCGCGGTCCACAACTTTCTGAGCATTGCCGGTGGTCTGTTGGCTGAGGCGATCGAGTTGCGGGACGCTTTGGTTGACTGAGTTGACCAGGGCGTTGACTTTCTCCGCCATGGTCCCGACCCGGTCGGCAACCTGACCATAATCCCCAATGTTGAACGGGGTGGAGTTGGTGCCTGGAGGCGCATTGGTGGCGGGCTCCCCTACGCCGAACAGCTTCATCAGAGCCGTGAACGAGACCAGCGAAGTGTTGAGCGCAGTGGACATTTTCTCGCCGGACTGGAGTGCGCGATCCACCTGGGCGGTGAGGTCGCGCAGTTTGCCTTCCTGCTGGTCCAGTGCGCTCAGGATCTCCTTTCTCTCGGCCGAAATGCGCTCGGGCAATTGAGCTGCGGTCTGGCTGACGGATTCGGTTGCGCGGCTGATCCGATCGGCGCTGTCGGCCAGGATCGTCGTGTTGCTGAACGCCAACCGCAAGTCGGGTTGGTCGGTCAATCGGTAAGCCAATAGCTCGGTTTGAAGGCGCAGGAGGAAGGGCATGCGTTGGAAGGTGAACATTGCGCGCTCCGCAAGCAGTCGCGTTTTGGTGATCTCGCGCACGGCGGGGTCGAGCCCGGCCGTCGGATCCAGGTTCACCAGGCTGAAGACACTGTTCGCGTCGGTCTGGACCTTATCCTTGTGAGCCACCCTAAGAGCCAGCTCCTGGGGCCGAGCAAAGAAGGCGCCGCGAGCCTGGGGATTCTGCACCACCCACCGGTCGATCGTTTCGTGGAGTTCTTTGACATAGGCCGGTGTCAACTCGCTGGCGGCGAGCTGCCACACATTGGTTTCCAATTCCCGGCTGGCGGCGAGCCACGCCTCAAAGGCCGGTTGGTTGGTCGCCTTCAGCCAACGGTCTTCGACGGCCATCCGCCCGAGCGTGACGACCGACACCAGATCTATCAGGTTGCCGCCGGGATTGGGACCGCTGGCGATGCTGATCACAGCCGACGCGGAGACCAGTTCGAGTTGAAGCGCTTCGACCCGCGCGGGCTCTGTTCCAGCCTTTCTGGCATAATCGTCCAGCGCCTGGGCGGTCAGGATAGTAAAATTATCGGCAAAGCGATCGATTTTCGCTTGCAGTTCCAATGGGTCGGGCTGCGAGCCGCGGCCTTTGGGAACCACTGTGTTGACGACAGTGTGTGGCGCCCGCAAGAGGCTGCAGCCGGGCAGGAATGGCAGGATGACTGCGAGCAGGAGGCACTTAACAAGTGAATAGTGCTGAGTCAGTGGCAAACAGTAATCAGTAATCAGTGAGCAGTAATCAGTAATCAGTGACCAGTGGCAGGGAGGGTCGGAGCCTGGCAGCGTACGAGCGAGCGAACGCGTGCTGCGCTCCAGGCTCTGACGCTCCAACAGGCTGACGAATTTAGCGCGCATAGGGCATTTGTCGTTTGAGCGGATGCGGATGACTCCTCATCGCTTGCCGCTCGTTTGGCTGGCGCCTGAGTCACTGCCGACACGGCTCATTACATCGACGCCCGGCGGTGCTTTCGCCCATGGGAAACCGGCTCGCGCCTGCTCATAGCCGCGATCGAACAGGGCCCGCATAAATGCCGGGTCGAATTCCCCCTGGCGAGGGGCATCAAAGTCTTCGGGGATGGCTGCCAGATTAAAGTCCACTTTGGCCGCCTGCGCGGCCAGGTAGAGGCGGTAAAGGTCGCCGAAGCCTTGCGTGTGGATCATCGAGCCGACGGCGCGTCCGGCGATGGACGCGAGTTTGGGCTTAACGGCCTTCCACTCCGGCCGGAGTTGCGCGTTGCGCAGGATATAAAGCCGGCCGTCGCCGCCCCCGGTCATTTCCTTCAGGCGGTTGAGGAAGATGGCGCCGAAGACCTGGGTCATCACCCCGCCGTCGGCATGCATTTCTTCGAAGCGCTGGCCGCCGGCTTCCACGTCGAAATAGACTGGAGGGAAGGCGACTGGGAGGGAAGCGGAGGCGAGCAACACCTTGCGGAACAGCTCGAGCGCGCCCGGCTGCCCGCTGGCCGCGATGGCGCCCATGTCCCACACAACCGCACACCCGGCGTCCAGGTCGGACGTGCCCACGTAAAAGCGCCGGCCCTTGCGATACTCGACCGCGATGGCTTCGAGCCGGGCCGGGTCAATTTCTTTCGCGATAAGTTTCTCGAGCGGGGCGGTGCTCGTCAGGGCGTCGCGGGCTTTGAGAATCCCGAAGACTCCGCGCTTTGCGAAGATTTCCTTGTCTGAAATGCTGGTGTAGTTCTGTTTGAGTTCGGCGTCCAATGCTTGGCCCAGAAAGGCGTAGGTACCGATGAGAGCACCGGTGCTGATGCCCGTGACGATGTCAAATTCGGGCCGGTTGCCCGCTGCCGTCCAACCGCAGAGCACGCCTGCCCCAAAAGCGCCGTCCCCGCCGCCGCCCGAAAGCGCCAGGAGGGTCAACGGGCGGTCGCGCACAGCGGCCCGCGGGCTGGCATTGGTGAGCGAGCGGTCGATTTGCGACAGGTCCACCTGCAGCGGGTGCAGGAGCATGCGCACGCCCGGCATCCCGGGGATCTGTGCCTGGTCGACCTGCGCGGCCGGGACCGGGTGCCGGGGTCGGAGCGAGCCGCAGCCGGTGATGACCAACAACGCGCAAGTGACCCCCGCGGCCAGGAGGTTTTGCCTGGCCGTGAACCGATCCGCCTTAGCCCAAACCGCGATCGCGGAAGCCCTAGTGGTTTTCATAGCTCTGTTTAGCGTGCATAGGGCATTCGCTCTTTGACCTGGTAGGCAACGGGCGCGTCCGCCAGTGCGGAAATGGCGGCCATGGCCGTTTCGACTGTGCCGATCTTTGTACTCCGCCCAGAGCGGCCATAGAGTGTGCCACCGCGACTTACCTCCTTCGTCTGGACCAGCGTGGTGCTGGCTTCGGTGAACGTGATGCCAACCGGTGTAATTTTTCCGTTTTGAACTTCGACTTCAACCTCGGCCGGCTGCGCGATGACGCGATTGAGGAACGTGACCCGGAATCGGTGACGACCCGGGGCAAACGCCAGGCGCAGCACCCGGTCTTGCAGGGGCTCGAATTTCGAGAAGACGCGCTGGAAGCTCTCCGTGCGGCTATCGAAGCGCGCCACCTCCCACATCAACTGGGCGGCGGCCTCGGTGTGGAAATCCACGTAACCTGTGTTTGCGCGGGCCTGGGGCGGGTTGACATTTGGGCTGGCACACCCAATGACGAGCAGGCCAACCGCGGCGAACATGAGGAGGCGTTTCATGACGGTAAATGCAAACAGGGTCGCGAACAGATTACTTGAGCCGCCGTGCCACCTCGTCCAGGAGCTTTTGGTAAGGACGCCGGTTCAGCAGAATATTGCGGCTGTCGGTTTGGAAGAAGGGATCGTCCGAGTTTTGCACGGCATACGCATCGGCTTGGAGGAGATGGCTGCCGTCGAGCATCCCGCTGAGTCTTACTTTCACGCGCATGGTGACCCCGTGGCCGGCCCAACCGCCCCATTTGAGCGCGTCCCGGCGGGTGCCTGGCCGCTCGAAGACCATCTCTTGCTGCGTAACCGCGGCCCGGGCATAACCTTCTTCGCGAAATACCGCGGTGGTGGTCTCCTGAATATCGACAAGCGGCCGACCGTGGATCTGGACCGCCGCGTGGCTCATTGTCCCAGGCTCTTTGGCCGACTGGCAGCCAAGCAGACCCGTCAAACTGAGAGTGAGGCAGCCGATGAATAGCAGTTTGTGGGATTTCACTTTCATGGTTTCGCTGGTGGTGCGGCGGGAGTGGGCGGGAATTTGGCGAGGATGTTGCGAATGGCTTGCTGAAGTTTCTCGAGCTTGATTGGGCCGCTCGTTTGCGACGTGCTCCAGCCGACCCAAGCCAGTTCTTTGGTGCGGTTGTCGAAAATCTCGATGCTTAGAGTGCGCTCCTCGACCGTGCGTACATCCACGCTGCGATAGCCGACGGAGCCGTAATACCTTCCCCAGCGTCCATAGACCGGGACGGCACGGTAACCCCAATCGGTGACCTCGACTTTGGGCAAGGATTGGCCGCGCAAATTGATCGCCAGGTCGGCCTGCGCGCGGTCCGCTTCCGTGAGTCCTTTGGCGGCGAGCGCTTCGACCGCCGCCTGGCGCGCCGGGCCCGCGACACGAAGCATCAGGCCCGGATCACTCGCTGGCCCGGTGGTGGGCAGCGGCAGCAGGGCAAAGGTGTGGTAACGGGTGTAGTCGGCACCAGGGTTGGCCTGAGTTTGAACTTTTGGAGTGGTGGAACAGGCCGGCAGGAGAAGGACCAGCACGGAGGTCAACACCAGGCAAGGAATTTGTTTCATAACTTGGGTGTTTGGTTTGTGGTTTCCGGGGTGCCACCTTACTGCGCCGGGATGGTGATTAAGGGCAGTTTTTCGGGGCTTTCGGTTTCGGCGAGGGTGAAGAAGAACATGACCGCGGTGAGAGCGCGCTTGGTTTGCAGGTCGCCGTCGTCAACCCAAAACCAGTAGTCGCGGTACCGAATGACGGCGAAGGCGTGCCCCGGCTTGTCCGTGCCGCTGTGAATCCGCACGACATCCGGCCGGCTCCCCGGGGCCTTCTCGAAAACGGGCACCGCGCTGTGCTCCTTCAGGTGCATTTCCGGCACGTCGATATAGCTCGCAAAGGCGCCCATGATTTGCAGCATCGAACGGCTGTTGACGGCCAGCTCATTGTCCGCTCCGCGCACCGGCGAGTAGCTGAGCGCGTATTTCTGCCCTTCCGCCGGCAGCTTGAGCAACCGCCGGATTTCCGCCTCCTCTCCCAGGATGTCGGCGGGGATGTCGTCTCGCCGGAAGAACACGACGCCGGTGGAGCCTTTGGCTTTGTCCTGCTCGACGCGCATGCCGAAGGCGCCGGCGGCCTGCACATGGCGCAGAAGCTCGAGCGCGCGAAGAAACTCAGGGTCCGCCTCCCTTAACGTGCCCCCTGTCGTTGAGCGGTTGCGCACGCCGTTGAGCGACTCGACGGTCAGGGCCAGGATGAAATCCGCCGCGTAGCCGGCTTGAAGCATGAAGAAAATGTTCTTGGGATCAATCGGCGTGATGAGGCCACGCAGGAACTTTTCCCCAGTCAAGGGCACATAGGTGATCGTAGGCCGGTCAGTATAGACGGCTTGTCCGCCAGCGGCGAGATAATTGCCCTGGATAGCGTTCTTAGAGGAGAGCGTGCCATTGACACTGACACCCGTTTGCAGGGAATAGCCGCTGACAACAGACGCCACGTCCACGAACACGGGCAAGTCCATGTACCGGAGCTTCACGATGTTGAGGAGCGTTTGCTGTTTCCACGAATCAGCGATGGCTGTGCTGTAGTCGAACCGGTCGGCCGGGATGGTCGTGGGGCCTAAATGAGTGCAACCGTTGAAGAGCGCCACCACGCACGTGAGCGCCGCCGCGAGATGCTGCAGCCTGTGAGGGCGAAGACAATTGAGGCACCTGATTCTTCCCATTATCTCATGCCCTCCCTCAGCTCGATCAGCACGCTGTCAGCGCCATGCAAGTTGATAAAACCAAATCGCGGGAATTCGAATTCCAGGATGACATAAATAGTCAGCGCGACGACGGTCGCGAACGCGATCATATGGACCCAACTTCGCCCTTTGCCTCCGGCCATCCCGTAACCGGCCAGCAGCGAGGCGGCCAGCGAAACCACGCCTAGAACCGCAAAAACAACCACTGGCTGGTGCACTTTCGTGGCTTCGACGCGCTTGGTCGCGATGTCGAACATTTGCTCCAGAGCCGACAACAGCAGCGCATGGCTGGGATCCGGCCCGTGCTCATGACACGCCGCTACCGCACTCGTCCAAATCCCTCCTTGCAAGTTGATGGAATGTGCCAGTTCCGCTTTGGCGGCTGCAAGATCGGGAAGCTTTCGATAGGTTTCCAGTCGCGAATCGAGGTACTGTCTCAGCAATTCTTGAAGACTCGATTTTTCGCCAGGTGGCAATAAGTCCAGACGACGCCAGGCAGTCCGGATAGTATTGGCTTCCTCTACAATCATTTGCCGGCGCGCGTCGAAACGCGTCGAGGCGCCTGAAAAGCTGAAAGCGATCAGCAATCCCAAAAGGCCGAACACGGCGCCGTCCACAACCCCGATACGACGCGGCGTCCCCTTGGGATCTTGCGCCAGGCGCCTCAGGCCGATGCCCCGCCCGATCTCCAGGAGCAGCAAAAAACCGAGGAACCATCCGCCGGCGATCATCAACCCATACCAAGTGAGACTCATTTCAGTGATGCCCTAGCCCGGATATTTCACATCGTTGCCGGTAGCGCAGGTTTCCAAACCTGCGGGTACCAATGCAATCACGACACTCTGCCGACTTGGAAGTCGGCGATACGGCAGGTTTGGAAACCTGCGCTACTACCGCTGCTGCCGCGGCGCAGTCGTGGGTGTGAACTTTGCGGGCTAGGCAACTCATCTATTTGTCAAAGAAGTGAACTTCCCCGGTGGACAGGTCGTACATGCCGCCTGCCAGGCCGATCTGGCCCTGGTCAATCATCTCGCGCAAGAGCGGGCTGCGTTCGCGGATTTGTTGCATTGCCAATCGCACGTTCGCCTCGGCTACTTTGTCAACAAATTCAAGGTTCTTGGAATTGCGTGGCTGGATTTCGGCAGGGACTTGACTCATTGCCGGGCGAATCTTGTTCAATAAGCCGGTAAGGTTGCCCAGTTCGACGCCATCCACTGCGCCTTTGATGGCGCCACAATTGGAGTGGCCGACAACCGCGATTAATTTCGCGCCCGAGACCTTGCAGGCGAATTCCATGCTGCCGAGGATATCATCGTTCACCACGTTCCCGGCGACACGCGCGCTGAAAATGTCCCCGATCCCCTGATCCAGAACGATTTCAATGGGTTTGCGGGAGTCAAGGCAGCTCAGGACCACCGCACTGGGATACTGGCCGGAAGCGGTGGCCTTGACATCCTCCAACAGATTCCGCTTCAGCGGACGGCCGGCAACGAATCGGGCGTTACCCGCCTTCAATTCTGCCAAGGCCGCTTGTGGCGTGGTTGCAGACTGCGATTCTTTAGTGGGGGCAGATGCCGCAGCACCGGCGGAACCATCCGCATTTTTGGATGATTGACAACCCGCGGCGAGCAAAACGGCCGACACGAGCCCGGCACTCAAAAAACGACTGTTTAATTTGTTTTTCATAATTTTTGATTCTGGAACGTGGTAACTGGAAAACCTGAAAACTCGCGGCTCTTCCAGAGGCGGTGGTCAGAACGCCAGCGCGACCTTGATCCACCAGTAGTTGCCTTTAGTAGTGTTGTCGCTGTGCAACTGCGGCAGCCATGAACCATCCACGACCAGGGTTGATTTGCCGATGGGATGCACGTAGGAGAGCGTCGGCCCAACGCCATAGGTTTCAGCTTCAAAACCGCCCAGCCTGGCGCCCGAGCCGCTGTCGCCGCTGATCTGCTTGAGGTAGAAGGCCGAGGCCCCGGCGCCGGCAAAGCCGCCGAACAAAGGCAGATGCTGCGCCAAGGTCGCGTCCACATGAAAGATATCGCCGGACTGATAATCTGCAGTGTCGTTCTTCGTGTTGAAATCCACTGCGGTGAAGACCGAAAACTCCGTGCCGATCTTGCTGCTCAGCCAACTAAACGCCAGCATCGGTTCAAACGTCCAGTAGCCCAAGCCCCGGTTAGCCAGTTGGCCGTTGGAGTAGTCGCCGGTGGGCGCCCAGACGTTGAACAAGCCGCCTAACTTGAAATCGCCATTGGTCCAGCCCGCCATGACAGGCATCAACTGGATGTCTCCGAGGCCGCTGGTCGATTGCTCTTTGGCACCCGAAAGCTGTACATTATTTCTGTCGAAGATTGCACTGGCCTTGACATTCGCCCAGACAAAGGGAACGGCAACTCCGGACGAGAAGGTGATGTCTTGAAGGCTGAAGGGGTAGGCATAGATCGCGAGCGGAACTTCGGCCTGCAAATTGGCCGTCACACCTGCGGCAAAGATGCCACCCAAGGGCAGTTCCTTGCTCGCGCTGAAGGTGCCGTTGGCATAATCGAGGAAAGCATTTCCGAAATAAAACCCCGGCTGGGTCGGCGGCGTGCCGCTGAAATCCGTATATTGGCCTGAGACGTAATGTCCGGAGCCGGCTTGTTCCGCGCGAGTATTGAAGGCCAAAAGCAGCGCTCCGGCCACAATACGGAAAAGGATGTTTTTTTTCATATGTGATGTGGTTCTGTGTCCGTGGTTTTTTGTGGTCAATTCAAGTTGTTTTCTTTTGGATTTGCTTTTCGTTTGCGAATTCGCGGGCAGCCCACCCAGAAGCGAGTCAGCGTCAAAGCCAAGGCCGCGCTCAGAGCGTTTTGCGCGCGTGTTGATCTCATTGTTGCACGATGGGTTGTCGGTCGCTCAGGTTCCCGGCGTGTACCAGACCGGTGAGGTGTAAGCTCGGTCCTGAATCGCTGTCGGGCAATTTGCCGGTGGCTTCGTGCCGAAAATCTTTGCGTCGTAGGTCGTCCAGCGCGGTGTGGGAATCTCGATTACTCGCACGTAATAAAAGGCGCGCTCCTTGGGGTTGAAATTCGGGTCCTTCCAGTAGCCCAGCAACATGGGCGTGCCGATGGTGTTTTTATAGCTCGCATCGGGCACGTTCACCGTATTGCCCACCGGTGTTTTGCACCGGCCATCGGCTTCGATCTTCCGGCCACCGGAAACAACCACGTCAGAAATCTGTTCGTGCGTGTCGCCTTTGGCATCGAGCCAGCCCTTGATGACCTGCACCCGGTCTAGGTTCGCGCCGTCGGCGTCCCTCAGTGCCCGGATCAACAGAGTCGGGGCCTTGCCCGCGGGGGCGGCGGAGAGGTCGCCGCCCATCGGCACGCCTTTCTGATAACCGTATTTGGCGAAGTCGTGGCGCTCGACATCCTCCTGAGTGAAGTCGAAGCCCGCGAAAATACGGACCATCAGCCGCGTGCCGGTGGTCGCGTAGACCTCCTTGCGCGACATCGCATCCCACAACGCCTCGCGCGTGTTGCCCGTCGCCCAGACCGCCGCCAGGCCAGAGGCGCTAGTCTGCCAGGTAAGTTGCTGTTGCGCCGGATCATTCGACAGCCGACCGGTGACGACCTCGTTAAAGCGCTCGGGCCTGGCGGAAGGCTCAACCAGAGACACTTTGCCAAAGAAGTTGTCCTCCGTGGTTGTCGCGAGCCCGGTGTGCGAATCGGTTGAACCGATCATGCCGAACTTGAACGGATTCGCCCCGAGCTTCTCCTCATACCTCAGGCCGCGCTTGAGCGCCTCGCGAGCGTACTCGCGCGGCAGCATTTCCGATGTATGGACGGTATTCCCAAAGCCGCCCTTATCCCAGGTTTCGAAGTTGGCGAACTCATCGCTCGGCGACAGCACCGGGTGCGCCTCGCCGTCGCCTTTCATCTGGGTGACTTCGTAGATCGGCTCCCAGAGCATCCGGCGTTGCGCGTAGTCGCGGTCGAGCGGCTTCTTAGTGGTCAACGTGACGTCGTCGAACATCTGGCCACAGGATAGGTTGCCGTTGTGGGGGATAGCCAGCATGCGGCCACCGGTCTTCTGCTCGTAGGCGGCCATCCAATTCCACAGTTCCTCAGCATCCTCGGTATCATATTGCGAGAGGGGTAAGATTTGATCGGCCTTGGCCTTGCCGTCGCGAAAGATGACGTTGCGGTGCAGATTGTTGCCGCTGGGGGTCGAAGTCCACTCGAAGCCGATGAACGCCGTGAATTTGCCCGGGTCGTTGTATTTCTCGGCCGCAGTAGTCTCCCGCTCCCACATGGACCGGGTGATCGCCTCGTAAGCCTTCAAAGGATCCTGCCGCTTGAGCATGACTTCAGCCCATGCGCCATAGGCCATCCCGGCCTTGCCGCTTTTTACGTAGTCATGGACCCGGCGCCCGAACTCCGTCTTCAGCAGATCAGGATTGGACTCGGCGATCATTGGGACCAGCCCCAGATTCTCGGAGTGGTCGGCCACGACCAGGAAATCCAGCGGGCGCTGCAGACGCGCTCGGACGCCCGTGCTCGAAGTAACCTCCTCGCCGCGTGCGAATCGGTAAGCCTCCTCTGGGCCCAGACGGCAACCAAACATGCCCGCATCAGTTGAGTAGGAGGTGTGCAGATGCGTGTCGCCAAAATAGACGCGATCCGGGTAGCCATGGTCGAGGTAGGGCGAGTACTCGCTTTTGCCAATCGTCACCTCCTTGGGATCAACATCGATATCCTGCGCGAAGGCCGGTAGCATAAGGCTGCTAGCGGTCAGACCAGCAAGACCTATTTTTTTCAATCTTGTGTTTTGTTTCATTGGTCGTCTTTCTTGATCGTGGTTGCCTAGTTTGTTTGTTCGCGATGACTAGTTCTCATTGAGCAGGTGTCGTTCGGTTCAAAAGAGGGCGATCCTCTGAATCAGCCAGAACATCGCGATCGTGCCAATGGCGTAGGGGGGCACTAGCTCGGACCACTGTGGCGTCTTCAGTGACCAGTGGCGACTAATGCGTAGACGGTGGGCAATGGCCGGTGAGAAATGCCGGAAGTGGACCAGCGCCAGCACGGCGGCGATAAAGAGGAATTGGCCGGTTTCGACCCCGATGCTGAAGAACAACAGCGCCAGTGGAATATGTCCCTGAGGCAGCCCGACCTCGCTGAGCGCTCCTGCAAAGCCAAGCCCGTGCAGCAGGCCGAACGTGAGCGCCACAATCCACGGCCAGCGCTCAGTCAATCCCGAACGGCCCTGGCGACCATGAACGATTTCCGCCGCCACGAACACGATGCTCAAGGCGATGACTGCCTCGACCGGCCGTTGCGGCACGTGCACGAAGCCGAGCGTCGCCGCGGTGAGTGTGATGCTGTGGGATACGGTGAAAGCGGTGACGGTCTTCACCAACTTCCATCCACCGCGGGTGATTATGATCAAGGCCAGGACGAACAGCAGATGGTCCACCCCGGTCAGAATGTGCTCGACGCCAAGCTTGAGATACACTCCCGACACGGCAAGCGCAGAACTCTTGACTGGAATCGTTGCCGCCGGCTCCCGCGCCGTGAGCCGTTGCATCCACGAGGTCCCGTCGGCGAACTCGATGCGAACAAGGGCGTCAGTCATTGTGCTCTGCAGACCGCGGATGAGCAGCGTTTGCCCGCGCAGTGAAGGCGCGCGAAGCGTCCATTGCTGGATGGCCGCGCCGGGCGGGGTGCGCGTCGTCACTGGCGTAGAGCGTTTTGCGTCGCCGGAGAATTCGGGTTCGAGGGACAGGCGGGCGTCACCGAGCATCGGTGTTTTCCACAGCACGCTGAATTCGCTTGGCTTCTCCTCGCGCAATTCGAGGTATGCGGGGCGGAGTTCGTGCGCTAAAGCTGGGAGACTTGCAAAAATGAAAAGGAGAAAACAGAGGAACTGGAGTCGGAGGAGAGAATCCCGAAGGGATTTCGTAACAAAGCCCAGGGTTGCGAGGAACGAGCTACCCTGGGTCAACCGCAGCAAGCCAAGACAACCCCAGCGGGGCGTCCGAGGTGGGCGAGCGCGGCCACAACCCCCTTGGGGTTGATACGTACTTTGCGCGACAACCCAGGGTAGCTCGCAGGCTCGCAACCCTGGGCTGGAGGACACAATCCCTTTGGGATTGCCTGTCTTATTCATCTCATCCCCTCCTGCCTCGAGCCGTTCAATCCCGCGGCGATTGGCCCGCCGAGCGGTCCGATCAGAGGCTTGAGACTCTGATCCACGACCACGTCGTATTTTCTAAGCAGTCCGGCGAAATACTTCTCGTTGTCCTCGCGCTGACGTTGATCGCGCCAACGCTCCAGCACTTGCGCCTTCACCTCTGTGAACTCGCGCTGTTTCGGGGCCTTCAGTTCGGACACGCGCACGAGATGCAGTCCGTACCCCGACTCAATCGGCCCTTGCCAAGCGCCCGGGCGCAGCCGAAACACCGCCTGGGCAAAGTCTTTCCCGAACTGGCCCGCGACTGTTTGCTCGTCGTCATCCAGAATTGTGGATTCGACCAGCAGCCGGTCGCCAAATTCAGACAGCGCAGACTGGGAAGGCGGCGTCACATCCGTTCGCGATAATTCGGCCAGTGCGGCCTTCGCGTCCGCGGCAGCGTCTTTCCGCTTTTCAGGGCTAAAGAAGATGTGAGTGAACGAGATACGGCCTTGTGTTTGGAACCGATCGGGATTGGCGGTGTAGTACCGCCGCAAATCTTCTTCCGTCGGCTCGGCAAGCCGCGAAGTGTCCTGAACGAGGAACTCCAGCTTTTGGGCAAGCCTGCGGCGGACAATCGTATCGTTCTCATCGAGGCCCATTGCGCGAGCCTCGCGGGCGAGCAGCTCTTCTTTCAGGAAATCGGTGACCAGCCCGCGCAATTCTTCACGGGATGGCGCACGCTGCCATTGGCGGGACCAGGTTTCTTCGAGCCATGCGATGTCGTTAGTGGAAATGCGCACGGCAGCGACCTCAGTCCCGGGTTTTCCAGCGGCGGTTTGAGCTCGCCATTGGTAAATGGCGAAGAGCACCGTGCCTGCGAGAACGAAATGGAGCAAAGGCTCCTGGAGGAATCGTTTCATGAAAGTCTCAGTTAGGGAAGTTGCGACCCGAGTACGGCGAATAAGGCGGCTTCGCTGGGAAAGCTTGCTCGGCAGTTTCCTTATCGAGGGTGCCAATGTCGGTGGCGGTTTCGTGTCGGGCGGATGCCGTGAACGCAGGGCTGGCGGCGAACGGTAAGATGAGGATCGCGCTAATTTTCATAGTCAATTTGGTTGTACTTTGTTTTGTTCCTTATTCATTATTGCGTTTCATCAAGCGAGGAGGGATTGGTACTAAAGGGGGCTCACAGTGACGACATCTCCTTTCCCGTTATCCCAGCTCCGTCCTTGACGCAGCGGAAGCCGAGGTGGTTGCTGCCGGTCGTGACCTCTCCCTTGCCGCGCGTGCCAACCATGTAGCGTGTGCAATACTGGTCGGTGCAGAGAAATGAACCGCCGCGATGGCCCCGCTTTTTCTCCGTTGGCTCCGTGGGGTCGTAGGGCGTTTCCGGGCCTTGAGGGTTGCGCGCCACCGCGCCCTGCGCAGCCAGTGTCGTGAAGTAGTCGGCCCGATACCAATCGCTGCACCACTGCCAGACGTTTCCGGCCATGTCGTAAAGCCCGTAACCGTTCGGCGGGAACTGCGAGACGGGAGCGATGCCGGCGAAACCGTCGTCACCCGTGTCTTTCACGGGGAACTGTCCCTCGTAAATGTTCGCCATCCATTTGCCGCCGGGTTTGAACTCATCGCCCCAGGCGTAGAGTTTGCCCGAGAGGCCGCCGCGGGCTGCGAATTCCCATTCGGCCTCGGTGGGCAGCCGTTTGCCGGCCCACTTGGCGTAGGCCTCGGCGTCGGGGTAGGCGATGTGCACCACCGGATATTTCTCCCGGCCTTTGAGGTCGCTGGCCGGTCCCTCGGGATGTCGCCAATTCGCGCCTTTCTCGTACCGCCACCATTGGAAATAATCGTTCAGGGGGACTGGGCCGGCCGTGGGGGTGAAAACCGTCGAACCGGCCACCAGGTTTTCCGGCGGCGCACCCGGGAATTCCTCCTTGGTCGGAGTGCGTTCGGCAATCGTGACGTAGCCGGTGGCTTTGACGAATTGTTCGAACTGCTCGTTCCTCACGTCGGTCTTGTCCATCCAGAAGCCATCGACATAGACGCGATGGATCGGCTGCGCGTCACGAGTCACCCCAGGCAGCCCACACAACGATTCCCCGGCCGCGTCGCTGCCCATCGAGAACTCACCCCCAGGAATCCACACCATCCCCTCCGGCGCAGGCCCGCGCGCGGGAGCTTTGTTGGGGATGGTGGGAGCGAAGGCCGAACTTACCGCGGGTTCTGTCTTTGTTTGGCTGGCAGCGGTGGCTGGCGACGATGCAGACGTTGACCCGAACCTGGCGTAGGCCACCACCCCTGCCACGACCACCACTCCAGCG